>NODE-788-length-11039-cov-4.48134_pt1 | contig 11039 bp, 10 predicted proteins | sample MGYA00139097_ERZ477577 | MGnify/ENA metagenome assembly ERZ477577 | reverse complement strand
ATAATATTTAAATAAACCTAAAGGAACGTAAGATGCAACAGCGATTTTGTGTCTGCGGATGCGGTATATGGGTCCAGTATCTATTCCCAAATATGAACTGCTGTAAGATAATTTTCAAATCGAAATTAGACCACACAGAAGGCTATTTGGTTAAATGCCCTTGCTGTGGGAAAAAATTAAACATCGATATTCTTTATTAAGCTCGACTTTGTATGCAGTATTTATAGTCGACATTTTTTTATAACGATTGCTATGACAATCGGGGGAAATATGTTCATTAAAATCGTTGATGGAATATTAGATTGTGCTTTCATGGTAATGGTTGTGATAGCATCAATTATAGGAACGTTGATTGTTGGATTATAGACTATTTTGACAAATAGTTATTCGTACAGTTCCGGCCAAGAAGTAGTACTAGTAGGCGCTGCTACATCTTTTGGATTCTTTCGTCAACCGATACGTTAAGTGTCCATTGACCTTCATCAGCAGACGTTCAGCCCATGATTTTCGTGTTGATTTTACAGTCAAATTATAATATTTGATCATATTGGTTATGATGTATTAATCTCGTCATCCCGCTCGATGGTTCTATCTGCTGTTTTTATATCTTCCTGCTTTTCTCCGATGGACATCTGTTTAAAATCCAGCGATCTGAAGAGGCGGCAGTCGTGTTATCGGGGGATATGTTGCCCTATTATTTTTTGACCAGTGCGCAGCAATTAAAATTCGCTAAATCAAGCTTGATAATTATTTCAACAAAACGAAGGAGACACCAATGACAGATCAGCAATGGGAGACCTTGCTGGCGGTTATTCGAGGAGAAGATATCCGACCGCTGCCGGTCGGGTTTATCATCGATAGCCCCTGGCTGCCGAATTGGGCTGGATATTCAATTCTGGATTATTTCACAGACGGAAAAATTTGGTTTCAGTCGAATATGAAGGCGATGGAAACGTTTCCCGAGGCCATGTTTTTGCCCGGCTTTTGGTCCGAGTATGGCATGTGTACAGAGCCGTCAGCTTTTGGAGCAATTTGTACCTGGGAGGAGAACGAATTTCCTTTCGCCAAAAAGGTGATCCATTCTATTGAAGATATTGATCGGCTTGAAAAACCAAATCATCAAAAAGACGGTCTTCTGCCTTTTGTCATCAAGCGAATCAAATATTTACAGCCGGAGATTGAACATGCCGGCCACAAGATTCGCTTTGCAGTCGCCAGAGGCCCTCTCAATATCGCCTCATTTCTGATGGGTACGACTGAATTTCTGATGGCCATCGCTGAAAATACCGAACGCATTCATCAATTGCTTTCAATTATTTCGGATTTTCTGGCGGACTGGATGAATTATCAACGCGAGTGTTTTCCTACGATTGACGGCATGCTGATGCTTGACGACATCGTTGGATTTATCGGGGAAGAACATTTCCAGGAGTTTGGATTGCCTTATTTGCAAAAGATATACGATAGTCTGGATGTCTCGGTGAAATTTTTCCACAACGATGCGCCCTGCAAAGTTTGCGCTCCCTATTTAGCTGAAATTGGAATCAACCTGTTGAATTTCGGGACTCAGCATACCATAAACGAGATGAAGACGTGGACTGATAATAGAATCACCCTTATCGGAAACATCCCTCCTCTCGATGTTCTTGCCAATGGGAATTCGGAAGATATCAATAAAAACACAACTGAATTAATCGAGTCCTTGCACAATCGATCCCATTTAATCCTTTCATGCGGTGGCGGGATGCCCCCCGGGGTATCGACCGAAAATATACGGAAATTTATTGCGACCGTAGAAAGCCTGACTGAGGAAAATCGGCAGATTTAGGAAAAAGAAGGAGCATTAATCGTCATTCAGATAAATTTATGTTTTCATTCCTGTCGTGGTTACTCCCTGTAAAATATTTCTTCGCAGGATCATGAAAACGGCTATCATGGGAATTATCGTGATCACGGCCCCGGCCGAGATCGCGCCGTACTCGATGTAGAACTGACGCTGATATACCGCAAGTCCCAATTCGGTTGTATACATGGATTTTGTTGTCACCACGACCAGCGGCCAGATAAAATTGGCCCAGGCTTCAGAGAAGGCAAAGATCCCCAGTGCCATCAGCGCCGATTTGCTCAATGAGAGTACAATACGAAAATATATCCATAACTCATTGGCCCCGTCGATACGAGCGGCCTCTATGAGACTATCCGGAATCGACATGATGTTCTGTCGCAGGAAAAACACTCCAAATGTCATAATGGTCATCGGGAAAATCATGGCGAAATAGGTATTCATCATCTTGGCCTTGAATACCATAATAAAAATAGGAATCATGTATACCTGTATGGGAATGATCGCCGTGAATAGAATCAGGGCAAACAAAAAGCTTTTCAAAGGGAATTTATATTTAGCAAAAATAAATCCGGCCAGGCTGGAAGTCAGAAGAATGCAGAACATGGACCCCAGTGAAACCACCAGGGAGTTAAGCATGTACCGCACGAAATCTTCTTTAAGAAGGATTTGGCTAAAATTCTCAAGGGTCAGCCGGCTCGGTAGAAAACGAGGTGGCCAGACACTGATTTCAGCCGGTGTTTTTAAGGCAGTCGTCAGTACCCAAAGAAACGGAACGATTACCAGGATCGCAAATACAGTGGCGACAATATAGGCTGTTATTTTTACCCATTTCTCCTTGAACATTCCAGACCCCTATTCATTTCCTTTCCTGAACGCCATGAACTGCAGTGTGATCATCATCATGACAAAAACAAGTAATACCACAGATTGAGCCCCGGCGTACCCCATCCGGTAATATTGGAATCCGTTGCGATATATTTCCGTAACCACAACTTTTAAATCATAAGCCGGTGCACCCTGGGCAGATGCGGTCAAGACGTATACCGGCGCAAATATATTAAAAAACTGGATTGTACTCATGACCACTGCAAACAGAATGATAGGCTTTAACATCGGCAGGATGATAAAACGCAAACGCTCTAAAGGAGTTGCGCCATCGACTTCGGCGGCTTCAAGATACGTGGTTGGAATATTCTTCAGTCCAACGCTAAATACGATAATATAATAGCCGAGCATTTTCCAGACTGCCACGATCACAATGGCGTAAATAATCAAGTTCGGCTCCTGAAGCCATCCCTGTTTCGGAATCCCAAAAAAGTACAGAACGTAGTTAATCAGGCCGTACATGGGATCGTAAAGCCATTTCCAAATTACCGAGGCCGGGACCCAGGGAGTGACCACTGGAATATAGAAAATGATCTCGAAGATCGGAGCAACATGCTCAATGCTACGCAACAGAATTGCAATGAAAAAAGCCAGGAATAAGGTCGCCACCACCGCCAGAACAGTAAATTGGATCGTGTTGATCAGGGCCGTATGAAAGGCATCGTCACCCAGAAGGCGCTCATAGTTTCGCAATCCAACGAATGGATTATGTTTTTTAGTTATGTGGTAACGGTAAAAAGATATCCGAATGGTTTCTAAAATCGGATAAATCCGGATGGCGGCGAACAGAAAGTATACCGGGCCCAAAGCGGCTAAAATCCAGAAACCATTATTGTTTTTAAATTTCTGGTACAAGATTGCAAGTGTATTGGACGGATTTTTTTGATGGATCGCCTCAGGCATGGGAATCCTTTTCGGGAGGGAAATACTTCAGCCCGATAATCCCAACCGGGAGGAAGTTCTCCCTCCCGGCCGGGGTAATCGTTATTTTGATAATGAATCGTTGTCTGCTAGAATACCTTCAGCAACCTTTTGCATTTTTAGAATGACTTCTTTGCATCCCGCGGGATTATCGACTAGTGAGGCGTCCCGGTAGGCTGCCTGAAGAACTTCGCCTACCCGGGTGGTAGTTTCTTCGTAGGCCGTGTTCGGGGCTTCCAAATACTGATTATAGCCTGGAATATCCTGCATCACGGCCTCGTAGCGTGGATTATCTTTCAGAAACCATGTAAAATCACGGTCCTCGCGCAACGGACTGTAGCCGGATTCCTTTAAAAGCAGATTTAGGGCTTCCTGCTCTTGAAGCATGCGAATAAATTCCCAGGTCTGATCTTTAACTTTGGACTGGTTGCTGACCGAGAGAATTTGGATGTAATTGAATGCTCCCCGGACTTTGCCTTTTGGCATCCGAGCGGTGCCAAAATTAATATTCGGGCCATTTTTCTTAATGAAGGCGATGGCCCAGGTTTCGCGCAGCAGCATGGAGGCTACACCGGAAGAAAAACCCTGTGCATCATGTTTTAATTTCCAGTCATCCACTTTACGGTCGCCATGCAAATGATTGATTCGGTCTAGTAAAGCCTTGACAGCCACATCCATATTGTCCTTGAGGGTAACCCGGATCGTCCCCGGTGTCTTGCCTATTTCAAAAATCTGTTCCCCTGCCATTTGGTAGTAGAGATAGCCGAATTTTTGGATACCGCCGGAAGGGCCGGTCAGACGCATGGTTAAACCCGCTCTTTCGATATCACCATTGGCATTTTTTTTGACAAGTTTTTCGGCGTACTGCCAGAGCTCTTCGATGGTTTTTGGGGGTTGCGTTAGGCCGGCTTCTTTGAAGTGGTCGCGATTATAAAACAGGGTGCTCCGGCCGGTCCAATATGGAACACCGTGGGCGGTGCCTTCGCGGGAGACGACGGCATTATATACAGGATTTATTTTTTGGGGATCTTTGACAATTGCGGCCAAGTCTTCAGGCAGCGGCTCCAGATATCCGTTGTCATAATATCTCGGGAAAATAAAATCGTGCAGGGCCATCAGATCAGGACCCGCGCCGGTCGGCATACTGCTTGCCAGTTTGGCTTCAAAATCACGAAGGGAGAAGGTGAGAATTTCCACTTCAAAATCAGGATACTTTTTTTCGAACTGGCCCTTGACCATTTCGAAAACCGGTAAAGTTTCGCCATAGCCAAGCCAAATGGAAAGTTTCTCCTTGGCATCTGCCGGCCCGGCGGATAGTGTGATAACCAGCATAAACAGAAAAACCAATACTCGACATACTAATTTTTTTAACATGATAGACCCTCCCTTTTTTAAGTTGTGGTTAGCTTGAAATGAGATGTTGCTTTTGGTGTGCAGTATCTCAGAAAACGCGAGCAGTACCTCCGATGGCGCCATGGATTTTGATGCGGAAATCAGATCGATCATTTAGACATAAATTCACGTAAGCTTTTAAGGGCTCTGATATGTCTTGTATATTAGTATACCAATTCGGGACCATACCGCAGCCGTGATTTCGTGTCAAGATTAAATAGACGGTTAGCCTGTTCACGGCAAAGTCAGGAATTACCGCGCTTCCGTCTTTATTCGCTTGTTGGGAGGCTGTGCGTTGAAGATGTGGATTTTATCCATATTCACCGCCAGCTCGATTTCCTTTTTAGATTCGGCCTGGGTCCTGGTATCTACCCGCGCCACCAGGTTGTGTTGACCGCTGACGACTGCAAGCTGTATTTCAGCGCCTAGCGTTTCCACCACTTCAACAATGGCCTTGAAGGTATCGGTTAAGAAACCGGTATCCACAAAAGCGATATCCTCGATGTGTTCGGGACGGATGCCGACGATCACTTCCTGGTCCACTTTGCTTTGGAGATACGATTGTTTGGTCGTCGGGATCAAGAGTCGAAAGTTATCGGCATCGACATAGAGCCTGGAATCTTCACCTACGATTCTGGCCGACATGAAGTTCATACCCGGATTGCCGATAAATTGCCCCACAAATTTATTCACTGGATAATCATAGATTTCCATCGGGGTACCCACCTGATTAACCACGCCGTCTTTCATGATAACGATTTGGGTACCCATGGTCATAGCTTCGACTTGGTCGTGGGTGACATAGATAATGGTTGTATTTAACTGCGCGTGCAGTTTGGACAATTCAGTGCGCATTTGCCCTCGCAGTCTGGCATCGAGGTTACTCAGCGGTTCATCAAAGAGAAACACGGCGGGTTTACGCACGATGGCGCGTCCTAAAGCGACTCGCTGACGTTGGCCACCGGAAAGTGCCTTGGGTTTGCGGTCCAAAAGATTCTGAATTCCAAGTATCTCGGCGGCTTCCTTGACCCGCTGATCGATCTCGGCTTTGGGATGTTTTCTGAGCCTTAGACCGAAGGCCATATTTTGATAAACGGTCATATGCGGATATAAGGCATAGTCCTGAAAGACCATGGCAATGCGGCGATCTCTCGGCGGCATGTTATTCACCAGTTTATCGCCGATGTAGATGTTGCCGTCGGTCAATTCTTCCAGTCCGGCGATCATGCGCAATGTAGTTGATTTGCCACATCCCGAAGGCCCGAGCAGTACTAGAAACTCTTTATCTTCCACTTCCAGATGGAAACGTGAGACCGCATCAACCTGGCCAAAACGTTTACTGACATTTTCTAAGGTTACCTTCGCCACAGATCACCTCCAATACGAATGCAATTGCCTGTTCAAAGTCATTTTACAGAATCTCCGAATCATATTAACCTATTTGAGCTTGAGTCGAAAGGCCACAGGTCCAAGGCATCGCTGGCAATAGCCTAGCGGGATGCAATGGAAATTGAGCGGTCATATTAGGGAATAACTCGCAAGCCTAGCGGTCCAAGTATTCCGCGATTTCTTTTTCATAACGCGTCAGTATGTTGTTGAGAGGGTTCAGGTGGCGCTTCATGTAATCCTCGGCGGCGTCGGGATCACCCTTTTCTACGGCCGAGACCAAAAATTGGTGATAGGTAAAAGCCCTACTGGCCGTATCCAAAAAGGGAAGCGTAAGAATGCGGGCGCGATCCAAATGAGCTTTTATGGACAGAATCAACTTCCACACCTGCTCCCGCCCGCAGAACCGGAAAAAAGAACAGTGCAGCTGTTCATCCAGTTCATAGAACTGGACGTAGCTTTCTTCTTTAAGCGCCAGCTCCTGCCGCTGCAGGTTTTGCTGCAGCTCAAGCAGCGGTTTCGCGCTAATCTGCCGCGCCAGCGTGCGAATATTGGCAATTTCCAGTGCACTGCGGATGAATATGGCGTTTTCCACCAGTTCAACCTTGATCGGTGCAACAACATTTCCTGACTGGGGATACACATCGATGAGGTGCTCGCTGGCCAGTTGCCTGAGCGCCTCCCGCACTGGGGTTCTGCTGGCCCCAAGTTCATAGGAAATCTTGGTCTCAATTAAAGGTATGCCCGGGGGCAGTTCCATGCTGATAATTTTTTGGCGAAGAAAATCATAGGCCTGGGTGGACAAGGGGCTGCTCCCATCGAATCTGAAACCGCTTAATACCTTGTTCAAAATAGGACCGACATCTTTATGGCTAAATGTTTTTTTGAACACCAGATATCCTCGTAACTTTGAAAAGCGGGTTGTGGGCGGAGCGTACCGATTTTCGCAGGTTGTACGATATAGCGCTAATTATAATCACGTGAAATTGTTATTTGGCACAATTTACGGCGCCATATTATCACTCGATTTAATCTGGTGTCAATGTAAATGTATATTAGTATACCAGTAGACACGATGATGATAATCTGCTACAAACATACCCATCCGATTTAATTTATTTATTGAAAAGGATCAAACCATGAAATCTAAGGAACGTGTGATTGCGGCATTAAACCGCAGGGAACCAGATCGAGTGCCGACGGGTGAAAATGCGGTTGATTACCTGCTGACAGAAAAAATACTGGGCCGTCCCACCCTATGTAATGCCCGTTGGAAAGAGATCGAGGCGCTTTGGGACGGGCAGCGCAGCAAACTTGTCGCCGATTATGGCCAAACTCATATAGACCTGGTAAAAGCACTGGATTGGGACTATGTCCGTGTTCCCGCGGCGCCTAAAGACAAGACCTATTCTCGGCCCCAGATGACTGGCCCCCATTCCTGGATTGATGATGAGGGAGATGAGGTATGTTTCTATGCCGAGCACGGCAGCATCATCACCCGGGCGGAACGCCGGGATATGACCATTGACGATCTGCCCGACCCTGACGATGATTTCCGGGTGGATCCTTCCGAGATGGACATCGTCAGGACCGTCGTCTCGGAGTTGAAGGACTCCCACTTCATCATCGGCCGGCCGCCGGTTGACGGCACGTTTCCTTTTGTTGAAACGGTAGGTATGGAGGAGTATCTTCTGCGTATGATGATGGAACCCGATTTTGTCAAACACGCGATGGAAGCTTATACGGCCAGATCGTTGGCTTACATCGACGCCATGATCGATGCCGGTTGCGATGCTATCATGACCACCGACGATTACAGCGACAACGAAGGCCCCATCATGGGCCCAAAACTCTTTGAACGGTTCATTCTACCCGGGATCGTCAGGCAGGCTGAAGCCATTCATGCTAAAGGCGCCTATTTTATCAAACACACGGATGGAAATACCTGGAAGATCATGGACATGTTGATTGAGGCCGGCATTGATGGCTGGCACGGCATTCAGCCAAGCATCGGTATGGATATGGGCAGGTTGAAAGAAAATTACGGAGACATGATTTGCTTTTTTGGCGGTGTGAATTGCGAAACGCTGATTGCCGGAAGCCCGGATGATGTGCGAATGGAGGTTCGAGCAGCTATCGATCAGGCTGCCCAGAGCGGTGGATTGGTAGTCGCCTCCGGCAATGTACTGCAACCCGGCGTTTTATTGGATAACTATTTGGCCGGTCTCAAGATGGTAAAGGAGTATGGGAAATATCCTGTCGGCGGTATCTTCTGATATGCTCTTTTGGGCTGCTAAAAAAAGATTTTGGTGATGAATAGTTTCGCATCTTGATTTGTGATTTTAACGGATGCGCTAATCATTATTCAAGACGCGACACCTTAGTTGAAATTGGATCAAACACAATAAGAGCTAGCAGCACCGCTAATTTCCTTGGATAGCTTGCATGACTTTCTCCATCTCCATTACAGGGGTTATCTCAAATTCAATAATATCACTCCAAGCATAAACCCACGCAAGAACCTGATCAGGACTATCTGCATAATCCACCCGAAACCTAATAGGTCGATGGTCTGAGAACTGACGGGTTAGAATTCATCACAACATCTTTATAATAAGTCCTGTCACAAATAAAAATGCTCCGCATATTAAAGCTGTAAAAAAGAATCTTCTTCCTTCATCTGTAGACGGAGAACCATCGTTTTCAAATTTTTGATGGCGTCTAACAGATGGTAGTGATAGTTTAGAAAGTTGAGCAGGAACCGTATTCCCTGCCAAAATTAAGGTTCCGAAAAGTGACAGACCAAGGGAACCGTACATAAATCCAGTTCCAATATTTGCTAATGATCGCCATCCAAAAATGAAACAGATAGCCAGAACAGTAACAGCAGATATAAGGCATATAATTAAAATGCTGCGAATTATCTGAGGGAGCTTTTGAGAAGAAGGTGATCCTTTCTTGCCATAAGCATTGGGCTTCATAATTTAATATCCTTAGATTTAGCATTAGCTTTCATAGGGAGTTTTATTTTTCAACCTAATACCAAGATAAAGATGAAACCACAATTCTTTTAAACTTCACATACGTTGATGCAATTTGATGATTGATATCACAGTTTTAAAATTTCCTAAATTAATAAATTTTATTTACGGGTATACTTCCGATAAAGATTATTTTTTGGATCGATTTTCGACGGGTATTTGTCAGGATAAGAGACGTATTCAAGTGTATTTCCAGAATTGCTAATTTTGCAAAGCGTAAAACCTTCTGGCTGCCACGTCCACTTTCCTATCCAATGAATTTTGTACATGATATTGCCAACTGGATCTACCCCTTTAGCAGTTATCAGATATCTCATCTTCCAAAGAGGATCTAAGTGAACAGAATTAGAAGCCGCACCTGTGCCATCGGGATTATAAATTAGTACTTGCGCAGGAGTACCGTGGTAGTCCATGTTAATCCAAGTGCCATATATTGGCTCGTTTTCTCCTGCAAAATAAATCGACATTTCAGCCATTGATTCTGATGCCACAAAAATGATTGTTAAACTCAAACAACAAGCTATGATCGATTTCAAGATTATCCTCCTTTCATAGTTAGGTTGGTATTAAATTATGCATCACAAATTCACTTCGGCATCAAGTCAGAATAGAAAAAATTACACCAACTTCAAAAATATTCTATTCTTTATACCAAATGAAATATGCACCACTAAGAGGATTTAGTTCAGTTGGATATGAATCATATGAATAATCCCATTCTAATACAGTTCCATTGTCGCTGATCTTTGCCACCGTGTATTTTATATGTATAATCCAATCGTAAATCATATGAAGCCAGATATTGCCGTTTTTATCAATCCAACTCTTCTCGATTTTAAATGTGGTATCAGAAGAGAAGGAGGTCGGAGTTTCTGATGTTTCATTACGATACCATTTAATTGTGCCATCCCTATTATTTATTATTTTTGCAGGAGAATTAGCCTTGTCATTATAGTCAGGATTTACCCAAGTTATACAATAGTATTTCATTGCCTCATCCACAGAAATTTCCTTCTTTATATCCCCTGCCAATACTGTGGAAGCCACAAATAGCATTAAGATGCCCACAACAGCGCATTTTGCTCTTTTCATCTTGACCTCATATTTAATGTATCTTACCTTATATGTACTTTTTAGGTAGCATTCTTTGATTTCAGATAACAGAAACGTGGAATTCAACTCTGATAGCTAGGATGAATAATATCATAGCCTTTAAATTTCTTGATTAAATAAATACTACTTACGAGTGTACTTTCGATAAAGATTATTTTTGGGGTCGATTTCCGATGGGTATTTGTCAGGATCGGAAACCATCTCAAGTGTTTTTCCAGAATTACTGATTTTGATAAGCGAGTAGGCTTCTTCCCTCCAGTCTCCTACCCAATGCTCTTTGTACATGATATTGCCCTCTGGATCTGTCCATTTACCAGTTATCAGATATCTAAATTTCCAGTAAGGTTCTATGTTAATAGAGCTAGCACCCCCACCTGTACCATCTGGATTATAAACTACTTTTTGTGCTGGTCTATCACCGTATTCCATATTAATCCAGGTGCCGTATAATTCTT
>NODE-787-length-11044-cov-4.95732_pt1 | contig 11044 bp, 6 predicted proteins | sample MGYA00139097_ERZ477577 | MGnify/ENA metagenome assembly ERZ477577 | reverse complement strand
GAATACATAAAAATCTATGATGAAAGTCATACTTAAACTTAATTTAAAAGAGTAAATGAAAATTTATATTCTTTACACTTTGCTTTATCCTTCGTACATTTGCCGCTACATTTCGAACTAATAAGTATATAGCATGCAACTGTATAACAAATTAAGTGCGAGAGAAAGAGCTCAATTAATTGATGATGCTGGAGAAAAGCGTCTTACAATTTCTTTCTATCAGTACCATCAAATTGGAAATCCACAAGTATTTAGAGATAGCTTGTTTCTTTCATGGAACGAACTAGGTGTTTTAGGCAGAACATATGTGTCTAGCGAGGGCATTAATGCTCAGATTTCTGTTCCTGCCCAACGATTCTCAGAATTCAAAAATCATCTGGAGAGTATTTTATTTCTTCAAGGCGTTCGTTTGAATATAGCCATTGAACAGGATAATAAATCCTTTTTAAAACTAAAGGTGAAAGTCAGAGACAAGATTGTGGCTGATGGATTAAGTGATGACACTTTTGATGTTACAGACATTGGAACACATTTGAAAGCCAAAGAGTTTAATGAGCTTATCGCAGATGAGAATACCATACTAGTAGATATGCGTAATCACTACGAAAGTGAAATTGGACATTTTGATGGCGCAATTACACCAGATGTTGACACCTTCCGAGATTCCCTTGACATTATTGAGAATGATTTAAAGGAGCACAAAGAAGATAAGAATCTTGTTATGTATTGTACTGGCGGAATTCGTTGTGAAAAAGCAAGTGCGTACTATAAACACAAAGGGTTTAAGAAAGTCTATCAGCTTGAAGGAGGTATTATTGAATATGTTCGTCAGGTGCGCGAAGAGAATCTTGAAAACAAGTTCAAAGGGAAAAATTTTGTGTTTGATCACAGACGAAGTGAACGTGTTTCAGATGATGTCATTTCTGTTTGTCATCAGTGTGGTGACGCGTGCGATTCCCATACCAATTGTGCAAATGAGGCATGCCACTTACTATTTATTCAATGTGAAAAATGCGCCGCCAAGATGGACGATTGTTGTTCTATTGATTGTCAGGAGGTTAACGCTTTACCTGCAGATGTTCAAAAAGAATTACGGAAAGGAAAAACAGAAAGCAATAAAATATTCAAAAAAGGAAGGTCTGAAGTGTTGAAATTCAAACAATAGATCTTAAGATATACCGATCACCATGTCTCAAACACATAACTTGAAATTAGAATTAATGGCTCCTGCAGGTGGGTTTGACTCACTACAAGCCGCATTAGATAATGGAGCAGATTCAGTGTACTTTGGTGTGGACCAATTAAATATGCGCGCTCGCGCTACAATGAACTTCACTCTGGGAGATTTAGAAGAAATCGCTGAACGATGCAGTGAACGAAGTGTTAAATCATACTTAACACTCAATGCTATAATTTATAATCATGATTTATCATTAATAAAAACGGTTGTAAATCGAGTTAAGGAATCGGGAATAACAGCAATTATCGCCTCTGATCAGGCTGTAATTGGCTATGCCAAATCCCAAGGAGTTGATGTACATATTTCTACACAACTTAACGTAACAAACATTGAAACAGTGAAATTCTATTCATTGTTTGCCAATGTTATGGTTCTATCAAGAGAGCTCAGTCTACGTCAAGTAAAAGAGATTTGTGATGGGGTGATCACAGATGATGTTCGCGGACCAAATGGAGATCTTGTAAGAATTGAAGTTTTTGGACATGGAGCATTGTGTATGGCTGTTTCGGGTAAATGTTACCTTAGTTTACACACAAGTAATTCCTCTGCCAACCGAGGCGCATGTGTCCAGAATTGCAGAAGAAAATACAAGGTCATCGATCTTGAAGATGGACATGAATTGGAACTTGACAATGAGTATATTATGTCCCCAAAAGATTTGTGTACAATCGATTTTCTCGATCAACTTGCTAAAACTGGTATATCTGTTTTGAAGATTGAAGGTCGAGGAAGAGCACCTGAATATGTCGCAACAACAATCAAATGTTACCGCGAAGCAATTGATTCTATTGCCGACGGAAGCTACACAAAAGCAAAAGTCAAAGATTGGATGTCACGTTTAGAATCAGTTTATAACCGAGGTTTCTGGGGAGGTTATTTCCTTGGACAAGAATTAGGCGAATGGACTGATAGTTCTGGATCTAAGGCTACCGTTAAGAAAGTATTCTTAGGAAAAGGTATGCACTATTTCTCTAATGCAAAAATCGGCCAGTTTAAAATCGAGGCTCAGCAACTTAAAGTTGGTGATAATATTCTCATTACTGGTCCCACAACAGGAGTGATCGAAAAAACCATTGAATCCATGCGAGTTGACGATATTGATTCGGATATCGCGAAAAGAGGAAGTGAAGTAACTTTTCGCGTAGATGAAGTAATTAGAGCTTCAGATAAGCTTTACAAAGTTGTTCCCGCTGAAGAAGTTAATGATTAATGGTTATTATTACACACCAAAGAGAAAAATGTATCGGCTGTAATTATTGCGTCGAACTTGCCTTTGATCGATGGCGAATGTCAAAAAAGGACGGCAAGGCAACTTTGCTCGGAGGTGAAAACAAAAAAGGATTTCACACTGTACGAACTGACGATGAAGAGTTTGACGCGAACAATCGTGCTGCCGAGGCCTGTCCAGTCAACATTATTAAGGTTAAAATGATCTAGTTCACTAAAGAGGCTTGGAGAGTTTTTCTCCCAGCTGCTCATAATCAATACCATCAAAATTCCCTGAAGACATCATAAGTAAAACTGAATTATTCCAATTCTGTTTATAAATAAACTCCAGTACCTCTTTTGTCTCCGTCATTACTAGAACATCTCCACCAAACCCATCACTCACCTGCTCTTTGGTAATCGGCTCTAGATTTTTGTGCTTCACGACCTCTGGACTGAAATAAACAATCGCCATATCCGCCTGTTCCATTGCCTTGTAATACTGTGGGAGAAATTCTTTCTTGAGTGATGAAAAAGTATGTAACTCCATACAAGCAACCACCTTTCTTTCACTAAACTGCTCCTTTACCGCTTTCGTTGTCGCCTTCAATTTAGATGGTGAATGTGCAAAATCTTTGAATAAAGTAAATGTCTCACCTTCAGCAACTTTTTGCAGTCGTTTTCCCGCTCCAGTGAAGTCAGACATAGCAGTTAAAAAGTCACTTTCAGAAATCCCCATTGAACTTCCTAAATACATTGCCCCAATCAAATTCTGAAGATTGTGCCCTCCGAAAATCAACATCCGATATTCTCGTCCTTTATGCAGCAATACCGTGCCTGTATCAGTAACCTTGTAATCGGGTGTAGCATAGGGTATTGTATTCAGACTCTGCGCATATTTCTTTCCTAAAGAATTAACTTCTGGATCTTCTGTATTATAAACTAAGGTTCCACCTTCTTCAATACAAGAACAAAAAATATCGAATTGTTCAACATAATTATCAAAGGTTGGAAAAACATTTATGTGATCCCATGCAATACCACTAATTATGGCAACATTTGGTTTATAAAGATGGAATTTGGGACGTCGATCAATCGGTGAGCTCAAATATTCATCTCCTTCAAGAATAATCGTGTCAGCATCTTCAGTTAACTTAACCATACAGTCATAACCTTCCAATTGAGCCCCCACCATATAATCAACGTTCAATCCAAGTGAATTTACAACATGCAATAACATTGAAGTAATTGTCGTCTTTCCATGGGATCCACCAATTACAATTCTCTTCTTCTCTTTACTTTGTTCATAGAGGTATTCGGGATAAGAGAAAATCGGTAGCCCGAGTTCTTTGGCACGGATCAATTCTGGATTATCCTCCCTTGCATGCATTCCAAGGATAACTGCTTCAAGTTCTGATGTTATGCAGGAAGCATTCCAACCGATTGAATCAGGTAATATCCCTTGTCGTTCTAATCGAGATCTTGAAGGTTCAAATATTTCATCATCTGAACCTGTCACTTGATACCCTTTTCGACTCAATGCAATTGCTAAATTATGCATCGCACTTCCACCAATTGCTATAAAATGAACTCTCATATTATTCTAGTCTTTCAATTCTCTAATTATGTCTAAAATGATCGGAATTATCATAAAAACTATTCCGTAATCTGTCAATATCTGAAAGAAACCAATATTCCCTTCATTTGCGAAGAAAGTCGGCGTAACCATTGCTATCAACCCAATGTAATAAAGCCAATCCCACCAATTTTTCCTCTTGTATAAAGAACGTTTTAAAATCTGCAACAGAACATATCCAAATGAGAGTATTACAACATCTAAAGGCAAATAAACGATTGAATCGAGCGAATTAACGGACCAGAAATATTGGGTAATGAAGCCAGCAAATACCAGAGACACTAACAGCAATAAGTACTTTACTATTTTATTCTCTTTCATGATTCAGAATTAAAATGAAAGTACAAGTTAAATGCGTGATATAACTGAACGACTAGATTAGTTACTCACAGTTCCTTGCGGAAAACCTACTCTTTAAGGAATTCCGAGAAACCTTTCGATATCTCACGTGAAATCTCCCCCTTTTCATTGGAATACAATAGATAAACTTCTATCTCTGCTTCTGGATGATTCTTTAGAAAATCCATCGACCTGTCCACTCCCAAGACCATGAAAACTGTCGCATAAGCGTCCGCGGTGGCACAATCATTCGCTACTACCGTTGCACTTAATAAAGAATGTTGAACCGGAAATCCAGTTTTGGGATCTAGGGTATGTGCATACTTCACACCATCATGAATATAGTATTTCCGATAATTACCACTCGTCGCAATAGCCTTGTCCGAAATATGAATAATATTCTCAAGTTCGCGAGAATCTAAATTTTCAACAGGCGTATCTATTCCTATACGCCATTTTACGCCATCAGCATTGTACCCCTTCACAACAATCTCCCCTCCAACTTCTATGTAGTAATTCTCACATCCCTTTTCTCTTAAAAAACGATCGATGACATCAACTGAAAAGCCTTGAGCTATTGCGTTAAAATCCAATTTAAATCCAGGGTGATTCTTGATATAATGGATTACATTATTATCAAAATCAATCGCATGGTGCTTATCCTTTTCAAAAGAAACAAACGCGAGAATAGAATCCACCTCAAGTTGTGTTAAAGGTGTTTCTATATCATTCATAAACCCCCAACCTTTTACCAATGGAAATACAGAAGGATCAAACACACCTCCTGTTTGAAGATAAATCTCCATACTACGTTTATAGCACTCATTAAAAAAGCCTGAAGGATCATTAATCTCAGTTGATTCCAGAGAATTATTTAAGCGCGAAACAACCGAACTATCTATATAAGTAGAAAGCGACCTATCGAAAACCGAAAAAATGGAATCAATTTCTGTCTTGTCCACTTCATAGTCACCAACAAGAATGATTGAATAAGTTGTTCCTTGGGTTTCCCCATGAATTTCTCTAGAAATCTGTTCACTCGAACATGAACTCAGTACAGTGCTAATAGTGACGCTCCAGGCTAGGATCCTGAGTTTCTCTGCTCCAAACATGCGCTAAACTTGGTTTACCATTCTTACTATAAGTGATACCATTTAATGTTTGTGTTCTAACATAAACACTTGCATGCCCTTCGATAACAACAATTCGACGAGTAATAATTGTGGTCATCAATCCATTCTGATCACTTTTTGTAAATGACTCTTCAGATACACCTTCTGGATACTCTTCTCCTAACGCATTTGCCGCTTTCACTTTTTTCGCTGGTGTATTGTCAATGTCGCCAATCTTATTAGCTGCATCATAGTGTTTATCCTGTTGGCCTTTTTTATTCGCTACTTCTTGGGCGTTAATCGTTTTATTCACATCGGACAAAGTTGCAGCATTCTTTTCTGTTTTTTTAACTTCTTCCGACGTATTCATTTGAACACCGTAATACACTTCTTCAATCGATTGTTTTGTACTCAATCTTTCTTCGTTATCCCCATCAGTTTCTTCTTGAACTTGAAGTGTTGCCTTTTTATCCATCGCCCCAACATATGCAACTTTTTTCGCATGTGACTCTTGAGCGAGATCATTTATTTCAGAATTCACAACGACATTATTATCAATCCCTTGCTTATTTTCTACATATTTACCCATCTCACTGTTGTACTTCACCATTTCCGCATCTGCCAACGCCTTCTTACTTCCCTTCAGAACTTCTGTACTTTCCTTTCTATTTTTATCCAAATCAAGTTGGTCGCTCTGAACTTTTCTACGTACCTCTGCCATTTCAGCATCAGCTTTATAGACCGTTGATTGCTCTACTTGTGCCTGCAGATAAGTTCCGTCAACAACATCATTCCGTACATCTATAAGTCCCTCATTGTTATCTTTTGCTATTTCTGCGTCAATCACTGACTTTTCAGAAACTACATTAACAACATCATCAACAACCTCTTTATTCGCTAATTGTATATCGTAACGATCGCCTGTCAATTCACCGTGGTAATCTGCAGCGTATTTACTAGCTCTAACAACATCACGCTCTACCAATTGTCTTTCTTCTCGATCATCTTGGAAATCCTGATCTACCATAATACGCACATCATCCAATTCTTGATTAGACTTGATGTTGTCGCTATAATTAGCATAACCATTCGCAGCTATGTCATTTGCTAGCGCAGTATTATAGGTTTTCATCACATCCGTGTTCTTCCTGTACACTTCGTCACGTTCCCCATAGTCCATTGACACCTCACGATCTACTTGATCTAATGCCACCTGATCTCCAAGATTCCCCTCGTACTCAACTCGAGTGTTACCACTTTGAGATTCTGACAATTCTCTTTCAGCGATTCTAATTGCTTCAATTATCTCTTTTCGGTTCAAATCAGACTCACCAGCATCAACACTTATTTTTTGATAAGCTCCATAGATATTTGCTGAATTTTCATAATGATCTTGAGTTCGCTCTGCCGTCATGTCAGTAGCCTTATCTTTAATTCTATCCTGTGCTTGATCAATCTTGATCCCTTTTGATCTTTTGCGCTCCTCCTCTGCCTTATTCAGCGCTGCCACTCCGTCCATTATCGAGTTATCAAAAGGCACTCCCAAATCTTCCAATTCTGCAGAAGCTACAGTAACAGGATTCAAAATAGCCTCAATTTCCCGCAACTTTTGCATCGGATATGGATCATCATTTTTGATAGTTAATGCCCGCTTGTAATATCCTTTTGCTTTATCGTATGTCTCTGAATTAAAATTCTTGTCCGCCGCTTCAATTATTTTTCTGTACTCACGTTCTGCTTCTACAATACTATTGAGTCTTTCAAGACGAATACACTCGTCTCTTTGGGTTCTAGCGTATGCACTCGATGGATTGATGTTTAACGCCTCCTCATAGCTTACTTTTGCTTTTAAATAATACTCCGCTGAGAATAAGCCATCTGCCGTCTTGATTAGTGCATCAAATTCATTCTTTAATGTTAAATTTCTCGCATCCGCATTCGCTATATCATCAAGAATTTGTTGAATCTCATTTATTTTATTCTGCGCAGCAACATCACCCTCTTTCACGGATAATGCACTTTGAAACTGACTCAAAGCTTGTTCGTAACTTTTGCCATTTTGACTAATATTCCCTTTAGACATGAACTCTTGATACAGTGCTTCTTTCTGTGCTGCTGATGCTTTTTCAGAAATCAAACGATCCATCTCGGCTATTCTAGCAACCGGCTCTGTCGCGGATGGCTTTTTCTTTAATGCCTCCTCAAATTTCGTTTTTGCTCCGCTATAATCATTTGAACTAGCCAGTGAATTTCCTTCTTGCATAAGATTCTCATACACTTCACGTGAACGTTTTAATTCTTTCACACTTGCCAACATCTCTTTAGGACGTTCATCCCGGTCCTTCAACATAATAGCCCGCTCCAAAAGTTCGATCGCCTTATCGTATTCTTCACTATCAATTTTCTTCTGAGCAACAGTAAGAATCTTCTCATATTGTGCATCAACATCAGAAACGATAGATTCCTTTGAAAGTCTTTCGGCTTCCGCTGCTTTATCTACAGGCTCTTGCTCACTTGGTTTAACAGCCAGTGCATTATTAAACTCGGTAATTGCCTCAATGTATTTCTTCTGTGAAACTAGATCATCCCCCTTATCCATGAAAGCTTGATACTCTCTATCCTTAGCTTCTTTTGCAGCTAAAGTAGAAATCACCCCTTCCAACTCTGTTATTTTATCTTTAGGAAGTTGTTCATCAGGTTTAACACCTAGCGCGGCACGATATTTATCAATCGCACCTTGGTAGTCTTCCGAACCTTCTTTTGATTGCGCTGCAGAAAGTAAATCATTATATTGTTTATCCGCCCCTTCTTGCTCAGCCGCCAACGCAAGCGTTTCATTTATCTCTTTTATTTTTGACCTAACTTCCTCATCTTCCTTTAGCGTAAGTGCTTCTTGTAGTTTTTGTATGGCTTGATCATAAGACTTATTATTTGCAAGTGTATAGCCTTCTTCTTTTAATGAATTAAATAAATCATTCTTTTCGGTCTCATTCTGCAATGCGGCCAATTCCACATTAATTTTATCCAACATGCTAGAAGCTTCCTGATTCCCAACATCTTCAATCAATACTTTTTCAAATTTCTCTTTAGCTTCTTCAAGTTTCTTTTCGCTATACAATTGATTACCTTCTGCCAATAGTGCATTAAGCTTATCATTAAATGCATTCTCTGCTGACTTTTCAGCGATCAATTTATCAATTTCTGTAATTCGTTCTTTCGGATAGGTTTGTTCACCATCAAAAGTCAGTGCCTCACGATATTTCGCTTTTGCTTCTTCCCATTTAGCCTCATTGAATAAATTATTCGCACTTTCAATTGCCGCATCATATCCAGCTTTACGCTCATTCTCAGCAGCCACATCTCCTAAAATCGCATCAATTTCAGCAATACGTTCTCCAGGATAAACCTGCGTATTATCAAACGTCATCGCCTCACGATATTTACTTTTTGCTTCTTCCCATTTCTCTTGATTGAAAAGGGTATTGGCGCTATTTATAGCCGCCTCATATAATGCTTTTCTTTCTTCTTCTGAAGCTTGATCACTTAGCAATTGATCTATTGCCGCAATTCGCTCCGTTGGATAGGTTTGTGTCCCATCAATCGTTAACGCTTCCTCATACTTACTCTTTGCGTCTTCAAGATTCCCAGAATCAAATAACCCATTGGCACTCAAAATTGCAGCATCATATTGATCCTTTTTCGCCTGGCGTTCTTTTTCTGCAACTTGATCAGCAAGTAATTGATCTATCGCAGTAATCCGCTCTGTTGGATAACTCTGTGAACCATCTATAGTAATTGCTTCCTCATACTTTTTCTTAGCCTCTTCAAGCTCGCCCGAATCGAACAATCCATCTGCACTTGCTATCGCAGCATCATACAATTCCTTTTTCGCTTGTCGTTCTTTTTCTGCATCTTGATCCGCAAGCAATTGATCAATCTCTGTAATTCGTTCAGTTGGATAACTTTGTGCCCCATCAATGGTTAGTGCCTCCTTATATTTATTCTTTGCTTCCTCAAAGTTCTCCGAATTAAATAACCCATCTGCAGCAGCGATTGCCGCGTTATAGGCATCTTTTTTTGCCTGCTCCTCCTGTTGAGATTGAAGCAAACCGTTTATTTCGGCTATTCTTTCCGATGGATAAGCCTGCTCACCGTCAATAGTTAATGCTTCCTCGTATTTTCCTTTTGACCCTTCTAAATTACCAGCATCAAACAACCCATTAGCTTCAGCTATAGCAGCGTCATAAGCATCCTTCTTAGCTTGAGCATCTTTTTGAGAAGCAAGTAATCCATCAATCTCGGCAATCTTTTGCTTAGGTAAATCTCTATCGGGAAACAGCGCCAATGCCTTTTCATACTCCGCTCTGGCTCCGTCTAAATCTCCTATAATCCCCATCATAGATTCTCCTTCAGAGATATGGTTGTTATAAGCAGATTCCTTGTCAGCAAGAGCATTTTTTTCGGCAATACGCGATTTAACATCGTTAATTTTGGTCGTCACCTCTTCTGTGGATTTAATTGCTTTCGCCTCTTCGTATTTCGCTAAAGCCCCCTCTAGATTACCCCCTTTATCTTCAGAATCACCTTCAGTAATTAAATTGGAATATTTTTCTTCTTGTAAAGCAAGATCATTTGCTTCTTTAATTTTTTGCTCAACTATCGCCAATTTTTCTGTTGCCTCAGGATGGGCTGCCTCCAAAGATAACACTTCACTATAGCTCAATTTAGCAGCTTCCCATTCTGACTTAGTCATCTGGTCATTACCTTGAGTCAACAAAGTTTGAATTTTCTCTAGGCGTTCTTTTTCGGCTTTAGCTGCCTCAAGTTTCTCATCACAAAGTGCTATTCTTCCTTTAACATAAGTCGACGCAGCTTCTATTTCTAGCGCCTCTCCATACTTTTCTTTTGCACCTTCGAAATTTTCAGCATTAAAAAGCTCATCACCAGCAGCAACAGCGGCATCATATTTCTTTTGTAACTCCTCTGCTTGTGCTAAACCTTCAAGTTGACTCTCTAACATCGCGAGTTGATCCTTAGGATATGGTTCAGAAGGCTTTAATTTTGATGCTTCGATATATTTATCTCTGGCTGCCTTCAGACTTTTCTGCTTTAAAAACCCATCCGCTTGCTTAATTGCCGCGTCGTATTTAGCTTGATTCTCAGCTTCCTTTTTACGATCTGCCAAAGTTTTTGTTATGGCCGCTACTTGATCTTTAGGATATTGCTCATCTTTTTTAGTTAGGGCCTCTTTGTATTTAGAAATTGCTCCTTCTAAATCATCTTGATCTCTTAAATTGTCTCCAGCTTGAATTAAATTATTGTATTCAGCATCCTCTTGTTGTTGAGAAAGTTCCTCTCTCTTTTGCGCTTGAATCAAAGCATCTAATTCTACAATTCTATCTGCTGGATACTTCTCTTTCGGCTTATAACCCAACGCCTCCTCATACTTTTCTAAAGCCTCTTCGTACTTCTGCTCATTATAAAATGCATCGGCCGCTTGAATTGCAGCTT
>NODE-786-length-11045-cov-3.67034_pt1 | contig 11045 bp, 8 predicted proteins | sample MGYA00139097_ERZ477577 | MGnify/ENA metagenome assembly ERZ477577 | reverse complement strand
AATAATGACCGAGGGAGTATGTGGAGGCTCGAATTTCAAATTTGGATTATAAAACTTTAACCAAATATTTTTTTTACTTTCATAGGAGGGATAACCACAATATTATAGTAAGATGGATATGATTTTTACCATAGGGATATTTACATCTCTATTTTTCTTTATTCTATTACTCAACAAAAAGAATAAATCACTGCCAGATGGAATTCTTTCTATTTGGATGTTGGTAATCGGTATCCACCTAACTAGTTCTTATTTATATTTCGAGGGTTATTGGGACATATATCCTAATCTTATTGGCATTACCGCTCCCTTCCCTCTTTTTTATGGCCCATTGCTTTATTTGTATGTGGCCCATTCTATTAAAGATAATCATCGGTTAAGCAAGCAGGACTATCTACATTTCCTTCCTATTTTGATTGCATACTTGTATTCGTTTCGATTCTATTTTTTTTACTCCGCCGAAGAAAAGCGGTTGGTATATAAAGGTTTGATAGATGATTTCGGCACCTTCGCCAATATTTTGTTGATAGTAGTCATTGTTTCAGGAATTACTTATGTCATATACTCTTATCGATTGCTTAACAAACATGCGAGACTGATTGAAAATAATTTTTCGAACTCAGATCGGATTAATCTCAATTGGCTTAAAAGCTTTATTTGGGGCATAGCACTAATTTTCCTTTCGGTAATTATAGTTCTTGTTTCAAGAGATGTAGTAGGTATTACCTACCCTTTTAACCCAGACTTTATAATTTATTCGATGATAGTTTTTGCTATTCTCAGCCTGGGATATTTTGGTATTAGACACAAAAATATTTTTACGGATAATGCTCTTATTGAAATAGAAGATAAGTTAAAGGCAACGTACAAAAAATCTAGCTTAAAAGAAGATAAGGCTGCGGAGATACATAAAATTTTAATAAAGCTAATGGTTGAGCAGAAGCCCTACCTCGAACCAAATTTGACTTTAAATGCAATGGCTGAAAGACTGGATATTCCACTTCATCATCTTTCTCAAATCATAAATCAGTTTGAAGGACAGAACTTCAATGACTTTGTCAATAAATACCGGGTAGAAGAATTTATTGACCGGGCTTCTAAAGATATTCATTTTAGCTTTTTAGCACTTGCCTTGGATTCAGGGTTTAATTCTAAATCTACTTTTAATGCAGTTTTTAAAAAACATAAGGGAGTAACACCCTCCAAATTCATGACTTCTCACCCTACTAAGTTATTATAAAGCAAATTTTCAATTCCATAAGTATTTTAATTAATTAACTGATTATTAGTTAATTAAAAGTCCATTCCTATAATCCTGCACCTATATATGGTCTAGGCTTATAAGATAGGGCGATTCTGCACCTTAAATCTCGTCCATTTGTATCATAAAATGAATACCATGGACAACAAAACACAAATCAGGCATTATCACCAACCCTATTTCTTCTACTTCTTATCTATTCTTATTCCTTGGGTATTGTGGTTTTCTGTTGCCTATATAAGTCATGCTTATCCAAATGATTATGTGGCGTTGATAGGCGTTGGAGGTTTTCTGGGTTTATTGGCACCATTACTAGTTGCTCTTGCTTTTATTATTCCAAACGAGACGCTTAAAAAGGATTTTTTTGGAAGAGTATTCAACCTTCGAAAAGTCAGCCACAAATACATATCGCTTGCATTCCTGTTAATGCCATTTAGCATTTTAACGGCCCAGTTAATTTCTCTCTTCTTAGGATACAGTATTGAACAATTTCAATTCAGGGGAGGCTTTACATTTACCTCAGACATCTTTCCTGTGTGGGTCCTATTAATAATTGCACCACTCATAGAAGAACTTGCTTGGCACTCTTATGGGACAGACTGTCTGCGAAACCGATTCAGTTTACTCAAAACATCGCTACTATTTGCACTTTTCTTTGGTTTATGGCATCTCCCGTTAGCGTTCATCAAGGACTACTATCATAGCAATTTAGTAGAATCGGGACCCATATACGCTCTCAATTTTTTCGTAAGCCTTTTCCCGTTTGTGCTAATCATGAACTGGCTGTATTACAAGTCAAATAGAAATATTTTAATCACAATTGTATTTCATATTTCAGCAGGGTATTTCAACGAAATATTTGCTACGGATCCAATGAGCAAAGTAATCCAAACAGGCTTATTAATTCTGTTTTCAATCTACATAATTATTAACGATAAAGCATTCTTTATTAACCAGTAAAAACAAGGAAAAATGAAAAGGTTATTCATCACAGTATTGTGTATCATCAGTTTTAATCAATGGTCCAATGCGCAAACAATTACTCAAACGGTCAAGGGTAAAGTGACCGACCAAATTACCCAAGAGGGTCTAATTGGGGCAACAATAATTCTTATTGATTCAGATCCACTATTAGGCGTAACAACCGATACTGAAGGGGCATTTATTTTGAACGATGTACCTGTAGGTAGACAAAATTTCGAAATCAGGATGATTGGTTATGAAAGCTTTTTGGTTTCAGACGTACTTGTCAATTCAGGTAAGCAGGTTATACTGAATATTGGCCTTTACGAAGCAATCAACGAATTAAGTGAAGTTGTTCTTATACCCAGGAGAAGAAATGAAGAACCTCTTAATTCGATGGCTAGCCTAAGTAGCAGACAGTTTTCAGTTGAGGAAAATCAACGTTTTGCCGGTGGCTTGGATGATCCTGCCCGTTTAGTATCATCATTCGCCGGAGTTGCAAGTCCAACAGTTAAAAGTAATGGTATTTCAATAAGAGGAAATTCACCTTCAGGCTTATTATGGCGAATAGAGGGTGTTGAAGTACCCAGTCCTAATCATTTTGCGGATTTAGATATAGCGGGAGCCGGGGTATTAACTGCTTTGAGTAATCAAGTAATGGGCAATAGTGATTTTTACACCGGAGCTTTCCCCGCTGAATATGGTAATGCAACTTCTGGGGTATTTGATATTAATTTAAGATCAGGGAACTCATCGGAACGAGAATATTCGATACAGGCTGGGATATTGGGTATTGACTTTGCTACGGAAGGCCCTTTCAGCAAAAAAAATGATGCCACTTATTTATTCAATTATCGTTACTCAACGTTGGCATTGATAGCACCGCTATTACCCAGTGATGCTGGCATACTTAAATACCAAGATTTATCATATAAAATTAAAATACCCACAAAAAAAGCTGGAGTATTCTCATTCTGGGGTGTAGGTGCCTATGACGGAATAAATACAGAGGCACTGGAACCAGAAGAAAGGGAGTCCGAAGATGATGGATGGAATTCTCAATTATCGCAATATTTATTTGCTTCCGGACTCAATAATAAAATTAAAATTAATGCTAAATCATTCCTCAATACAACTTTGGCGTTTTCTGGAAATGGTTTAACATTTAAGGAGCAATACATAAGTGAGGATCTTACGGAACTACAACCATCAGAAACAAAAACGAACACTTTTAAATTAACCTTACAATCACAAATAGATTCATATTTCAGTGACCGTCACCACAATCGTACGGGATTCTATTATAATTATTTAGGATATGATTTAGATATAAACAGTGCCTCAGATATGCAAGGCACAAGCCCATCGAACATTGCTACAGAGAAAGGTAATTCTACACTAATTCAGTTCTTCAGTCAGTCTAAATTTAAGTTGTCGGAAAGAATGCATTTAAATACAGGATTCCACTTTCAGTATTTCGGATTGAACAATGATTTTTCATTAGAGCCGCGTATCGCTTTAGAATACAAACTCAATGAAAAACAAAGCCTTGCTTTTGCCTACGGGTTGCATAGTAAAATTGAATCTCTTCCAATATATTTCATTAATGATAATGGAAATCAGCCGAATAAAAATTTGAAATTCATGAAGGCCAATCATTTTGTGCTTTCTTATAATTCAATGTTGACCGAAAGTTTAAAACTCAGTATAGAGCCCTATTATCAGTACTTAACCAATGTTCCGGTAGAAGAGGATGGTTACATCTCAACGCTCAACATACAGAATAATCTATTCTTTGACCAAGCTTTAATAAATGGTGGGGTAGGTAGGAATATTGGAATTGATTTTTCTTTAGAGCAATACCTAAAAAAAGGATTCTATTATATGCTTTCTGGATCTTTTTTTGATTCAAAGTACACGGCAAACGATGGTATTGAGAGAAATACGAGGTTTAATAAAAACTATGTATTTAATATTCTTTTAGGGAAAGAGTGGCAAGTGGGAAGAGCTAAAAACAATCTTTTGAGTGCCAATATTCGATTCAATTATCTTGGTGGAAATCGTATTGAATCCATTGATCAACAAGCTTCAATGAATGAACAAGAAGTCATTTATGGTGAAACAAATGGCGAAATATCCTTTGCGGATAAATTTCCAGACACACCCATAACATCATTCTCAATTTCTTATAGAAAAAATAAACCAAAATATTCTTCCATATGGTCATTACAGGTTATAAACTCCGGGCAAACAGAAGAGTTCGATCATAACTTCTACAATTTGAATACAGGTATGGTTGAAACCAATTTTAGTGCAACCGTAATACCTAACATTAGTTATAAGATAGAATTCTAAGGTAGAAAATGGCTGTTAACATTAGATAAAAGCAACTATTTAAAAACAATAACATGAAAAACGAAGTAATTAAAACAAAACACGTGCATACAGATGAGCAACAGGCTAGAGTTTATTTGAAAAAAAACGATGAAAATTGGTTTCCTATAAATTTTCAATGGGGTCCTATAGTAGAATTAAATTATGAACTAAACTCTAAAACAAAAATCATGAAAAAATCAACGCTCTTATCACTCTTTCTTGCAATCACGCTTTTCGTTTCCTGTAATAAGGATGACGATGGAATTTTTGGCTCTAGTAGTCTCACATCAGAGTTCCGTGAAGTAGGTGATTTTAACAAAATAAGTAGTTCAGGTATTTTTGAAGTAACCATTTCACAAGAAGAAGAACAATTCCTTGAAATAACGGCCAATGACAATTTAATTGGTAAAGTTCTAACAACTGTTGTAAAAAATGAACTTAGGCTTGAACTACCTGGTGATAAATATGACAATGTTACTTTAAAAGCCAGGATTGGGGTAAAACAGCTAAACGGACTTAAAAACTTAGGAATTGGGGACATCACAGCTAAAAATATATCCTCTACTGGCGATTTTTCAATTTTCAATTCGGGTACTGCCGACATTACCATTTCAGGTGGCTCTGAAAGTATATCGATTGACAATGAAGGCAATGGAAACATATTTGTTTTTGATTTCATGGTCGATGATGCCACGGTAAACAATAGCGGTTCGGGGAAAATTGAAGTATTCTGTAACGAGACCTTGGAAGCTAGCCTTACAGGAAACGGAAATGTGTACTACAGAGGCGACCCAACGGTTAACACTTCTATTTCAGGTTCAGGAAGTGTTATTAAGGCCCAAGATTAAATTTTTAGACAGATTATAGATTTTATAAAACCATTTAACAAAACATAGAAATCATGGAAGCACAATTTTGTAGAGTAGGAACTATTAAGCGCTATGAGTCCATAGCACAAAACATCAGAAAAAAAGAACAAAAAAAATCAAGAAACTTAAATTTATTACTAATGAAAATGTCACAAATCACAGCGGCATTATTTGTCATTTTATTTTCTCTAATTAGCAACGCACAGGTAAACGGCTGGAATCCTGATTTAGAAAACGACTCTAGAGAAGCATTGTATAGCATATTGGAGAAACATCCAAAATTAGAATCCTTTCAGCAATTATCTAACGGCTATGTAGTATTTCCCAAAATTACAAAGGCGGCTATAGGCTTTGGTGGAGCAGCTGGAAATGGTATAGTCTATAAAGACCAGAGTGTAATAGGCACAGCACATCTTAAGCAAGCCAGCTATGGAATCCAACTTGGAGGGCAACAATACGTTGAGGTTATCTTTTTCGAGAATGATAAATCTTTCAATAAATTCATCAACGGAAAATTAAAGTTCGATGCCCAAGCCTCTGCTGTTGTTTTAAAAGAGGGTGCATCTATTGATGCAGCTTACCAAGATGGGGTAGCTGTTTTTACCATGACCAAAGGAGGTTTAATGCTTGAGGCATCTCTCGGCGGGCAACATTTTAAGTATATGGAGAAAGACGATAATCAGTAACACATTTTATGATAAAGGGGTGTTTATAACACCCCTTTATTTAAGCTCACCTTGTTTGGCGCATATTTATATATACAGTATGAAAAGTTGTTATAGCCCTTTCGTTACTATGACGATATAAGTTAGATGAATTGGTGTAAAATAAATTTAACAAAATGCAATAAAGCAATTTTTTATGTTATAATACTTTCTTAGATAGCAAGGTAATCGTTTCATAAATCCGTATTTTTAAAGAACAGTTTTACAATATGGTCATAAATTCTATAGCTGACGTTCTTAATATTCTCACTTCTTTTTTAAGTTTATTTTTCGCTTTCTTTTTACTCTCCTTGAAATCTAAGAACAGATCTTCAAACATACTTATTTCAATCTATTTAATAATTTTCGCAATTGATTCTGGATCTGTTTTAAGTGGCCAATTCATTCTACCATATTATCCTGGATTTGGGTTATTATTAAATACGTTACTTTTTTTAGGTCCGCCGCTGCTTTATTTTTATATCTGTTCTGTCACCTATGAAGATTTTAAATTAAAATGGAAATATCTTTGGCATACGCTTCCATTTGTGATTGTCATACTCTTATTAATTCCAAGATTCTATTTAGCAGATTTTGATAAGAAAATAGAAATATTAATAGCCAGTGACGGCTTAATCATCGAATTCAAGTTAATCTACCTCTTACTTCATGTTCAAATCGCTGCCTATCTTATTGCATGCTATCTTGTAATTCTGAGATCAAAAAAATTACTCTTGGAAAATTACTCAAATGGTAATGTCAATTATTACAATTGGTTGCTTACCCTCATTACATTAATAGCATTTGAAGTGTTAGTTTCTACCTTCAAAAATTTTTTTATGATAAATGATTTGGATGTACCCTATGAGTTGGCAATGACCATTACAGGACTATCGGCATTGCTATTTATTTGCTGGCTTGTCATAAAAGCCTTAAACACACCTGAACTTTACGGAAGGGTAGATTCAAAACAACTATTGGTTAAACAACTTATTGCACGAAGTCCTCGAAAAGCACCTCTGGCAGTTGAAGACAAAGAAAGCAATGAAGCTCTTCGCAAACTAAAAAGTCATATGGAAACAGAAGCACCTTATCTTGAACCTTCATTAAGCATATATGATCTTTCGAGACAATTAAATTTACCCTCAAAAGAACTTTCGGTTTTAATAAACCATAACCTTAACCAGCATTTTTTTGATTTTGTAAACGAATATCGCATCAAAAAAGCTATGGAAATTTTAGCGGACGCCTCTAAAAGCGATCTCACGATACTCGAAATATTGTACGAAGTTGGATTTAATTCAAAATCTTCCTTTAATACGGCATTCAAAAAATACACCAAACTAACCCCTACCCAATATAGAAAACAATATAGTAGATAAGGTCTGAGACAAAAGTCGTACGTCTGAAGATATAAAAGTCGAACCCTTTAATTGGTTCGACTTTTTTTATTCGGTCGATTTTCATGCAAATCTAGGGCACCTTTGTCCTATCACAATCAATTAAAAGCAATGAAACCACCACAAATTAAACCCATCCCTTTCTTCACCTCCTTGGTGATTTTTTTAGGCGGAGCCTTCCTATTCCTGATTAACGAACGAGTTGTCATTCCCTATCTTGATCAATTAGGTGCAAGCCAACTAATACTGTTTTTAACATATATATCTCCATTTGCTTTATTCTTTATAGGCGCACTTTACGGTTATGGAATAGAAGGCAATCAATGGAACTGGAAAGCATTAAAAACACGTTTTCGATACAAACCTATTAAAGGGAAAATGTGGTTATGGACCCTCCTTTTTGTAGCAGTTGATACGGCATCTTATGTTTTAGTCTATAAACTTGCCTTTCCTATAGTTAAAAAAATTCATGATGCCTTTCCTACCCCTGAGATTGTCACCAGTTTTATGAATAATGGCGAAACCTTTGCTGGTTTTGCTGTTAAAGGTAATTGGTGGTTGCTGGGCCTTTTCCTTTTGCTATATTTTTTAAATGTGGTTGGAGAAGAGATTCTCTGGAGAGGCTATCTATGGCCACGCCAAGAATTGACCCACGGTAAATATACATGGATCGTGCATGGATTATTATGGACAGTGTTTCACTTGTTTGCACCTTATAATGCAGTTATGGTCTTGCCGGGGGCTTTATTTATGTCATATATAACCCAAAAGTATCAAAACAACACCATATTCCTGATTTCCCATGCCACACTCAACGGCATACCCTTAATAATGCTCATAATGAACATAATTGGATAAAAAATAATTTTTAATGCATCTGAAGAATTTTTTTAAAACAAGTTTAAATTAAATCGTCATGAGAAAAATCACCTATTGTATATTTCTTTTCATTTTTAGTTGTCATTTCCTGAAAAGCCAAGTACCCATTGATGCAGATACCTTGGCTTGGCTTCCCAAAAGTGAAGATGTTCTTGCAGGGGCCATTTTTGTCCCTGAGAACCATGATACCCCCGACGGAAAAAAAATCAAGATCACTTATGTAATCCTTAAGGCCAAGGATACACTTTCATCCAATTATCCGATGATTTTCTTTTCAGGTGGTCCGGGAGGTAATACCTTAAATGAAGGTACAGTCGGTTTCTTGTTGGAACACCAAATGCGAATGGAGCGCGATATCATCCTATTTGATCAACGGGGTATCGGATATTCGTCAGCCTTACCCGATATGTCTTTTAAAGCATTCGATATTATGGCAAAAAACGCCAATGAGGAGGAGGAACTTGAGCTAACCAAAGCAATGATCCTTGAATATAAAGAGAAGTGCGAGGAGAAAAATATAAACCCTCAATATTATAACACGATTCAAAATGCAAAGGACGTCGGAATACTTTTTAAGCATTTGGGGTATGGTAAATACAATCTATTCGGGGGATCTTACGGTACTCGGATAGCGAGGGTTGTACAGGATATGTTTCCAGAAAGTATCCATAGTTCAGTCTTGGATTCCCCAGCACCGCTCAGTGGTGATTTCCTTTTGAATCGTTTGGATAGTTATTCCCTAGCCCTTGGCAGAATTTTTGAGTACTGTGAAGATGATGTGAAATGTAAGAAACAATATCCTAATCTTAAAGAAGACTATTTTAAGGCGATCTCCACCTTGGCACAAGAACCTTTGACAGTGATGATGAACGATTCATTGACCATAACAATCAATGCACAAGATGGTATTTATTTGTTGAGAAGATTACTCTATCAAAACAATTCCAGAGAAAAAGCGCCCGAACTTATTTCTGCGTTTATCGAGCGTGGCGGAGCAGTCATCGATGAGGTACTGCAATTTGAATATCGGTTGATCGGAGGACTAAATCTAAGCATGTTGCTATCTGTCGAAAAATATGAAAATTTTAATCCTGATAATACATCTCAGGTAATACAAAAGAACTATGAGAAATATCCATTGATACCTATGAAAATTGGTTTTTTTGATGCGTTTTATCAAGCTGGCACGAACTGGCACAGCAGTAGCTTACCAATGGAAGATAGAAGATTTCAAGATTCCGATATACCAACACTTATTCTTGTAAATAGATTTGATCCTGTTACGCCTCCAAAAAATGGAGTGCTTTTCATGGAGACGCTGAAAAACGGAACGCTTTTGGTTCTTGACGAGGGCGGCCATGGTGGTGGTGGCAATTCGGAATGTATGAATCAAGTTATGATTGATTTTATGAATGACCCTTATGGTAAACTCAACAATTCTTGCCTAAATCTTTATAAGGAATAAAAAGCAATGGATTGGACGAGTTAACAAATAAACTTTATCTCCTTATGTTCAGAAAACAGGTAGCTTTTAGAAAGCCCTATAAAACGAACATTTACAGGACACTAAAATTATTCATAATTTTGAAATGATCATTTAACCAATATTCTTTTGAAAGCATACAAAACATATTGAATACAATAAATATATGTTCATTCTGTTTATCTTGTACTTCATTATGGCCAACCAATATTCAATTTTTGAGATCTCATGGATCAAATAGCGAATGTTATTATATGGGCAATCGTAATTCAAGGAATATTCCTGGGGTTTATCTATATATTCTCTAAAAAATCGAAAAGCAATGCAAATAAGATTTTAGGTCTTTTTTTGCTAGCCTTTGTCTTTGAAGCCTTGTCAAGTGAATTCTTTCCGTACAATTATGTCGGCAATTACCTTATGGGGGATTATTTCGGGATTCCTGAAGTAAAGCTTTTTTTTCCTGCACTATTTTTAAACTACGTTTTAGAAAAGCTAGATCGAGTATCGGCCTATAAAACATACTTAAGGGTCAATTATTTCTTTGCCTTTCTTATTATCTCTTTAACACCTCTAAACATTGTTTTGCATTTAACATCGGGTGCTTCAATTAGAGATATTTTTGGAGTAGAGGTTACGAACACAATATTTATGACATCACAGTATTGTGCTTTTGTTTTAACCGTTGCGGCATTCATCATTTCAATTTTAGAGACCTATAGATATAAAAAAATAGTCCAGAATGAGTTTACAGACTTTGGAATGCTCCAAATTAACTGGCTTTGGCAGTTCATTTTTACCTTATTCCCAATTATACTTCTTTGGGGTTTTGAGTTAGGACGGATCATTTTAGGAGGATCAGGACCTTCAGACTTTTTGAGTATAACCTGGATCTTCGTTTTTATATTTCTTTATTTTTTCAGTTTTAAAGCTTTTAGAAACCCAAACCTTTTTGAGCACGTACCCTTGAACCCTCTGCAGGGAAAAGTTATTCGAAATGGAGAAAAAGAAAGTCATCCATGTACAGAACAGAACAGCGAAATAATAATTTCAGAAATGGAAAATCAACAATTCTATTTAAATGAAGAATTGACATTACACTTATTTGCCAAA
>NODE-785-length-11048-cov-7.46712_pt1 | contig 11048 bp, 8 predicted proteins | sample MGYA00139097_ERZ477577 | MGnify/ENA metagenome assembly ERZ477577 | reverse complement strand
GCACCAGGATTTAGTTGTAAACGCTCGTTATAAACACGCTCTAAAGCACCGACATCGAGTCCTTTTAATAAGGACACTCGCTGACGTAATGAAGTTTCAAAATCAATTTCGCCACGCATTGCAGCCTCTGTAATAGCGGCAACTTGTGGTTTAACATTAATAAAGTCGGCAATTTCGTCAACACATTCGATATTAATTAAGGTTGAGTCCATGTCTGTTACAAATAACTTAGTATCAGATACAGTAAAGTCTTCTGGCAACGCATTAATATCAAATTGATAATGAGTTCGCAGTACCGTTAAATCGTCCTCACTTAATGGTTCACTCGTTTGAATCACAGAATAAAGAGCATTTGTCACCGCCGTTGCGCCAAGCTCTTGTTCAATCTTCTCGATCTGCTCGCGGTTTAAATTATCACCCTGTAGAACCAATGTTGTCATAAATCACCTTAGGTTTAGATATGAAATCGGCGAGTCTGATGTAAACACCAGCTCGCCGATTTTATGTAACAAATGTACGTTTAAATTAAAATTGTGGTTTTTCTGGTAATGCATTGAAACGCTCAACACTAGCCATGATTTCAGCTTTCGCTTCATCAATGCCTACCCAACCTTCAACTTTAACCCATTTATTAGCTTCTAAATCTTTATAGTGCTCGAAGAAGTGTGAAAGCTGGTCTAATGTACGCTGTGATACATCACCAATATTTTGTACGTCGTCGTACATTTTATCGTGAGGTACAGCGATAATTTTTGCATCTTCGCCAGACTCATCTGTCATTTTCAACATGCCAACTGGACGACATTGAACAACTGATCCACTAATTAAGGCGAATGGGCTAATTACCAATACATCAACCGGATCACCATCGTCAGACAATGTGTGAGGAACATAACCATAGTTGCATGGGTAGAACATTGCAGTATTCATAAAACGATCAACAAACAATGCACCTGTTTCCTTATCTACTTCATATTTAACAGGATCTGAATGAGAAGGAATTTCTACGATAACATTAATGTCATCAGGAAGATTTTTGCCTGAACCAACGCGGTCAAGATTCATAATTGAATAGCCCTAAAGAGAATGATAAACAGATTATTATATAAGAAAGCACTCGTTAAACAAATACATGATATTTAATTGTTGATACACACACTAAAACTCGGCTAGGTTTTAGTGATTAATACGGTTGCAGTTAGCACTAGAACAATTGAAAAGATCCGCTTTAATAATTTCACAGGCACTTTTTTACTCCAAGATGCGCCGATCATCGAAAAAAGCATACTGGTCATTATAATTCCTACAAAAGCATCCCATTGAATAAGCCCGGCGGCTTCAACTCCTGAATCATGCACTTCAACATCCATCATATTTAAGCTTAAAACTGCTGACACCGCGATAGGTACACAGCACGCAGCTGATGTACCTATTGCTTTAGACATAGGCTGCTGAGCGGCCATTAGATAAGGAACAATTAAAGTACCGCCACCAATTCCTAGCAAAGAAGAAATAATTCCAATTCCTCCTCCAACAAATAGCGTTTGTACTCTTCCATGCCAGGCACTATTTACTTTTAGCTTCATCGAAAACCAGAGTTTAAATGCTGCAAAGCAGGCATAAATTGAAAAACAAAGCTGTAAGAGTGTGCTACTTACTGCGGTTGTCAAATAAGCACCGAATACACCACCTAAAATCAAGCCTGGTACTAAAAACCAAAACCAAACCCAACTAATGGTGTTAAGTCGGTAGTGTGAATAGGATGACGCTGACGAAGTAACGATAATCGTCGCTAATGAGGTTGCTACGGCCATATGCATGGCGACTGAACTGGGTACACCGTTAAGAATGAATATAGTTAATAAACTTGGAACTACAACAATGCCTCCGCCTAAACCAAGCAAGCCCGAAGAGATACCTGCAATAACCCCCACGACGGGGTAAATAAACCATTCAATCATAAAATTCCATAACAGCTTTACACCTACAACTAATACGCGTATAAAAACTTAACAACACTTTACATACTAAGTTACACATTTTATTAATGCTAATTAATATGGGGTTTAGTCTATGTCATCGTTAAGTTATGCGCCTGTCATTCTAGGGATTTTCGGTTTATTTTGCGCCTTCTTGGTCTACACCAAAGTTAGGGCTGCACCAGCAGGCTCCGGTATTGTTTCTGAAATCGGAGATCAAATCCACCTCGGGGCTATGGTGTTCATGCGAGCCGAATACAGTCGATTAGGCATCTTCTGTGTTGTGTGTATCGTAGCACTTGGTTTCTCAGATCTTGGTTGGAACTCAGCATTCGCATTCTTTCTAGGTGCAATATGCTCAGCAAGCGCAGGTTACATTGGTATGTATTCAGCGACACAAGCCAATGTTCGAACTGCTATTGCGGCACAAAATGAAGGTGCATCATCAGCATTGACTATTGCTTTCATGGGCGGCTCGGTAATGGGACTCACCGTTGCTTCAATGGGTTTATTAGGTGTTGGATTTCTTTATTTAACATTTGGTGGTGATCCGCACACAGCACATGTTATCCATGGTTTTGGTATGGGAGCTTCATCAGTGGCCTTATTCTCACGCGTAGGCGGAGGTATTTTTACTAAAAGTGCTGATGTTGGTGCTGATTTAGTCGGTAAGATTGAAGCAGGTATTCCTGAAGATGATCCTCGTAACCCGGGTGTTATTGCAGACAATGTGGGTGACAATGTAGGTGATGTTGCAGGTATGGGGTCAGATATCTTCGAATCATACTGTGGCGCCATGATAGCAAGTATTGCGATCGCTTCCACTATGAGCGTGGCAACCATCGCAACGCTTGCTGATAGTCAGCAGGTATTGATGTTTATGCCTTTGGCATTAGCATCTATCGGTCTACTCTGCTCAATTGCCGGTATTTTTGCCGTAAAACTATTCTCTACAAAAAGTGCTGAAGTAGCACTCCGCGTGGGTACTATCGGTGCTTCTTTATTATTTATTGCAGTTTCTTACTTATTGATTTCAGTCTTAGGCGGCACATCGAATATTTGGATAGCGGTATTAGTCGGCGCTGTTGGAGGCATTATCATAGGTTTAGTCACTGAGTACTACACTGGTGGTGCTCCTGTTAGAAAACTTGCTAAAGATGGCGAAACAGGTGCAGCTACCGTACTCATTAGTGGTTTGGCTTTAGGTATGCAGTCAGTGGCCATTCCCGTTATCACTATTGCAGCCATTATTTTTGCCTCTAGTCATTTTGCGGGTTTATACGGTGTGGGTATCGCCGCCGTAGGAATGCTTGCAACAGTTGGTATCACAATGGCTATCGACGCTTATGGCCCTGTTGCTGATAATGCTGGAGGGATTGCTGAAATGGCCGAAATGGGGGAACAAACTCGTGAAATTACTGACTCACTCGATGAACTTGGCAACACAACCGCAGCGATAGGTAAAGGATTTGCGATTGGTGCCGCGGCATTAGCCGCATTAGCACTTATTAGTGCTTATATTGAAACTATCAATCATGGCAGCAATGAGCTTCAGTTACTCATCAACGATCCTATCGTACTCGTAGGTATGTTCTTAGGCGGTATATTCCCATTCTTAGTCAGTGCTCTCACCATGACTGCTGTGGGTGATGCTGCATTTGATATGATTCATGAAATCCGCCGTCAATTTAGAGAAATTCCAGGCTTACTTGAAGGTACAGCTAAACCTGATACAGCTACTTGTGTAGATATTGCTACCAAAGCAGCACTCAATAAAATGATTTTACCAGGCGTACTTGCGGTAGGTGCGCCAGTTGTAGTTGGCTTTGGTCTCGGTCCTGAGGCTTTGGGGGGTATGCTTGGTGGTGCACTTATTACTGGGGTCATGATGGCATTGATGATGGCGAATGCAGGTGGTGCTTGGGATAACGCTAAAAAACATGTCGAAAAAGGTAATCTCGGCGGTAAAGGTTCAGATGTTCATACCGCTGTTGTCGTCGGTGACACGGTTGGTGACCCTTTAAAGGATACCTCTGGCCCTGCAATGAATATCTTAATTAATGTAATGGCCATTGTCAGCTTAGTGATTGCTCCACTATTAATTTAATACTATCTCTTCGAATGTTTAACCTACTAAAGGGTCACGTTTATCGTGGCCTTTTTATTTTAAGAGAAAGTTTAAAATCAAGTCTTAAGAAGTGCCTAAAATTGTTGTCATAATGATAAAAAAGCTATATGATAATCATTATCATTTAGATTAGGGTAACACTGTGGCGAACTTATCTCGTTTATCAAACTTAACACCAGGCCAAACAGCAACAGTACAAGCGATACATGTAGATACGGGATTCAAATTTCGCCTCAATGCGCTAGGCTTTCGAATCGGTAAGCCTCTCGAGTTAATCCGAATTGCACCATTCAATGGCCCCTATCACATAAAAATAGGTAACACAGAAGTTATGCTTAGACAGCAAGATGCAAAAATGATTGAGGTCTTAATGTGAAACGTATAGCTCTTATCGGTATGCCGAATGCCGGAAAATCTACACTATTCAACCGTATGAGTGGAGCCAGCGCTAAAGTTGCCAACTGGCCTGGAGTAACGGTTGACCTACTTGCCTCCAAATTACTCATGGCAGGTGAAATGGTCGAGATCGTAGATTTACCTGGTATCTACGACTTTCACGGTTTCTCAGATGACGAGCAAGTTGTTAGGCATTTTTTATGTAACAACTCAATTGATCTCGTTATTCTTGTCGCTAACGCCACTCAAATAGAACGTCAATTGACACTCGCCCTTCAGTTACAAACATTAGGGTTGCCCGCTGTCTTGTTATTGAATATGGCTGATGAAGCTAAAAAGCTAGGCATCAAAATAGATGAACAAAAACTAGGTAAAGAACTGGGCTACCCAACCGCTTTGCTGAGCGCTAAATATGGCGAGGGCTATAACGAAGCCTATCAAATAATTGAAAGTGAGTTGAAAAAATCCAAAGCTGTGCCTACATTGACCTTGGAAGAAGACTTTGCCGTCGATCAACAACTCGAGGACAAATTAGAAAAAATCGTTCGCCACAGTGTGAGTGCCCCCATTCAAACAAGTAAAACACTCACTGAAAAAATTGACCACATTACGCTCCACCCATTCTTAGGTCTACCACTATTCTTCATGACCATGTATTTGATGTTTGAAGCCGTCTATACAATCGGTGCACCGCTTCAAGATGGAATGGCATGGATTCTGGAAGCATTCCGAGATGCTATTTTAGTTCCATTACTGTCATCACTCCCACCTCTTTTATATAGCTTTTTAATCGACGGGGTGTTTGATGGTGTAGCAACCGTTGCTTCATTCGTCCCCGTGATAGTCTTATTCTTCTTATTTATGGCTATTATTGAAGACAGTGGCTATCTTTCACGAGCAGCATTCCTAATGGATGCACTAATGAGTAAACTCGGCTTAGATGGACGTAGCTTCGTGATGCTATTGATGGGCTTTGGTTGTAATGTGCCAGCATTGATGGGAACGAGAACAATGCGAAGCCGTGGTTTACGTTTGCTCACCATGCTTGTCATTCCATTTTCACTTTGCAGTGCAAGGTTACAAGTATTTGTATTTATGACCACCGCACTCTTCACGCCTGATCAAGCACCACTCGTGCTCTTTAGTCTCTACCTAATGACATTTGTTTCTGTAATTGTTACCAGTTTGTTATTTAAAGGTCGATACAACAGTAATGAACCTTTTGCTTTAGAACTACCACCATATCGCTTCCCAACAGGTCCACAAATGGTATTACGTGGCTGGCATGAAGTGAAACACTTCCTTCGTCGTGCAACTAAATTTATTACTATTGGTGTGGTACTCGTATGGTTCTTAACGAATATGCCCTTCGGTGTTGAGCCTGCCAGCCCTGAAAGCTGGTCTGGATGGTTAGGTGAGTTTATGTCACCTGTTTTATCTTCGGCTGGCATTAATCCAGAACTCACAGTCGCACTTATCTTTGGCTTCGTTGCTAAGGAAATCGTAATTGGTGCTTTAGCGGTGATTTATGGTTTAGAAGGAAGTTCACTGATGCAAGGTATCGCCCAACAAATTGATTGGGTACAAGCATATAGCTTTATGCTATTTACCTTGCTCTACACGCCTTGTTTAGCAACCATAGCAACACTTCGTAGCGAAGCTAAATCAGCTTGGTACTCAGTGTTAGCAGTTGCATGGCCGCTCAGTCTTGCCTGGGTAGTGAGTACCGTTTTCTACCAAACAGCGCGTTTTTTAGGCTACTAAACAGGCTTAGAACCTCCCCATGACGTCGCTGTCTGGCGCCGCTCATGGGTGCGTCGATTAACCTTATCTGTTTCAAAGCGGATCATTTCACGACGTTCTGTACCTGTTCTTCGCTCTCCTTGGCGGCGTTCAGCTGACGTATTTTGATTCCACTCTAGCTCATTTGCATTAACATAATCTGTCATTGCTGTATCTCCCCACTAGTAGTGTTAGATCTAACAATAACCGAAAATAGCTAAATAAAACAAGCATTTATTATATTCGACAGGTAATTCTATGCTGTTACTATTGCTACACGTACCGCATCAAGACTCAATTGTGCATCCGTTAAGTATTCAGCCAATAGCTGTTGAGAGTCAGCAATATAACTAATTTCTTCTTCACGAATAGATGAATTAACTTTAGCTAAAGCTGTCAAACGATCTTGTTCTGGCTGTAATGATTGATGCATCGTTGTCACTGCTTGTTCAATAATCTCTGTCTGCTGCTTGCTTGCAGACTGCTTAGCCTGAGCAATCAAATCATTAATCTTTGGTCGTGCATGACGAATCAACTCTTGTGCAGTTGCTTTCGGAATTCTTCCAGCTAAAGAATTAAACGTATCTTCATCAAGCACTTCATGATAATTACGACCATCTTCATCAGTAACAATTCGCAAGTAGGAATGATTTAAATAGCGTCCCAATTGCAATGATTTAGGTGCAGGGCACTTAATAGTAAAGATTGCTTCTAATAACAGCGTTCCAGCTGCAAAATCATCAGACTCAAGCGTGCAAAAAGCACTATTACCAAAGTCACTATTAATCGTCATATCGAGGCTACCCAGTACCATTGGGTGCTCCCAACTCAAAAAGGCCATATCTTCACGTACTAAGGCACGGTGACGCTGATACGTGGCAGTCACACCATCTTCAGGCAAACCTGGAAATTGGTGTTGTAGCATATGATTACCAGGTTCTAAGATAATGCTATCTGCACTATGCATTTGCTGCTCAACACCATATTCATCGAATACTTTATCCATAAAGTCAGCAAGCTCTGAAGACTGACTAGCTTCTTCTAGATCAGCCACTAACTCACTAGCAATAGGCAAGTTACATGAATTTAGTTCTAATAAACGATCACGACCCTGCTGCAATACATCAATGGTTTCTTGAGTTAAAGTACTTGTACGCTCAATCAAGGCATCAATCTCAGCCTGTTTGCTTGGGTTAAGTATACAAGCGTGCAACTCAGTCTTAACCGTTTGATAAATTGCACCACCGGCAGGGAATACCTGATCAAAGGCATTAATGCCCTTGTCATACCAATCTAACAATACTGCTTGAGCGCTATTTTCATAATAAGGAACATGAATACGCACATCATGATTTTGCCCAATCCGATCCAGTCGACCAATACGCTGCTCTAATAAATCAGGGTTCAGGGGTAAATCAAACAAGACAAGGTTATGAGAGAACTGGAAGTTACGCCCTTCACTACCAATTTCAGAACAAATCAGTACTTGGGCCCCCTCTTCTTCGTCAGCAAAATAAGCAGCCGCACGGTCACGATTTACTAAGCTAAGACCTTCATGGAATACTGAACTTCGGACACCTTGTTTAGTGCGTAAATACTGCTCTAATTCCAATGCAGTATCTGCTTGAGCACAAATAACCAGAACTTTATCGCCCTTATTGTCTGCTAAGAACTCTGCTAACCAAACCACACGGCTATCAGCAGCAAGCCAGTCAACACCAATACACACTTCAGATTGCAACAAACCTAAAGCATCTTGAGTCACTTGATTTTCAGTATATTCATCAGGCGCTGTTAAAGCATGCCTCACTAGCTGACGTTCAGGAAAACCAGTTACCGCATCACGAGTATTTCTGAATAAAATTCGTCCCGTACCATGCTGATCTAATAATTCATTGATTGCTGTATCTCGAGCAAATTCAAATTCATCAGTCTGAGTCAGTTTTTCAAAAGCATCTTCGCCTAAAAACGATTCAATATCAGCACGTAAGTTAACCAAATTATCCTTGGCATCCGCGGCTAATAATTGTGTTACTAAGGTGCTAATCGGTTGATAACTGGCTTCTTGTTGACGAAATTTAGCTAAATCGAAATAACGATCAGGATCTAATAAGCGTAATCGAGCGAAATGACTTTCAACACCCAATTGTTCAGGTGTCGCAGTCAATAATAATAAGCCAGCCACTTCACGTGCTAAACCATCAATGCATTGGTATTCAGGGCTTTCTTGCTCTTCACTCCACTGTAAATGATGCGCTTCATCAACAATCATCAAATCCCACGATGTATTCAGAGCATCTTCATAAATAGCAGGGTTAGAAGTAAGCATAGATAAACTACACAGCATCAACTGTCCACTTTCGAAAGGGTTGGTCTCGCCTGCTTCGATTAAGCCTTCATGGCGATCTTCATCCATAATCGTAAATTGCAAATTGAAACGGCGTAACATCTCAACTAACCACTGATGTATCAAGCTATCAGGTACCACAATCAACACGCGTTGAGCTTGGCCTGTCGTCAATTGTTGGTGAATGATTAAACCTGCTTCAATTGTCTTACCCAAGCCCACTTCATCGGCAAGTAAAACACGAGGCGCATGGCGTTTGGCAACTTGGTGAGCAATATAAATTTGATGAGGCAATAACTGAACACGGGGTCCCATTAGGCCAAATATAGAGTTCGATTGTAATCTATGCTGATGAGCTAACGCTTGAGTACGTAATTGAAATTGACTGTTTTTATCAACTTGACCTGCAAATAAACGGTCTTGTGGCTGACTAAATTGAACAAAACTATTCAGATCCATTTCATGAATACTGATCTCATTGCCCTCTTCATCATCGCCTTGATAAATAAAACAACCATTCATATCGTGACGTGCAGAAATCACAAAACTGACATCTTCATCAGTTTTAACCCGGTCACCAACAGGGTATTGAACTCGGCTAAGCGGTGCGATATTCATCGCATACGTACGCTGCTCACCTGCCGCAGGAAAACTAACCTCAACCCGACGGCCAGAGAGTTGTTTAATAATCCCTAATCCTAACTCTGCTTCGCTGTTACTAATCCAACGCTGTCCTACTACAAACTCTGCTTCTGCCAACTGTTTAAGCCTCTATCTTTTATAACTAATCTAAAACTAACTTAACGAATTTTACGAGCGCGAATCGTACGCCCTTTTACTTTACCATCAGCTAAATAATTCAATGCTTGTCTTACTGCTTCAGCTTCTAGAGCCACATAGCTCGACATATCAAAAATATCTATTTTGCCAATTTGAGCCCCTTCAAGACCTGCTTCCCCCGTCAATGCCCCTAAAATATCACCTGGACGTAATTTAGATTTACGACCTGCATCTAATTGAATTGTTACCATGGGTGCTTTTAATTTATAGCTTGAATGACGATCCAGTGATTCAGGCACATCACAAATACTTGGTTTCTTTTGGTGCTTAGCAATTGCATTAACCCGCACTTCTTCGGCTTGGGTAAACAAGCTCACAGCAATACCCTTTTCACCTGCACGGCCTGTTCGACCAATACGATGAATATAAATATCAGGATCACGCGGCAATTCATAATTAATCACCGCTTTAAGCGACTTAATATCTAAACCTCGTGCCGCCACATCAGTAGCCACCAATACCGCACAGCTATTATTAGCAAAACGAACTAACACTTGATCACGCTCACGTTGATCTAAATCACCATGAATGGCTGCCGCATCAATATCATGACCACGTAGAAAATCAGCCACCTCATCACACTGAATTTTGGTATGACAAAACACAACCGCATTGTCAGGTTGATAATGTTCAAACAAAGCTAATAAAGAATCATTTTTTTCGTGCTTTTTGACTTCGTAAAATAACTGCTCAATGACAGCAGATTGATGTTCAGACTCAACCGTTACTGTTACAGGGTTACGTTGAATTCTACGACTCATTTGTTGAATCGTATCAGGGTATGTTGCAGAAAATAATAAGGTCTGACGTTTATCAGGTGTATGAGAAATAATCTCGTCCATCACCTCAGCAAACCCCATATCCAACATACGATCAGCTTCATCTAAAACTAAGGTTTTTAAACCATCGATTTTCAGCGTGCCTTTACGCAAATGGTCTTGTAAACGTCCAGGTGTTCCAACAACGATATGTGCGCCATGCTCTAAAGAACCAATTTGAGGGCCTAAAGGCTTACCACCACAAAGCAGCACTAGCTTAATATTTTGAGTAAATCGTGCCAATCTGCGCAACTCTTTACCGACCTGATCAGCCAATTCACGAGTTGGACAGATAACTAAGGCTTGAACACCAAAAAAGCGAGGATTAATACTATTCAGTAAACCGATACCAAAAGCAGCGGTTTTACCACTCCCCGTTTTTGCTTTGGCAATCAGATCTTTACCTTTCAATACTTCAGGTAAACTTTGCGCCTGAATCGGCGTCATCTTTTTATAGCCCAGCGACTCTAAATTGGCAATTTGTGCAGGCGAAATCGCAAGGGAAGAAAAACTGTCGCTAGCCATAATACGTTTACCGAATACAAATCATAAGATCATACCAGAGGCTGTAAATTGATGGCGGCTTTATAGAGTAATATCCAATACTAATTGTAGTACTAAATAGAAATGAAACCTTCAAGCTGCTTAGCATGAAGATCATTTGGATGCGTTTTATTATGATAAAAAATATAACTGCGGATCCATTGCAAATAACTTCTAATAGTTCGTTTACTATAACGGTGTACCGTCATATACTT
>NODE-784-length-11049-cov-6.79261_pt1 | contig 11049 bp, 10 predicted proteins | sample MGYA00139097_ERZ477577 | MGnify/ENA metagenome assembly ERZ477577 | reverse complement strand
ATTAAAATTTAAATATTTATTAATTGTACCCATATTATTAGGAATGTTGATTTACACATCTTGCGAAAGCAAATCCAATGGAGAAATGGAAGATTCGAAAATTGAAAAAATAGATAATTCTAAAAAAGATGATCAATTTACTTTTACTCAGCTTAAACAAGCACCAATTTATCCTGGCTGTGAAAACGCAGAAGATCCTAAAAAATGTTTGCAAGATGGTATAATGAATTATGTTGCTTCCAATTTTGATGCCTCAATTCAGGATAATTTAGATTTAGAGTCTAAGAAGCAGAGAGTGTATGTCCAATTTACAATTGATAAAGAAGGTAAAATAATAGATGCAACAGCAAGAGGTCCGCATAAAAGCCTTGAAAATGAAGCCTTAAGAGTTATTAATAATTTGCCTCAAATGCAACCGGGAGAATATGAAGGTGAAAAAATAAATACTCAATATACCCTGCCAATTAATTTAGTTATTGAATAAAATACAATTTCTAAATTATCATCATTATTTAGTGATTTGCTATATATGTTCTGTGGTCTGGACTGGGCTGTGCACAATTGATTTGAAACTAGCTTTTCCTCCATCCTTCCCTTAAAAACCTGATAGTTCTTCATGCGTTGATGGAACCGGTTTATTCAGAAATGACAGTCATAAAATAAGCCATAGACTCTGGTTTAATTTTTACCTCCAGCACAATGCTTCTGGCGTTTATCCCCTGGATGCCTTTTTTCTTAGCCTCTTTTTTGGAAACATAAAAAGCTCCTTCCGGTATATCATAGGGTGCTGTTCTGCGATAAGTATCGGGGTTCAAAATCAACCAACTATTTTTTATTTTTTTGATCTGTTCTTCGTTAAGTATTTTAATGGAGCCTTCAATCTCGCTGAAATAAATCATCTCGAAATTATCGCCCATAAAAGTTGTCTTGTTCGTTTCGTAGTCTTTGCCTATTTCTAACATGTCAAAAGCAAGTGCGTTGGTGTTGGCCAAACTATCAGCTACAAAATTTCTACGGGCGGTAAGACGTGTCATGAAATCCGGATCGAGATAATTTTCCTGGTAATAATTGTGCAAAACAGTCATAATCATCCAGCCGGGATAGCTTCCACCTCCCCTTCGGGAAAAAACAGTCTGACCAAACTCATCTACGTATTCGCCTCGTTGACCTGTATTACCCATTTCGTCTGTATATTCAGCTTTCCTATAGGTCAAAATCGGATATTCACCCTGATCAGGGGTTGTGAATTGATTTTCTACCCTTTCATAAATCCGTTTAATATCCTCCTTTTTTCCATATTTACCGGGAGCCAAACCTGCTGCTTCTACCCACTCCCAGCGCCTTCTGTTGAAATTATAAGTCATGGTCACCTTACCGTTGTTAATAATTTGCTCATTGACATAATCATAAAAATATGAATTGCCTGATTCTTCAAATAATATTCTTTCCGTATACATTCCTTTGCGTCCGTCAGGAAGGGTTTGTTCATGTTTTTTGTCACTATCTTCAGTGTAATAAACTCTTGTTCCATTTCGATCAAATATTCCATTCTGAGCAGTGAGGTGGATAGAGATTGAGAGCACAATAAAAAGCAATAGGGTTTTCATATCAAATCGATTGGTAGTGAAATCAAATATACCCTATTTTTTTGTATGAAGTTAAAAGGCAAAGGCTCAGAATCGTTTTACCAATATTTACCCTTCAAAAAAAGAAATTTCGTACCTTGAAGCATCAACAACCAACCCTATGATTCCCTTCTTTCAAATATTCTATGTCAAATAAAAACACCTCAAATATTCGTTCAGGGCGCTATATTTAATGCAGCCTCCTCATTTCTTCCCCAACCTTCCTTTGCAAAATCTTCCCATAGCTTTACTGATTAGTAGTAAGCTAAGTATTGGGTTTTAACTTAGTTCTTTGTTAGGAGATTTAAACACTTCGTTTTTTGTATAGATATCGCATTCCCCATAAACCGTATATTATTATGAAAGATAATATAATAGGGTAATAAAGGTATTTTTCAGGTAGAAGAGTTATTGATATCTTATCAATAAAGATTGCATATAGATGAACTATTGGCCAATAAACAGAAATTGCCAGGGCACCAAACATTGCGTATTTGCCCCAACGCTTGTTCTTTAATAATCCAAATATACCAAATAGAAACAAGGGTATATATATTACCGTGTCTGCTAATCCAAATCCTTTCGCAAATGCAATGCCAACTTTACCTATTTCATTCTCCGATTCTTGCATTCCTATCGTTACTGCGAGGTCATAATTGAAAACACCCAATGTTTGTCCTACTAAAAACATTAATACAAGAACCGATGCGATTGAAATTAACATCCAGAAACTTTTATCTTTATGTTTATACTCATTCATATCTTTATTTTTTCTCCTAACGATTTGGGTATCAGTAGTGGTTCCTCCAAACAGTTGACCCAGTTATGACTTCCTTAGAATCAGAACTGGGTAAACTGTTTGAATTAATTTGGGTTTTAACTCAGTGCTTTGTTACAAGTAGCTGCTTTAAATATTAAATTGATTCTACAATCTATCTTATTCTTTTTTCGCAATAGGAACTGCATCAAAAGGGTCTACCATAGCGACAAATAAAACACAAGGGCCATTATCAAGGCATTTTGCTTTATGTGGCTTTCCGGCAGGACCATAGGCATAAGAGCCAGCTTTTAATACTACAGGTTTTTCTCCTTGGTATTGCACTTCCAAATCTCCTGAAATTAAAATCATGCGTTCAGGCGAATTATGTGTATGATTCACAACTTCGGTATTAGGTTCTATTTTAAAGAAAAAATCTAAATTAGGTTCAGATATATCACCATGGAGTATAGTAAATGAACAGTCTGGAAAGAAATCAGGCGCAGGTAACCATTTCAAATCTTCATTATTAATAGTTGTGACAATGGAAGTTTCTGTTTCAGAGTGGCCATTGCTTTGAGCATTCAAACCGATTGCTAAAAAAACAAAGGCAAGGATAATCATCTTTCTTTTGTACGCTTTAGGTTTTGTGTTTTTCATTGTGATGATATTTTATGGATATAATGTAAATTAAATATATGGGAATATCAAGTAATATTAACCGACTTATTATGTATACAATTACTTGCAACTATATATAAACCCAATCTAGCGTTTATCCTGCTTTAGTAGAAAGATAAATACAATAAATGGACAAGGAACCAATTATCTCAAAAAAAGGAGAACCTCTCAGCCCTATCTTATTCTCTTCATTTACTCATTCCATTTTATTTGCGGTCTAGACGGGACTCTTAATGCCACCTTCAAGAGCTAATCCTTTTCAAAATAATTGTTATCATCATCCAATTTTATCCAGTCGTTTCGTTCAGAATTATACTGCCAAAAATATGAAGCATTGGCCCACCCATCTTTCAATTCAAACTCTGCCCGATCTCTCAATCGTGTCAAATTGATGTATGTCGTCTCTGAAATTGGTAAAAGACGAATACGCGGTAAATTGGCTTTACCGGAACGCTTATAATATAATTTACCATGATCTATCCAAAATTTTCTGGGTCCATATTCCCCAGCCACTCGTTTGAATTGTTCCTGTAATTGAAGTGAGTCGGTCTTTTTTAAATACTGTATATGAGCCAGAGCATCTTTTAAATAAAAATGTCGGGGATTGTGCTCAATAGCTTTTAGATAGGCCTTTTCCGCTCGATCTAATTTCCCATTGATCAATAAAGACTCTGCCTCCTTTATAAAAGGGTCAAGTTTAAATAAAAAAAGATTAAAAGACCTGCTTATACTCACTTCCCAAAAATTAATGGCGTATACATCATCATCATCATCCAACATATAATCAGCTGTAGTTAAGTTTAATGGTCCATGAAATGTTACGATATTTCTTTTACCACTTATTATTGCAGGCCACATGTCCTGATTGGACGCAGAATGAATTAACACATCATCTTGTAAAGAAAACCTTCTGATTTGCTCATTGCGTAAAACACGAAATTCCCCTTCAAAATATGACAAATCATTACTCGATGAAGGATTGCCTTCCCCATAAGTCAGAACTGAATCATAAACTTTGAGAATATTCTCCCAATCGGGATGCAGAACCTGAGCCTTTTTAAAAATTGCTCTTGCCTCTTTAAAATCATTATTGAGAAGTAAGGGGGCCAATTTAAAAAAAAAGGCCATTTTATCATTTGGGTTCAAAAACAAATATTTATCCAACTCCTCAACGCACTCCTTGTATTTACCATTAATCAATAATCCATTCAGATAATTTATTCCGGTAAATTCATTAAACTCTTTTTCAAATTCTTTCTTAGCGAATTTCAGATAAGCCTCAAATTGATTTGTTTTAGAATAAATCACATAAAGTAATCTGATATAGACATCGTTATTGGGTTCAATTTCAAGTTGCAAATTTACCAGTTCTTCTGCTTTTTGCCAATCCTCGTAAGCAATGTGCTTATAGATCAATATTTGTAATTGCCTGTCTTCTGGCAATTTTAAACGATTTTCAAAAGCCTTATCAATGATAAACCTTTCTTCGAATTTACCTTGACTAAACCAAATGTTTCTGGCGGCCTTTGATAAATACGCCAATGCAAAAGAACTATCAAGGGCTATTGCCTCTTCATGCTTACCCTTCACAAAGTACTCTATAGCTTCAAACGAATCACTCGTAAATTCCTGAATGTTTAAATCAATATATCTTTCCCTACGTTTTTCAGATATTCCTACCTCTTGACGCAAATAAATACTAATCGAATCTAATAGAATTGAAAGCTCCGGGCCTTTAAAGGATTTGGTCGAAACTAATTTTCCATTTTTAGCCTTTCTTAGATTTGGTTCAACCGTGTATAAATCATCCTGAAAAAAATAGGTTCCGTCTACATAGAAGTCATTAAACATATTTGCTTGTTCTACTTTCTCTGTTGTACTCTCGCTATAATTTCTTGCGGGATTAACATTTTTATCCTGATGGATATCGTAGTATAACAAATCGCGTATTCCTCTTTCCAGCCACAACGTTGCGCTATCCTTATTGGTTTGCTCAAAATTAAATATTGGAAGCCCTATTCGAAATTCATCTTTTGTTAACTCACGAGTTAAAACTGTTCCATCTTCATTCACATATTGGACTTTCCTTGTTGTGGCACCTAGATCTGAAGTCGCAAATCCAAAATAAAGGCCAATAATTAATAGGACGACGTTTAACGGAAAAATGATTTTTTCTCTCCAACGCAAAAAGCCACTGTTTAATCGTTCCTGATTGTAAATATAAATCAGTAGGGAAGGAATAATTCCGATAAATATCCATAGCCAGACATCAACCCAATTGGTAGATATTTCATAACGATTTACTACCCAATCAACAAATTGAAGGAAGGTCCATGCTGCAACCAGATATGCCATAAATATCTGAATAACTTTAAACCATTTCTTTTGAGTTTTCTTGGTCTCAATTTCTTTTGACATATTGTTACTTATCAGGTTTATTTGAGCTCTTTGAGTAGAATTAGGGGAACATGTGCTAATATAATCATTTCAAAATAAGTTTTTATTCGCCAAATCGCATGGCTACAAGATGAAAGTGAATGAATTCGGCTATAACTGGGTATTATACTGGATAGTTTTGGGTTTTAACTTGGTTCTTTGTTAGGAGATTTAAACACTTCGTTTTTTTGTATAGATAATGCATTCCCCATAAACCGTAAATTATTATGAAAGATAATAGGGTAGATGAAATTAAATAGCTTATATTGAGATTATTACATAATGAATAATTGCTATCCACATATTGGATTGGAATTCTAATTATGTTCCTCAGAAGACACCTGGAATCAAACGAAAACGCACACGACGCACATAGTCCCGATACCCTGGCAATTCTTCCTGTAAAGTTTTATCTTCCAGCGCGGTCCTTATCACGGTAATAATCAATGCTATTATCGCCGGAATAAGCGTCCATACAGATCCTAATGCCAAAGCTATTCCCACCAGTGGCGGAATATTTCCAGCATAGCCCGGATGTCTCAAAATCCTATAAGGGCCATTGTCACATACAACATGCCCACGGTCCTTCTGAATTCGTGTCACGGATGAAAAGAAGCGATTCTCTATTATTGCCCATGAAGCAAAAGCATATCCGAATGTTATCAGTATGAAGCCAAGTATATTAAACCATAAAGGAAATTCTGGTGACCATCCAAAGTGGTGATCGAGTCCGGCTACGATAAATAATGGAAATGATAAACTAATAGCCATTAATGGAGCAAGTACCTTATCCCAAGGTTTTACGTTTTGATCTTTTCCGAATTTGCTACGTTCTTTCATTAATCCCGGATGCCTTTTTTCGGCTAAAACGCGTGACCCTATTCCTATTACTACGAACAATACTGAATACAACCATCCCTGCCACCAGGCTAAGTCCCATCCGATTAATAGAAGAACCAAGGGCATCAGTAAGTATGTAAGAATTAGTTTTATCCAATTCAACACCTCTGCTTTTTCATACCCATGTTGATCAACTTTTCTCGATACCATACTTATTCCTTCTTTTTAAACTGTATTTCTTCCTGAGAAATTTTAGAAATAACATTGCGCCTAACGTTTTCATGTATGGTTTTTTGCGTTGGCTAGAACTAAGTTAGTAAAAGAAAATGAACCTGAAAGAAGCACATGTAGTTTATTCCTTATAGAAAAAATGCCCTGAACGCCAAAACACCCAAAATAAAAGAGAAAACATTTAGGGTTAAATAACATTGAAACAGGTTATTAAATACACTATAATTGCAACAAGAGGTACTCAAATCTATGATAATAGTCATAAAAATATGTGTCCAATGATCTTAACTTTGAGTAAAGCCCAAATAGAAAATGGGAGGAGAAGGAAGTATTCAGCATATGATAACCACCTTACGCAATAATAGAAATATGTTGCGCAAGAAAGGAATGTTTCAAAGAGAAAGGTCTTTTAGAAGAAGAAAAGAAGAATATCACAAAGCCTCGAAAGGGATAAATACTTCAAAAAAACTTTCAAAAGAAGAATTACTACTTATCAGAAATAAAGTCATAGCAAACAGAAGAAGAGAAAATATAAAGGCCTTCCTGGTTTTTATCATAATCGTCATTCTTATTATTTCGATGGTGGTATTCGTTATAAATTCATAATTGAAGCTTCAATATTTATCATGAAGTGAAGATAAATCTTGTCCTTAATTCCAGTTAAGAAAAACCTTACTTTATAGATGGGAAATCCATAAAAAGGTCAATTTACGAAGCCTTTTGGGTACAAAGTTGGGTGCAAACTAAAAAAAACGATCATAAATAAATAATTTACAATCTCAATTGAATCATTATTAAGGGTCCACTACATATAATTCTCTCATAATTTCTATTTTGCGTGGATCCTGGAGCAAAGCTCTGTCCGAAAACATCATAATTCCGCTTGAGGGAAATGAGCTGCCTTGCAGCATTGCTTCTCGAAATTCCGTGGGGCTAACTTCTCCCGGATTATTATGTGCTTGCACAATGGGCCAAATTTTAGGTTTATTTTGAGTGAGTATTGAGTTACTTACAGAATCCAGCCAAATTGTATATTCACCAATCCAATTAACAGGGCGATCTTTCATATGATGAAACAGCATCGGAGCCAAAACATCAGCTTCTCTGGCGAAGTCATTTATATCTATACCCAATATACGATAAAGGGCAGAATCATACTCATCAGGATACCAAGCGCAATAAAATAAGCCTAATAAGGATTCTGGTTGGTGACTTATTAAGATTTGTTTCAGATCTATTATCCAGTCGGTTAATATGCTTCTACGCCAATCTCTCCATTCCTTTTCGTGAAAAGACAAGATATGATTGGAAATATCAGAAATATTTTCTTTAGGTAAATCAATATTGTATTTATTTGAAAATAAATCTGTACAACGCTCACAGAAACAAGTTTCAGGTAAAATTGGTTCAGGAGTTTCGAATTGAGCGTGCCAATGCAGATAATCAAGAAAAATGCCATCTACTTTAAACTGGTTAAGAATGCTCTTAAGATGCTGCCTTCTATCTGCTTTAAAATCAGGGCAAGTAGGGCAAATACCCATAAACCAATCAGCAGGAGGTGATGGTTCCCCTGTAGTTTCTATAGGCTGGCATTGCAGATTGTTATCAAGAAATTGCTTTCCAAGTAATACAGGAAACTCTACAAAAACCTTGCACCCTTGTTCACGTGCTGCATTGTACAATTCATCGTTGAGCGAATAGCTTCTGACAAATATTGCATTCACGCCCAATTCCTTAAAAGTATAACCTGCTTTCAATAGTGTACCCGGATCGCCATAAACACCTTTGATAACAATCTTTTCTGTATTATTCATTCTGGAGTTGCATGCGCAAATACAAAGAATCAGCAGTAAAGTGACAATTATTGCCTGTGCATTAAGGCGTTTTTTAATCATACCTTTCATCCTTTTAATTTATATGAATGATATTTTTTTTGTAGCATAAATACCAATTGTCTATTTATCCGCAACTTATCATGTTTTACAGCTCTTTTATAGTTTGTAATGATAGGAATGAGAACCCGCCATGTTATCCCTGTTTTTTGTTAACCTTGTTTTTCCCCAAAGGAAACGGAAATAATTTTGGGACTTCTTTTCTGTATTTTGCAAAGGCTTCAGGTCTGTTTTTTTCCATCTGCCTGTCTTTCAGGGGGATGGAGGCAAAAAGAAACATCAGGAGCATTCCTATTGAACCAATGGCAGTATAGCCCGGCGCTCCAAAAGCCAGTCCCATGCCTAACAGTCCGAACCAAAACAAGATCTCTCCCAAATAATTTGGATTTCTGGAATAGGCCCAGATGCCGTTCCGTAATATATCTTCTTTTTTCTTGTTATTCCTGTTCCTGAACCGATCCAGTTCCGAATCGGCTAGAAGTTCGAGTATGGCACCTAAAAATGATAAAAACGCCCCAAAATAAAACAACACCGGACTCTGGATCTCACCAAAATCAAATACCCAAAACAATCCCCACATACCCAAAAATACGATCAGGGTAGGATACAAATGAATGGCTAAAAAATTAATGGGCTGGAAAAACTTTCCAAACTGTTTCCTGAAATTAACATACCTCCAATCTTCATGCTCCCATCCCGGCCATCCTCTTGCCCAGCTCCACGTCAATCTCCACGACCAAAAACTTACTGCAACCGCGCTGGTCCATTGATAGATCCCCCATTCGCTTCCTCCAAAATAAACGTACCACAATAGCATAAAATAGAATGGGATAACGCTCCAATAGGCATCATACACACTGCTGTTTCGCTTTAAAATTGAAAACAGGTAGGCTACAATGGTCATACTCAGATCGGCATAAAGAAATCGCAAAACTACATCCTGGTTTTGAAAAAAGTAGTAAGTTGTCCATCCGGCAAATCCAACAATAAGGTAGATAAGCGCAATTTCTGCTAAGGCTTTTACTTTTTTATTCATGATATTTTAATTTTTTGATAATGATTTAGTTCCAGATAACGATCACCAAGCCAGGGAACTTTTTGAAGTGCTTCTGTGGATGACGGTCGAATAACCTTTGCAAATTTAGAAACCAGTCCTTTTGCATGTTTGTCTTCATCATGCGTTGCAATCACCTTTTTTGGATGCAGCACCTCACATAAATGCCTTACGCCATCCATACCCGGTGAAACAACACCTCCCAGGAAAAAAGGCAGTTTGTAATAGTTAAAGGGATTTATTAAAAGCCGGCAGGCTGAAGCTTTTTTTATTTGCTCGATCTCTTTGTCACTCGTTTGAAAACCATGAGTAGCCAGGAACACGCTCTCTTTTCCATCGTCTAATATAAAAGCATCATAAATCGGGTCGATTTTTCTCTGCGTAGGTAAAAAGGTCACCTCGACATTATTGACCATAACTTGACTATCGATTGAATCCATTGTGGTCAGTGATGCTCCAGGAAGCAACTGCTCTATTTTCCCCTTTAATGATCTGGGAGCTATTATATGACCGGGGTTTAATTTTTTTAGGGTTTCAGCGTGAAAGTGATCCGGATATTTTTGAGTGATCAAAACAGTGTCAAAAGCTGGTATTTGTTCATAGGGTAAAGGAGGCGTTCGATGCCATTGTGTATTAAACCAACCAAAAAAGTCAACTTCAGTTCCTTCCAGCCAGGGGTCAATCAATACTTTCCAACCGCTGATCTCCAGAAACAGTGAATTGTCCATATTCAATCGTTGTACCTGAATCATAAAATATATCTGTCTTTTCTAATGAGAATTAATGGTAAAAGAATTCGTTCCTAAATGTAAACAATAACAAACAAATGATCACTATTTTCATGCAGGAGATCAATTTTGAACCTACAATGCCCTAGTAGTGTTTATAGCTGCTTTTGGGATATACATGGCGCTTAGTTTATATACAACAATAAAATTGTACTCCTATAACTCATTGAGAATGGAGTGAGAAGTGAGAAGTGAGAAGTGAGAAGTGAGAAGTAAAATTATTTTATTATTAGAACTTAGGCCTTAAAACTAAATACTTGTTAATGTGACCTGGACGGGCCTTAAACACCCAACTTTATGGTTTTTTATTTAATGGGTTAGATTGGTCTATTGTTTATTGGAATTTTTGCTAGGTGTTTTTTCCTATCTTGTGATAATAAATTCATTCTTAATCCAGATAAATGACCATGCCGGGATCAGAGGGTTTAAAATACAAGCGAAATACAGCGGAGCTTTTGGAACAAATCCAAACCCTTCCAGAGATGGAGGGGTTTTATGGTCTGGATGCGACTTCTCACCTCCTCATAAACGATTGTATTCCTGCACAATATATAAACATAAAGACTCCTATTTCCCTTAACAAAGCCTTTCCTATGCCCAATTAACGTATCTTGAAGAACCAACAACCAAACACATGATCCCCTTTTTTCGTAAAATCCGTAAAAAAAATGGCCGATGATAACAGACCTCTAAAGCCTGCCTGGCCGGCAGGCAGGTATATGAGATATGCTATTGGGGAGATTGT
>NODE-783-length-11062-cov-24.7344_pt1 | contig 11062 bp, 10 predicted proteins | sample MGYA00139097_ERZ477577 | MGnify/ENA metagenome assembly ERZ477577 | reverse complement strand
CGTATGGAAATTTTACCGCAGGCCGAGTTGATATGTCCAGGATAAAATTTCCAGACGCAACACAGAGTTTGGGCAAAAGACAATTTTTCAAGGTAGCCTTACATTAGTGTTTCTTCATGATCTATTATAGAATTAAGGTTCAATGTAACTGGGTTCATTTCAAATATTCAGGAGCGCTGATGTATAAAACACCACTGTTTTCAGTGATCATTCTCTTCCTGCTCTGCTCTAAAATCGTTGCTGCTGATCCAGAAGCGCTGGCTCTCGTTGAAAAAGCATTCGATTACTGGCGTGGCATGAGTTCCTATTCAGAATTTTCGATGACCATTCACCGGCCCGATTTCGAGCGGACAATGATTTTAAAGGGCTGGACCAGAGGAAGAGGGGATGCTTTGTTTTTTGTTCAGCAGCCGCCCAAGGATGCAGGCAATGGAAGTCTCAAGAAGGGCAAGGAAATGTGGAGTTACAATCCCAAGATTAATCGGGCTATCAAGTTGCCTCCTTCAATGATGAGTCAGTCGTGGATGGGTTCTGACTTCTCCAATGACGATCTGGCAAAATCCGATTCCATTCTTGAGGATTACGACCACATTATTGTTGACAAGTCGGTGGACGACGGCCATGAGATCTTCACGGTCGAATCTGTCGCCAAAGAGGATGCTCCTGTGGTGTGGGGAAAACAGATTCTCAAAATACGGGATGATTTCATCCTGCTCAACGAACAGTTTTATGACGAGGATATGGTGTTGGTCAAGGAAATGACCGCCGAAAATATTGACGATTTCTCAGGCCGTATTTTTCCAAGAAGCTGGACCATGCGCAGGACCGATGAGGAGGATAGATTTACCCGACTTGAGTATGTGGCCCTTGAATTCGATATCGAGATAGAAGATAAAATGTTCACCCTGGCCAGCCTGAAGAGCAAAAAAAGACTGTGATGAACGATCTGTTGATGGCCTGGCGCAACATTTGGCGCAATCCGAGAAGGTCGATGCTGACCATTCTTGCCATCGTCTTTGCCACGGCCCTGCTCGTTTTCATGCTGTCGTTCCAGTTCGGCGCCTACGATGATATGATCGATTCGTCGGTTCGTCTCAGTAGCGGCCATGTGCAGATCGTCGCACCAGGTTATCATGACCGTCCGAAAATGAGAAAAGTGCTCGTTGATCCTGCGCCTCTGATCCTGGCAGCATCAGACTTGAATAATATTGAACAAATATCACGGCGCTCGGAAGCTTTTGTTCTTGCCAGCGGTGAAAAGAGGAGCAGGGGGATAATGGTAACCGGGGTAGCACCTGCCCAAGAACTAAAAATGTCATCGGTGCCCGACCAGATCGTGGCCGGCCGCTATCTGCGCGATGAAGATGGTGCAGCTGGCGTCATCGGTGTCCTGGCCGCCCAACATTTGCAACTATCTCTCGGGGATGAATGTGTCCTGCTCGGCAGCGGCAGAGACGGTTCAATAGCAGCAGCGGTAGTTGAGATTATCGGCATCTACAAATCCGGGATTGACGAATTCGATCGTTCAACCATGCAGATCCCTCTGTCGGAATTTGATACGATATTCAGCATGGAAGGGGCCGTGCACAGACTGATACTCACTTTTGATCATTTGTCCGACAGCAGTCCCGCAGCAGTTCAACTGCGTGGCGATGATCGAACCAAGGGGGCAGAGGTCATGACCTGGGAAGAGCTGACCCCCGGTTTGAAACAATCGATAGAACTGGATTTGATCAGCGGCATCATCATGTATTTCATTCTCGTGGTGGTGGTGGCTTTTTCTATTCTCAACACCTTTTTTATGGCCATATTTGAACGCAAAAAAGAATTCGGCGTATTGATGTCGATAGGAATGAAACCTGGAAGACTTGTGAGACTCATGCTTCTAGAGTCGATGAGCATGACTGCATTTGGCCTTCTGGTTGGAACACTCTGCGGTATAGGGATAACACTGCTCACTGCCAATTATGGAATATCCATGGGGGACAGTGCCGAATTCATGGCGCAATATGGTATGCCCGAGCGGCTCTACCCGAAACTCACTGCTCTCTCGGTGGCCACCGGTCCGCTGCTGATCTTCTTTGTAACCCTGTTCACCGCACTCATACCTGTCCTGCGAATACCCAACCTCCATCCGGTAGAGGCGCTGCGGTCATGAGATCTGGGGATTTTGGGATTAATATCCAGATCGGCTGGAGGAATCTGTGGCGCAATCCCCGTCGGACCCTGATCATTTTGACCGCCATTGTGGTGGGCATCATTTCAATGATTGTTCTGTCGGCCTTTGGCAGGGGAATGATGGAGGGCATGGTCAAAAACTCGATCGACAACCTTGTTGGACACATCAAGATACAGGACCCGCAATATCGTGTTGATCCCGATATCGACAACAGGATTGACCGGGTGCAAGGAGTTGCTCGGCATATAGAAGATCTTCTTCCAGATGATGCTCAAATGGTAAAAAGACTCCGACTCGACGGTCTGCTGAGCACCAGCAGGGATCATGCGGGGATTATGATCGTCGGCATCGAACCGGAAAAAGAAGCCGGAGTCTCTTTTATCGGGAGGCCTGTCTACTCTGGGCAAGCTCTCGATCAGGACGATGATAATGGTCTTCTGATTGGTCAGAGTCTGCTTGAGAAGCTCGGTCTTGAACTCGGCAAAAAAGTCGTTCTTATGAGTCAAGACGAAAACGGAGAGGGCCGCTCAAAGGCTTTCAGGATTAGGGGCAGCTATAGAACTGAAATAAGGGATACGGAAAAGCGCTATATCTTTGTCAACCTGAAAACCTTTCAGGATATGATCGGTGCTCATCAAAGCGCTACCGAGATTGGTATAAGCCTGGGTCTGTCGAATACCTACCGAACAGGTGTGATTGAAGATCTTGTCAGCAAGATCAATCAGCGACTTGCGCAGGAGAAGATAGAAGCGACGGGTTGGCGTCAACTGCTGCCGGCAATTTCTGCCTACATCGAGATGTTCGATGTTTACATGCTGATCTGGTTTGTGGTCGTTTTTATAGCCATGGGTTTTGGCTTAGCCAATACAGTGTTGATGGCCGTTTATGAACGAATGAGAGAATTCGGCTTGCAGCGGGCTCTTGGTATGCGTTCGGCAGGAATTGTTAAAATAGTGATGATTGAGGTGCTGTTACTGTTGTTGATAGGGATGGCAGCGGCTGATTTTTTCTCTATTTTTCTGGTCAAGGTGATATTCAGATCAGGTATTGATCTGGGGTTGTTCGGAGCAGGGATTGAGATGTGGGGTATCAGCCGAATTGTGTATCCGCTGCTCAGCTTCAACGACATCGCTATGGCTAACGGTGTGGTGGTTATTCTAGGTCTTCTGGTCGGCTTGTACCCCGCCTTGCAGGCAGCCAGATTTACTCCAGTCGAGACAATGAGACACCTCTGATACGGAGGTGAAAATCAGGAGAGCATGGGATGGGAATCATCAGGGTCGATTCCGTAAGTAAAGTCTACCATCAGGGACGCACGAGCTTCAAAGCCCTGGACGACGTTACGCTCGAGGTGGACAAAGGTGAATTTGTCGCCCTTGCTGGACCTTCCGGTTCGGGCAAAACAACACTTCTAAACCTTATCGGCAGTCTCGATGTTCCGGATGAAGGAGAAGTGTACTTTAATCAAAAAAAACTGTTAGAGCTAAGTGATGGCCAGAGAGCCGATCTTCGATTGCACCAGATCGGTTTTGTCTTCCAGGCCTATAATCTGATCCCGGTTCTTACAGCCGCAGAAAACATCGACTATATACTGCTGCTTCAGAAAGTCGAGAAATCCTTGAGAGCCAGAAAGGTTAACGATATCCTGCACGAAGTCGGCTTGGCCGACAAGGCCGACAGCCGGCCCGACGAATTGTCTGGCGGACAGCAGCAGAGAGTTGCGGTGGCTCGGGCAATTGTTACAAATCCTCAAGTTGTCCTCGCCGACGAACCAACCGCAAACCTTGATTCTAAAACAGGCAGAAAACTTTTGGAGACGATGAAGCAGATGAACCGAGCCAAACAGGTTACCTTCATTTTCGCAACCCATGATACAATGGTAATGGAATTTGCGGATCGTCTCGTCTCGCTCAAGGATGGACGAATTGTTTCCGACGTTAGAAAATGATGAGAAGCCCTTGGTTTTTCATTGCCCTTTGTCTTATTTTCAGCACCTTTCACAAACCGCTGCCGGCCTCAGAGTTTGACCTGGATTGGTCCGGTCATTTGAGGGCCAACACCTCTCTTGAATACTATTCTGATGACCATCTCCTGTCAGAAATTCGAGGAGATCAATTGTTCTTAAACGGTGGCCTCGACGGCCGCTTGAACAGTTCATTGTATTGGGGTGAGCGCACTAGCTTCAATCTCGCCTATGAGCTTGTACTAAGTGGCGGCCAGACCAGGGAGGCGCTCAATGAAATAGCAGTGCAATACCCAAATTTCAGCGAAACTTCCCTCTACCAAAGCGGGATTCCCTCCGATGACAACCAGCTTTTTTCTCTGACCAAGGTTCTCTCTGAAGGCGAGGATTATATCCTCTATCACCGGCTGGATCGACTTTTTCTGGCCTACAACAGCGCCATTGGTAATTTCAGTATCGGGCGGCAACCGCTCACCTGGGGGAACGGTCTTCTGTTCAACCCAGCCGATCTCATCAACCCTTTCGCTCCCTCAGATATTATCAGAGATTATAAGATCGGCAGTGACATGATCCTCTATCAAAACGGCTTTGATCTCCTGTCTGATCTACAATTGGTGATCGTCCCCCGGACCGGTGATGACAACGAGCTGGACTCCTCCCAGTCCACCTATGGGGTGAAAATGAGGCTGTCCACTGATCCTGGAGATCTCGATGTCTATGCTCTGAAAAACTATAAAGATCCCATTGTAGGAGCGGGGGGAGTGACCTATCTCGGTGATGGGGTATTAAGATCAGATCTGAGCTGGACCTATCTGGAAGAAGAGAGCGACGTGCAGTCTTTTTTCTCTGCGGTGCTGAACTATGACTACTCCTGGAACTGGTTCGATAAGAACTGGTATGGTTTCGTTGAGTTTTATTATAATGGCCTGGGGGAGTCAGACCCTCTTGATGCGCTGCAAAATGAAGCCTTGAGAGAGCGGTTGGCGCGCGGCGAAATTTTTGTCACGGGGAGGTATTATGTTGATGTGCTGCTGCAATACGAAGCCCATCCATTGGTCAACATTTTTTCTACCCTGATCTATAATCTCGAAGATCAGTCATTTCTTTTCCAACCCCGGATCAACTGGAATATAAGTCAATCCGCCGATCTTCTGGTAGGTGTGAATATTCCTGTCGGTTCAGATGGAAGTGAATTCGGGAATCTTCGAAATCCCGAGGATGGCTCTGAATTCGGCAGCCCAACCCAGGCCTATCTGGTAGTCACTTTTTTTTTCTAGGACTATGGGTTCTTTCTCGCTCCTGCCATCATAACAAGGTCAGAGAGGGCCTCATAACTCTGGGCTCCGACAACCCGGTTGAATCCCATAAGAAAGGTGGGAACGGCATTTATTCCAAGTTCGCGTGCTTCCTGCCAGTGGGCATCTACTTTAGCGGCATAGCTTCTCGTATCAAGGACTACACCAGCTTCTCTTTCGGGCAAATCTGCCGCGGCCACCAGGCTTAAAAGTACCTGTCGGTCTGCGAGGTTTTCTCCATGCACGAAATAGGACTTAAATGCCCCCATGTGAAAAGCGTCACCCCGGTTGAGATCCTCTGCCCATAAACCTATTTCCTGTGCCAGTCTGGAATTATAGGTTTTTGTCCTATCGCCAAATGGCAGGCCGAGGTTAGCGGCGGTTTGCTTGAGCCCGGCAACCATCTCCTTGATTTTCTCGGTCGGGGCATTGAACAGTGCTTCCAAGGAAAGCCCTTGCTGCGGTGTATCTGGATGGAGAGGAAAGGCTTTCCATTCTACCGTAATATCAAACTCTTCTTTCAGTTTATCAATACGCCCGGTAATGAAATAGCACCAGGGTCAGATATAGTCCGAGAAAATTGTCATTTTTTTTTGATCGTCAGTCATAAAAAGTCCTGGATGAGCATGGTTATCATCATTTATCCGCAAATTGACTAAGAGTGAATATAGTGATCTTTGGAAGAATGGCCAGTGCCCTTGATAGTCAGACAGATGTCAGGCTGCTTCAACCAGAGGGAGGGCTGCTCAGATAACCGAAAAAAAACCAGGTAAAGAATTCGCTCATGAAGAGTTCAGAAGACAATGCAGCGCTGAAGGCACAGTTACGAAAAGCCGAACTCCGCTTAGAAAAATTAGAGAACAAACTTAAAACTGCCGATCGTGATCTTTCTTGTCAGGCTGACTTGTATCGTCAGACAGTCGATGAACTGGGCCTGGCCAAGCTGATTGTTAATCAGAGCCCGGTAGTGCTGTTTCGCAGAAAGGCAGGAAAAACAGGAACAAAACCGCAACTTGAATATGTCTCTGAGAATCTCAGCCGTTTCGGTTATGAAGCCAAAGAATTCCTGGATGGGAGCATGAAGTTTCCAGATATTGTCCATACCGGAGACATCGACCGCTTGCGGGAGGAAATCAATCACTACACGGATGCTGATCTGGAAGAATACACCCAGGTGTACCGGGTCATCACCAAATCAGGCGAGATCCGCTGGGTTGAAGATCAGACCTCAGTGGTGAGAGATGAAAATGGAGAAAAAATTCACAATCAGGGAATTCTGATAGATATAACCGAAAAAAAGCTGGCCGAAGAGAAACTTAGAAAAAGTGAAGAGAAGTTTCGCCGCATCGTTGAAACGGCAGGTGAAGGGTTTGTGCTGATGAACGAGGGACTCGACATAGTTGATGTCAACAACGCCTATTGCCAGATGATCGGTTATTCCCGGGAGGAGTTGCTGGGAAAATCCGTTCTCGACCTGGCAACCGATGACTTCAGATCTTTTATGATGGCCACCAAGGAAAAATATCTCGCTGAGGAACAGCGTAATCTGGAAGGCGAAGTGGTGAGCAAAGACGGACGAACGATCCCTGTGCTTATCCACGGCAGCACCCTTCTTGATGACAATGGCCGGGCTATAGGAAATATGGCCTTTGTCACTGATATGACCGAGCATAAAAAGGCACTGATGCTCGCCGGTGAAGTTCAGAAAAGCATGCTTCCCTCAGAGATGCCGAGAGTAAGAGGGCTTGATATTGCTGGTCGAAATGTGTCGTGTGATGAAATTGGTGGTGACTACTACGATTTTATCTGGCGGCGGGATTCGACTAAAGGGATGTTCAGTATTGTAGTCGGGGACATCTCGGGCCACGGCGTTGATTCCGCTCTGCTGATGACCACTGCTAGGGCCTTTTTAAGAATGCGTGCCTCGCAGCCAGGATCCATATCCGAGATTGTGACGGCTATGAATAATCATCTCGCCCAGGATACCCTGGACACCGGTAAATTCATGACCTTATTCTGTCTGACGATCGATCCGGAAAGGCAATATCTCGACTGGGTCAGGGCTGGGCACGATCCGGCCCTGATCTATTCACCAGAGCAGGATGAATTTGAGGAATTGAAAGGCATCGGCATCGCCCTTGGAGTGAGTGATGGTTTTAAATACGCGGAAAACCACAAGACTGGACTGCTCAACGGTCAGATCATCGCCATTGGCACGGACGGTATCTGGGAAGCGTTCAACAGGGACGGCGAGATGTTTGGTAAAGCACGCTACCAGGACATCATCAAAAAAAACGCGGATAAGAGTGCGGAGGAAATACTCAATGCCGTTTACCACGAGCTGAACGAATTTACTTTAGGTAAGAAGTCTGAAGATGATATCACTCTGGTAATTGTTAAAATAAATGGTCTGTAGTCAACTTACCTCAGAGAGATAGACCTGCCTGTTTGGCAGGGCGGCAACTTACCCAATCAGCGTGTCAAGACAGACCCTGTTGATACCTGGACTGGTATGACCGCAGACAACAGGCGATGAACTAAGCACCTGGCGTCCGGAATCACGGCATAAGTGATTGATGGTGTCCAGCGAAGCGCTATAACTTCCCACTGGCTGAAAATCGTAGAAGTGAATTGTGCCGCCTGGACTCAGGAACTCAAGCGCCACTGGTAGATAGTCTCTTGAAGCTGTCGGCAAAGGCATAATGATCCGCTGAAATTTTCTGTCAATTTCAGGAACCACGTCTGTAACATCTCCCCAAAATAGTTCAATCGAATTTTTTACCTTGTTAAGCGTAAGGTTGCGTGTCCCATAGTTGTGGGCGAGTGGATTCGATTCAATGCCGACAATCGATCTAGCCTGGCTGAATTTATTGATAATAAGGGGATAGGGGGCTATTCCGGAGAACATGACCAGAATATCCTCGCCTGGTTCCACCAGCTCGGCAATCCGTTTTCTTTCGGTGCTGCTTCTCACTGAAAAATAGACCAGTTCCGGGTTGAGCTGGAGGCGGACCCCAAACTCAACATGTTCAGTTTCTTTCCTGTCTTCGCCGGCGATTATAGTAAGAGGGATGGTTCTGAAGTCACCCTGGTAGAAACCGTCCCGCTTGGCAACCACTCTTATCCTTTTGTTGGTGGCGATAATGGCTTCCCCTATCAGCTTTTCACGGTGAGACAGTTCCGCAGGAATTTGGGTGATCGCGATATCTCCCACCAGATCGTAACTTTGAATCAGGTGGTCTAACTCCCGATCGCTGAGTTCATCTTTTAGAAGATCTTTAAGTTTCATCGGTACCGAAAATAAATGGTGTATGGTTAACTTATACCCTAATATTTCTAAATCGATTGGACAATTGCCATAAATATCTGGATAATAGAAGGTGAGCATTTCCTCAGGAGAGAGCATTATCGAATAAATTCTAGAAAGGATTGGTTACGTGAAAATTCTGATTGCCGAGGACGAATACACCACCAGATTAATGGTCCAGGTCTGCCTGGAAAATTGGGGTTACTCAATCGAAAGCGTTGAAGACGGTAAAACCGCCTGGGATATCATCAATCAAAAAAATCCTCCTCAGATTGCGGTACTCGATTGGGAGATGCCTGGCATCAGCGGCATAGAACTGTGCAAGAAAATCAAGAGTATGGACCGCAGCAGTCCGATTCACGTCATTCTACTGACCGCCCGTGACAGTAAAAATGATATAAGCCAGGGCTTTGAGGCTGGTGCAGATGATTATATAACCAAGCCCTTCAATGACGATGAACTTGGGGCGCGAATCAGGGTAGCCGAGAGAATCGTGACCATCCAATCTTCTCTGAACAGCTCACTTGAGGAATTAAGAGAGGCTCTCGACATGGTTCAATCCTTTGAAGAGCCTGTCGCCGTGTGCAGCAAATGCCAAAAAATTGGAGCCTTCGACGGATCGTGGCGATCACCAGAAAAGCTGCTGGAGTATCCAGTCGATCCCCGATTTATCCAACTGGATTGTCCGAGTTGTAAAACAAAATAAAATAAAACCGCGCGGCTGATCAGATAATTCCGCTGCTGCGCAGTTCCTCTATTATTTCCGGCTCGTATCCGAGTCTCTCCAGGATTTGATCAGTGTGCTCACCCAGGTCGGGAGCCTTGCAGACGTTTTCTGCGGGAGTTCGAGACAGCTTTATGGGATTGTTCAACAATTTTATGCTGCCATATTCCGGGTGGTCCCATTCGCAGAAATAATCGTTGGCAATGGCTTGTTCGTCCTGGGTCACTTCAAGAGGGGTTTGCAACGGTGCCCAGATAAGTTTGTTGAGGCTCAGTATTTCTTTCCACTGCTCATAGGTTCTGGTTCGAAATACGCGCTCTATGATGGAAACAAGTTCGCTGGCGTTTTCTGTCCGGACCTCGGGATTGGCAAATCTGGGATCTTCGGTAAGTTCAGATTGGTCAATCGCTTTGCAAAAGTTTGGCCAGTAGGGTTGCGAGGTGGTCATGCCGAGCATGATCCAGCGGTTGTCGCTGGTGGGATAGATATTTCGAATCGGGTTTGACATGGTCTGTCTTGTGGGACGGATCGAGTCTTCGCCGGTTATCAGGCAGCCTGAGAGATCTGTTCCAAGGGCGAAAATCGCAGAATTGTAGAGCGAAACTTCTACTTCCTGGCCTTCGCCTGTACGCTCTCGAATAAAAAGGGCTGCCATTACTCCGGCAAGAAGGCTTTGCGAGGTGATGGAATCGCCGTAGGCCGGTCTTGAGATATTGGGTGCACCGTCCGGTTCATGCATCAGGTCCATCACACCGCTGCGGGCCCAAAAGGCTACTGAGTCATAGCCACCGGTGTTTTTCTCCGGGCCCTGTTGACCGTACCCGGTGAGATTTGCATAGACGATTCTGGGGTTACGTACCGAAATTGTGTCATAGCCGAGATTGAATTTCTCCATTTCGTAAGGTCTGAGATTGTTCAGAAAAACGTCTGCCTCTTCTGCAAGTCGATGGATGATCTCTTGTCCTTCGGCGGATTTCAGGTTGACAGTGAGGCTTTTCTTGTTTCGATCAACGTGTTCCCATATATAATTGATTTGGTGTGGTTTTGCCCAGCCAGCCATGCCTGCCGCCAAAAGGTGTCGCTGAAGATCACCTCGTCCCGGCGGTTCGACATGAATAACCTCAGCCCCCCAGCTTCCCATCAACATGCCGGCAAGCGGCATCGCAAAGGCTCCTCCGACTTCAACTACCTTGACACCTTCCAATCCTTTGACCATGAACTGATTTCCTTATGATTTGAGGCTACCTTGAGTTGTCCCGACTTGTTCGAAAAACTATTTTTCGGGTTTATCGGGCATCTTATAAACCTTTTTAGCCTGCTTGTCTTTGTAAACTACCTTACGTAAAAGATGGGGTGAAACGTCCCATTTCTGGCCAGATCGCGTAATTACGGTAACTGTTTTTTCATTGTACGCCAGCAGAGTACCGGTCTGAAGGCCGAGAGTGGGGTGGGAGAAACTCACTTTATCACCCGGATTGAATTTCCAATTCATTTTTGAGGATCTGCCCGGCTCAATAGCTTTCAATCTCCGGGTTATCATGTGCTGCAGTTCGAGGAGTTCTTCGTAGCTCAGTGACTCTATGTCGATGCTCAT
>NODE-782-length-11067-cov-8.78278_pt1 | contig 11067 bp, 9 predicted proteins | sample MGYA00139097_ERZ477577 | MGnify/ENA metagenome assembly ERZ477577 | reverse complement strand
GCTGGATAACTATGAATGGGCGCTCGAAAACCTGCCTTATAAATGAAGGGGTAACGGGATGGGGCTGCAGTAACTCGAAGGTATAACACATGTGCGCCCTTTCGTTGCCCTCGGTATATTGGCCAAGGATTTCCAACCCCCGTTGAGCATCACCTACTTCGCCCAGACAGGCTCGACCTTCAAATTCATCAAGAAGTGATCGGAAACGTTTCAGAAAATACAGATTTTCGGGTCGATTTTTCGAGTAAAGATGATTCTGATAATTGTACGGATTGACCGATGGTGCAATTGAATCATTTCTCTGATCAATTTCGAGGGCCGGATTATCTCGAAGCTTAGCATCATGGACATAGAAATTAATCGTATCGAGTCTGAAACCATCGACTCCCTTTTCAAGCCAGAACCTGGTCAAATTAAGCAGGGCATCCTGCAGCGCTGGGCAGTGAAAATTAAAATCCGGTTGGCTTGCGAGAAAATTGTGCAGGTAATACTGTTGACGTCGTGTATCCCATTGCCAGGCCGAACCGCCAAAAACAGACAGCCAGTTGTTCGGCGGGGTGCCGTCTAGTTTTGCATCGGCCCAGACATACCAGTCTGCCTTGTCATTGTCGCGATTCCTGCGGCTCTCTATAAACCAGGGGTGTTGATCCGATGAGTGGTTTAAAACAAGATCGATCATCACCTTGAGACCGAATTCATGGGCTTCGCCCAGGAGTAAATCAAAATCCTTAAGGCTGCCGAACAGTGGGTCAATTTCCCGGTAGTCACTAATGTCATACCCGTTGTCTTTCATCGGTGACTTGAAGAAAGGCGATATCCAGAGGGCATCCACCCCCAGCGAGGCAATATATGGCAGCCGTTGGCGGATTCCGGCCAGATCACCAATGCCATCGCCATTGGCATCCTGATAGCTTCGCGGATACACCTGGTAGATAACGCATCCGCGCCACCATTCCGCAGAACTATTGGGTGTTGTTATTTCAAACTGATCCATTACTTAACCGATCCGGCGAGTAAGCCACGTACCAGATAACGTTGCATTAAAAAGAACACAGCAAGCGGCACCGCAATCGACACGAATGCTGCCGTTGCCAGGATTTCCCAGTTACCTCCACGGGTGCCAAGCAACTCGACAATGCGGTTGGTCATCACCGTAGTTTCGCCCGTGGCATCGATCAAAAAGACCTTGGCAACCAGTAGATCGTTCCAGGTCCAGAGAAACTGAAAAATCGCAAACGATGCCAATGCCGGAAATGACAGAGGCAAGATAATTTTGGTGAATATCTGAAATTCAGTAGCCCCGTCGACACGCGCATTTTCGATAATATCGCGTGGCAAACCGACCATGTAATTACGCAACAGATAGATAGCAAGCGGCAATCCGAATCCGGTGTGGGCAAGCCAGACCCCCAGGTAGCCCTTGCCGATGCCGATACCCAGATGCAGCTTCAACAAAGGGATTAATGCCAATTGTAAGGGGACTACCAATAAGCCGACGACCATGGCAATCAGCAGGGCACGGCCTGGAAACTCCATCCAGGCCAAGGCGTAAGCGGCAAACGCGGCAATGACTATGGGGATGATGGTCGCTGGAATGGTCACCGTCAGGGTATTGAAAAATGCTTTTGACATGCCGTCGACATTCTTTTCGTCGAGCAGCATCTTGCGGTAATTATCCAGGGTGAAATCCGGCGGCGTTTGGGCGGTGACAAACACGCGCTGACCACGCCCTTTCATTTGACTCTCCGGACCCGACCAGACATAATTCCCTTCCGCATCAACAGTGATGGTTTCGCCTTTCTTGAGATCGGCCTTATCACCCGGTTGGTAGGCGGAAATCGCCTTCGACGATGTCCCCCATACACTGATCCGTGCATCCTTGCCTTCTTCAAAGAGATTGCCTTCAACAACGTACACGCTATCTCTTTCAACGCGAAAGTCGTCCGGATCTTTGGCGCGTAAAACCAGGTTTTGCTCGACCTCTCCGAGCGCCGCCCACCAGCCACTGGTGGCGATCTGGTCGGCTGTTCGAAATGAGGATACGAACAGGCCAACCGTCGGAAACAGCCAGAGCAGAACCAGCAACGCTACCGAGATATGCACTGTCCACACGAGGGTTGATTTGCTACCGGCGATATTGTCCATATGACTGTCCTATTTCATCTCTTTACGTGCGTTTACGACGTTCCACACCAGGATAGGGGTGACCAGCAACATGATTACGATGGCACTGGCCGAACCAACCCCCCAGTCATTGGCACGGAATAACTTGTCGAACATGTAATTGGCCAACACCTGGGTCTGCCACTGACCGTTGGTCATGGCGAAGACGATGTCAAAGACCTTGAGCACCGTCAGGGTGATGGTTGTCCAGACGACGACAATGGTGCTCATCAGCTGCGGCACCTTGATACTGAAGAAAACCTGGAAAGGATTAGCCCCATCGACGATCGCCGCCTCGATCGTCTCCTCCGGTATACCGCGCAGCGCGGCAGAAAGAATGACCATTGCAAAACCTGTTTGAATCCAGATCAACACCACCATCAAGAAGAAGTTGTTCCAGAACGGCAACGTCAACCATGTCTGTGGCTGGCCATATTCGAATTCTGCACCCAGGACTCGAAACACATTAATCAACGCCAGCACTGCGAGATAGATGCCCAAACCGGATAACCCTATTTGCAGCAACCTGAGCCACCATGCACTGCGACTTCCCCGGGAAAGGATTGGACGAAGTACTACCCAGGCGGCATAGCCAACGACCAGAGCAAATCCTATCAACATGATCGCCGGCAATATTTTCAGGAATAAGAAGGAACCAATACCGCCGTCAAATTTCATCCAGATCGCATTCAACACACCGATTTGTGCCTGGCCGGCCGGGCGGGCGTCATAGATAAGTTTAAAGATGACAGATGCGCCTACAAAGGAAATCGCCATGGGCATGAAAATCAACGACTTGGCAATGTTGCCCCAGGCAATACGATCGGTCAGTTGGGCTACCAGTAGTCCGAAAGCGGTCGAGGCCGCCGGGACTACGATCAACCACAACATATTGTTACGCATGGCTTCCCAGAATTTCGGCTCCCCCATCATTTGCTGGTAGTTTGCCAGACCGACGAAGGCACCACCAAGCGAACGATCTGTGAGGGATAATCGCAGCGTCTCGATAACAGGGTAGGCAAGGTATAAACCGAGCGCCAGAATGGCAGGAAGAAGGAAAAGCCACGGGCGAACCAGATTGGCGCGATTGATGTTTCGCCCCCGATCATCAGGTCTGGGCGGAAAGATGAATCTATCGAGCGCCTGATTTGCCAGGAAGAAATAGGCCAGGCATCCACCTACGCCCAGCACTATAGTAATGAGACCTTGTAACGCTGGATGCATTTCAATTCACCTCTGCGGTTATTCCTGAAGAAAAGGGCATCCGGCGCACAGCAACCGGATGCCAGGCGAGGGTTTTACAAACGATATATTACTTCATGGCATCCCAGGATTTCTGGATTTCGTCGGCAACTTCATCTGCAGCTTTACCACCGGTATAGTCAACCATCCCGGTCCAAAATGAGCCCGCGCCGACAGCACCAGGCATCAGATCGGATCCATCGAAACGAAAAGTTGTGGCGCCAAGCAGGATGTCATTCATCTTTCGCAGCGTTGGATCAGAGAATTTGGAATTGTCGACACCCTTGTGCGGGGTGAGGAAACCTTTGCGGGCCATCCAGATTTCATGCGCCTGGGGATCCTGCAGAAACTTGATCAAATCGTGAGCAGCTGCATTCTCGTTGGTAATCCCCCATACTGTGCCCGCTCCGAGGACCGGCTTGCCAAGATCCTTTCCAGCATAAGCCGGGAAATAAAAGAAATCCACATCTTCACCGACAACAGTACCCTCAGGGAAGAAGGCCGGTATGAAACTCGCCTGACGGTGCATATAACACTGGGGCGGCGAGGCAAACATGCCTTTGGGACTGTCACGGAAATCGGTGGAAGCGACCGTAGCGGCGCCACCGGCAACGTACTTGTCATTGCGTGCAAAAGCGCCGAACTCCTCGATAGCGGCAATCACACGTGGATCATTGAATTTGATCGAATTATCGACCCAGCCATCATAGACGTCTGGTGTTTGGATACGAAGCATCATATCTTCCACCCAGTCGGTTGCCGGCCACCCGGTTGCCCCACCTGAACCAAGGCCGATACACCAGGGCGTGCTGCCATCAGCCACGATCTGCTCAGTCAGTTCTTTCAGTTCTTCCATGGTAGTGGGGACTTCATATTCGGCGTCTTCAAAGTTTTCCGGCACGAACCAGACCAGTGATTTGACATCGACCTTGTAGAAAAAGCCGAATAATTGATCTTCTCCGTTCTGATCAGGATAGGTGCCCAGGTCAACCCAGGATTGACCAGCTGCATAGTTTTCTTGTATCCATTCACCGGTACCGGGTTTCAGTGGCGTGAGAAATCCACGCCTGGCCATATCGGCAGCAAGTCCCGGTTGTGGAAAAACCGCCAAATTCGGCGCCGATCCAGCCTCGGCATCGACCATTATTTGCTGCTCGAAAGAATCAGAACCCACGTAGCGAACATCATGTCCCGATTTTTCGGCAAATGCCGCCAGCACGGCTTCCACATTCTCCTGGTCAGGACCAAGCCAGGGACCAAAAACTGTGACCTGTTCCGCCAGAGATGTATTTGCACCCAGAAAAAGAACCGCTGCTGCGGCCAGAATTTGCTTTTTCATAATCATCTCCTCAATGAAATCGATTGTAGGTAATTGTTTCTAATATCCCCTTCTAGATCAGATTCAAAACAGTCATAAACCAGGAGATCACACGCACCCTCCCTATGATTTCAGCTTATACTGACAAACATAGTTCAGAATTCTTTTGTGTACAAATCAAAAACCTTAGGGGAAATATCACTTCACCAAATAGAAGTTTAATCCTGATTATATTCGACTGAGCAAAGTTCGGCAAATATAGAGGTTGTCAGATAGTTGAACGTTGCCGATGGACATCTCTTTTGCCTATCATTTGAAGGGTTTGGCATATTATCAGGAAGAAGTTCAATCTATAGAATGTTTTCCAAACAAAAACCTGCCAAGGGATATCTTTGTTTCTTCAATACGACAGAGTAAAAATAAGTAACATAATCCTGGATCGAATTCTCGATGCACATCAGCATACTATGCAGACACCTCTGGTCTCCAAAAAATTGTTGCAACGATTATGTTTCCAAAATCAGTTTGGCAGGGAGAGGTTCTAGTACTCTAAGATAAAAGTGGCCCGGTTGCCTGGGCACTTCAAATAAAGGTTATAGTTCTCGGACTTTCTATAATCTAAACAACGGAGTTGACTTAAGACGAGGAGCAGAGACAGAACTATGAAGAAGACAACTAAGTTTCGGCGTCTACTGAAATCACCTGAAATCTTGATGCTCCCCGGGGCACATGATGCCTTGACAGCTAAGATCATTGACCAATGTGGATTCAATGCATATCTCGCTGGTGGCTATTCAGCAACAGCCGGACTGCTTGGCGCCCCAGATATCTCTCAGCTTTCAATGACAGAAATGGCTGATTTCTATGCCCGCCTCTCGGACGCTTCTCCCTTACCAATTCTAGCTGATGCTGATACCGGTTATGGTGGGCCGACAAATGTCGTTCGCACAGTGCGGTCATATGAGCGTGCAGGTATTGCTGCACTATTCATCGAAGATCAGATATTCCCAAAGCGCTGCGGCCACATGGAGGGAAAACGAGTTGTAACGCGAACTGAGTGGTTGGAGAAGATCAAGGCTGCGCTCGATGCCCGCCTAGATTCAGATCTGGTAATCATGGCACGAACCGATGCCATAGGTGTCCTAGGCATCGACGAAGCAATCGAACGGGCCCAATTAGCTCGCGAAATCGGCGCTGATCTTTTGTTCATTGAAGCCCCGACAGATATCGATCAGATGCGTCGCATTTGCTCGGAGTTGGATGGGTTGACGCTGGCAAACAATGTCGAAGGAGGCAAGACGCCCTTCCTTTCTGCCTCAGAGTTACAAACCATAGGCTACGCCGCAGTGGCTTACCCGGTTGCCGCCACCTACACCATTACAAAAGCTGTCCGCGAAGTAATGGTTGCGCTGGCCAGCGAAGGGACAACCCTGGGTATGGCTGATCGTATGGTCACCTTCGAAGAGTTTAACAGCACGGTGGGTCTGAATGATATTCGTGCTCAGGAAATAGCCTATACGAATTTCGCTAAATCGATCACAGATGACGGCAACTGAGAAAATTTGTTCAATTTTTTTTTAACTATGGTTAAGCTGTTCTTTCTCAACGGGGAGGGATTGTTCCGGAATAGGTATGTTATCCATGTGTTGTCTTGGCCCAATCGTGGTGAAGGAGGAATGATCAAATAGTAGAAAACCTAATTTAGTGCAAGTGTTTGAAAACAACTGAACTTATTTACCTCAAAACTCTAACACAAAAGGAGATTCATTATGAAAATGTTGCGCTTGATCTGCTTGCCAATTCTCATCGTTGTACTCGTTTGTTTGGGGCAAAATATTATGGCCCAAGACAAGCCGATTGAAATTGTTTTCTCGACTTACATGCCCACTTCCTACCCGTATCTGGTACAGCCGCTAGAAGACTATATTGCCTATGTGGAGAAGGAATCCGGCGGAAAAGTGAAATTCAAATTTTTCCATTCCGGGCAATTGTACAAAGGCAAGGAAGAATTCGCTGCACTAGAACGCGGTGATATTGACATGGCAGCCCCCAACGATCTCTATCTGACAGGGATCATTCCAAGTACAGGAATAAGTAATTTACCGTTTCTGTGGGAGACACCTGCCAGCATGCAGAAAAGTCTGGATGCCGGTCTCTGGGATCTGGGCATTAATCAGAAATTTGAGGAACATAACGTAAAAGTACTGGGAACTGCAGCCGGCGGACCGTATCAAATCTATTCCAAGGGCTTTGAGGTCAAACTACCGTCAGATTTCAAGGGACAGAAGTGGGCAGTATCCGGCAGCACGGCAAGTAAAGCTGTAGAGTTGATGGAGGGCAGCCCGACCACCATGAGTTCCGGCGAACTTTATCTGGCTTTACAGCGCGGTACCATCAATGGGACGACCCGTCCTCTGATTACCGGGCTTGGCCGCAAATTATTCGAGGTGGTGGATAACCTTGCGGTCACGAACATGGCATATTTTACCTGTGTTCTGGCTATCAACAAAACCAAATGGGATAGTCTACCAAAGGACGTTCAGGAAGTTATGATCCAGGGCGGAAAAAAGCGAGACCAGCAGCAGTTGAGCATGCTGGAAGAATTCATGGCAGACGCTGTCAGACAGTATGAGGAAAAAGGTGTCAACGTTCATATCTCCAGCCCGGAAGAGCTTGCCAAATTTAAAGAAGTGATGATCCCCGTGCATGAGTGGTGGCTGACGAAAGTGCCGGATGGAAAGAAATACATCGATTTCGTCTCTCAGAATCGTTGATACCGAGCATCTTCTCTGGAGACGTTGAAGGCCGCCAGGTACTGGGAGATATACACTCGGTACCTGGCTTTTACTTGTCATTGCAAAACATATGTCTGGCGGTAATTTTGTAACATGCTGAGAGCAGTTTAATCTCTGGATAGCAACCTCTTCACAACGATATGAAGAATTTCTGGAATCCGTTGTTCAATTGTTTTGAGCGTATCAGCCGCTTTGGTGCTGTCTTGGCCGAAATCAGTCTCGTGCTATTATTGTTACTCGTTTTTAATGAAGTAATTGCACGCTACGTCCTGAACAAGCCAACTCTCTATTCAGTAGAACTCAGTGAGTACTTACTCATATTTGTTGCCTTTATGGCCGCCGGTTGGGTTTTACAGGAGGACAAGCATGTCAAGATGCACTTTGTCGTGAATCTCATGCCGGACAAGGTCAAGCATATTCTCGATATCTGCACCTCTGGTATTGTACTCATCTTTTGCATAATACTAGTTTGGCAGGGAGGTAAATCTTCGGTAATGGCTTTTGCAGGAGGATATCACTCAAGTTCCCTGCTCAATGTCCCTCTGTGGATTCCTTATGCCATCATTCCGCTCGGATCTCTCATACTCGCACTGCAGATGCTGGTTCGTATCGGTAAACTGATATGGACACCGATCAAATCGGATAACCCGTAATCAAAAGGAGCAACGTGGATTCTGTCACCATCACCCTCATCGTAATAGGCGGATTTTTGCTATTACTATTTTTGGGCATGCCAGTCTTTGGAGCCTTGGGTATGTCGAGTGTAACCGGCATTCTGCTTGTTCAGGGTGTTCGTGGACTTGGGGCAGTACCAGGAGTTATTTATGATCGGCTGGCGGTTTTTCCTCTGGTTGCTGTGCCACTTTTCATTCTCATGGGGGAGATACTTTTCCATTCCGGGATCGGCTCAAACATTTTTACTGCAACCAACCGGTGGTGCAACCGGCTGCCTGGCTCCATGGGCATGGCCAGTGTTGCCGCCTGTGCAATTTTCAGCGCATTGTGTGGAGTCAGCGTCGCAGGAGCCGCGACCATCGGCAGCTTTGCTATCCCCGAGATGCTCCGACGCGGCTACAATAAATCTCTGGCTACTGGTTGTGTTGCAGCCTCTGGTGGCTTGGCGTTGCTCATTCCTCCCAGTGTCGCCCTCATCTTATACGGCGTGGTAGGTGATGAATCGGTTGGTAAACTATTTATTGCCGGGATAATACCAGGGATCGTGCTGGCTGGACTGATGATGGGCTATATCTTCATTATCGGTGTTGTCCGTCCAGAACTTGCACCACGAAGCACAGAGGAAGTAAGCTGGAAAATGAAATTTGAAGCTCTAATCCAGATCTGGCCGGTACTACTGCTCATCGTCCTGGTGCTCGGAAGCATTTACAAGGGGATTGCGACGCCAACAGAAGCCGCTGCTGTCGGCTGTGTCGGTGCACTTATCCTTTCATATTTCAAGAAAAAACTCGATTGGCAAACATTTAGAAAAATACTTCGGTCGACAATCAATACCAGTACCATGATCATGCTGATCTTTGCCTCGGCACTGCTGTTCGGCTACGTTCTCACAAGACTCCAGGTTCCACAGGAACTGGCTTCCTACGTGGCTACCCTGGACATGCCGAACTGGGTTATCCTGATTTGTATTTTTGCTCTGCTGTATATCATGGGTATGTTTATGGATGTGGTATCGGTGATCCTGATCAGTACACCCATACTATTGCCAATTGTTTTACAGATGGGCTATTCAAGCCTCTGGTTTGGAATTGTCATGGCTATTGCCTGTGAGATAGGCACGGAAACACCTCCTGTTGGCTTGAACCTCTTTGTGATCAAAGGGGTGTCTCCTCCATCTGTTTCACTGATGGACATAATTCGTGGCGCAATCCCATTTGCCCTGGTTGAAACAGTCGGACTGATAATTTTTATCGTTTTCCCCGGTTTGGTATTGTGGCTGCCCAATCTTATAAAATGATAGAATGGAAAAATTCAAATCATTGTAGAGCTTATGACATGATAACAGCGCAAAGCAAGGAGCAAAATTATCAAGTCCTCTTCACTGATGGGCATCACACAGGCGTTTCAGATGTGTCTGAAGATAAAGGGGGCAGTAACAGCGGTCTTCGGCCCCACGATTTACTGGAGGCTGCCCTGGCCACATGCCTAAATATGTGGCTCAGAATGTATGCGAACAATCATAGTATACCTGTTTCAAATGTCGAAACCACGGTGTCACTTGATAGATCTCGACCCGACCAAGTTATATTTATCTATTCGCTCGATATCTCCGGCACCTTGTCCTCTTCTGAAAAGAAGAAATTAATATCTATAGCAAAAACATGTCCCATACATAATACCCTAACGAAGGAAATCACGATAAAATCAGTTTGATTTATCTTTGGCCAGGAACACGTAACTGCCTATAATTAATTTAGCATTTAGCTCTTTTCGAGACCTTCCCTACGTATCCGGTTAGCGCCTTTCTTGATTTATAAGAACCTTTGAACCATTCTCCACTTAAATTTTTAATTGTGTTTGTCCTGGCAATATTAATTTAGAAATAATTCAAGTAAATTATACTTCTTCCTGAGCATATGCGAATAGGGAGAAATGCGCTTAGCAAAAGGGTTTCGCTGGTAAGGTCAGATATTGTGAAAGACTGGAGCGCGGGGGGTACCAGGAATAAGGTGGATTTACGTTCAATTCGGTCAAAGTAGAGATTCGTGAGATTCAGAAAGTACAGCCCATCTTAGTCAACCTTTTTTGTGTCGGATTGTTGGCTGGCTCTGATGAGTAGTAGTAGATTTTTTCAGAAAAAGCTGTTAATAAGCGGCAACTTTATTGGTGAACTTCCCCAAGAAGGATAAAGAACCCTAAATAGTCAGCCCGGATATTTATCAGAGATATAGTCCTTGTAGTATCTGAGTTCCACATCCTTTTCCTCCACCTGGGCATTTACAACATCACCCATGGAGATAAGACCAATTATTCTTTTGTTATCAAAAATAGGTAAGTGTCGAATCCTGTTCTTGGTCATGACAGCTCGAACATAATCTAAGTCGTCGTCTTTTCTACCGACTATAAGATCTGTTGACATAATTTTATCAATTGACACTGATTTAATATCCTCATAGTTATTTATAGTTGCCATTAGGACATCTCGTGCACAGATAATCCCAAGTATGTTCTCATTTTTATCAATAACAAGCAATGAACCTATTCGATTGGCAGCAAAAACCAACATCGCATCGAATATTGAAGTACTCGCACCTATAGTGACCACCCTTCTTCCTTTTACTGCCAGTATATCATTTACTTTCATCTCATTGCCCCCAGCTGTTTATCAACTCATTCATGAGAAATGTTACTTGAAAACAGACAGATTCACAATTCATTTTCGAGAACCAATGATAGTAAATGTTATTCTTTAACTATTGTTTTGCTTTTATTGTTTTTGTTTGGGACGGGCATACTATTTTACCACATCAGTGAACTAAAACACATTTTGAGTGCTGTTACTAATTACGGTGGATTGAAAACTAAATTAATTAG
>NODE-781-length-11070-cov-7.53454_pt1 | contig 11070 bp, 10 predicted proteins | sample MGYA00139097_ERZ477577 | MGnify/ENA metagenome assembly ERZ477577 | reverse complement strand
TTGTCGTTATCCTGCTCAATGAATTGTTGCTCTGGGCTTGTGTTGAATTTGCCGAAATCGGCTACCTGGTAGCCAAAGTTATCGTAACTGCCGGTGTTTTTTGTGTTTAACTGTGCACTGAAGAAGACAATATTGTTTCGTTTTTAGTTTAAATCGATTCTGAGCACATTTGCCTGTTACGAATATTCACAGGAGGAGCCCCGTATGAAAGCGATTCTGAAAACTTGCGTTGATGTTGAAGAAAGGGTGGGTGAGATTTACCAGCAACTCGTCAAGCATCCCGATGCCAACGATGAATTGCGAGAAATCTGGCAAGAGATGGCTGACGATGAAATGCGTCATGCCCATCGCATTCGCCAGGTGAGTGACCGGTTCGATATGGCTGGGGTTATAGCGTGCGGTCTGTCTCGTGAAGGGGTGCAGGAGCTATTGGACCGCGCCGGTGAGCTTTTACTTGACGCTCAGGAGGGCAGCCTTTCCATTGATGAGGCCATCTATGCCTCCGTAGAGCTTGAGGACGCGTTCCTGAAAACCCATATCGGTTTTGCCGAGTCGGGAAATCAGCCTGATCTGCAGACCATGTTCAAGGCCTTGGCCGAAGCTGACAGGGTGCATACTGTACGGCTCAAATCTTATCTCAATCGTATGAACGATGGTGATGGCCTGGTGTTCGGGAACGAAGGAAACCCGGAATGAAAATCGTTGTTCTCGATGGCTATGCAACAAATCCTGGAGATCTTTCCTGGGAGGGTTTGAAGGAATTCGGTGAACTGACAGTTTACGACCGTACTCCTGCAGAGATGACGCTTGAGAGAGCTGCCGGCGCTGAAGTCTTGATCTCCAATAAAGTTTTCCTTGCCGCTGAAGAAATTGCAAGTTTGCCTGAGCTCCGTTATGTCGGAATTCAGGCGACTGGGGTTAATGTTGTTGATCTGGAAGCGGCTCGAAAACGTGACGTGGCTGTTACAAATGTCCCCGCATACAGTACAAGCTCTGTAGCGCAGCACGCCTTTGCGTTACTGCTGGAACTAACGCGCGGAGTTGGTCGACACGCTGAGCTGGTTAAGCAGGGGGCCTGGACAAACTGTCCAGATTTTGCCTTTCAGGAGACTCCCCAGATTGAACTGGCGGAGAAGGTTTTCGGTGTTGTTGGTTTTGGTGATATTGGCAGGGCGACGGCAAAGATTGCCGAAGCATTCGGTATGCGCGTGCTTGTACATACCCGAACTCCTGACCCGCAAGCCTATCCGGACACTGAGTTTGTGGCACTTGATCAACTCTTGATTGAGGCTGATGTTGTCAGCTTGAGCTGTCCACTGACGCCTGAGACCGAGGGGTTCATTAACGCAGAGCGTTTGGCTCTGATGAAGAAGAGCTCTTATCTGATTAATACAGGTCGTGGTCTGCTGATTGATGAAGAGGCTCTGGCTACAGCGCTGAGTGGCGGTGTTATTGCCGGAGCCGGCCTTGATGTTCTCTCGCAAGAACCTCCCCCTGCTGAAAATCCATTATTACAGGCACCGAATTGTTTCATTACCCCCCATCTGGCCTGGGCAACCCGGGCTGCTCGGCAACGGTTGATTGATGAACTGGTGGCAAATCTTCGGGCTTTTTTGAATGGGGAATTGCGGAATCGGGTTGAGTGAAATTGATCATTTAGAAGGGTGTTTCAACTAACTCTATGGCTTGTGCCCAGCTACTGTAAAACCGGGGACTCAGACAAACGGGTTTTGCCGAAACATTCCACGGCGAAATCAAGATTCAAACCAAAGGGTCAGAGTTTTTTTCTCCCCTGTTGCCGCAGCCGATGACGAATGGATTAACGGCGATCAGCAGGGCAAACTGTTTGAGCGTAGCGAGTTTTTGCACTGCCGACGTTCATCTTTTCGACATCGGTTACCCGCGTAGCGGGCAAGGCATTGGGGCGCTTTTTGGTTTACCTTTTCGTGCGTACAAAAGGTAAAGCGCCGTCCGGGGGCGCAACCCCGGTTTAAAGGTAGAGTGGTGCAGAAAGAGAAAGCTCTGTTTAGAAATAAGTCCAAAAAACCTTATCTACTCAACAGAAACACTCAACATCCCCACCTGCTCAATCGAAGCCTCAAGCCGGTCACCACTCACAATCCTGCCAACCCCGGACGGTGTCCCTGTCAGCAACACATCCCCTTCCTCAAGCGTGAAGTAAGCAGATGTCGCAGCAATGAGCTCGGCGATGCTTCGGATCATGTCTCGGGTGTTGCCGTTTTGCCGTACTTCACCACTGACGGTTAATTTCAACTGCAGCTCTTGCGGGTTGTCGACCTGGCTTGCCGGTACGAAGTCTGATAGAGGGCAGGAGGTATCGAAGGCCTTGGCAATCTCCCAGGGCAGGCCCTTTTCCTTTTGTACGCCTTGCACATCCCGAAGCGTCAGATCCAGGGCCACCGCATATCCGCTCACATAACCAAGCGCTGCTTCTGCAGTGACGTCTTTTGCCGTTTTACCAATTAACACTGCGAGCTCGATCTCGTGGTGACAGTCGTCCGAATAGCCAGGAATGACGACTGTCCCGCCAGAAGAAACAAGGGAGCTGGCCGGTTTGATGAAGATGACCGGCTTGTCCGGCATTTGGTTGCCCAGTTCCTTGATATGCTCAGCATAGTTGCGGCCGATACAGACAATTTTACCGATCGGGATGTTCTGACCATCGAGTTTTACAGTGTGCATGTTTGACTCCATCTGCAGATGTTAGAGAAAAATCCATTGTGTATGTAAAGAGAATACAGAAGACAGCAGTGAGAATACAGGGTATTTGTAACGACATGAAATTTAAGCCTTTAATATGTTGCGGCCCTTTAACCAAAAAATGTTTCTGGTTATCTATTTCCAGTAAAGCACCGGAAAGCCTGGAATGAAAAAAAACGACCTCACTCACGCCCGTTCGCTTTGCTCTCTCGAGGCGCAGAGAGCGCAGAGTAAGAAATAAACAATAAAACTTTCCCATGAGCAGTCTTTCTCTGCGCTCTCCGCGTCTCTGCGTGAGGCCGGTTTTGATTTGTTCTTGTTGCTGCACGTGTTTGTCTACGGCAAGAAAATAAAATGAACCAATCCGAGCCTAACTTGAGTAAAGTGGATAATCAAAAAATGTTTAACGCAGAGTCGCAAAGAGCGCAGAGGGAAAACTCATAAACTCTTGGAAAATGGCTCAAGTCTGACAATTACTCTCTGCGTCTCCGCGCCTTTGCGTTAATAAATAGCTTATGTCTGTCTTGCCTTTGTTCTGGTTATAAGTCTGATATGTTACAATGAACCGATTTTGTTGGTTAATTTAATCTTTTTACGAGAAGTTTAATGCTCCTGCCTATCGGTGACGTCCCCAATCCCAAGACGACTCCCTATATCAACTGGCTGTTGATCGGGATTAATGTTGCCGTGTTTATCGTCATCACCATCCCTTTGAGTTCCACTCGTCCTGACCTTAATGATCCCGCCTTGCTGGAATATCTCAATATCCTGGGTGCCCGTGGCGATTGGACGCCGCAGATGGTCTACGATCATATCTCCGCATACGACCTGACAGTGTATCGATATGGTTTCAGGCCCGCCGCATTTTCGCCGCTCACTATGTTTACCGCAATGTTCATGCATGGCGGTTGGATGCACCTGGCCGGCAACATGTTGTTTTTGTGGATTTACGGTGACAATGTTGAGCATCGCCTTGGCCATCTTGGTTATCTGCTGGCTTATCTGGCGGCCGGCGTCTCAGCGACTCTTTTCTTTAGCATGTTCCTGCCGAACTCGCAAATCCCCATGCTTGGGGCCTCCGGCGCCATCTCTGGGGTGCTCGGGTTTTACTTTCTGTGGTTTCCGCGCAACCGGATCAAGGTGTTTGTTTTTCTCTTCCCCCTGATCATGACCACCGTATTGATCCCGTCGCGCATTGTCCTCGGTGTTTACCTGGTGATCGACAATATTCTGCCCTTTCTGACCGGGCCAGCAGAAGGCAGTGGCGTTGCTTACGGAGCACATATCGGTGGGTTTCTGGCCGGACTGGGGCTTGCACTGACTGTTGATCGCTTGCCCAATTTGTTGAAGATGAAAGGAACCACTCCAAAGGTTGGTCGAAAGAGATCGAACCTTGTCGATGTGGTGACTGATATTGTCCGCGCCATTGATCAGAATGATCTGGCACGTGCTGCTAAAGGGCTTCTGCAACTGGACAGCCGCAAACAGCGGGGTCAATTATCAACACCGAACATTCTCACTATCGGAGAGTACTTGTTGGATCAGGGTTCGATAGATGAAGCCCTGACGATCTTTCGAAGATTGATTTCAGAGCGTCCCGGCGATAAGGGCCTTGATCGCGCTTACCTTGGGGCAGGGCGGGCACTTATGCATAAACCACGCAGCGAAACCTCTGCCTGGCACTATTTCATGGCTGTTATCGATCTGGCGCAAACACCTGAAGTTGCTGAAGAAGCACGCAGTTATCTGAGAAACATAGAAAGGGAAACGGGGGCTGGGGGCTAGGGGTTGGTGTCTGGTCTTAACCAGTCTCCAGCCTCCAGCCCCCAGTAACTGAAGTTATGTCCAACTATTTCGATTACGACTATCCCTTGTACCGTCCACCTAGCGAAGGGCGCAGCCAGATCTTCCAGATTACCCTGGGCTGCTCACAGAATAACTGTTCTTTCTGCGGTATGTATAAAACCAAGCATTTCAAGGTGCGGCCTGTCTCCGAGATCAGGGCCGAAATTGATTCGATACCGACGGCACACAGGGGTCATATCCAGCGGGTTTTTCTCGCTGACGGCGATGCCTTGGTCTACCCCCAGGCCGGGTTGGTTGAAATTCTTGACCTCCTGGCTGAAAGTTTTCCCGGGATGAGCCGGGTTGGCATCTATGCATCGCCCAACAGCCTGAAGAGTAAGAGTGTCGAAGACTTGACACAACTGCGTGAGAAGAAGCTGCGGATTCTTTATTTCGGCCTGGAGAGTGGGGATGAAGAAACGCTCTCTGCCGTGAAGAAAGGCTTCACCCCCACAGAAATGCTTGCCCTCTGCCGCAAAGCACAGGACGCTGGGATGAAGCTGTCGGTGACGGCAATTCTCGGTTTGGCCGGCCAAGAGCGAAGCTTTGAACATGCCCGAGCGACAGCAGAATGGGTCACGGAACTTTCCCCGGAATTCTTTTCCCTGCTGACGATGTTTCATCGCCACAACGATGACTTCCTGCGCTCGATCACCATGCAGACCAATGGCGGAATCATTGAGGAGGCGTTGGAAATTGTCCGACACCTCTCACCACAGAAAACCATCCTGCGCTCCAACCATGTTTCCAACATCCTTAACCTGGCCGGTTCCTATCCCAAGGACCGGGAGAGGATTATCGCTCTGGCGGAACAGGCTTTGTTGCAAGCGAAGCTTCATCCTGTTTGGTTTAATGAGGTGCCGGATTATTCTGAAGAGAACTTTTAGGGACTGTCCTCATAATTATCTGCGGGGTCTGGCGGGACCCGCCGGTTCTGTTTTCGATCTTAAAAGATGTAAGAGTGCAATAGATTATCTGACCCAATTATTATGAATAGGAGTGCACCGCGATAACTTTCAATTATTCTTAGTTTAATCCACATAAGGGCACATCAAATCAATAGAATCTCTGATTATCCTACGCGATGGACGTCTGCGCGGCGAGTTTCTCCATAGCAAGATCTTCTACACGATCCTGGCCATTGTGGTGTTCTGGTAAATTAATCGTTTCAGCCTGATGATCCTGTTCGTGAACGTGAGAAGGCCGTCAGAATAGATAGCCTAGGGCCGTGGGCTCAAAGCAAATGTACCGGAGGAGGACCGGGGTACAATGCCGGGGCATTTTTCTGCTAACCCTTTCCGAATTCGGCGAGCGGAGAGCCCGGGGTGCTCTTTGCGAAGGTTTTTTGTTCATTATCCAGCGATGCTCTTCTCTGGGAAGACTAAGTATTTGCGCAGTACGAAGTTGCCTATGAAACCGAAGATCGTTGCAAAGGTTTTGCTCGTAAGGGGGGACAGACCCCAGTAGGCAAGATTCATAGTGAGGCCGACATCGAAGGCCCCCATAATAAGTACTGTCAGCAGGTACATAAGAATCTCACCCCACGTATTCCAGCGGGCATTGTGCCGGAAAAGGATGGAGACACATAACAGGTAGTTGACCCAAGCTGCACCTGCAAATGCCACGACCACTGCCGCAGTCATATTGACATTGGCTGCCATGAGTATGCTGAAGAAGAGAATGTTTCCTACGGCACTTATCCCACCAATGAACAGGTAAAGGAGTAACTGCATTGGCAGTTGAGCGGTATGAGCACTGTAATGCAGAATGCAGTAAAGGGCTCGCACTCCATCTTTCCAGCCAATCTTCTTCCCTTCCTCAAAACTCCGTGGCCTGTAGCTGATCGCCTCTTCCCACACCCGGCAATGACGCTGGGCTATTTTTGCTACGACCTCTGGCTCGAAACCGAAACGGTTCTCCTTTAAATCTATAGACTGGATGATCTCGCGCCGGAACAGTTTGTAACAGGTCTCCATGTCTGAGATGTCTAGATTCGTCATCATATTGGACACAAACGTTAGTGTTTTATTCATCCAACTATGCCAGAAATAGAGGACTTTCCGCGAATTCGGGCGAAGGTAGCGTGAACCGAAAACAACGTCTACTTCGTCTCTCAGTAGTGGCTCCAATAATTTTCTGTATTCCAGGGGCTCATATTCCAAATCCGCATCCTGAATACCAACAAAATCTCCGGTCGCATGTGCAAACCCAGTTCGCAAAGCAGCACCTTTTCCCTGATTAACCTCATGGTGTAAAACTCTGATTTCAGGGTAGTTCCGTTCCAATTCCTGGGCAACTTCCAGGCTCGTGTCCTTTGAGCAGTCATCCACAATGATAATTTCCAACTTCAACTGCTCCGAGCGTAATTCCAAGACACGTTCGATACAGTGGGCCAAAGTCAGTTCTTCGTTATAGCAAGGGACAACCAATGTTAAGGTATGATGGGGCACAGGTCCCATGGATGTTTGTTTGCCCATCATCATTTTTCTCCTTTAAGTAACTCATCAAAATAACAGATCGTTTTCTTTAGTCCTTCTTCCAAAATAATAGTTGGTTCCCAATTAAGCATTTGGTGTGCGTAGGTTATATCTGGCTGCCGCTGTTTGGGGTCATCTGCCGGCAGAGGGTTGAAAACTAACTTTGAAGACGTTCCTGTAAGCGCGATTACTCTTTCGGCCAATTCGCGAATGGTAAACTCCCTTGGGTTGCCGAGGTTCATCGGTCCTGTTATCTCATCACGGGTTGCCATGAAACGAAGAAACGCCTCAATGAGGTCACTGTAGTAGCAGAATGAGCGGGTCTGCGAACCATCACCGTAGATTGTTATATCCTCCCCTTTTAGCGCCTGAACAATAAAATTGGAAACGACTCGACCGTCGTTGACGTGCATACGAGGTCCATAGGTGTTGAAGATGCGTGCTACTTTGATGTGCACACCGTTTTGACGGTAGTAGTCAAAGAAAAGTGTCTCAGCGCAGCGCTTGCCTTCGTCATAACAGGAGCGTATGCCGATGGGATTGACGTTACCCCAGTTATCTTCTCTCTGCGGGTGCACGTTGGGATCGCCGTAGACTTCACTCGTGGAAGCCTGGAAAATCTTGGCCTGAGTACGTTTAGCTAGGCCAAGCATATTAATTGCTCCGTGCACGCAGACCTTTGTGGTCTGCACCGGGTCATGTTGGTAATGTATCGGTGCAGCCGGACAGGCTAGATTATAAATTTCGTCCACCTCGACGTAGAGTGGGAAGGTCACATCGTGGCGCATAATCTCGAAGTTAGGGTTGTTTAAAAGATGAGCTATGTTGGCCCGCCGGCCGGTAAAATAGTTGTCGACACAAAGGACATCGTTGCCTTCTGCAAGTAAACGTTCACAGAGATGAGAGCCAAGAAAGCCAGCGCCTCCTGTGACTAGAACCCTTTTCGTGCTGTCGTAATTGCGCATTGTGTTTATCTCCCGAGGTTTAAGGGCTTCTTTGGAATCAATCCACCGGTTGCACTAGCGGGTTGAATCCGTTCACCCTCAATTTGACCCTTTTATGTTTCATCGCAATAAATTACCTTTTAAGTTATCGAGGTTTAATCGTGCCTCCAGATTTGATGGGTTAATTCTAATGGCTTCTCGATAAGCAGACATTGCGTTATTAGTATCCCCCTTGTAACTCAAAACATTTCCGTATGCATTCCATAATTTATCATTTTCCGTGTAATTATTGAGCGCATTTTCAAGGAGAATAAGGGCCGTGTCGATTTTTTCAGACCTTGCAGCAGCTTCTACTTGAAGCAACAAAATTCTATGCTCTTGATCATTTTCAAACGGACTAATTTCAGAAGCTTTTTTTAACTGTATATATGCCTCTTCTGGTTGATTGGATAAAAGAAGCGCTTCGCCGTAAGCAATGTATAAAGAAGCTATTTTTTCGGGAGAAGGATTTAATACAATTTGTTTGACCCTTCGCTCTAATGAAAATTTACCTGATCGCGCAAGATTACCAACTTTCGTATTTGCAGTTCTCAGAAAAGCGTCAGCGTAAATGATGTATAGGTCAGTTAGTTGTTGCGGAAAAGGGGAAGTAACTTGTTGCATCACGATACTTTCCAAACGGGCTAAAGCTGATTTGAAATCGCCGTTCTTAAGCTCCTCTTTTGCCATCAATAAATTTACCGATGGATCATTTGGTTCTTGAAGAGAGAGAACCTTGAAGAAATGGAAATTATCTTTCCATACCGGAACCCGTGTCATATCTCTGACAAGAAATGTGGCCAAGACAACAACGCATAAGAGAAAAACAACCTGAGGACGAACCTTCAATGTCTGGATGTCGAGGCTCCCGATTATGAGCGGGAGCATACCTGCGAAAGTAAAATAAATGAAACGCTCACCCATCATCGCCCCAGGAAGAGGGATAATGTTTGAGACGGGAGCGAGGGAAACGTAGAACCAGATGACTGCAAGGGCAAAAAATCTCCGGTTGCCAGCTCTTCGCAAGGCCCATAGTGAAAAAAGGATAAGTCCAACATTTGCGATTACAGCAACGGTTGCCAATGCGTCCACTTCTGGAACGGAATATCTGCCTTGCAATGTAAAGGGCCATATTAGAAGTTTCAGGTAAACAAAATAGACCTTGGCCTGAAGTAAAAATGTCGGCCATAGCCCTCCCCCCCAGTAAGGCGCGATATGTGCGGAACTGACCACAAGAGCTCGAGCGAGTAGAAAAACTCCGCCAATCAGGACAAATGGAGCATATAGCCAAACAGATTTTTGTAACTTAAATTGCCATGGTCGGTGAAAAAAGATTTGAATGATCGGCAAAAGGACTAGAAATGCAATAGCAGGTTCTTTTGAAAATAAAGCCACAAGGCCAAACAGTAGAGACCAAAAATGATTCTTATCAAAAGGCTTGTTTGTTTTTAAAAAGAAACCTAGTGCAAGAAGAAGAAAAAAAGTATAGAGCTGATTACCTCTCGCAGAAAGGCTCAATACACCTTCAGAAATTGCGGGATGTATTGAAAATATAATTGCGGCAATGACTGAAGCACGGTGACCAACCAAAGAAGCAAACGCAAAAACTATTGCCAAACATGTCCCGATGTGAAGCAATATGGACGTTAGATGAAACCCACCTGCCCAATCACCCCAAAGGAGGGAATCCAGACCGAATGACAAAGTTTGAATCGGACGGTACATGTGCGCCATAATGGTGTCATTAGAAAGGCTTTCAGCGTGAGAAAAATATAGGTGCAAGGGCCACTGGGGAAAATCCCTAACATAAGGATTATCCACAATGAACGTTACATCATCCCAGACATATCCATTGCCTAAGCTGAGTCCATAGGCTGCGAATACCAGAGAAATGATGGTTGAAGTAAAGATGATTGGCTTGTTAAAGAAAAGGTCTAGCCATTTGGTTGAAGTCATTTTCTGCATACTTTGGGCCTGTCCATTTAAACTATAAAGGCTTCCAGCTGTTTAATAAATTCAGTGGTAAAAGGGCCTGATAGAACTCAAAGGCAAACTCTCTTCCATTATCATAAGGAAGAGTTTTAACCGGTGAACCAAACGGTGCCAAGTGTCACAGAATTACAGCCTTTACCTCTTGCGCGGTCCGACTGGAAGCTTTTCTGATCACCTCGGATTCAAGATGTAAGTGCAACTCTAAACATTTGGTTTAAAGGATAAGCTGCGGTAGTCTCACGGCTTCTTTCACCGACCAAAGTTAGAGGAGCACGATGAAGAAGTACACGCAGCTTACCCGTGAAGAAAAATATCAGATTTACGCCTTAAAAACAGCAGGACAATCGAATGCGCAAATATCTAAAGTCATGGGCCGACACAAATCCACCATCGGTCGGGAAATGACGCGAAATCCTGACACAGTGTCGGGGCACCTCGAAATTCAAATCGCTAAGGAACAAACTGTCAGTCCAGGTCAGATAACAGAAAGTCAGTACACGGTCAAAGAGTTACATTCTCACTTTGTTAGAGTAAATAAGCTGGTTAAGTTGTTCCTAGAGTTTTTCTGGCTCGGATTCTGGCTCCCACACGTTCGATAATGCGGGAATTCCAAATGTAAACAACCATAGTTTTCGGCGAAAGTTTGATACCTTCCTTTAGTATAAGAAATATCGGCTTGATGGATTGTTGATGCAAAGCTCGTCCGAGGCAGGCATTAACTAGATTGGAGAATCTCGCGGCCTTCAAAATCCTTATATCCTTGATCCTGTTTGAATCAAGCTTGCCGGAATGTCGTTCTAGAGTTTTTTCTAACTGCTCCATGTATTCCACATGATTCTTGCTATGTTGAACTGTTTGCGATTGTGGATGAATACGGAAAAATGAAAGTGATTGATTAATGAAGTAAGAGGGATAATTTCCAAAAAGGCTCAACCAATAATCCCAGTCTGCGGCTTGTTGAAAATTTTCGTCGAATAATCCGATTGCATTAATTAATTCAGTACGAAATATGGGCGTGTTGATGCATATAAAGTCCTGGACTAGTAACTTCC
>NODE-780-length-11081-cov-6.17241_pt1 | contig 11081 bp, 16 predicted proteins | sample MGYA00139097_ERZ477577 | MGnify/ENA metagenome assembly ERZ477577 | reverse complement strand
GGTGTTTTTGCAGAGTCAACATCGTCGTTTAGCTGTTGGGCCGTGTTTAAAAAATGATAACCAGATTATTAATTTTATTAATAATCAATATATGACCTGGCTACAACAAAGAGACTGGTTAAACTGTCATGCTGCAGCCTTAGTGAAAGATGGACAAGCTTACGCTGTTGCAGGTTTCTCAGGTGGTGGAAAGTCGACCTTGATGTTGCAGATGTTAGAAGATGAGACGACGCATTTTTTAAGTAATGATCGTCTATTTGTAAAACAAGAAGCTTCGTTGGTTCAAGCAGCAGGGGTTGCTAAAATGCCGCGTATTAACCCCGGCACAATTACACATAATCCACGATTAGAAAACCTAATTCCAGAAACCGAGCGTGCTAGATTATTAGCATTGCCACCTCAAGAATTATGGGATCTGGAGCAAAAATATGATGTTGATATTGATGCTGTCTATGGTCATGGTCGCATTGAGGCTGAAGCACCACTCAAAGCTTTTTTAGTGTTGAACTGGCAACGTGATTCATCACAAGCCTTACAACTCAAACAAGTGAATCTGCGTGAGCGTGAAGATTTATTAGAGGCCATCATGAAAGCAGCTGGTCCATTTTATTTACATAGTGATGGTAGTTTTGAGGCGCCTGTCTATGGCTTTGATAAAGAAGCTTATTTAGCGGTGCTAGAACGGGTAGATATCTATGAGGCAACCGGAAAAGTTGATTTTGCAAGCTTGGCTGAAAACTTTCTCCAGCAGCGAGAAATATAAATAATGTCTCGTCGTATTGCTGCCTTTATTAGACATGCTGACTATCAGCAGTTAGCTAATACACCAAGTGCATTACAACCGTTTGCATTGAATCAAGATGGTATAGAGCAAGCACAACTGTGTGCGGTTCAATTAAAGAAAGTGATAAACCAAAATAACTGGCATTTAGATTCAGCAATTGATTCATCGTCATTATTAAGAGCATGGCAAACAGCAAACATTGTGAGCGAGCTTTATGATGATTTATTTGATGAGCCGCCACACATTACCTGCTTTGAAGCACTAGCTGAACGAAGTGTTGGTAGTGCTGCAAACTTAACGACTAAACAGATTGAACAAATTATTGAAGATGATCCTCGCTTTGATTCATTACCTAAAAAATGGAAGTCTGATAGCAATTTTAAATTGCCATTTATGGGGGCTGAATCACTACTAGGTGCGGGTGAGCGCGTTGCACAACATTTAATCAAGCAAATGTCAGCATTAGCAGAAAGCAGTGATACTCAAGTAAAACTATTTTTTGGTCATGGTGCTGCATTTAGACATGCGGCCTATAAACTTGGCATATTAGAGTTTGATGAAATTGCTCAGTTAAGCATGTATCACGCAAGTCCTATTTATCTTGAGTATTTACCCAATGGTGAGTGGCAGCATATTGCAGGTGTTTGGAAAGTACGCAGTCAGCATAGTGAATATACGGACTAAATGATGAAAGCTGATGTGAAATTTAGACATGAGACGATGGACAAGTGGGTGCCTGACTTTACCAAGTTACCGGCAATGATTCGTGACCGTATGCCCAAGAAAACGGAGCAATGGAATGTAGTTGCATCACATTCAGCTCATAAAAATAATATCGATCGTCGGCATTTTACTGAAGCAGTGCAACATTTGAGTCAGCATCAACAATGGAAATGGCCCAAACAACGTCTATTTGTGATCACCGACCCACATGCCGATGCAGAAGGTTTTATTGCTTCGCTCGTGATTAGTGGTGGTGTTATTAAGACGGGTGAGCAAGCAACCGACTTTAAGCTGAGCAAGGCAGGTAAAAAAGGTATCTTTATCATCGGCGGTGATTGCTTAGATAAGGGACCGAGTAACTTACAACTGCTAAAAAGTATTCGCCACCTGATGGATACAGGTGCAAATGTAAAATTGCTGGCAGGCAATCATGATATGCGCTTGTTCATGGGGATCCATGCAATAGGATTAGAACGACACCCGACAACTGAACACTTATTTGTGCGTATGGGTGGCAAAGTGATTCCTTTATTGCGAGAAGTGTATGACCAGTATTTAAAAGGTAAACCTTTAAGCAATAAAATTCCTGATGAAGCGGAATGTAAACGGCGTTTGTTCCCTCATGAAGAGTGGTTTGAAGCATTTCCTCATGTTGCTAGCGAATTAATGACCGAAGCGGGAATTAAACGTGAATTACATAAAATGCGTAAAAAATATGATCACTTTGAACAAGCTTGTTTTAAGGCAGGATTTTCGATGCGAGAGGTCTATGCCATTGCATTAAAGTGTCGTGCTTTATTTCTGCATTCAAAAGGTGAGTTTGCTTGGTTTTATCAGGAAATGCAGCTGGCCTATCGAAAAGGCTCATTTTTATTTATTCATGCAGGTGTGGATGATGGCATTAGTAAAACAATTAGTAAAAAAGGTCTTAGCTATATAAATAGGCAATTTCGTGATCATATAGAAAAAGATTTATTTCGTTTTTACTATGGCAGTCTTGCCAATACAATGCGAACAAAATATCGGCCTGCAGATTTACCTTTAACACAAAAAGGGGTAAATCGAATGAGTCGTAAAGGCTTACTTGCTGTTGTTCAGGGACATATTAATCGTAAGCATGGTCAACGAATCGCTTTAAAGCAAGGTTTGCTTCATATTGAATGTGATATCACTATTGATCGCAACTCTCGTAAAAAAGAAGGCTTAAGTGGTTATGGGATTGGTGTCACGATTATCGACCCTAGTAAACGTATTATTGGCATTAGCAGTGATTATCCCTATGCCAAAGTGTTCGAGCCAGAACACTATTTATCGAATAAAGAGGCAAGACTATGAGTGAGAAACAGCAGACTTTCAAACATGAGTCACTACAAGATCAAAAAAGCATACAAGACATGCTTAAATCAATTTCAAAAGCAATTGCAAAAGGTGAGTTAACCTTTAGTGATCATAACAGTGAGATTAAGTTGGAACCGTCAGGATTGTTAAACCTAAAAGTCACGGCAAAAACTGAAGAGCAAGAACAACGGCTTGAACTTCGAATTAGTTGGAAAACGAGTAGTGACAGTGATAAAAATACAGTGCTGAATATAGAGTAATGACTTACTTAACTTGGTTTGCACATGACATCAAGATTTCGATCATTTTATCTGAAGCACCAAGGTGAGAAGCGATATTAATGTCGACCTGAGGATAGAGAGCTTCAGTCTCATTGACGATAGTCGGTATATCTTCAACAACATGACGACCAGAATTTAAAAAGTAGGGTAAAACGATAATTGATGTCGCGCCATCATCGATACATAGTTTGATTCCATCTGGAATAAGGGTATCAGCAAGCTCTAAAAAACCAGCATGTACAATTTGGTATTGCTCACTACAGATTGCTTTTAACTTTTCTGCTAATAAAACAACTTCATCGTTTGATTGTTGGCGACGGCTGCCATGTGCAACGAGTAATAAAGCCTTCATTTAAGATCCTAAGTGAGTATGGTTTATGATCACTGTTTATTCAGTATGTAGACTTTATTTTAACCTATTAAAACACTCAGGTATTGAATTAATAAAAAATTTAACGTAACTCAGGCCTTACTGCTAAACGATCGCCGACGACGATCAGATGAAACCCTTCGTTCAATCTGGCTCTTAGTTCCTCCTGCTCGTCTTCGGGTAGGCGCAAGACGCCGTTCTACCCGAACAACCTCCTTATCTTCATCAGAAATACTATTAAAGCGAATCGCGCTTTTGGGCGATGCTGTCGTTAGTACAGCGGCTTTATATTCCTTAGGTATCTCAATCACAAACCAGTCTCCATGCTCATTACTATGGATAGTGTAACGGCAGTAATTTTAATAACTTTAATAACAACAGTAAGTTAAGGGTTATTTACTTAAGTTGATATCGAAAGCTGAGCTACTACTTTTATTAAAGACGCTATAATTCGTTTAATTTGTAAAAGGAAATAAGAATGAAAAAATATTTACTAATAGTAGTGTTATGCCTTGTCTCTCTACAGGTTTCGGCTCAAAGTGATCGTGGCTTGGCAAAAGCGATAGCCAAAGACTTGAATATGGAACAAGAGAACGTTTTTCAAGTGATTAAAGCATTTAAAAAAGAAGTAATAGCGGCACTGCGTGATGATGACGTCGTAAGGCTGCAAGGTCTGGGACAGTTTTATACCGAACATCAGCCAGCACGCCCCGGTAACCCAAGAACAGGTGAGATGAAAGAGATGCCAGCCAAAAATTACCTACGTTTTAAAGCATCGAGAGTTGGTAATCAAAGTTTAAATTAGTTCACAATAAATCCAATGTGATTCAGAAAAATAATAAAGAAAATGTTATTGTTGCCGATATCAGTTTTGTTAGACCATATTGTCATGAAAATAAGGTGATCTAAAATGAATGTTAACTCTATTGCACAGGTTTCAACGGTAATGGCATCGGAGGGTTCTGAGGCACAAGTTGAAGTAGCCGTAGCAAAACTAGCCAATAATAATGCAGAACTACAGGGTCAGGCAGCAGTACAATTGATTCAATCAGTTCCTCAACCACAAGGTAATGTGGGTAATAATATCAATGTAAAAGTCTGATATTTAAAAAATAGAAAACTATTAATAAAAAAGCCGTAGTGAATACACTACGGCTTTCTTTTTTGTTAAGGCAACAATTTTAAGACTTTCACCCTTTTAACTTCTTATTGACTGCAAGTACCTTTTTTAGCCATTTTCAATTTTTGGACTTCCTTTTTACCGCTTTCTTCATCAATTACTTCAAGGCCTGCACCGCCAACAAGTACACCTAGTTTGATGTATTGTCTAATAAAGTAATTCTTCCCACTTTCGGTTTGAAGAAGCACATCATTAGGTGAAAACTCTGACTCAGTTGAAATTTTGTGCTCTTTATTTCCTGCAACTTCTTCATAAAAAAACACATTGGGAGCCGTTTCACCAATACATTTATCATCAACCCAGACATCTTTCTTTAAGGCTGAGCCCAAAATACCTGAACGGTATATATAAAGTCCTGCATTTTCATTAGATGGTGGTGCGAACTTTTTAGCCATATTAGACTGCTCAGTACTTTCCATTGGTATCGATGCACAGCCAGACAATATAGTAGTAGCTAATGCTGCTGCGATTAGTGCTTTTTTCATTAATTTCCCTTTTTTAAATAATGAGCGATAAGTGCTCTATCAATTTTTCCATTCATCAATATGGAGGCAACACTATAGTTGCTGAGAGTGACATAATCAATGTAGAAAGTAGGGGAACTATCTATGGCTATGACGTTATAGGTAGCGGTTACTAGAATTTGGCACTTGATTGCTTTTGCAATCAGGATTAATGGATAAGAATTAAGGACTGCTGATATGTTTGTAGATGTTTATAATATAGCTGATACCTCATTAACCATCCTTAAAAGCAGACTCTAGTGTCAACATCACACCACAGTAAAAATAAGCATGTTAATAAAGGTTTGCACATTAGAAATAGGCATCGAGAAGGCTATGATTTTACTGAGTTAGTTTCATCCTCTCCGGCACTTAAACAGTTTGTAAGCACTAATGTTCATGGTGATTTGTCGATAAATTTTTCTGATCCATTGGCTGTCAATGCACTCAATACTGCCTTATTAAAACATCACTACAATATTAACGATTGGCAACTTCCACAAGGTGCGCTTTGCCCCCCTGTACCAGGCCGAGTTGATTATATTCATTATGTCGCTGAATTATTAGGTATTGCTGCTCCTAGTTCGACACTCACTAAGCAGCATACGGATATTAAATTACTAGATATCGGTATCGGTGCTAATGGCATTTATTCACTATTAGCGTGTCAACTTTATGGTTGGCAATGTGTGGGAAGTGATATTAATCGCCAATCCTTGGATAATGTTGCCACGATCATTTCTAAAAATCCCCCGCTAGAGGAAGAGAAGCGTCTGACACTTCGTTTTCAGCAGGATAAAAATAAGCTATTTGACGGCATAATCAAGCAAGGTGAATGGTTTGATGTCAGTGTTTGCAATCCTCCTTTTCATGCCTCATTAGAAGAAGCTATCAAAGGTAGCCAGCGTAAGGTTGATAATTTAGCTCGCAACCGAGGTGAGCAAGTCATTACTCACAACGTTAACTCCAAGCCTAGTTTAAACTTTGGTGGTCAAGAAGGTGAGTTATGGTGCAAGGGGGGCGAGCAACTGTTTCTTAAAAAAATGATTAAAGAAAGCCGTCTCTTTTCTAGTCAATGTCGCTGGTTTACCAGCTTGGTTTCAAAGGCAGAAAATGTAAAACCAGCCATAAAATTACTGCGTAAACTAGGTGCGACTGATATTAAAGAACTAGAAATGGTGCAAGGTAATAAAATTACACGCATAGTCGCATGGACATTTTTAAGTGAAGCTTGAATAGCGAACACTCCGTTATTCGCTTATAAACGGTACATCGTATTATTTTTTTAGAGCAGATAAACTCTCTTCAGCCTTTTGGTAGCCCAAATCGATCATTTCTGCTGCGCGGTAAAATTCTAGAGTGCCACAGGCATTGCGAGCGATTTCTACAAAATGATCGGGTGGGTATGCGGCGAGTTTCTGTCTTGCAATTGTACTTTGCATGGCATCAAACGCTTGGTTTGCCACATCATAAGCTCCCCAATCATTATTGGTTTTTTCTTGTTTAGAATCGTTAAAACGATCTATGAACTCCGAAATCTTTTTAGTCAGAGGGTTGGAAGCCTGATCAACAATATTCTCAATGCTTACAGCGGTGTTTTGTTCAGGCTTGCCGCCTAGATTAATGGCAATGGTTAAGTCAGTATTATCGTTAAATGTTGGTGCAATGGGGACGGGATTCAACACGCCACCATCAATAAGATCGACATCGCCATATCTAAAAGGCGTAAAAAATAGTGGTAATGAAATAGAGGCTCTTATTGCATCGAACAGTTTACCCGAGCATAGCCACACCTCTTTTTCATTAATAATATCGGCGGCAACTGCCGTATAAGAAATCGGTAAATCATCAATCAAAACATCACCTACTAAGGATTTGAGTGAATTAATGATTTTGTCGCCTTTAACAAGACCACTTTTTCGCCATGACAGATCGAGTAAACCGACAATTTCAAGTTTAGTGATAGCACGAAGCCATTGTTCAAATTCATCTAATTTGCCAGCGGCATAAATGCCTCCAACCAGAGCACCAATAGAACAACCAGAAATAGATTCTATTTTATAATCATTTTCTTCTAACCAATGAATGATGCCTATATGTGCTAAACCAACAGCACCGCCACTGCCTAACACCAGTGAAATCGTTTTTTGATTATTTTGTGCCATAAAATTCCAGTTCGCCTTTATTTAAAATTGTTCGTCACCTCATACAACGCTGCTTCGGGCTCCATCTAACAAGGCAAGCAACGGCAAGTAATCGACATAACTTAATAATGACCGTGATTGCTGACAGCCGTTATACGCGTGTTTCTGACCAAACTGCGAACTCATTACCGCTCGGTTCTTGAAAATGAAAACGACAACCACCAGGAAACTCAAATATAGGGTGAACAATTTCACCGCCATATTGAACGACCTTATTTAAAGTAGCTTCAATGTCTGAGCTGTAGAATACCAAAAGCGCGCCTCCAGTAACCGTTTGGCTACAGCAATCTGCTTTAAAGAAGCCGCCATCTAAACCTTGATTTGAAAAAGCAGTATATTCAGGGCCGTAATCTACAAACTCCCAACCGAAAACTGAGGAGAAGAATGATTTGGTTGACGCCAAGTCCTTTGCTCCGAACTCTACATAATTAAGCTTTTCATGCTGACTCATTTTCTCACTCCTGTGTGGGCGATTTTTAATGTGCTTGTTTTATATCTGTTGCTACTGAACAATATTTAAAGCCTTAAATGCTTCCATGGTAAGTTTTTTACGAAAAGCCAAATCTGAGTTTTTATTTATTTCAATATGATTAGCAAAGAACCATGTTTGAGCATCTGTAACTAAGTAACCTACATACCAGCCATCTTTTCCAGACCAGCCTGTTTTTGACCAAATTTTGTAAGCCTTATTTTCTTCCGACAACATGATGCGTTTGAGCGTTTTAATATGCTTCTGTTGTATGGGGAGATCTTCTGCATATACTTTACGTAAAAAATTGATTTGATCTATAACTGAGATTCTTAATTCGCCATCTAACCAAAAACGAGTCACATCATTTCCTGTTAAAAGGTTTCCGTAATTAAATTTTCGTAAATACTCGTGGTATTTTTCATCACCTACTTGCTTTGCATAACGTTGATAGCACCATACACATGAATATTGAAAAGCACTTGTGAGTGTTTGGTCCTTATTCCACGGTGCATAGTCACGCTCTTTGCCATCCCATTTAATGATCTCAAATTGATTTTTAATTAATCCCTCTTCTAATATGATCAGTGTATTGGGAATTTTAAAAGTAGATGCAGGTATAAAGCTTTCACTCTCATTAACGTTATATTGATACTTAACTTTTCCATCAAGTGATTCTATGAGTATTGAGCCAGTAATATTATTGAGTCTATACAAATCCTCAACCTTGTTCTCTTGAGCATACAGGCTGACAGATATCATTAATAAAAGAATTGTTTTGATGAAACTCATTTATCTCTCGGAGTTAGTTTTTTAAGGGAGGATCTCAATAAGGGGCTACCGTTTTAGGGTAGTCCCTTTTGATTGAGCTTTTAACACTAGTTCATATGTCATTGAATATAAGCAGCAGTGAAAAGATTTTCCACGCACTTAAATTAGTTACAGTAGAAGTTATTTTAAAATCCATTTAAAGCATATCACAGCCTGTTTAACAGCCCCTTTGGTCCGTTAAACATTTTTAGGCATGTGCTAATTTAAGGCCAACAATACCCGCACAAATCAGTCCTAAACTCACCAGCTTAAGCGCATCAGTTGACTCGCCAAATAAGAATATACCCAGAAGCGCCGTACCTACCGCACCAATACCTACCCATATCGCATAGGCTGTACCTACCGGCAACGTTTTCAGAGCCAAACCTAGCAAAAGAAAACTGGCAACCAACGACACCATCGTGCCAACAGTAGGCCATAGCTTCGTAAAGCCATCTGTGTACTTTAATCCAATAGCCCAGCCAACCTCCAAAAGGCCAGCGACAAACAAAATCACCCAACTCATAAACACCTCTCCATTAGCTTTGGGGCCGTCCCCTAACGATATTGAGAGGTGAGGTCGTCCTCACTTCGGTGTCTGGTATATTGCACGGTTATGCATTTATTTATGAGAGATTGGCTTGTCTGTAAATAGATAATCTTTTAATTCTTTATCAAAGCTAGGGTCTTGCCGTCTAATCCATTCCAGCACCATCGCTGCATGCTCTTTTTCTTCATCACGATTATGCGCAAGTATAGCTTTCAACTCCTCATTTTTACAGGCATCAACTCGTTGGTTGTACCAGTCGACAGCTTCAAGTTCTTCCATAAGAGATGTGATAGCTCTGTGCATATCTCTGGTTTCATCTGATAGCTCACTGATTGGCTCGTGGTAACCTTCATTTGACATGTTTATCTCCTCGATAGATTAAATTTAGATACTTATGCATAACGGTATAAAACAAGTGGCGCGGCACCTTTTCCACGTCCAAACCAGTGTTCTTTACTGGCCAGCTTTATAGTCTTGTTACCTGTCTTTTGTATTATTATATGGGAACTTAGTGTGACCATATCTAATGACTAGTATAGATAAAACAAGAATTAGAATAGCAGCAGCAAGACCAAGCACTCTAAGTGTATCTAGATTCTTCATATCAAGAATCATATATCGTGCTATTGCCACCACAGCAATATAAAGTGGAACACGGACAGGTAGTTTTCCCGTTTTAAGGTATATTCCAACCATAGCCAATACTTCAAGATATATAAAAAGCAACAAAAGGTCTGCTAGTGTTACTTTCATAGCTTCAAACATTTGGATAACTTCGAAACCAATTGCAATTACAGTTGCTATGGCAATAATTAGCAAACCAATATCTTCAACTATTACGAGAGCTTTAGCCCCCGATTCTTTTAACTTACTCATTTATGTATTCCTGTCTTTGCACAATTAAGTGCCTTGTTGCACGTTAAGCATGAAATCTGCCTATGTAGCTTAAAAAAGGCACGATTGCGATGATTAGTGTAACCGAAATACCGAATTTGTTTGCTTTAAGCAAAAAGCTTTTTTTAGGTTTTTTAGGATTGTAATAAACCGTAACGCTGCTTTGAGTTGGCCTATCGATGCCAGCTTGTTGTTTGGCAAGTAAGTCTTTTGCATTGTAATTGGTGACGAACAACCAAGGTGAAATACGCGTTCCATGATATGTTTTACCTTTGATGTGGTACGAGTATAGGGCTTTGCCATGGTATTGTTGTTCGGAACGTTCATTGGCACTTCCAAATCTTTCTACGCCGAGCTCATGTAACTTGCCGTGAGTTGATGCCCAAAAGCGCGTTTGAATTTGGAAGTAAGTGGAATAAAGACAAACAACAAGCGTATAAAAAGAAGCCCAGAACCAAACACCCTGAAGCTTTCCTTCTAAAGCTAAATCGAACATTTGCTGTAAGTAACTCAAAACATCCATAGTGCATAACGCCTAGCTCAGCGGAAAAATGCGAGCGCCGAGCGAGTAGTTTTTCCGCTGCAGAAACTTGTTATGTGCGATTTATAAAGTTGCAACTATTTCACTCACTGGCTTAAGTGCTTGAAATTTCAAGGATGAAGCAAACCCTGAAGAACTAATTCCTTTTGGTAAGCTCTGAATATACATGCATAATTTTAACCCTTACTCGTAAGGCGACACATAAGGTGATATTGAGCTGTATATATTTTAGAGCATGACTTTATTGACAGCCTACCTTCTAGTAGGTTATATTCTTTCTATGAATATGAAAGAAAAAATTCTAAACATTGCACAAGGTCTAATTCAGCAGCGCGGAGTAAATGCCTTCAGCTACGCAGATATTGCGAAAGAAGTAGGAATTTCTAAAGCTAGTGTGCATCACCATTTTGCAACCAAGTCGGAGTTGGTTAATT
>NODE-779-length-11087-cov-5.0988_pt1 | contig 11087 bp, 8 predicted proteins | sample MGYA00139097_ERZ477577 | MGnify/ENA metagenome assembly ERZ477577 | reverse complement strand
GAAGATTTTCTAAGTCGATTTCGCTTGATATGGTATTTTTAAGATCTTCTAAAATGCCACTGGCCGCTTTTGAGCTATAATGACTGAGGCCATCATAGAAGTAATCCCCCCAAGAGCTACTAGATGATCCTTCTTCTAGGTGAGTGGGGATATTTTCTTCCTCGTTTTCATCAAAACCCTCTGGGATTCCTTCCGTTAGTTCATCTTGATCTAAGGGTTCAGAGCAAGGAGGGTGATCCAGTAGGACAAAGTTATGAAGAAAGTCATCACAGCTAAAGATTTCATGGGACAATTGTGTTTTTTTATCTTCCCGAGAACAAGAGAGTTTTGTGATAAAAAAATTTTTCTTTTCATCTTGAATGATTTTTTTTTCATGAACATTCTGACAGGGAAAACCGTGGCAATCTTTACTTTGGCAGATAATTTCGATGGTTCGGGCCATGGCCCTGGCAAGCTTAGCATTAAAGAATTGTGGGTCTTCCATAATAGCACGGGTAATAGAATCAGAGCTAATTTCTCTGCGAAGAGGTTTTTCAGGAAGAGGGGGCGTGGGAGGAGAAATTGGTTTTCTCCCTTCAATGATGGCGAGGATATCATCGTTTGGAGGGGCCGGCTCTTCTTCAATGAGAACAAAATCATCTAGACTATCAAGACTATCGACACGATGAAATTCATCAATAGATGCTTTGAGACTTTTTTTATAGGCCTCTTTAAATTGTTCAATATGTTCATGGGAAAAAAAGAGGAGCGGTTCTTCATCTTCATCCAAAATAAGATTTATATGTTTTTTTTCAGCGAGAAGAGGAGGAGTAAAAAAGATGACGGAGAACAAAATAAAAATAAAATTAAAGATCTTTTTTTGCTTCAACTCTTCTCCTGATTCTTTTTGGATGAACAAAAGTTAAAGAGAGGGACTATAAGCGTATTTTTAAAAAGAGTTGAAGGGAAAAGGAAATTGAGAAGAAAGAGAGTATTTTTTACTTAAATCGACCTTGCTTGGTTTAGTAAAGAACGCGGATTCTATAGGATTGGAGAGCTGACACCCCCTGAACTTCCCAGCGCGAATCAGAAAAGAAAAGACCAAAGGTGGGATGATAACTAATTCCATTTGTTCGAAAGAGAGTAGCGGCGCTTATGCTACCATCACTGTTTCCACAATTGCTATTATCGCCCACAAGGGTAGAGACTTCATTGGTGGTGAGATTAACTTCTCGAATAACGCAATTATTGTGATCGGCCACAAAAAGAAAATTCCCAGGGGCGCTTATTTTTGAAACAGATCGAAATTTAGTCTGTGTGCTAAAACCATCCACATATCCACCTGTGCTGTAAGTTCCAAAAATAGTAGTAACTTTTTTCGTACTAAGATTAATTTTTTTAACATCGCTGGCCTCTGTGCCAACATAGAGATATTGACCGTCGCTGCTTAAGGCCAATCCATAAGGATGTTTAATCTTTGCACTGGTTCCCACTGAATCAATATTGCCAGCAGAGCCTCTTATCCCCGCAAAATCAATAAAAGAATCGTCCTCGGGATTAAGCTGGTGAATGACGTGCTGGTAATCATTGGCAAGATAGATAAAATTATTATCATAGACTAATTGTGCATTAATAAAACCAGTTAACCCTGAGACTGTCGTAGTTTTTCCTGTTAAAGGATCAACTTTTCGAAGATCGGCTCCTCCTCCGGCCCATCCTGTGTCAGTTACATACAAAGTACTTCCCACCATCACCAGATCCTCTGGCTGAGCAAAACTGGCCGTTGCCCCTGTATCGTCAGCTGAGTCGACACGGGCCTTTGTGCCGTCTCCCGCAAGGGTAGAGACGGTGACATCACTTGGTGAGAGAGTTGAAATATCTGTGATATTGGAAAAATCAAGAGCTCTAATTTTGCGGTTCGTTCCATCGGCCACATAGAGAATATTGTTAGAAAAGGAAAAATAAAGGCCATTAACAGAATCGCTGAATTGGGCCACATCACCTGTTCCATCGGTGCTACCGGCAACACCTGTCCCCGCTACTGTTTTAACAGCGGTAAAATCTTTATAAAGAAAAAGCTCTGAGGCCGTCACAGATTCTTCGCCAATAGTGACAGTGATACTGCTGCTAGTCCCTTGTCCTCCTGAAGGCACTGTGCATCCAATTGTATTGGCGGAGTACAAAGTGATATTGGTACAAGAGTTTCCTCCAATGGTGACAGTGGCCGAGGCCGTAAAGTTAGATCCAGAAATAAGAATTTCCCCTTGGCCCGGATAATACATACTGCTAGGAGAAAAGGAGTGAACAGAGAAGCTGGCCCTGTTTTCATTGAGTTCTTCATCATCTTCACTATTGGCAGAAGTAGAGGCCGTTGATGTTGAACGAGCTGAAGAAGCTGCTGAATTTATTTTATTGTCACAACTCATAAGAAATAAAAGAAAAAGGGAGATTGTTTTTATTTTCATAGAAGACACTTCGGCAACTAAAAATAATCTTTGAGAAAGAGTGAAAGATCCTAGTCCTACAGGTTACTTTTGTGATAAACCTAGCGCTGTATATTCAATTTTATCAATATCAAGAAAATTCATTGGAAAAAAAATGACTTCTGTAAAACTCAAAAATCTCGCCATCGTGGCCCACGTGGATCACGGTAAAACAACTCTTATGGACGGCCTTCTTCGCGATGCCGGTGCTCTTTCAGGACGTGGCGTTCAAGAAGATCGCGTAATGGATTCAGGTGAACTTGAAAAAGAGCGAGGGATTACCATTCGCGCTAAAAACTGCTCTCTTTATTGGAAAGACTATAAAATCAACCTCATGGATACTCCTGGTCACGCCGACTTTGGTGGTGAAGTAGAACGCTCTCTTATGATGGTGGATGGTGTTTTTCTTCTCGTGGATGCCGCTGAAGGCCCCTTGCCTCAAACGCGTTTTGTTCTTCAAAAGGCCATGGAGAAAAAGATTAAAATTAGCGTGGTCATCAATAAAGTTGATCGGCCAGATGAGCGCATTGATGAAGTGATGCAAGAAATTGAAGATCTTCTCCTCGAACTTGCCACTCTTACTGATAACGAAGATTTTGACCTCAATTTTCCTGTCGTCTATGCTTCGGCCAAACAAGGCTGGGCCAGTATGGAAAAAGGGGTAAAAACGGATAACCTCTCTTGTATCCTAGATCTTATGGTTGCCGACTATTACCCAACTCCTCGCATTGAAGAAGGGGACTTGTTGCGTTTCCTCGTTTGTAACCTAACTTACTCTCCTTATCTTGGTCGTCAAATGATTGGCCGTATTCAGCGCGGGAAAGTGAGAAAAAACGGGCAGTATGTTTGGTGCGGTGACAATAATAAACGCAAAAATTTCAAAGTTACCTCTGTTCAAGTTTTCGATACTTTAGGACAAAAAGAAGTAGATGAAGCAGGCGCAGGTGAAATTGTTATTATCTCGGGAATGGATGAGGCCTTCATTGGTGATGGCGTTTGTTCTCCAGAAGACGTCAATCCCTTGCCGCGCATTGCCGTGGATCCACCTACTGTGGCCGTCCACGTATCAGTGAATACTTCTCCTATGAGTGGACGTGAAGGTGAATATTTAACAAGTCGTAAACTTGAAGAAATGTTAGAGAGCGCTTGTCAGCACAATGTATCTCTTCAATTTACTCCTACAGATGATCCTAAAATGTTTCTCTTTAAAGGACGTGGAGAGCTTCAATTGGCCGTTGTCTTTGAAGAGTGGCGTCGTATGGGATACGAATTTATGGTTTCGCGTCCTGAAGTTATCGAAAAGAAAACAGATGACGGAAAAACACTGGTTCCTTTTGAGCAATTAGTTGTAGATGTTCCTACTGATTATACAGGTGCTGTTACTGAGGCCATTTCACAGAGAAAAGGGATTATGAACAATATGGCCCCTCTCGGTGATACGCGAACAAGAATTGAATTTGTTATTCCTTCTCATGGACTTATTGGTTTTCGTTCAGGTTTTCTCAACGTTACGCGCGGTGAAGGACTTATGTCTTCTTATTTTCTTGAGTATAGAGAATTTCCTGGAAAGAAACTAGGTCGCCAAAATGGTGCGATTATCTCTGATAGAACGGGAAAAACGACTGGATATGCTCTTTTTAATCTTCTCAACTCAGGTAAGCAATTTATCAATGTGGGAGAAGAAGTCTACGAAGGAATGGTTGTAGGCGAGCATACGCGAACTAACGATCTCAATGTTAACGTCTGTCGCGAAAAACATGTCTCCAGTGTTCGTACTGCCGGAAAAGATGAAAACATTATTCTTCCTCCTATTCCTGATCGTTCACTTGATTGGGCCATTGACTGGATTGATGATGATGAGTGGGTAGAAGTAACACCTAAAAACATTCGCATTCGGAAAAAAGAACTCGTTCAAAAAAAACGATCTGTTATTCGCTAAATAAATTTTGTAAGATCGTTTTAAGAGGAGGGAAGGTCTGTGGAAGATCTCTTTTTAAAACGAACACTTTTCAAACCCGAACATGAAGAATTCCGTCAAACAGTGAGGCAGTTTATTCGCGAGAATATTACGCCTCACTATGAAGAATGGGAAAAGGACGGCATTGTTCCTCGCGAGCTTTGGAATGAAGTCGGAGAGTTGGGGTGGCTTTGTCCTACGGCCAGTAGTGATTATGGCGGTACAGAGGGTGATCTTCTTTATAATCTCGTCATTAATGAAGAAATCAGTCGCGCGCGCGCTTCAGGTTTTTTTGTCTCTCTTCATAATGAGATAGTCTATCCTTACCTTGAATCCTTTGGCTCAAAAGAACAAAAAGAACTTTATATTCCGCGGGCGATTTCGGGAGAATGTGTTTTGGCGTTGGCCATGACGGAGCCCTCGGTGGGATCTGATTTGGCACGTCTGTCGACAACGGCAACAGAGGATGGTGATTCTTATATTCTCAATGGTAGTAAGACATTTATCAGCAATGGCCAGCTTGCCGATTTATTTATTGTGGCGGCCCGTACAGAGGCATCACCTGAGGCCCCTCATAAAGGGATTACGCTTTTTCTCGTTGAGGCAAAAACAGCAGGATTTAGCAAAGGAAAGAAGCTCTCTAAGATAGGGCTTAAGGCGCAAGATACTTCAGAGATCTTTTTTGATAACTGTCGTATTAGTAAGAAGAATCTTCTCGGCGTCAAAAATCGCGGTTTTTATCATATGATGGAGAACTTATCTTTTGAAAGACTTTCCTTGGCCGCTGGCGGTGTTGCAGCGATGGAGGGTGCTTTTGAATTGACTAAGTCTTATATTCAAGAGAGGGAGGCCTTCAAGCAATCTCTTTCTAAGTTTCAACATATTCGTTTTCAGATGAGTGAAGTGGCCACTAAAATTCAACTTTCTCGCGTTTTTATGGATGAGCTTTACGAGCGTTTGCTCAAAGATCCAAAAGCTGATCTTTTGAGAGAGGTGAGTATGGCCAAATACTGGATTACAGAGACGCAATTTGAAGTAATGCATAAGATGCTTCAGCTTTATGGTGGTTACGGCTATATGACGGAATATCCTATTTCTGGTTATTTTGTAGATGCTCGCGTTCAGAGTATTTATGGGGGAACTTCTGAAATTATGAAAGAGATTATCGCGAAATCTTATGACTTTTAAATGATTTAAGGAAAGCTTATGAAAGTAACGATATTAGAGATGATTATTCGCTATAAAAAAATACTTTCTTACTCTTCTTTAAGTCTTTTGTTGTTACTTTTTATTTATTTGCTACCTTCTTTTTTTGTTCCAAGCAGTCCGCTTCCTTTTCATCTCTCGCTTGTTGAGACACAGGAAGAGTCTCCTCTTTTTGGTATTGATGGAAAAAAGATTTCTCTTTTTGGAAAGATTAAGCTTTCTGGTTGGGCCTTTTCACCAACATCTTTTGATAGGAGAATAAAGAAAATCTATCTTATCGATAAAGATAAAAAATCTCTTCTGGCCGAGGCCTCACTGGATGGTCATCGAAGAGATGTCTCACAGAGTTTTAATTTAGAAGAGAGTGATAATCTTGGATTTGAATTATCTAGTTACATTGGTCTTTGGAAGAAGAATTTTCCTTCTTTGGCCCTTGTTACTTATAGTGAAGAAAAAGGATATCAAGAACTTCCTTTGCCAAAGAATTTTTTTAAAAAACATCTTCGTTTTAACTTATGGCCTCTTTTTTATTTTCCTCTTATTTTATTGTTTTTCTTACTGCCGGGTTTTTTTCTCTTTTTTAGTTTTAAAGAGAAATTTTCATTTCAGAAAATAGATGTTCCTAGAGATGGATTCAAGATTCTCTCTCTAAGTGTTTTTTTTAATATTCTTTTTTATTTGTCGGTAGATATTATTCCTAGTTATCTTTATGGGATAAATCTTGCAGAGAGTACTTTTCTTTTAAGCTATCTTTTTTTTCTTTTTTTTCTTTTCTTTTTCTTTTGGCGAAAAAAACTGGAAATTTCATTTGAAGCATCTTCGTGGCCATTGGTGCGCAATGCTTGTCTAGGTTTTTTTATTTTATCTTTTGCTGCAAGTACATGGGTTTCTTATGATATCAGTGTTTCTCCGGATGGCCCTTTTAGCTCTCACCATATTTCTAGCAAAAAGACGATGGAGGTGCATGTCTCTCATGATAATGTTTTTCAATTTATCAACGCAAAGATTTTTAAAGAGCATGTTCATCCTGATGTTTACTATGGGAATAAAAAACTAGTCTACGAATTTTATCATCGGCCAACTCTTGCAGCGCTGCTTTTTGCTCCTTTATGGAAGATGATCGAGACAAGTCAATTGTTATGGGTGAAAGATCAGTTTTTTTATACGATGTTTGGGATTTTGTTAAATGGTCTGGTGATTTTTCCTCTTTTTTTCCTTCTCTCTTTTTTGACAAAAGAAAAAAATATCTCTTTGAAGCAGATGCTGGCCTCCGTTGGTGCTATTTTTTTTGTGAATATGTTTTTCACCTGGTTTAAGCTTGCGGGCGGTGCTTTTGTTTTGGCCGGAATTTATCTTCTCTATAAAGAGAAAAATTCTCGCTCAAGTTGGGTGTGGCCCTCACTTTTTTTTGGTCTTGCTTCTCAGATGCATCCGGCGAGTATTTTCGCTTTGCCACCTTTTTTGCTTTTTTTCCTCTGGGGAAAAAAGCTGAAAGATGTTGTCTTTTCTTTATTTCTTTCGGGAGGAATTATTGCTCTTTGTAATATTCCTTGGAGTTATGTCAAAAAGAAATTTTTTGTAGAAGATTATCTTTTAATTAGGCAGTTTTTTCTTAATGGAATGAATCTCGATTCGCTGAGTTTTTCTACCTTTCCTTGGGATTGGGAAAAGAGGGTTGTTCAGGTTGCAGATTTTTTTATTCTCTCCGATATAAAAAGAATTTTTTCAAATCCTCATTCTTTTTATGAGTTTCATCGCTATAAACTAGGAACTTCTGCTCTTTTTATGTATGAACTTCTTATTCCCTTACTTCTTTGCTTTTTTCTCTACTTTAAGTTTAAAACCAAAGAGAGTCTGGCCCCTTTAAAGCTTTCCTCGTTTTTAGTTTTCTCTATTCTTTTAACTTGCTTTGTCAGTTTGGCCTCTTTCCCCGTCAATCACAGTGTGGCGCAACCTCTGGCGAGTCTTGTCTTTATTCAGGCAGGCATGACTCATTTTATCTGGCATTCCAGTAAGAAGTGGGCCCAAATAGTTTGGGGATGGAGCGTATCATCGCTTGTTTTTCTTTTTATTATGATTGCTTGAAAATCTACATTCGTGGATTTCGTTATTTCGATTAAATGAAATTAGGAAAAAAAGTTTATGGCGATTGAGGAGTTCTTCTATGACCGCAAACCTCATCCATAAAAGAAGCAAGAGGGTTATTTCTCAATTTCTTAACAACTCTTTTAAGGGTTGGATTTTTCTTATGTTTTTTCTGTATTGCTTTAACCGTATATCTCAAAAAACGATGACCAAACTCAAGACCTTTAAAAGTGCTATCGACAAAAAATTTACTCTTTTTTGTTAAAAATCCTTCTTTGTTTATTTGATATTTCTCCTTAAGAGATTCTATCATTCCTGTGTTTTGTCTAATTTCTGAATCTTCAACTCCTGTTAGATGAGGATTTTCTTGGCTTTTTTCAAGAATTTTATTCTGCTCTTTAAGAGATTTTATTTGTTCTATGGCCCTTCTTTGCCTTGACTCAACTCCCTGTCTTTTTAAAAATTCCATAGAGAAAAGAGAGTTAACAGAGGCGGCCAGAAGAGTGAGGGTGATCCATTTTTTTAAATTCATGGTGCTATTTCCTTAACTAAAAAATAAAAACTTTTGTGATTCTAAAGGCATTTCATTTTTTTAAAAAGAAGAAGATGCTTACTGGTCCTGACAAGGACGGTAATTTACTGTTTTTACAAGAGTTAAATAAATGTTATTTTTGAGAATCAAGATTCCTTATTGCCTTTTTTTTCTGTCAACACCACAAATCCCATCAAGTGTCGTGGCAATGGAATTCTCTCTTAGAAGGTCAAGAAATCCCTTGAGAGAGGTTTGACCTTGGGGAATGCTCATTTGAGCACGCTTTGCAGCTGACCTTAAAGAGTAATGAAGTAACTCAAGTCCAGTAAAAAAGATATCTGTTGCAACTTCAGGAACAGCAGACCATCCAGGTAAATAGGCCTTCTCGGCAAATTCATCAGAGACTTTTTGGTAACCTTCTTTTTTTACTTCTGCCGCTCCTTGTTTGGCCTGAGAGAAAACCCCTTGACCTATGAAAGCAGCTTTTCGAAAAATACTGCCGATCTCTTTTTCTTTTTTTTGTTTTTTTCTCTTTTGAAATTCACTGCGTGCTAGCTCCTCTTGTTCTTTGGCCTTATTGGCAAATTGAAGTGAAGCGTAGAAAAGTGCTCGGCGCTTTCGTGATTTTTCAGCTATTTCTTGTATAGATTCAAGATAGCTGACGGCCTGAAGAGAATTGGCCAAAAAAGTCGCAAGAAAGGTAAGAATGTAAATAGATTTCATGGCGTTCATTAAAAAACTCTTTTTATAAAATAAATGAGAACAGGAGGTCATTTAGAGGAACTTTGAGTTTATTGCAAAATTTTTTTTTATGATTTGAGAGCTAGTGGGTTAATCTCTAGCGAGACTAAACCAAAGAGCAATCCTATGTATCATCTTATCCGCCCCCTTCTCTTTAAAATGGACGCTGAAGACGCCCATGAATTTATCAAAAAGAGCATCGCCTCTCTTCCTTCTACTTATAGATTTTTTTGCCGTGAAAACTACAGTAAAGCTCAAAAAGATTTACGGTTCACTCAAAAAATAGGAGATCTTGTTTGTCCCTATCCTGTGGGAATTGCAGCAGGGCTAGATAAAAATGCTGAGATGATGGATTTTTGGCGTCACTTTCCTCTAGGACAGATAGAAGTAGGAACAGTGACAGTCAGACCTCAAGAAGGAAACCCACGACCCCGCCTTTTTCGCTTAAAAGAAGAACAATCTCTTCTCAATCGCATGGGGTTTAATAATGACGGCAGTGATATTGTCTTAGAGAGACTAGAGCGCTATCGGCATCGTTATGGGTGGAAAAGTGGAGGGCCGCTTATTGGGGTGAATATTGGGAAAAATAAAGAGACATCACTTGAAGCCGCTCACAGGGAGTATGCTTTGTTGGCCCAAAAATTTAAGGGTGTTGCCGATTATATTGCCATTAATATTTCGTCACCTAATACCAGTGATTTGAGAAATTTGCAGTCTGCTGATTACCTCGAAAACTTGTTGGAAAAAGTAAAAGAAAAAGCAGAAGGAAAAACTCTTTTACTCAAAATTTCACCAGACTTAACCTTGCAGGAAGTCGATGAGATTTTTTCTCTTTGCCAGAGAATGAAAGTCTCTGGCATTATTGTCACCAATACAACAATAATAAAAGAGGTGGGCGTTGGCGGTGTTTCCGGCAAGATGCTCTTTGAGAGGGCAAAAATTATTCGTCAGCATCTTCTTGAACTCAATAAAGGGAATGAACAATTTTCTATTATTGGATCGGGTGGTTTTAGTAAGGTTGAAGAGATGAAGGATTTTTGGGAGAAGGGCGGAAGTTTGATTCAACTTTATTCCGCCCTGATTTATGAAGGTCCAGGGATCTTTGAAAAAATTAGAAGCTGTATGCTAAGTTAAAAGAATGCTCATTATAAGAGTTATCAAGCCCAAGAAGTGTATTTCTTCTTTTTTGTACAACGATATTATTTTTATAGAAGACATCAAAAGATTGTCCTACGTAATAAAAGAGTGAGAGATCATTGTTGAGTTCATTATAGTCTGTGCTGCTATCACCTGTTTTAAGATCGCTACCAATCGTATAAGTTAACTGATTAATGAGACCCATTTTAGGACAAAACTTAAAGGCCATTCGCACAAGAAATTTATGGTGAAAATATTCAGCACTTTTTTCTTCAATAAGCGTATCGGCGCTAGTGACAACATTGTATTTGAAATATTCATACATGGGGGCGTAGCCAAAAGAGATTTCTCTAAACATTCCACTCATGAAAAAACCGTATTCGAGTCCAATAGGATCAATGCGAGTTCCGTAGTTAATCCCTTTATTTTTTCCCCAGCGATGACGATTGAATCCTACTGATGAATGAACAGTTAGACCATCGGCCAGCATACCTGTGTACATTTTAAAATTGTAATCAATCTTTTGGATAGCTTGATCACTGTTGGCATAATATTGCTTAGGGGCCTTAAGAATTTTCACATCAAAGCTATGGGCCGTTTTGTATTGATCTTTATAAAATGTATCTTGGTGACGAAACCCAAAGGCCACATCTTCAAGAGTGAGGAATTTATTGAGTTGCATGGTTCCCACATAAAGCCAATCTTTATTAAAGGTATACCCTTTTTGATCTTCCTCTTCTTCATGATGGTTTGCTTGAAGAGAAAAAGGAGTGACATTAATGGACAAAAGAAGGAATAATCCCGAGAAAAATGATTTCATATGATACCCTATCATCTTAAAGTTAACTGCATTTCAAAAATATAATATATTTTTTTTGGAAAAAAAAGAGTGTATGGCAATTTTGTTCTCTTGATTTTTGATTTTTATCTCAATCACACAAAACAGGTAAACAATTGGGATCTGGTT
>NODE-778-length-11095-cov-4.55879_pt1 | contig 11095 bp, 11 predicted proteins | sample MGYA00139097_ERZ477577 | MGnify/ENA metagenome assembly ERZ477577 | reverse complement strand
GTTTTCAAACTCAAAACTTCCTAACTTTAACTTTTTGATTCGACTCTTTTTACCAAAAATATTACCATTCAAACCTCGCCCTAAAAAATCGTCAAAGTAATTATCAGAAATGACAATGTCAGGGTGAGAATAGGGAAACAGCCATAAGGAATCGCCTCCTCCGGAATCTATCAACAGCTTTACCTCAAATTCCTTTCCCAAATGATTCTCGACATCAACATTCACAAAAGGCTTATTACTATAAAATTCTAGTGGAAAAGATTCACAACCTTTACATTTTGCATATTTATAGGTGTCCGGATTAGAAAAAGTAAGTCTTTCACTGGAATAGTTAATCTTAACTACAAAATCTTCAAATAAATCGCCTCCTATAATACCATGGATATCCACCCCTAACTTGGCAGAAAGATCAAAAAGATCATCAATAATGACAAATACAGGCATGTCAGGATTCACAATCCCGCCCATTTCAAACAGGTTGCCCTTTGATCTAATGGCATTTATGGGCTCTCCTTCTCCGAGACCGCTTAGCTTAAGCCTTTCAACATTATTGAGAATAAGAGAATCGGAGAACACCAAATTAAAAAGCATGGTTTTTTTAATCCCTGTATCCAACAAAAACGATAACTTCTTCCCGTTAATCTTAGCTTTAACAACAATCAAATTGTTGACAAGCTCAAAATCTACATTTTCACTTTCATCATTGTTATCCAGTATCCTGAATTTACCCTGGGCAAAGGAAGAAATTGCCAGAAAAAAAATGATGACGAACAGGGATACCTTTTTTATTATCATGAATCGTATAATACGGTACTGAAAGTACCATAAAAAAAAGAGATGGCAATATTTTTAAGAAATATTTAGCTTTTAACCGATGTTAATCCTAAACGCTATTTTTTTAGAAATTCATTTAATTTATCCAACATAAAAGGCACCATTTCTTTGGCGATAATGAAACCTACAAAAAACTTACGCGTTTTTCTATTTGCCATCAAGGCCGTGCTCAAAAGGCTGATTGCTGCCTTTCTATAATCATGTAAAGAAATCGACCCAAATGAGTCCTGTAAATTATCTTTAACTGAACCAGCATTGAAAAGGGCAGCCGGAATCGTAAAAATAGGACTATTGAGAATCTCAGACTCCTGATTCTTTATCTCAATCTTTAATTCCTGTCTGGCACGATTAAAATCTGCCAAGGATTTTATTTTTCCGCTACTATTATTCATAATCTACGGACTGATTTAACTCTTCTTCTTCATCCGTCATAGCGCTTTCAACTATTTTATCTTTAATCTTGAGCTCTACTTTATCCTTTGCACTAAACAAATAAATCACAAGTAAAATTACATATACCAATCCCATCATGGCAAAACCAATAATTTCACTTTCAAAAAAGGTCGACAGCCAAAAGGCTACAGATATACTGAACATGAGTACAATCAATATCCCCATGGTCAATAACAAAAATGAACTAACCAATCCCGCAGCCACATTAGCTATAGCGCCGATCAAATTGTACTTCAAAAGTTCAATTCTATTCTCGACATATTTCTTGACTAAATCTACCATATTCTATTTCAACACAAAATTTACATTGAATTAGAATTTGTCTCCATAGTTTTTGCTTCTTTTTTAATGGAATCCATTTTAGCAGCAAGCTCCTTTTCCAGTTCTTTGACCTTGCTAGCCAAGGCATCATATCTATCTTTTACAGAAGACTTGACCTCATTAAATTTTTCTTTAAAATCACCTAAAGTTTCCTTATCCAAATCGTGAAGTTTTTTTGACAGTTCATTAAACTTCTTATCCAGATCACTTTTTAATTCACCTGCCTTATCAGAAATCTTTTCCCGGGTTTCTTTGCCCGAAGCTGGAGCCAACAGTAAACCTGCCACTGCACCAGTTGCTGCACCTAAAATGAGCCCTAATAATAATTTAGAATCGCTTGACATAATCACTAATTTAACGTTACATTTATATTTATTAAAGATACAAAATATACTTCAAAAAAGCCATTTTTATCCCCAAAAAGTAAATAAAATTTCGCAATTTTGTATCTAAATTCAACAACAATTCATATGCCAAAAATATCTGTAAAGGGGCAACTTATGCCTGAATCTCCCATTCGAAAATTAGTTCCTTATGCCGAAGATGCTAAAAAAAGAGGGATCAATGTTTTTCATTTGAACATAGGGCAGCCCGATATTGAAACGCCCAAAGCCGCACTTGATGCTGTTAAACAAAACGATATCAAGGTATTGTCGTATGCGCGCAGCGAGGGTTCTGAGGAATATCGTAAAAAACTGAGCGAATATTACAGGAAGAACAATATTGATGTTACCGAGAATGATATTATTATTACCACGGGAGGCTCTGAGGCGCTTCTTTTTACATTGGGAAGCATCACTGATTTTGGCGATGAAATAATCATCCCAGAGCCTTTTTACGCTAATTACAATGGCTTTTCGGTTGCAAACGGGATTAAAGTTGTGCCCATTGTTTCTACTATTGAAGATGATTTTGCCCTGCCCCCTATTGAGAAATTTGAAGAACTCATCACTGACAAAACCAAAGCCATACTGATCTGCAACCCTGGAAACCCTACCGGGTATTTATATGCTCAGGAAGAAATTAATAAGCTTAAGGCACTTGCCCTTAAACACGACCTGTTTCTTGTTGCAGATGAAGTGTATAGAGAATTTGTATATGACGGGGTCGAACACCATTCGGTTATGAGCGTTGAAGGCCTGGATGAACATGCCGTAGTGATCGATTCTGTTTCTAAAAGATACAGCATGTGCGGTGCCAGAATTGGATGTATCGTTTCAAAAAATAAGGCCCTTATACAAACGGCCTTAAAATATGCCCAAGCCAGATTGAGTTCTCCTACCTATGCGCTTCTTGCAAGTGAGGCCGCGTTGCAAACCCCTCAGCGTTATTTTGATGAGGTAATTGAAGAATATGATGAAAGACGCAAGGTGCTGATCAGTGAATTAAGCAAAATTAAAAATCTGAAAGTTTCCAAACCTAAAGGTGCATTTTATTGCATTGCTGAATTGCCCGTTAAGGATGCCGATAAATTTGCCCAATGGATGCTTGAAGATTTCAGTGACAACAATGAAACGGTTATGGTAGCGCCTGCCAGCGGCTTTTATTCAACCAAAGGATCTGGTAAAAATCAAATTCGGATAGCCTATGTCCTTAACAAGGAAAGCTTAATTCGTTCAGTTGAATTAATCAAACTGGCACTGGAGCAATACAAAGATTAATGTTTCAAAACAACATATCCTTAAAATCTCTGAATACCTTTGGCATTGATGCCATAGCTGAAAAATTTGCCGAAGTCACATCGGTTGAACAGCTGTCTGCCATTGTTTCAAAGTATAAGGATTTATTTATTTTAAGCGGGGGAAGCAATATCCTGCTGACAAAAAATATTAGTCAACCCGTTGTTCATCTGGCCACAAAAGGTATCCAAAGACTTAATGATCAGGAAGATTCCGATAAGGTAATTATTAAAGTTCAGGCCGGTGAAAACTGGCATGAGTTTGTGCTATGGTGTCTTTCAAATAATTATGGAGGCCTGGAAAACCTTTCCTTGATTCCGGGAAACGTTGGCACCTCACCCATGCAGAATATTGGCGCCTATGGGGTTGAGATTAAAGACGTTTTTCACGAATTGGAGGCCATGGAAATCAGCAGTGGCAACATCGTTACTTTTAATTCCTCCGAGTGTTCTTTCGGGTATAGAGAATCTGTTTTTAAAAATGTTCTTAAAGGGCAGTATATTATCCTCAACGTGTCTTTTAAACTGAGCAGGATAAATCACAAAATCAATGATGGCTATGGGGCCATTAAAAGTCAGTTAAAGGAAAAGAATATCACTAACCCAAGTATCACCGATATTTCCAATGCCGTGATTTCTATTCGAAAATCAAAATTACCCGACCCTAAAGAATTAGGCAACAGCGGAAGTTTTTTTAAAAACCCTGTTATTTCCATGGCCCATTTTTCTTCCTTGCGAAAAGACTATCCTGACATTCCGAACTTTGCTGTTTCCGAAGATGCTATAAAAGTTCCTGCGGGATGGTTGGTAGAACAATGTGGCTTTAAAGGAAAAAGGTACGGTGATGCCGGAGTTCATAAAAATCAGGCCCTGGTTTTGGTAAATTATAATAAGGCAAGCGGCATTGATATTTTAAATCTCGCCAAGGAAATACAGGATAAGGTCAATGAGGAATTCGCAATCCGCCTGGAAATGGAAGTAAATATTATTTAATGGTTTGATATTGAGCTCTATGCGGTTCTGGCACAACAGGTTTAATTTCCAAAAATCAGGTGCTATCCGAGCCTTCCCATCCAGTGTTGAAGTGAAGCTGAACCCTACATTTTAAAAAATACTTTCAATATATTTCAAGACCTAACATATGTCATAAAATAGTTATCATATATTTCCCTAACTTTATGCGAGAGAACCATTAAAAGCAAAATCCATGAAAATATATGACGAAAAACACATCAAAAATGTTGCGTTTGTTGGCGCCCATAACAGCGGCAAGACCACACTTGCCGAAACCATGTTATTTGAAGCCGGATTAATTAACCGCCGCGGTACCGTGGAAGACAAGAATACCGTAGCTGATTATCACGACATTGAACACGACAGACAGACCTCCATATTTGCCACTCCCCTGCATACTGAATGGAGAAATTATAAAATCAATATAATTGACACCCCGGGCCTTGATGATTTTATAGGAGAGATAGCCTCTACTATGAGAGTAGCAGACTCTTTGGTTACGGTAATTAACGCTCAGCATGGTGTTGAAATTGGAACTGAAATCATCTGGGAATATATCAACAGATTTAGTCGACCAACCTTATTTGTGATCAATCAGATAGATCATCCTCAAGCCAATTTTGACCAAAGTTATCAAAGCATAGTGGATCTGGTCGGTAATAATGCGGTTAAGATTCAATACCCTATCGTACTTGATGGCGCACAATGCATCGTTGATGTGTTAAAAATGAAGGTGTACAAATTCAAACCTACAGGAGGGAAACCTGAAAAATTGGAAATTCCTGAATCAGAGAAAGAAATGGCAGATTTTTTACATAATGAATTGATAGAAAAAGCTGCTGAAAACGATGAAGAATTGATGGAGTTGTTTTTTGACAAAGGTTCTTTGAATGAAGATGAGATGAGAACAGGAATTCAAAAAGGTATGTTGAACCATGAATTGTTTCCGGTTTTCTGCGTATCAGCCTTGAATGATATGGGTACCGGAAGACTCATGGGCTTTATTGACAACGTAGCTCCAGCTGCTGCTAACCTGAAACCTGAACAGAGTCTTGAAGGGAATGAGATCCATTGTAAGTCAACAGAACCGACTGCCTTGTTTATTTTTAAGACCTTCCACGAACCTAACCTGGGTCAAATCACCTTCTTTAAAGTTAAATCCGGAGAGGTTAAGCAAAATGACCGACTCAAAAATTCCAGAAATGGGGAGATCGAAAGCCTTAACCAGTTATTTATCATGGATGGTAAAAAAAGACATCCGGTAGAAAAATTAACGGCGGGTGATATCGGTGCTACATTGAAATTAAAAAATACGCAAACCAATGACACCTTAAGAGATCCTAATGTTGAAATAACAATCAAACCTATCATTTTCCCTGAAGCGAGAATTAGAAAAGCTGTTGAGGCAGAGAATAAAAAAGATGAAGAAAAACTTCACGAGTTTCTGAGAAAAATGCATGATCAGGATCCTACAATTATCCTGAAGTATTCTCCGGAGATTAAACAACAGATCCTTTCTTGTCAAGGCGAGTTACACCTGGCTACACTCAAATGGACGCTTGAACATATGTATGGGGTAAAAGCCGTATTTGAACAACCCAGAATCGCATACAGGGAAACCATTCAAAGAGCGGCATCACAGAGTTATAAACATAAAAAACAATCTGGTGGCGCGGGTCAATTCGGTGAAGTTCACATGAAAATAGAGCCGTGGTCACCCGATATGGCAGAACCTGAAGGATTCAACATTCGTGGAAAAGAGGAAGTCTCTTTGAAATGGGGTGGGAAACTGATTTTTTACAATTGTATCACAGGTGGTGTAATTGACACCAGATACCTGCCCGCTATCCTGAAAGGTATCCTTGAAGTTATGGAAGAAGGTCCTTTAACGGGGTCTTATGCCAGGGATATCAGAGTTATGGTTTATGACGGTAAAATGCACTCCGTTGACTCCAATGATATTTCTTTTAAAATTGCCGGAGCTCATGCCTTTAAAGCGGCGTTTTTAAATGCCAAGCCTAAATTACTCGAACCTATTCAGGATCTGGAGGTAAAAGTCCCTGAAGAGTTAATGGGGAACGTAATGACTGATCTTCAATCAAGAAGAGCCATTATCATGGGAATGGATAGTGATGGTAAGCATCAGATTATCAAGGCTAAAGTACCTGAAGCTGAAATGTATAAATATTCAACGAGTCTAAGGTCCCAAACACAGGGCAGAGCGAGTTTTAAAACTAAATTTGCGTCCTTTGAACCGGTTCCTCAGAATATTCAGGTTGAACTGACGCAGGAATGAACAATAAAAAGTGTTATTTTTACCCATCAAAATTCAATTTTTGATGGGTTTTTTTATTCAATTTTTAATTTATGAAAATATTCAGATCGGAAAGTTTTGTTGACTACAAGACCTATACATTCAATTATGCATTATACTGCATCAAGGAAAATCAATCCGAAATTCCCCAGATCTATGACAAAGGATTTTTACCCTACTCCAACGATGTGAATCTGGATCGGGAAACATACTATTTGGCAAGGAGCCTTCGAGTGGACCTGTCTCAATTTACGGCATCTTCTGAAAACCGGAGGGTATCAAGAAAAATTGAGACGCTGTCGCCATCCTTAAAGGTCATACCCATTGATCAATTTGACATAGATGATCCTGAATTTAAGAAATATTGTTTTGATTATGCCTCCTCAAGGTTTAGCGATAAAATCAGTGAGGCAAGAATGGATTATATTCTTCACTCCAAAAGCATCAGCCATATTTTTGAATTTAGTATCCAGGAGAAAAAAGTGGGTTATGTTATCACTATAATTGAACAAGGTACGCTACACTACTGGTTCTCCTTTTTTGATCTGGAATTACAGGAATATGCCTTAGGAAAATGGATGATGTTCAGCGTTATTCAATGGGCTGCCGAACAAAATTTGACTTACGTATATTTAGGTACCTGCTACGGGAAAAAATCACTTTATAAGGTCAGGGATTTCAAAGGTTTATCCTATTTTGACGGTAACCAATGGGACAGCAACATAAAAACCCTTAAAATTAAATGTAAACAGGATCATGAATTCATAAATGATGAATTTAAACAGGATACCGATCTCTTTTTGGAAAGATTGCATTTGACTGATTCTTAGTGTTAAATTGGACACAAAACTTGTGAATTGTTTTTCATTCCAGCCATAATTATTTAAATTTGCAGCTTAATATTTTGTTTATGAAACTTCTCATATTAAGTATCATTTTATTGGGTTTGGGATTTGCTGGTATTGCCATTAAAATATGGGCAAAAAAGGATGGTGAATTTGACGGAACCTGTGCGGGAAGCAACGTAAGGTTAAAAGCCGAAGGAATCGTTTGCGGATGCGGAAATGAAGGAGGTTGCAAAACAAATCTTGACAACAAAGAGTCTTCTCTTTCTGCCGATAGTTCTTCTTAAGATCAATGTGCTTGTTGATCACATTTTGTGTCGTTGTATCTATTCAGCTTTACTTTTATATCTATCTTTTTTGGCCCTATGTATTTTCAGTGTACAAAGGCGGGAAAGGCGTTACTGTGCCTATCAGTGTATTGGTTTGCGCTAAAAATGAGGAGGCCAATTTAAGACAGTTGCTGCCTTCATTATTGGAGCAGCATTATCCTGATTTCGAGCTGGTGCTCATTGATGATGCCTCAACTGATGACAGCCTGAAGATCATGAAAACCTTTGCAGCCAAGAATGCAAAGTCAAAGGTCCAGATTCAGGTTATCGCTATTGAGGGTGATGAATCAAAGGGTAAAAAATTCGCTTTGACCCAAGGTGTTTTAGCGTCAAAAAACGAATATCTGCTATTTACTGATGCTGATTGTATCCCAGCCTCAAAAGATTGGATTCAGCTTATCTCAAACGGCTTTTCAGAGGGAATTTCTCTGGTTCTGGGATATGGAGCCTATTCCAAAATCAAGGGCTCATTTTTAAACAAGCTCATCCGGTTTGAGACCATGATAACCGCAATTCAGTATTTTTCATATGCCCAGTCCGGAAAAGCCTATATGGGAGTGGGACGAAATATTGCTTATACAAAAGATCTATTTGTGAAAGCCGGGGGGTTTGCGTCGCACAAACATATACGATCGGGTGACGATGACTTATTTGTAAGCCAGGTGAGCACAGCTCTGAATACAGAAATTTGTGATGAACCCCTGTCATTTACATATTCCAGACCCGAAATCTCCTTCGCAAACTGGCTGCATCAAAAGAGAAGGCACCTAACCACTTCAGGTCATTACAAAAAATATCATAAATTTTTCCTGGGTCTTTTCTATGTGTCCCAGATCGCCTTTTACATGCTCACCCTCGCTGCCCTGGTTTTACACGAACAAACCAATGCTATTTTAGGCCTCTTTCTTTTACGGTTTATTTTTTGGTATTTCATCATGATTAGATCCGCAAATAAGTTAAATGAAAAAGATTTAATTGTATTTGGACCATTATATGAAATTTCACTTATATTTATGCAGTTGTATATTTTTTTAAAAAATATAATTTCTTCCCCAAAAAATTGGTAGGCCGCATATGAGCAACGATAAAGACATCAGTTTATTAATTGATAAAGCCAAGAAAGAGGATCAGAAAGCTTTTAATGACCTTTTAAATATGTACTGGAAGGACGTGTATCATTTTCAATTGAATAAAGGCAACAGCGAGGACGAAGCCGAGGATATAACGATAAAAACATTTGCCAAGGCCTTCGACAAAATTCACACCTTTGATGATAGTTTCCAGTTTAAAACCTGGATCTTCACAATTTCCAGCAATCTACATATCGATCATTTGCGAAAGAAGAAAACGCGAACGGTTTCTATAAATAAGAACCCGGAGGTTCACAGGATCGTGGATGAAGAACCAACACCTTCTGACAAACTTATTCAGGAACAGAATTTAGCGCAATTAAAGGCCTATATTTTACAATTAAAACCTCATTATCAGGAAGTAATTAATTTGCGTTATTTCCAGGAATTAAGTTATAAGGAAATGTCGGCGCAGATGAAGGAGCCATTAACCAATATAAAAGTTAAACTGTTAAGAGCCAAAAAATTACTCGCTGAGATCATCAATACTAAATAATTTTTTGCGTATTATATCTTATGACATGGAATCCAAAGACTTCTATTAAAAATCTGGGGCCCGGATTACTATTCGCCGGAGCTGCCATTGGAGTTTCCCATCTTGTGCAGTCTACCAGAGCAGGAGCTGATTTTGGATTCGGCCTGCTATGGGCCCTGCTTCTGGTTAACTTGTTTAAATATCCCTTCTTCCAGTATGGACCGAGATATGCAACTGCCACGGGTGAAAGTTTAATTGATGGCTACAAAAAGCTTGGCAAATGGGTACTTGTGGTCTATTTTATACTCACTTTTTTGACCATGTTTACCATCCAGGCAGCCGTAACGATCGTCACTGCGGGGCTCGCAAATAATCTTTTTGGACTCACCTCAAACCTTACGGTATGGAGTTTAATTATTACCGCAATTAGCCTTGGCATTTTATTGTTAGGCAAATACAAGGTATTGGATCATTTTATGAAAATCATAATTACTGTACTTGCCATAAGCACGGTAATCGCGCTAATGGCGGCCATTTTCAAAAACGAACACGATTACTCATTTGTACAGCAATTGCCTCAGGGCGCAACTGAAATTGCCTTCCTGATCGCTTTTCTTGGCTGGATGCCCGCACCACTTGACATTTCAACATGGCATTCGCTATGGACGCTTGAAAAAATGAAAACAACGGCTAAAGGGTTTGCTACGAAAAAAGCTTTGTTTGATTTTGACTTGGGCTATATAACTACTGTAATTCTTGGTATTTGTTTTATCAGTTTAGGGGCACTCGTCATGTATTATTCAGAAGAAGAAATAAGCAGCAGTGCGAGCCTTTTTGCGCAACAACTCATCAAAATATACACCTCAAATCTCGGTAAAGGGGCAGCCATGTTTATCGCCATAGCGGCTTTTACAACCATGTTTAGCACTACGCTTACCACGCTTGATGCTTCCCCCAGGGCAATGGCCAGGAGCAGTGAATTGTTACTCAATAAAAAATCATCTCAGTTTTACCTTATCTGGATTTTACTGCTGTCATTTGGCACCATTTTCATATTGGCCTATTTTAAAACCAGCATGATCACTTTTGTTAAAATAGCCACGATTTTATCATTTCTTACGGCACCGTTTTACGCCATAGCAAATTTCCTGCTGGTGAAAGGAAAGCATATGCCAAAAGAACACCGCCCTTCTGTTTATTTACAGATCCTCAGTTATCTGGGGATTATGTTTCTGGTCTTTTTCGGTATCTGGTACCTGGTGAGTTAATAGCTCATTAAATTTTAAAACTATTTTTCAATCTTTAAAAATATTTTTATCTTTCTTTTTGGTATAACATTTTCAGGATGGCTTCTTTATGTGGCAGGATTACTTGACAACATTGTACTTTTTGCAGAGCTTAGACTGTTTATCGCAGGGGTATTCTCTGCAATCGTGACCTTTATAACGAAATTTGCATCATGGACACTCTCACTACTTGCTATCTCTTGTCTTGGACCACTTCTTGAAGTATTTGCATTTAGCTATATCTTAACACGACTCGATGTCTGGCTTGGACCAAACAATATATTCTCAAGGTTTTTTAACTTTATCGGAAACAAGATAAACCTGATGTTGTACCGTCTGGGAATAGTTAAAGAGAAACATATTGATGCAAATTTCGTTATAAAGGTCACGATTGCAGAGAATACCCCTGCGATAAA
>NODE-777-length-11095-cov-4.72165_pt1 | contig 11095 bp, 8 predicted proteins | sample MGYA00139097_ERZ477577 | MGnify/ENA metagenome assembly ERZ477577 | reverse complement strand
CCAGTTATCTCCTACAGCGACAAAAACCCCGGTTACGGAATATTTCTCAATGACAAAAGGCAAATCGAATTCATTTCCCAGGATTTTATAACCATTTATTATTAATCCCTTTTTTTTATAAGAATCCATAAAACCCACCACCTTATATCTACCTTCTTTCTCAATACAGTCTAAAACTACACTGCCATGTCCAGAAGCCCCAAAAATGATGACATTTTTCATAAAATGATTAAATTTATGTATTTCATCGATGTTTTTATACCGTTTGTCGATAAAACGAAGATATACATAAATTTAATCAATTCAGTAAAAGTCTTTAAATATTAACAAAAAGACCTTAAAATCAAAAAAAATAGGTATCTTTTTAAGCACAATCATAAACCAATTATGAAGCCGTTACCAAATGATATTGTGTTGCGACCGCGCTTCCAATTAGAATTAACCAAGGCCAAAGAAGAAGCTCTCGAAGCCATGGAGAAGGCTGTCAATAATGAATATTTGGTAAAACGAATTGATGACCATGTATTTATTAAGTTTCCGAAAAAAACCATTCATTTTTGGTCGCCTCAGCTTCATTTAGAGATTAATGACTCTGGCGAAGAACATTGCAAGGTTTACGGTCTTTTTGGTCCCAACCCTACCCTTTGGACTTTTTTTATGTTTCTGCATTTTGGAGTAGCTACCTTTTTTACCATTCTTGGCATCTGGGCCTATTCGAGCGCCTCTCTAGGCAAACCCTATGGACTGCAAGTAGGTGCCATGATCTTTATGGTGATCATATGGTTTACGCTCTATGCCTTTGGACGTGCAGGAAGAAGAAAGGGCAAACCTCAGATGAGAGAATTATTTCAGTTTATGAGGGAAGTGTTTAAACTAAATTAGCTCTTTTAATCATAGCCAAAACGACGCAATTGCCTAGCGCTACTCCGCCAATTTTTATTGACTTTTACAAAGAGTTCTATATGGACCTGCTTATCAAAAAATTTCTCAAGATCCTTTCTTGCGGCTATACCTACCCTTTTTAAGGCGTTGCCCTTATGACCAATGATAATACCCTTTTGAGAATCTCGTTCGACCATGATAACTGCTCTAATTCTTATAATATCCTCGTCTTCTAAAAATTCCTCTGTTTCAATTTCTACGGAGTAAGGGATCTCCTTTTTGTAATGTTCCAGGATTTTTTCCCTAATGATTTCATTTACAAAAAAACGCTCAGGTTTATCGGTCAGCTGATCCTTTGGGAAATAGGCCGGAGCCTCAGGTAATAATTCAAGAATCCGATTAAACACCGGTTTTACATTAAACTTTGTTAGGGCAGATATTGGATGAATTTCTGCCCTTGGCAGTTGCTCTTGCCAGTATTGCACTTGAGATTCTAAGGTTTCTTGGGTAGAAGTATCGATCTTATTAAGGAGTAATAAAACGGGTATTTTTGAATTCTCTAATCGACTTAGAAAAGCCTCATCTTTAAGGCCCTTCTCGCCTATTTCTACCATATAAATTAAAATATCCGCATCTTCAAAGGCCGATTTCACAAAATTCATCATAGAGTCCTGCAATTGATATGCAGGTTTAATAATCCCCGGAGTATCTGATAAGATCATCTGAAAATTTTCTCCATTAACAATCCCTAAGATTCTATGCCGTGTTGTTTGTGCCTTGGCGGTGATAATAGAAAGTTTCTCCCCCACAAAAGCATTCATTAGAGTAGATTTCCCAACATTGGGATTTCCAATAATATTTACATATCCTGCCTTATGTTTTTCCATCTTCTAGTTGTGTAAAATATTTTTTAGCGGCTGCATTTACTTTTGGCGCCAAATAAAGGACGGCAATCATATTGGGAATTACCATCAAAGCATATGATAAATCAATCAGATTCTTAACTAATTCCAGGCTGGCCACTGCAGCAAAGACTATCATGATCACAAAATACACATTATAATATCGCCCTATCTTAGCATTGGTTAAAAAAGACAAACTTTTTACCCCGTAATAGGAATACGTAAAAAGTGTAGAAAGGGCAAAGGCCGTTACAATAATCATTAAGAGGTCGTCTCCATAACCGAAAAGGGTTCGCTCAAAAGCAGTTAAAGTCATTACGATCCCACTCCCATCTTCCAGATAGGCTCCACTAAGAATAATAACTACAGCTGTAAAGGTGCAAACAAGAATAGTGTCTATAAAAGGTCCGAGCATAGCTACCAAACCTTCTCTGATGGGCTGATCAGTTTTTGATTGTCCATGATACATAGGGGCTGAACCTAGACCCGCCTCGTTGGAAAACATGGCCCTTCTAATCCCTATAATGACTAGTCCCCAAAAACCTCCGGTAACAATGGTTTTAAAATTCCATGCTTCCGTAATTATCATTTTTAATGCTGGTAGAACTTCAGAAGAATTCATAGCCATCACCACAATAACTGCCATGAGATATACGAAAACCATAAAAGGAACAATGGCCGAAGCCACTTTTGCAATATTGGAGAGTCCGCCAAAAATTACAAACGAGGTAACAACTGCCAAGACAATTCCAATCAGTAGTTTCCAGTTAAAATCGGAAATAGCCCAAAGAGTTTCCTGTGGATTCACAACACTCATAAAAGTCTCCGTAAACTGATTAGCGGTAAAAACCCCTAAAAAACCAAACATTCCGCAAATACAAAAAAACACCGCTAGGGGTTTGGCTTTTTTTCCCATGCCTTGGGTGATATAATACATGGGACCTCCTTGCACTTTTCCCTCAGAATCAGTACCTCTGAACATAATGGCCAGACTACAGGAATAGAATTTAATACACATCCCTATAAGGGCTGTAATCCAGATCCAAAAAACCACTCCGGGTCCCCCATCATGGATTGCAATTGCCACCCCTGAAATATTACCAAGACCCACGGTAGCTGCTACAGCAGCAGACAAGGCTTGAAAGGAACTTACTTCTCCCTTAGCCTTTTTATCATCATACTTCCCCGCCGTAATGGCAATGGCATGACCAAAAAAACGATAGGGTAAAAACCGGGAATAGAAGACCAAGAAAAGTCCACCTCCGATTAGTAGAATAAACATGGGCCATTCTGTAAAGGGGATTAGCCTTGCAAAAAAATTATTAAGTTCTTCCATGCCAAATGTTAAAGCCCGAAGGTAGGCATTTTAAGAAAAAAAGGGAATGCCAATTTTCAAATTATTCTTTCCAGAAGTTTTGATTAAACGAATAAACCATCGTATATTTGCCGTCCACATCGCGGGGTAGAGCAGTAGGTAGCTCGTCGGGCTCATAACCCGAAGGTCGCTGGTTCGAGTCCAGTCCCCGCTACAAAGAAAGCCATCAACGAAAGTTGGTGGCTTTTTCTTTGCGAAAAAGCCAAGTTTACTTGAGCTTTTGAACGAAGGAAAAGAAACAACCTCGGTTTAGCGAGGTTGATAACTTTCTTTGTAAAGCCACCCCCAAGGCCCATTTCGTTGTTCGGCAACGAAATGAATCCAGTTCCTGTATAAAATTCCAAATCTCAATAGTTGTGCTGAATATCTATCTCTTTCTTTGTAAAGCCTCCCTTTTGGCCGCTTCCGAATGCAATGAGGAAGCAATCCAGTCATTATATTCTACAAGAAATTAAAAAGCTAGGCTTGCCTAAGCTTTGGAAGAAACAAAAGCTGGACAAATACGAAGTATTTGAGAGGTTTTCTTATTATTACTTTTTTCCATTGATGAAAAAAGTAAATAAAAAATCTAGGCTGATTTTTAGTGGCTGGCCTTACTACCAAAAAGCTCCCTCCCCCGCGCTTTAATGTCGCTTTGCTCCTGAGCGCTGCTACCTACTTCTGGCTCACTTTTTCTTGATGCCGACGCAACTAAAAATAGGCCGGGGACAAGCTCTCAAGCATAATTCAGATTATTATTTGATTAAGTCTGAATGAGAAATAAAATAATCAAATGGTGTAAAGCGCCATCTGATTTTCTTTGTAAAGTCTTTTATCCAAATGGTCGGAAATAACTATAGAGGCAGCAGCCCATTAAGAATGTCAAATCAATGAAGGTTTTATAAACTCCAGCTATTCCCCACATCAGAAAGAGGAATGCAGCCCAGGTATTCCCCTGGAATAGGATCATAATTCAATATATTTTTCCCGATTTCTTCGGAGGTAAAATAGCCCCAAAGAGCCAAAGATTTAATAGTCCGATAAAACCCAACCGGTTCCTGAACACCAACCGCTGTGCCCCATACCTGACCATTGTATTTGGGAGAACCAGATTCTTGTTCCTTCAAAAATTCATTGCGATCCTTCACACTAAGATTGACAAATTTGGTTCCAAATTTTTCTGTAGCCAACACATCAAACCCTTTCATTTCTGTGAGCATTGCCTCCTGGGCCTGTATATTTAACAAATTGGCAAATACAAGATCAATAAACATATCGACCTTCATATCCAGAGCTCCGGGAGTTTTCGTCTTGGGCAATAACGTATCAACTAGCGTTGATATTAATTGAGCCTGGTCTTCTGCAAGGAATATGGGCTGCCAACTTAATCGCTGTTCCTGTTTACAAGATTGTAAAAGTGAAAAAAGTGACGGAACTAGGGCTGCTGAACCCGCTAATAACGTCGTCTTTTTCAGGGCTTCTCTTCTTTTCATAGTCCTAAAGATTTTTCTTTTTGAGTTCCGATATTGCATGACTTGCCGCACGGGCGGTAAGGGCCATATACGTCAATGAGGGATTAACACAGGAGGAAGATGTCATACAGGCCCCATCCGTTACAAATACATTCTTTACTGCATGGATTTGATTAGTAGCATTCAATACAGACGTTTTTGGATCCCTCCCCATTCTTGCTGTACCCATCTCGTGTATACCGTATCCCGGTTCGTGTTCATTGTCAAATCCTACAATATCCTTCACTCCTGCTTTTTCCAGCATTTCCACAGCATCTACTTTTATCTGTTTATTGATTGCTTTCTCATTTTCCTTAAACTCGCAGTCAATAGCCAATGTGGGCTGCCCCCATTTATCAACATGCTCTTTATCAAGAGTTACCATATTCTCATGATAAGGCAGACATTCGGCAAATCCTGTAATAAAGAATTCCCAGGGGCCCGGTTTCATTAAACTATCCTTAAAACCGGCACCAAAGCTTTCCTGATTAGCTCCTGCACTCCAATTGGATCTGCCACCACCTCCCTGAAAGCCAAAGCCTCTAACGAACTTATTTGTTTTTGTTTTTGCATCTATGTTTACATAACGTGGGATATAAATTCCGTTAGGGCGCCTCCCTTTGTAATATTTATCTTCATAGCCTTCAACTTTTCCCATAGCACCTATTCTGTAGGTATGATCCATTAGGTTGTGTCCCAATTCCCCGCTGTCGTTACCCAGGCCATTTTCAAAACGACCGGATGTGGAGTTCAATAAGATCTGAGTTGTACTTAAAGTGGAAGCATTACAAAAAATAATTTTCGCATAATACTCCATATGCTCATTGGTCTCTGCATCAATTATCCGAACCCCCTTCGCTACCCCCTTTTCTTCATCATAAATGATTGAATTGACTATTGAATATGGCCTGATGGTTAGGTTACCGGTGGCATTTGCTGCCGGAAGTGTTACGGCATTGCTACTAAAGTACGCACCATAAGGGCATCCCCTGTCGCACCGGTTTCTAAACTGGCACTGTCCCCGGCCATTTAAGGGTACCGTAAGGTGTGCCGCCCTGCCGATAGTCATTACTCTCCCCGGAAATTCCTTTTCTATTCTGCTTTTGATATCCTTTTCTACACAATTTAGCTCCATGGGTGGCAGAAAATGACTGTCAGGTAATTGTGGTAAGCCCAATGCCTGTCCGCTAATTCCGGCAAATTTCTCCACATAGGTATACCAATCTTCAATATCCTTATAACGTATGGGCCAGTCTACCCCATAACCATCTTCTGCGTTGGCTTTAAAATCTATGTCGCTCCATCGGTAGCACTGTTTCCCCCAAAGAAGTGATCGACCTCCCATTTGGTGGCCCCGAACCCAGAGGAAAGGCTTGACTTCGGTATAGGGGTTTTCCTCATCATTGGCATAGAAATGCTCATTGTTGGCCCCGACAAAACCCGCCCGGGCTCCTATTTTATGCTTCTTTAAATCCTCGGGGCCCAGGGCTCCGCGAAGTTCCAGATCCCATGGATCGTTATTCATAGTGGGATAATCCTTAACATGCTCAACAATTCGCCCTCGTTCGAGAACCAAAGTTTTCAACCCACCTTCACAAAGCTCTTTAGCAGCCCAACCTCCGCTGATTCCGGACCCTATGACGATGGCGTCATACGTCATATTCTTTTTTGCATCTATATTATAGTTGGCCATTTTATTCTGTGTTTACAGTATCGAAATTTAATGAAATATAAGTGAGTGAAGAAGAAAAAGAAAAATTTAACGAAAAGTGATTTTTCTTAAGATGAATTATAGTATCAATCCCGACAATCATCTTATCCTTTATTATGGGGGGAAGGAGAACAGGGAGAATCTGCCATGGAGAATTTAAAAATACAAGCTCGTATTACCATGATTTTTCCGAATAGTTAGGTATTTCTGAATTATTTTGTGCTATTTTTTATATACTAAAAACTCCCCCAAAAGACATCACATCCCGCCCTGCTTGTCTTTACAATCGGATTTATATACTTAAGATACTGTTTTAGAACCCTTAATTATGCCGATATTCAACCAAAATAGTCACTTTCATTATTACTTAAAAAGCCTTATTCCAATTGTTGTACTTTTAACCTTCAGCACTATTAAGTTTCATTTCTACAAATCATAAAAAAGCAAAGCATTAATACTTTACTTCCCTTTAATTTGTTTGGCTGCTACTCATATACCTCCACTATCAACTCTATTTCTACCGCCTGCCCCCTTGGCAAGGAAGCCATACCTACAGCAGCTCTTGCATGTTTACCTTTCTCTCCAAACACAGCAACCATTAGATCTGAAAAACCATTGATGACTTTGGGTTGCTCTACAAAAGACGGATCACAATTGACCATTCCTAATACTTTAACGATACGCTTTACTTTGTTCAGATTACCCAACATGTCTTTTAGTACCGCGAGCTGATTGATGGCGGTTAGGCGTGCGCCTTCATATCCTTCTTCTATAGATACATCTTGTCCTAGTTTTCCGGTTATCTCCGTTCCATCTGCATAGCGTGGTCCTTTTCCGGCCAGGAAAATAAGGTTACCGGTCTGTACTCCATTCACATAATTTGCAACTGGTTTTGGAGGCGTAGGAAGGGTAATGCCCAGTTCTACCAATCTGGCCTCAGGATCATAGCCTTGCTCTGGTCCTGACTGTGCCTGACTCGTTATTGTTGTAAAGGAGATAAATAGAATAGATAAAACAGAAAGATAAAAAGTCTTCATAATGGAGATGTTTAGTTTTGGTTAAGTTGTTCTTGCTATGATATATGCCCTTAAGGTTTTAAAGTGTCCTGATAAAACCTCAGCCAATTAAGTCCTAATATTTTCTCAATATCTTCTGTTCGGAATCCTCGTTTGTCCAGCACTCGAGCAACGTGCCGATAACGATCCGTTGTGTCCAATTCTGGAATCCATGGCGGCCATTGTACCTTATAAGACGGTTTAAATCGGGATAATCTTGGTTCGTACCAATTTTGACGCGTAGCCCCTGTTGCTTCCAATCCCTGAACGGCAAAATCGGCCGCCAGGCCTACATGATCTATTCCCCCTACCTTAACCGCATGCTCGATATGGTCAACATAAGTTTCCAAGGTGGTTTCTGTACCTAAATTTGGTCCTATCATATATCCCAGCGATATGATCCCGATCACCCCGCCTTTATCCGCCATGGCCCTTATTTGTTGGTCTGTTTTAGCACGAGGGTGATTTTTGTGCAGGGCTTCACACATAGAATGATTGATCGAAACACTTGTCTTACTGAATTTAATCCCATCATTGGTTGTCGCCTGACCGCAATGAGAGAGGTCAACAATTATACCCAGATCATTCATCCTTTCCACTACTGCGATCCCATAATCAGACAGTCCGGCATCCGTGCGCTCCGTGCATCCATCACCTACTAGATTCCTTTCGTTATAGGTCAGCTGCATCCATCGGGTACCCGCTTGGTAAAGGATGTCCATATTATCAATTGAATTTTCGAGTGGAGTGGTATTCTGAAAGCCCATCATGACCGCTACCTTAGCTTCTTTCTTTGCCTTGATAAAATCATCAGCACTTTTTGCAGTTATAAACCGATCCGGGTTGTCCTTGATTCGCATGTGCCAATCTGACAAAGATGCTAGCGCTCTTTTAAGACTGCCTGAATCCAAAGAAGCATTGAAACCTGTATATCCGGAATTGTCAAGCGCTTCGTCCGATTGGCCATCCCAGTTTCGGGTAATGATGATACCATCGAAGACAATAGCTTGATCATATATTTCATCTATCGTCTTATATAAAAGGGGAGACAATAAACCATTAGCGTTTCCCTCCGCCAAATTGCTGAGTAACTGTTGCGGAATAAGTGCCCCCAGCGGTACAATTTTAACGAAGTTTCTGCGACTGATATTCATATATGATATTTTGCAACTTAAATTAATGATTTTTCAATCTACTTCGATACGTTCTTCAAAATATATATCAGCCTTTTAGACAAAATGGATAGCAGTCACGCAAGTTACGTTGGTTTATTTTTCGGTAAAAACAGGGCTTCTCCAAGTTTCAGGAATACATAAAAATATAAATAAAGTATTCTTATGTCAGTAAAGTTTTTTAATGATTGACAGGTATTTCTACTATTTTTAAAAGGAATTAATCAAACTCCTTTATAAAAAATAAGCTCATCAATCTATCCGAAACACATACAGTTCCTAAAATACCTGCCCCAATTCGATTACAAGAATACGGAGTAGGCATTTTCATTGCAGCCTCAACAAAGTCAGCCCTTAAAAAAGCCTTAAAAAAAAACCTTATTACGGTTAATGGCATTATTGCTACTACAGCTACTTTGATACATGGCGGCGAGCAAATAGAATTATACATTCCAAAAGATGATAGTCCGAAGAGAAAACTGGTCTACCCACTTAAAGTACTCTTTGAAGATGATCACTTGGCAGTGATTCATAAACCTGCCGGCATCTTGGTTAGCGGCAATAGTTTTAAAACCATTGCCAAGGCCTTGGAACAAAACATTCGAAAAAGCAATCTTCCTGATGCTACAATACCGCAACCTGTTCACCGATTAGATTATGCAACCACAGGCATTTTATTGGTCGGAAAAACAAGTAGTAGTATTCGTACTTTAAATAAACTTTTTGAGGAAAAAGAGGTTAAGAAAATATATTATGCAATTACTATTGGTGAAATGAACCCTCGAGGAAAAATCACTACAGAAATTGACGGCAAGAAATCAGAATCTAAATATACAATCAGCAAAACTGTTCCCTCAAAAAAATTCGGGAAACTCAACTTGGTAAAATTAAAACCTAAAACAGGCAGAAGGCATCAATTGCGTAAACATTTGTCCGGAATTGGCAATCCTATTTTAGGTGATGCGGCCTATGGAATTGAAAATTTCATTTTGAAAGGTAAAGGCTTGTATTTACATGCCTATTCGTTAAATTTTACACATCCTTTTACCAATAAAAAAGTCTCTTTTAAAGATGAATTTCCTCAAAGATTTAATAAAATATTTACTGATATTAGCTAAAATCACATGGTTTTTTGCTCTTAAATAGTGGAAGTTATTCAACAAATCGGCCCCGTAAGTCCATTGATAATTATTTTAGTTTTCTTCAGATAAGCCTGTTTGCAATTTAAAACTCACAACCACAAGTCAGAATAGAATTAGCCTATCATATCTCTTGTTTCTTCCAAAAGCTTCATCGTCTTCAGGGTATTAGAAAAAGGTGCGGCCACTCTAATGCAATCTTCAGACATCTTAGTTTTCCAGTCTTCTTTAATTGCTTTGATAACAGCTTCAGCCAAACGCTCGCTAAAAACTTCTATATCATCACTTTCGGGCACCAAATACCCAACCTCTTTAGTCATAAAATCCCTTGGGCCACCAGAATCAGCACCGACTACAGGAACACCACAGGCAAGGCTCTCAATTAAAACCATTCCAAAAGGTTCGGCTTTGGATGGAAATGTACAAACACTGGAGGCTGCAAATAACTTAGCCAACTCTGGCTGCAATAGAGGACCAACAAAACTGGTGTTCTTGTTGCCAAGGCTTTTATTTAGGTTCTGCAATTCAATGTTGTATTCTTTCTTCTGTTTCCCAACGATCAGCGTAAGAACTTCATCTCCAAACTCCGCCTCCCAAATTCTGGCGGCTCGTAAAACAGCATCTATGCGTTTCCACCCAACAAACTGGCCTACAAAAACAATCATGTGTTTATAATCTGTTCTAATATCATATGTGTCTTCTTCAGTTAAACCAATATGCTTTAGCCCAGCTTCCTTTAAAACTTCTGATAGTTTAAATTCAGGACGCGGAACAAAACAAGCATTGAAGCCGGGATTTGCCAAAATAAATCTGTCCTTATTAAATTTAGGAAATAGCTCTGAGAATACTTCCATATTTTCCTCGGAAATGGCATAGGCCAAATTAACATTTCCAGGAATTGTATAGTCATTAAAAATTCCCATTTCGGTCAATTGTTTATGAAATGATGATGGCCATTTTCGATCTGAGGGTGCCAAAGACTCAGCTAATTCCCTTACTTCGTTCACCATCATGATCATGGCAGTGCCATGCAAAAAGGCGACAATGGGCGGAACTGAATAACCATTTTCGGCCCTCTTTTCCATCACTTTCTTTGCTATAATGCAATTTACGCAGGTGTGATGTGCAATAAAGAGCTGTATTTTTGAACCTGCCTCAAAAGTATTTTCTACTTCCAACATATAGTCATAAACAAGATCTACATGGTCGGAAATGAATTTATCTACGTATTCTTGACTTACTCCAGACCATCTGTGACCATGGGGATGGCTATATTCGGGTACCTCAGAGTCCATTTCATAAATTCGAACATCATTCCTATTTAGATCTTGATTCTTTTGGCGGCCAAATCCGGAAGGAAATATGGAAT
>NODE-776-length-11101-cov-6.239_pt1 | contig 11101 bp, 7 predicted proteins | sample MGYA00139097_ERZ477577 | MGnify/ENA metagenome assembly ERZ477577 | reverse complement strand
ACCAACAATGCAACTTCAACAAGTTTTAAACTGCGTTGGGCTGAAGTTTCATTTAAGAATGAAAGGTTCGGCAAATTTTCGCTCGGTAAAGGGAGCAGTGCATCGGACGGTTCAGCAGAGGTTGATCTCTCTGGAACGACAGTTGCGTCCTATGCCGGTTATTCCGATATGGCCGGCTCCTCGCTCTGGTATGAAGGAAGCACAGATAACCTTTCGAGGCTTGAAATCAGCAATGTTCACAGTGACTTTGATGGTTTAAGCAGAACCGATCGTATCCGCTACGACACCCCGTCTTTTGCCGGCTTCTCTGTGGCGGCATCAGCTAATTCTGGCGATGCCTTCGATGGTGCTCTGTGGTATAACCGCAAGTTCGGTGAAACCAAACTTGCCGCTGGCATCGCTTGGGCAAACCCGGGAGACTTAAATTCAAGTGTGGACAGCCAATATAGCGGCTCCATTTCGGCCATGTTCCCGATGGGATTTAATGCCACATTTTCCTTAGGCGGCCAGGAACTGGATGCATCCCGCCGTGATAATCCGACCAACTGGTATGGCAAGCTCGGCTACCAGACCAAGTTCTATGATGCGGCAACCACTTCGTTCTCCATCGATTATGGTGAGACCAGTGATCTGGCTCAAAATAATGACAAGCTGAAATCATGGGCCCTTGCCGCCGTTCATAACCTCTCAGACTGGGGTACTGAGGTCTATTTGGCATATAGGAATCATCAGCTCGACCGTGATGGAAGAGATTTTGATGATATCCATGTTTTCTGGACGGGTGCCCGCGTAAAATTTTGATGAACTCAAAGAGGGTCCTCATTTATCTGCAGGCAGTCATAATGACTGCCTGCATCGCTCTTGCCGGCTGCGGCGGAGAAGAGTGGACCTATCAGTCAGATAGAGAGTTAAAACCCGGTCCTGGATTGTTCTCTGGCGAGGATGGCGAGTTCAATATCATCGGCACGCCCCAAAAGATAGAAGAGGATCGGGAGGAAGAATCAGAAAAACAGACTCAATAGTATCCAATTTCTATCTCTCATTTCTAAAGTTATCCCCTGCGTTCCTCGTCACTACCTTCGAGCACAGATATAAGGTCTGGTTTCCTGCTCACAGAAGAAATCCATGGTGTGAGAAGTTTTTAGCCGAATCAGGAACTAGACATAATGGTATCCTTGCCAGGAGCTTATTTTTTTTCCAGATCTGCAAGTATCCTCTTGCAATGGTCAATATTTGATACACGGTTGTCATATGCTTTTTGGGCCAGAAATGAAAGACCTCCGGTTGCAATATGTGCTGTATACTGGGCATATTTTTTGGCGACGTCCATTTTGTCAAGGCCCACCGTGGGCTCGGCCAGAGTACCGCTGACATGAACGAGTGACGCAAGACCCAAATTTGTCATTGAACTTATAGCCTGTCTTGCAGTAGGGGCCATACCCAGTTCCAATTCTTCTGTTTTTAGATTGATTTCCCCACCACCTAACCAGGTTACTTCAGTGGTCTGGGCGGCTATCTTGTTCTCGAAATCGACAATTCCATCGTCGATGTCAAGCCGAACGATTGCGCACTCAAGCGTTGTCGCATCGCTGCTGAGCGGATTGATCTGAGACACTAATCCGGCACCATATTGACTTAAAAACGATTTTTCCATGTGGACATCCTGGATATTGGTAACAAAATGGCCATTAAGGCTGGCCATGAGAGCGGCAACGGACTCTCCTTCACCCGCGAGGTCGACATCAAGGTCAAAATTGCCACCTATCCTCGGGAAAACAAAATCGTTAAAATCGAGGTTTATATCAAGCGCGGCAACAGCAGTCCTGGCATCAAGTTCTATCAGCCCTTCTGCGGTGCCGCCGTTTTTTCCTTTAAAGGCAAATGGATTTACCCTGAGAAGTCTCTGGTCAAGGGTTATGACGACAGTGCCGTCAATAGTTAATGGTTCATTGATGGTGAAATCTGTTGCATCAAGTTTAAAGTCAACATCATAATTCTGTAGTGGTCCCGTTGCCAGTGGTTCACTGGAGAACAGTTTTTTACTTTTATCTGTTTTTGATTTACCCGGGTCTTCCTCGACACCTTCCTCAAGCTCAGCGACTTCGCCTTCAGTTTCAGGGAGAGGTTCTGTGTTTTTCCCAAAAAACGGCGTGATGTCAATATTCTGAATTGACATTGTACCTGTCAGTTTGTTTCGTCCTTCCACTCCCTCAAGCGGTGTTGTGTATGACAGTTCAGAGAGTATCTTCCCCTGTCCCATGAGAATTATGAGTTTTTTCAGGTTGTATTCACCCGGTGTAACAGCAATATTGGTATTGATCTTGAGCGGTAAATCTCCCGGTAAATCCTTATCAATAATATTTCCGAGTGGAGTTAATGACTCGGCATCCACACTCAGCTTAGCCAATATATTCTGGGGGGATTTTATGTCTGGAATGGTTGCATCAACGACAGTTTGTGTTCCTTCACCTTCCAGCCTGGCATTGAAAAGCAAGGGGCTTTGGTTCAAGCCGTCTGACGAAGCACGAACATTAAGCAGCCACGGCCCGGTTTCAGACAGATCTGATTTCGTAAGAGAGGAGAGCGTCTGTAACGAATCGATCTTTGCGCTTAGTGTGGTTTTTATGCCAGAAAGAGTAAAGATATTTTCTATTGTTGTGTCGATATTTGCTTCAAGCTCTTCGTTTTTCAAAACAGCGCTCAACGATTTTAACTGGAGCGCCTGTCCCACCGAATTTACCTGCCCGTTAATCTGCAGTCCACCGAGATAAGGCATCTCAATGCCGGCAGTGCGTTCGGCAAGCTCTGAGATTGATGCAATGTCCGCAGCCAGTGATAGATCAATGCCGGCAGTCCCAATTTCTTCTGTCTTTTCGGTAGCATTCGCCAGCACAAGCAGGTTTTTTACCGTCGCCTTTACCTGGGCGTTCAGGTCGTCTCCTTCTAACTGGAGATTGAATGATTCAAGGGCGAGCATCTCATCTGCTGAGCTCATATGTCCTTTTAATTTTAGAGCACCGAGATCGGGAGCCTCGATACCGGTAATTTCTGCGATGAGTCTTGAAATTGAAGAAACATCAGCATCCAGTGTCAGGTCAATTCCAGCCTTGCCGATTTGTTCCTGCTCTTCTGCAACGTTTGCAAGAATAAGCAGATCCTGGATGGTCGCATTTACCTTTGCCTGTATCTCTTCACCGGTAAGCTGAAAGTCGAAGGCATCAAGTTTATACGTTTCATCTACAGAGCTTACCTGGCTTTTCAGAACCAGTGACCCGAGATCTGAGATTTCCATCCCGGCAAATTTGGACAGGTTAGCTGTGCTGGCCACGTTTGCTGTCAGTGTTGCATTTATTCCCGATTGATCCAGAATATTCCCCGCTGTTGCCGATAGGTCTACATCAACACCTTCGTCTTTGATTGCAATTTCGAGGGTATCGATACCAAGCTTTTGAAGGTTTCCTGCAGCTTCAGTTTTTAGGGAAAATGAGGATGGAAGTGCAACTGGCAGCTCGATGCCAAGTTTTTTTACAATTCCTTCAAGCTCCGTTGAATCAGCGTTACCTTTGATACTGATGTTGTCTATTTCAAGATTATTCTGCTCTTTAAGGCTGATGTTTCCGGTCGTCGCTGAAACCTGGGCAGATAGCTCCGGGTCGGTGAGATTAATCATCAGAGACTTCAGTTGGGTAACATTATCTGGCGATATCAGCGTTGCGGACATATCAATTGGCCCAAAGCCGGGGAGTTCCTGGCCGATATAGCCGCCGATAATATCCAGTGTTTCTAACGTGGCCGTAAGCGTTGCATCAGCACCTTGCAGCTTCAGGACATTCTCCATCTTTCCGGACAGTTTTATATCTACACCCTGATCTTCAACGGAAACGTCGAGATTGGTCATTGATAAGGACTCAAGGTCACCCTGAAGTGCAGCACTAAAAAAGAGTGAATCAGGTATCGACTCAATATTCAGAGCACCAAGTTTCTGGCTCAGGGCTGTCCCCTGATCTGTTTTCACCTCTGCCTTCAGATTGATGCCGGTAACCGCAGTGAGGTCCTTGACGTCACCAGTGAGGGCCACGCTGAGTAGTGGATCAGCCAGGTTAATTATAATATTTTCCAAAGCCGTCTGGCCGCCAGCGGCGTGCGCTGTCAAACCGATATCGAGCCCTGCCAGTTCCGGCAGATTTATACCAGCAAAGGGGGTAAATGTTGCTATATTTGCTGCCGTAAGAGAAAGATCAAGCCGGGCGGTCGGCTGAGGGAAGAGCGGGCCTGCGGTTCCTTCAATTTTTATAGCGGCTTCATTCAGTTTTCCATTGAGAACGATGGGGGTTTGTTTGTTTGAGTACCAGTCATTGATGTTCCCCAGGGTTCCCTCCAGGATAACAGGTGAGCCCTGATAAACGACAGAGAGAGTCAGTGGCAGTTCCTCGTTTTCGTCCACGAAGAGTCTTAATGTCTCAAGACGTGCCTCAATCGCCTGGTCTGCAGCCGGGTTGCTGAAGGCAAAAAGAAAATTTCTGATCTTGAAGTTACGAATATAGGGTTTGACTGGCAAGATGATCGATTTTTCTGCTTCCATATCTGCAGGGAGCGTTGCCGGTTCAGGTGCCATATCACCAGTGCGTGAAAAAATCCAGTTTCCTTCTCCACGATCATTTGTTTCCAATAATACGTCAGGACCATCAAGTTCTACCGTAAGATCAAGAATTCCTTTTATCAGCGGCAGCAGGGATAGCTGGATATACAGACGGTCAGCGGTAACCATTTCGTTCCTGGATCCCCACTCTGCGTTGGAGAAGCTGATATCTTGTGCCAGGAGGCCTATCTTGGTGCCAAGTTCAAGGTTAAATGGGCCATCAATTGCTAATTCTCGTCCGGTTGCTGACTCCGCTGCTGCGGTAGTCCATGCTTTATACTGTTCATCACTGATCAATTTCAGAATAATTACAGCCAGGACAATAAGCCCACAAAGACCAAGGAGAAAATATCCGGAAAATTTGAGCACTTTTTTCATTTCTTCTCCGTTACAATTATTTTGAGAATCGATAATGCTTTGATTAAATTCGATTTAATCTCAACCTGAGGCGAAAATAGATGAGGTAAGGATTTTAAATTACATAATAAAAAACATAATCCCAAGATACTTGGTTTGACAATAATATCTTCGACATTAATCATTTCCTAACAGGACAGCAAGGCTCATACTTCTCCTTGTTACAGTGATCGTGCCTGCCTGTCATCTCCTGATTCATCAATCGCCTGAATAGGACCTGGATGGTTGACGTTCAGACCATAATTTTGTATCGATTCGTGTTGGTTCTTGAATTCGGGACACTGGACCGCACGAAAATGATATAATGATCTGTCTGGCAGGGTTGAGAAGTTACCTGGGCTGTCAGATGCTGAGCGCAAACGGATTTGATACTTACTCTTTAAGTGGAGGATATGGACTTTATAAGCATGTCAGGTTGAAATAATCAGATGCAGACCACAATACAAAACAGATACTTTCAAAATATCAAATGGAGGTTTTATGCTAAAAATAAATAGTCAGGAAACAATAATCGGCTTTGTTGGTATTGGAGTCATGGGGAAGAGTATGGCTGCACACCTGATGGAAGGTGGCTACACAGTAAACGTCTACAACAGAACCAGATCCAAGGCAGATGAGTTGCTGGCTGGTGGCGCGGTATGGCAGGATAGTCCTGGCCAGCTGGCAGCAGCATCCGATGTGATTATAACCATGATCGGTACCCCTCAGGATGTCAGAGAAGTGTACCTGGGCGCAGATGGTATCCTGAAAAGCACAAAACAGGGAAGCCTTGTCATAGATATGACCACCTCAAGCCCTCAACTCGCTGCAGAAATATACCAGGAAGCTGAAAATATTGGTGTATTTTCCCTTGATGCGCCTGTTTCCGGTGGAGATATTGGAGCAAAAAATGGAACACTTTCAATCATGGTCGGTGGAGATAAAAAAACGTTTGAGGCCGCTCGGCCGCTCTTTGAGATAATGGGCAAGAATATCGTTTTCCAGGGCAAGGCCGGTAGTGGTCAGCATTGCAAGATGGCTAACCAGATTGCGGTTGCCTCTACGATTATGGGAGTGTGTGAAGCACTCCAGTATTCCCGAAAAGCAGGCCTTTCTCCTGAAACGGTACTTGCAAGTATTGAGGCTGGGGCAGCAGGGAGCTGGACCCTATCCAATCTTGGGCCACGCATGATCAAGGGTGACTTTGGTCCCGGGTTTTACGTAAAACATTTTATCAAGGATATGAATATCGCCCTTGAGTCGAGTGATAACATCGGCCTGGATGCCAAAGGGTTGTCACTGGTTAAAGAGCTCTATGACCAACTTGCGGCAAATGGTGGTGAGTACGAGGGTACTCATGCGCTCTATAAACAATATGAGTGATTTACTCTTATTGCTCGCGAATGAAAGGTACGCCAAGGTCGGCCGGCGATGCTGATTTGTGCCGTTTTGACGAGGTGGTGACAATGACCAGTACACCGATCGTCAGCAGGTATGGCATCATTTTCAGGATATAGGACGGAATGATGTCAATCGATGCGGCCTGGAAAAAGAACTGCAGTGCGGTTAGGCCGCCAAAGAGCAGTGCACCGAAAAAGGCCCGCAGGGGATTCCAGGTACAGAAAATGACCATCGCAATGGCAATCCATCCCTGGCCGCCGGTCATCGTTTCCTTCCAGCCCGGGGTATAAGAGAGTGAAAGGTAGGTGCCTGCCAACCCTGCAAAAAGACCACCGGTAAAGATACAAAGTGTGCGGGTCAGGGCCACATTTATTCCTGCTGCATCTGCGGAGGCAGCGTCTTCTCCAACGGCTCTTAGGATAAGACCCGTCCTGGTCTTGAACAGTATATACCAGGCCAGGGGAACCAGGATATAGGCTCCATATGCGAAGGGGCTCTGGTAAAAGAAAATATCCCCTAGAACCGGGATATCTGATAGGTAAGGCAGTTGCACTGGTCGAATGCGAATACCTGCAGCACCGATAAGCGGCCTGCCTAAAAAATTGGCCAGGCCGGTTCCAAGAATTGTCAGGGCTAATCCGCAGAGAACTTGGTTTGAGTGTAATTTGATCGTGAAAAATGCATGGACCAGAGAGAGTAATCCGCCCGCCAGCATCCCAGCAGCGATAGCTACAGAGGCATTCTGGCTGGCAAACCCGGCAGCGAATCCAGCCAGTGCACCAACAAGCATCATTCCTTCTACTCCAAGGTTGAGCACTCCTCCCCGTTCAGTGATGATCTCACCGATTGTTGCCAGCAGCACTGCGACAGAGGATTTAATGGATATCTGGGCAATGAAGGTAATATCGTCGATCATGACATTTTTCCGTTGTTGTGTGGCGCTGGCTGGCTTTGTTCTGTCGGACTGGCCAAGGCGATTTTATATTTAATCATTGCCTGCCCGCCAAACAGACCGAACAATAGAGCAGCCTCAAGGATCAGGCTGATGGTTGAGGGGAGCCCGAGGACCGTTTGCAGCTGCTCGCCTCCAACGAATAGCGCGCCAAGCAGAACCGCAGTAAACGGCACGGCAAGCGGGTTAAGCTGAGCCAGCCAGGCGACGATGATCCCATCGTAACCGTATCCGACTGCCAATCCTGTCTGCAGCCGGTAATGGATACCGCAGACTTCGGCCATACCTGCCATACCGGCCAGGGCTCCTGAAAGTGCCATTACGGTCAGGGTCTGTCTGGTTACGTTAAAGCCGGCATATCTTGCAGCCCTTACCTCACTGCCAATAACCCGTATCTGGTATCCCCATACTGATTTATTAAGGAGAAAAAAGAGCAGGAGAGCGCAGATAAGTGCCAGCGGGAATCCAAGGTGTATACGGGTTCCAACAAAGCGGACCAGGTGCGCTGCTTCGGGGATTTGTGCGGTTCCAGGAAAACCAAACCCTGCTGGATCACGCCAGGGACCATAAAAGAGATGTTCCATGTAAATGATGGCTACATAATTCAGGAGCAGCGTCGTCAGTATTTCATTAACATTAAATCGTGCTTTGAGTATGCCGGGAATGAGTGCCCACATCATACCTCCACAGGCCGACGCCGCTATTATCATCGGAATAAGAAGTGAGACAGGAGCTGATGGGAGCAGGTAAAGAGCAGTACCCGCTGCAAAAATTCCTCCCCAGACGAGCTGGCCTTCCGCCCCAATATTCCAGAGCATCATCATGGCGGCAACGGCAACCGCAAGGCCGGTAAAGGTGAGTGGCGTCGCTTTGACCAGAACCTCTGAAAAAGAATGAAAAGAACCGAAAACTCCTTTGAACATTGCCAGATAGGCGGTGAGAGGGTTTACCCCCAGGCAGAGAAAAATAATACAACCACTGCTGAAGGCGATGACAAAGGCGATGAGGGCTGCAATCAGGTGGTGATGTTTGGGAAGCTGTGTCCTCTTTTCAACACGAATCATGGCATGACTCCTGCCATGAGCAGGCCAACACGGCCAACCGCGTCTGCATCCCTGGCATCAATTATTTCCAGGATTTGACCATTAAAAATAACGCCAATGCGGTCTGACAGAGATAATACTTCTTTTAGATCGCCGGTAACCAGGAGAACAGCCGCATCTTTCCGACAATCGAGCAGCGCCTGCCAGATTTCCTCAGTTGCTGAAATATCGAGACCCTGAGTCGGCTGCTCAGCAATGAATAATTTCGGCTCTCTCGATAGTTCACGTGCCAGGATAACTTTTTGCAAATTACCGCCCGAGAGCGTCTGTGCTGTATCATCGGGTGATTCTGCCTTGATATTAAATGTTTTGATAGCTGCTGCACAATCATCGAACATTCTCTGCCTGTCCAGGAGCATTCCTCCCAAACCTGTTGAGTAGGATGATAATCTGGTTAATCCTGAATTATCGCCGATAGACATGGTACCGACACATGCGGTATGATAACGATCCTCTGGTACGTAGGCGATATGATCTTTGGAAGCATTAACCCATTCCCGCGGGCTGTATGTGTTCTCAAGGTAAGAGAGCTGCCCGGAACGCGCTTCATCAAGCCCGGTGATTGCAGCGACAAGTGCACTTTGACCGTTTCCAGCAACACCGACAATGGAGAATATTTCACCCCGTTTCACGTCGAAACTGATATCTTTAAATGATGTACCACCGACAGAACTGTCTCCGCACAGGCTCTCGAGAGAAAGAATGGTATCGCCGGGTTCAACAGGCTCTTTGTCCACCTGAAGCACTACGTCCCTGCCGACCATAAGCCGGGCGAGCTGGCGTTTGGATATCTGTTTCTTATCTGCTTTGGTGGAGATGATGAGCCTGCCTTTTCGCATAACGGAGATGTCGTCTGCAAGTTTCAGCACCTCTTCCAGTTTGTGGGTGATAAAGACGATGCCCTTGTTATCGTTGCGCAGTTTATCAATAACGGAGAAAAAAGCGTCAATCTCGGGTGGTGTGAGGACGGCGGTCGGTTCATCAAAAATCAATATCTGAGCATCCAGAAGGAGAAGTTTGATAATTTCCACTCTCTGACGCTCTCCCATAGAGAGTTCAAAGATATGTTTGCAGGGATCAACATCAAGACCGTATTGTTCTGCTGTTTCACGAATCCTCTGGTAAGTGTCTCCCTGACCTATTTTTTCATGGGCTGAGAGTAACAGATTTTCAGCAACGCTCATGGATTCAATCAGCATGAACCGCTGATAGACCATGCCGATCCCATGTTCCAGAGCTGAGGCTGGTGATGAGAAACTGACGGTACTGCCGCAGACGGTGATACTGCCATTATCTGGTTTATAGCGACCGGCCAGAATAGACATCAGTGTTGATTTCCCGGCCCCGTTCTCACCAAGAAGTGCATGCACCCTCCCTCCATAGATATCAAAATCTATGTCATGGTTGGCAATCACCGACCCAAAATTTTTTGAGATGCCTCGAAGAGAAACGACCGGCTTAATCATAGCCTTGATTATCGCTCTACTGTCTGAGGAACTGGTAATTCGGCAAGGCTGTGAATGGGGGCTGGTAGAAGACTTCCTCCTTTATTACCCTCGGTGGCGGCACAGAATATACCGTGCACTTGAGGAGCTCCCCGGCCGGATCTGGCTGAGGCTTCTTCAAGAATCTCGTATAACCCCATTATGGTGCCTCCGGTGCTGACCACATCATCAATAATTATGAAACCATTTGTTGCTGAGGTTAGCAGCTGCATATCACGCTCGTAAACAGCCAGAAACTTGCCACCGCTGGTGATGGAGTCGGCGCCAACCTGTATAACCGGCCTCCGTTCAACCTCCATATGAGGTTTGATACGATTATAGGCAACGGCGACCGAATCAATATTCAGCTCGGCGGAGACGACCTGCGTTAGTTGCAGCGCTTTTTCTACAGCTGTAAGGATAACAACGGATGAAGGATCCGGAACAGATACCCGAATTTTTTTGGCAAGGAGCAGACCAAGATCCCGATTGAGCCGTGTCTGCCCGACAAGATTAAATGAGGCAATCCGGAGATGGTTGTCCCGTGCCGGGACCAGCACGTATGGAAGCTCTACATCATAGTCCAGGCCGTCAACCTCCAGCAGATATTTATCACCCGATTCACTGCTGTTGAGTACATCCATTTTGCTCTCCTTGTTTTCACTGTTCCATCAACAAAATAAAGTGCGCTGGAATTAAGGTACCAGCGCACTTTATCATATTGACCCGAATGCAGAGCGGCTCATGTAAAATTACTCTGGAATTTTACCTGAAACACCTTTTACCAATACTCGCATGGTCAGCAGGTCTTTGTCTGAGGCCTGCTTTCCGGCTTTCCAGAGCTCTTTACCACCTTGATCAAAGAGCGGTCCTGCAAAGATTTTATCCTCACCCTTTGCCAGTTTGGCCTGTTCTGCAAGAACTTTTTTCTTTACCTCGGCGGGAACATCGTTATGGAAAGATGACATAATAATGCCATTGTCTTCCATACCTCCCCAATAAGGGGTATTGCTCCAGGTTCCGTCCATAACCTGTTGCACAGCTTTGACATACCATTGCCCCCAGTTCCAGGTTGTTGAGACAAGGGCACAGTCGGCGCCATATTTTGCAACATCCTCACCGTAGC
>NODE-775-length-11108-cov-12.8942_pt1 | contig 11108 bp, 8 predicted proteins | sample MGYA00139097_ERZ477577 | MGnify/ENA metagenome assembly ERZ477577 | reverse complement strand
AAAATCCGACAGAGGCCGCGAACCGATTTTAGAGCTCTGGCTGGATAACCCGCTTAAACGCTGAAAGGGTAGTTAATCGCCGGGTGATGCTGATAACCGTGCAGTTCGAAGTCATCCACCGTTACCCAGGTCTCCAGGTCTTCAAGGGTTTTTATATCCGGGTTTATTGAGAGTTTGGGGAGCGGATAAGGTTCTCTTTGAAGCTGAACATCTCGCATTAGCTCGAGTTGATCTTCGTAAATATGGAGATTGATCACTTTATGAAAGGCCCTGGCAGCTTCGAGACCGGTGATCTGGGCCATGATCATTAACAGCCAGCCAACCTGGACCTGGTTGAAGGCATGGCCAAGGGGGAGATCGTCGGAACGCTGATAGGAAGTCAGGTACAACTTTCCGTCAAGAATCGAAAACGTGTGGGTATGCATGCAGGGGTTCAGGCAAGCCCGGTCGCGCTCTCCCGGATTGTAAAAGGTCATGATCTCACAGCGATTGTCTATCCCCCGTTTAAGGTCTTCATAGACATTTCTAAGCTGATCTATCCGCTTGCCTTCCGGGTTTTGCCAGCCCCTTCCCTGGGCACCGTAGCAGCGCCCCATGTCGTCAGTGCCTTTGCGGTACGGGTTTTTCAACCAATCCTCGTTATCATTGGCATTGGCATTCCAGGTATTGCAGCCGATCTTTCTGAAATCCGCGGCACTTGTATACCCTCTTAGATAGCCAAGCATTTCGGCAATTGCCGGCTTCCAGAGCAGTTTTTTGGTGGTCAGTACCGGCAGAGTTCGATCACTGACATCATATTCGAGTTCCGCATTGATAACGGTGAGGCAACGTTTTCCAGTTCGATGGTTGTCAACCCAGACACCTTCTTCAATTACCCTTCTGCATAAAATCCGACAGAGGCCGCGAACCGATTTTAGAGCTCTGGCTGGATAACCCGCTTAAACGCTGAAAGGGTAGTTAATCGCCGGGTGATGCTGATAACCGTGCAGTTCGAAGTCATCCACCGTTACCCAGGTCTCCAGGTCTTCAAGGGTTTTTATATCCGGGTTTATTGAGAGTTTGGGGAGCGGATAAGGTTCTCTTTGAAGCTGAACATCTCGCATTAGCTCGAGTTGATCTTCGTAAATATGGAGATTGATCACTTTATGAAAGGCCCTGGCAGCTTCGAGACCGGTGATCTGGGCCATGATCATTAACAGCCAGCCAACCTGGACCTGGTTGAAGGCATGGCCAAGGGGGAGATCGTCGGAACGCTGATAGGAAGTCAGGTACAACTTTCCGTCAAGAATCGAAAACGTGTGGGTATGCATGCAGGGGTTCAGGCAAGCCCGGTCGCGCTCTCCCGGATTGTAAAAGGTCATGATCTCACAGCGATTGTCTATCCCCCGTTTAAGGTCTTCATAGACATTTCTAAGCTGATCTATCCGCTTGCCTTCCGGGTTTTGCCAGCCCCTTCCCTGGGCACCGTAGCAGCGCCCCATGTCGTCAGTGCCTTTGCGGTACGGGTTTTTCAACCAATCCTCGTTATCATTGGCATTGGCATTCCAGGTATTGCAGCCGATCTTTCTGAAATCCGCGGCACTTGTATACCCTCTTAGATAGCCAAGCATTTCGGCAATTGCCGGCTTCCAGAGCAGTTTTTTGGTGGTCAGTACCGGCAGAGTTCGATCACTGACATCATATTCGAGTTCCGCATTGATAACGGTGAGGCAACGTTTTCCAGTTCGATGGTTGTCAACCCAGACACCTTCTTCAATTACCCTTCTGCATAATTCCAAATATTGTTTCATACCTTCCTCTGCTGAATCATTGAATGGCTCGCTTAGGCAGTGACAGACTTACCGGCCGATCTATAGCCAGGGCTAATTCTTGGACAAAAAAGTACAGGGGATAACTCAATAAGGACCCGAAAGTCGTATAGGACAAATTTAGGTCGGCTCAGAGAATGTCAAGCGTCATTATGTACAATGCACTTATTTGACCAAAAACGTCTTAAAAACGGTTAGTTGTCGATATCAAGCGGTAATGCTGATAATGATTGTTTGGCTACTCTTTTCGACATTTCCAATAATTTCCGATGATCCAACCACTTGACCATCAGTCTTTAATGTTTTTTGTGATTCTCGATAGTGGTTTGCTTTTTATCATAAATTAAGTAAATTTTTTGATATAATCGTATGAGGATACCTGGTTGCTTGCTGGGTCCATCTTGAGCTGAAAGGTGGACACCAAAACTGTCAAAGACTCTGAAACAATCATGTATCTGCAAGACCACAGCACAGATCTGTCCTCCCGCCCCCTCCATGGTTGTCATCTCGGCATGGACCTGGGGTCAACTACGGCCAAACTGGTCCTGACTGACCCCTCGGGCACCATCATTTTCCAGCGCTATCTTAGACATCAGGCGGAAGTACTCACCACCCTGCTGTCCATGCTTGGTGATCTTCAAACTGCTGTCGGGCCCATAGAAGTATATCCGGTTTTCACCGGTTCGGCAGGGATGGGACTGGCTGAACAAAGCGGAATTCAATTTCTCCAGGAAGTCGTTGCTCAATCGTTTGCGGTCCGGAAGTTTCGCCCGGATTGTCGGATGCTGATCGATATCGGTGGTGAAGACTGCAAAATGATTTTCTTTGACTGCGGTTTACGACCCGACATGAGGATGAACGGTAATTGTGCCGGAGGAACTGGTGCTTTTATCGATCAGATGTCATCGTTGATCGATGTGCCCTTGGAGGAGTTGGACGAAACTGCTCAAAAAAGTAAATCCGAACATGTCATCGCCTCCAGATGCGGTGTATTTGCAAAAACTGATATCCAGAATTTGATCAACACCGGTGCCGAAAAGAGCGACATCGCCAGAGCTGTTTTCAAGGCGGTTGCCTGCCAGGTGGTTACCTCTTTGGCCAGAGGCCGAAGAATAGCAGGTCCTGTAATGTTTACCGGCGGTCCGCTCTACTTTTTCGAGACGCTGCGTAACGCCCTCCTTGATGTTTTGAATCTCTCTCAAGATGCAGCCGTCATTCCCTCCGAGTCGCTCATCTATCCAGCCTATGGAGCCACACTGGGCATCGACCGCCAGCCGGACGAAAGCATTTCGATCGAAGAACTCATCGATAATCTAAAAAACAAGATTGGCAAGTCTCTCAGATCTGAATATCATCAGCCGCTTTTCTCGAGTCGCTCCGAGTATCTGTCATGGTCCCGGGCTAAATCTTCTCATAGGGTAGGTTCTGTTCCGCTATCCCAAGCGGCCAATACCAATGTCTATCTCGGCATAGATGCAGGTTCCACCACTACCAAGCTGGTGGTCATCGATGACCGGGGCCGCCTTATCTTCAAGTATTATTCTGGTAATCGAGGCGATCCTCTGGCCAAGGTTCGCCTCGGTTTAAAGAAACTTGATGAGGCGTTCCAGGCCCATGGTAACCAGTTAAAAATTCACACAGCTGCAGTTACCGGCTACGGCGAAGATCTGGTAAAGTCCGCCTTCGCCCTCGATATGGGAATTGTTGAAACTCTGGCTCACTATCGTGCTGCAAAAGAATTTGAGCCACAAGTTTCGTTCATTCTCGACATTGGCGGCCAGGATATGAAAGCTGTCTTCGTGGCCAACGGTGAAGTGCTGGATATTGAAGTTAACGAGTCATGCTCATCGGGGTGCGGCTCTTTCATCGAAACTTTTGGAGAGGCGCTGGGCTACTCTCCTGAGGAGTTCGGTAAGCTCGCCTGTTTTGCCAAACACCCCGTTGATCTGGGCAGCAGGTGTACCGTCTTTATGAACTCCTGCGTCAAACAGGCACTGCGTCAAGCCAATGATGTTGCCGATGTTGCTGCGGGATTATCATATTCAGTCATTCAAAACTGTTTACACAAAGTACTGCGTATCAGCGATGTAGCAGCTCTTGGACCAAAGGTCGTAGTTCAGGGAGGAACCTTTAAAAACCCGGCGGTACTTCGGGCTTTCGAGATACTCCTCGGAATAGAGGTGATTCGCCCCGACATTGCCGAGTACATGGGTGCCTACGGTGCCGCATTGTTTGCCAGGGAAAGAGGATCGCTGCGCTCGGCAAGACAGACCACAACGCCATCTGAACTTCTCACAATATGCCATCCGACAAAGACCACCAAGACCAATTGCCAGGGGTGCACCAATAATTGTCTGATCCAAACCGTTCATTTTTCCAACACCAGGAAATTCTATACAGGCAACCGCTGCGAACGTATCGTCAGCAATAGAGTCTTAGCCAACGAGCCTGGCCGTAACCTGGTCGCTGAAAAGCTACTCCTTCTCCAAAGTTTTCCTGAAAATCAACCTGCCGAATCTAGGGTGAGTATCGGCCTGCCGATGGTTCTCAACAACTGGGAGAACTATCCTTTCTGGGCAACCTTGTTCACTGGTTTAGGCTGGCACCTTGTTTGTTCCAGCGGCTCTCATTCCACTCTTTTGAAAGAGAGTGCCTCAACCGTGATGTCGGACAATATCTGTTATCCGGCAAAGCTCGTCCACAGCCATATTCTTGATCTTATCAATCGCCGTGTCGACCGCATATTCTTTCCCCGGGTAACTTACGAACACTCAAATTTCTGTGATTCTGCCAACCAATATAATTGTCCGATAATAACAGGCTACCCCGATGTCATCGATTGTGCAATCGATCCATCAAGACATGGCGTACAGATGGACAGCCCGTTGATAAATTTCAAAAATATCGGACAGCTCCATAAAGGTTGCGCCGACTACCTGAGTTCGTTTGGTATAGGAAAAACAGTCTTCGAGCGGGCCTTTGGCCAAGCCCTTGAGGTCCAACAGTCGTTCAGAAAAACGATAAGTGACAAAGGTCTGGAAGTGATTGCTTCTGCCCGAACTCGACGCCAGAAGCTTATAGTCTTAGGCGGCCGTCCTTATCATATTGATCCGATGATCAACCACAATATAGCAGAAATGATTGCCGCCATGGGGCTGCATGTTCTCACCGAAGATTCACTGCCGCTGGATACCATAGAAACATCCGAGTTCCTGCAGGTCGTTGATCAGTGGGAATATTCAAATCGTTTATACCGGGCAGCGCACTGGGCAGGGGCTGAACCCCTGGCTCAATTCATTCAGCTCAATTCATTCGGCTGCGGGCCGGATGCGGTGATCATTGATGAAATCAAGGCTATCCTGAAAACCTTTTCCAAGACTCCGGTCGTGCTCAAGATCGATGAGATAACAAGTATCGGTTCGGCCCGGCTTCGAGTACGCTCTCTGGTAGAATCCAGGAATGAACCAGCACAGGTGCCAAAGAAAACTGCCCGGCAAGTGCTTCCGCTGTTCATGGACGAAGACAGACAGCGAACCATCCTCTTTCCAGATTTTTCCCCAGTTTACTCTCTTTTTGCCCAATCGTCTCTCATCCCACTGGGGTATCAAGTGGAGATACTACCGCCGCCGGATAAGGAATCGATCAGGCTCGGATTAAAATACACCAATAACGACATCTGTTACCCTGCAATCATCACCGTCGGAGATATTATCAAAGCGATGAAGACGGGCCGCTATGATAAGGACAAAGTTGCGGCCTCCTTCACCGAAACCGGTGGACAATGCAGGGCCACCAATTACCATAGTCTGATAAAAAAAGGCTTGCTCAATGCCGGCTTTGGAGATATCCCGGTAATTACCGCCTCCTTCAAAAAACTCCGCACCAACCATCAGCCAGGGTTTCAGGTCAACAGGTTACGGCTTATTTCGCTAGTCCTATCTTCTCTGTTGGTGGCGGATCAATTGATACGTATGTACCATGCAACAGCGGTTAGAGAAAAAAAGAGAGGGGAAGCTCTAACCTTATTAAAGAAACATATCGACCGTGCTCGCCAGAGCTTTGGCAGCTGGACTTTGCGACGGCCCCAAAAACTGCTCAGCGAGGCCATTGATGAATTCAATTCAATTGCCACCTACACCGGCAACTATCCGAAAGCAGGGCTGGTCGGTGAGATTTACGTGAAATACAATCCTTTCAGCAACAGTAATATCGTCGAGAGGTTGATGCGAAGCGGTATCGAGGTGGTAGTTCCGCCGCTGCTCACCTTTTTTTCCCAACCATTCGTCAACATTGCCTTTAACCACAGCAACAACATTGACAAGACCGGGTTTGTCGAGAGAAAAACCCAGGATCTTCTGCACCGAATTGTTGTCGGCAGAGTCAAAGAGGTAAACGGCTTGATGCCGCAATTCAGACACTCGCTTGAGCCTATCAGTGTCCCTGATGCACTGGGTATGCAGGCCAGCAGAGTCGTCAGCCTGGTCAATCAGGCCGGTGAAGGGTGGCTGCTGCCGGGAGAGGTTATCTCCATGGCTGAATCAGGTATTCGTAATATCATCAGTCTCCAACCCTTCGGCTGTATTGCCAACCATATCGTTTCCAAAGGTATTGGTTCCAAACTATCCCGCCTCTTTCCTGATCTCAATTTTCTGAACCTCGACATGGACGCAGGCAACAGTGACGTCAACCTTCAAAATCGGTTGGATTTCTTTATCCATTCAGCCAAAGCCGATGACCACGACCGGACCCTGCATTGACCCAGCATTGACCCTGCATTGATCTGCCAGATCGTCCTACCATCGATACCAGAGATTGTCCCAGGTAATTTCTGTGTAAAATCAACTAAAAACGCCCCTTCCCGCCGCTTCCTCCGGCTTGTGGCCCGCCACTGCTCTGCTGACCTTGGCCCTGCTGACCGTTCCCGCGTCCTCTCCCGGTACCGTCGCCAAGGCCTGTACCTGATCTGTTACCTTGCCCCCGTCCGCTTCCCGAACCTGAGTAGTTTGCCTTTTCCTCTTCGGACATCTGATTGATCCGCTGCTGCCATACGGTTCGAAAGGCGTCCCTCTCCTCCTGGGACTTATTAGACATTGTGCCACGCAACTGGCTTAACTCCTGGGTTGACATGGATTCATAATCAGCAGCCTGAGCCACAGTGAGCATTGTCAGAACTACTAGAGTTGTGAGAACTGGTTTTAAAAGGGTAAACATCGACTAGACCTCCACTTATTTGGGTTTGAACTACTTTACTGTTCATTGCATCTATTTGGCAATTACTGTGCCACAATCCCCAAATGTGGTTGACTCCTCAGTTTCACATTTGACTTCAAATGGTTACCGACTAATCGTTGAGTATCCCAGTGTTTTTTTATTGCGTAGAAATTACCCAGTTGGACATTGAAGTGGGTCAATTTTATCCTTATAAACCGAGCTGGATTGATCGATCGCAGAGGAAACTTCCCACCCTTGATTTTCGATTGAGGACCAATATGATATCTGATACTGATGGACTTACCAAAGCTGTTTATTTGACGACAGAAACTGCGGAACTGGTATGGTTTGAATCTCCGCTATCTCAAAAATTGACAATCAGATAAGCCACAATGACACGAATCAGCAGTGATCTGAGCGTAATTGGCGCCGGCATCGTCGGCGTTGCAACCGCCCTGCAACTCAAACAGAGATTCCCCCATCTGACGATCACCCTGATTGACAAGGAATCTTCACCGGCGCGTCACCAGACCGGTCATAATTCAGGCGTTGTCCACGCCGGTGTTTATTACAAGCCCGGCAGTCTCAAAGCTGATTTCTGTAAAAGGGGTGCAGATCTCACCAGAGATCTTTGCCATGAACACAAGCTGCCTTACCATCAGTGTGGGAAGCTGCTGGTGGCAACAGACGATGCTGAATACGCACGAATGATCGATCTCGAGCAGCGATGCGGGGAAAACGGGATCGAAACTCAACGTCTGAACGAAAGCGAATTGAAGAAAGAAGAACCGCACATCGCAGGGGTTGGAGCACTGCTGGTCCCCCGCACTGCAATCACCGATTTTATTGCCATCACCCAGGTTCTGCTAAAACTGTTTCAGCAGAACAATGGTACAACCCTGTTAAATTCTGAAGTTACCGGTATCAAGGAAGAATCGAACTGTGTTCGGATATCTGCAGGCAATGCAACCGTGGAATCATCTTCGCTCATTGTCTGTGGCGGCCTGATGGCTGACAGGTTGGCACAGATGATGGAAATCGATCTCGATTTTCGGATTATCCCTTTCAGAGGTGAGTACTATCAACTTTCCTCAGAATTCAACGACATTGTCCGCCACCTTATCTACCCCATTCCCGATCCTGAGTTACCGTTTCTTGGTGTACACCTCACCCTGATGGTTAACGGGACGGTCACCGTCGGCCCCAATGCCGTACTTGGCTGGAAACGGGAAGGCTATGGCTCTATCAATTTCAGTCTAAAGGATGCGGCAGAGATGTGCAGATTTCCAGGCTTCTGGAAGGTTCTGAAGGAAAATCTTGGATCGGGATTTAATGAATTCCTCGATTCTCTCTACAAACCGGGCTACCTCAAACGGGTTCAAAAGTACTGTCCCCAGCTCAGGCCAGGGGACCTCACGCCCTATCCAGCTGGCGTCAGAGCCCAGGCAGTCATGTCCGACGGTAAGCTTGTCCATGATTTCCTTTTCTCTGACACACTGCGCTCGCTGCACGTATGCAACGCACCGTCTCCCGCAGCAACCTCGGCGCTTCCCATTGGCGCCTACCTGTGTGACAAGGCGGCGGAAAAATTTAAACTCTAAAATCAAAGATAGAGCGAGTATCAAGCTATATTTGCTGATTACTCTAAGGTTATCGGCAGGCCGGCATTCTGCCAGCCCTTGAAGCCATCCCGGAGTGCCACAACATTGATAAATCCTTCGTTTCTATAGTGTTCTGCCCGACCGGCAGCGGATCCTCCACCAGGTCATGCTCAGTAAAAGATCAGCTCTTTGTTTTTATCGACCGTGGCCGACAGGGATCGGAACTCGCTTAAAGGGATGGCGCCGTCAAGGCGGAGCTTGTGAAACTTTTCATCACTATCATAGGCGCAGATTAAAAGAGCACCATTATTTTTGACATGCTCAAAGGCATTTCTAGCTTCAATAAGGGTAATCGGCGACATATTTTACCTCCCGATTTAATCATAGAACAGCATTATGGACTGGCCCTGCGTCGCAGGCTATAGATTCAAACTAATCATCAGTTAAAAGGTGTAAATCGAGGTGCAGGAAGAGCTCATCTCAGCAGCTTGTTCAACCACACATTTTTTCTACACCTTCAGACTACAATGATTACCCTGTTAGAATCGTAGAAGCAGATCTGTAATTTTAACGAGATCATATCTGAAAAATAACGCAGTTGGAGCGGTCCTATGGAAGATTTGAAACAGAGAATTTTAGATGTCATACACAAACCTCAGCTTGCTGCGCTGGCAACGGTTACAGAACAGAACAACCCCTGGGTTCGTTATGTGGTAACTGTTGGCGACGGTGATTTCAATTTTCGTTGCGCAACCTTTGCCAAGTCTCGCAAAGTCGCGCAGATGCAGCACAACCCCAATGTCCATATCACTCTCGGCGTCACCAATTTTATGGACATGCACCCCTATATTCAGGTCCAGGGTCAAGCGGAAGTTACCACCGATCACGATGAACGGCATAATTTCTGGAATGACCTGCTGGCCCCTATTTTCAAAGGACCCGACGATCCCAACTATTGTATTGTGCTGGTCAAGCCCTACAGGATTGAATATGTAACTCCTGGATCGTTTGAACCCGAAGTGTGGGTCAGGTAACCCTGCATTAAAGCCAGCCATTTTTTTCTGCCCTGAGAGGTGGGCCTGTCTCCGAGTTTCGGCTTTACTCTGGTCGCGCAGGCTCTCCAGCCTGGCAGACGAAAGCTGTGTTTTCTTCAATTGGGCCGCGTTATGATCCTTAATGAATGATAAGAAAGACGTTACATGAAAAGATATACACCCGTGCTCACCATAGCCGGATCTGATTCGGGGGGCGGAGCCGGTATCCAGGCAGATATCAAAACCATTTCAGCCTGCGGCTGTTTCGGCACCAGCGCAATCACAGCACTCACTGCCCAGAACACCCTCGGCGTTACTGACATTCATCCGGTTCCGGTGCAAACGATTGAGGCGCAGATCAGGGCTGTCCTCGATGATATCGGCACCGATGCAGTAAAACTGGGGATGCTGCACTCAGTCGAGGTAATCGAATGCGTTGCCAATCTGCTGGTCGAATACCAAATTTCCAACATCGTGCTGGACCCTGTTATGGTTGCCACCAGCGGAGACAAGCTGATTCAGGATGAGGCTATTGCTGCCCTGCAGGAGACGCTTTTCCCGATTGTCCGGTTGATCACCCCCAATATTCCAGAAGCGGAAATCATTTCTGGTAAGACGATCACAGATAAGGTTCAACTTGGGGAGACCGCCGAGCAACTGGCACGCAGGTTCCACCTATCTGTACTGGCTAAAGGCGGCCATCTTGACGACGAACATCTGGAGGATATCCTCTACGACTACGAATTATCTCAATCTCAATCTTTTACCAATAGAAGAGTAGCAACCCGCAATACACACGGCACAGGATGCACACTCTCTTCGGCGCTGGCTTCATTTCTGGCCAGAGGATATTCGATTGCCGAGTCAGCTGATAAAGCTATCAGCTATGTGGCCACCGCCATCGATACAGGTGCAGGTTATCGTTTTGGCGAAGGCCATGGTCCGGTCCATCACTTCCATGCTTTCTGGAAATAAGCTGATCGACACCGGCGCATTCAGTCTCAACGCCTTTCAACGACGGTCAAACGCTGAATTTCGGGATCGCTGAAACCATCGAGTCCGTCTCGCACGGTGGTTGAAAAACTGTATAGTACAGCCCCTTTTGAGCCCCCCTGAAACCAGTGTTTCTGATAAGGTTCAAAAGTGAGTTGATCGCCCGGTTTCAGGACGATTTCGTGTCGCAGAGTATAAACATTTTCCTTGCCCGGTACGATGAACCCTTCCTTCAGAGTGTCAGGTCCCTCCACATAAAATCTCAGGTCTCCCCAGATATGACGGATTGTTTCCTGTTTACCGGGATCATCACCTATCGTGGGGTGCCAATGCTCGGGTTCGGTCTGATCAGGAAAAAGCACCAGAACTTTGGCTGCCAGCCGATCGGTATTGACCATGGTAAACACCTGTACCCCTTCAATGGAGAGCCGGCTCAACCCAAAATCGACGACCTCGATCTT
>NODE-774-length-11113-cov-5.8781_pt1 | contig 11113 bp, 10 predicted proteins | sample MGYA00139097_ERZ477577 | MGnify/ENA metagenome assembly ERZ477577 | reverse complement strand
TTTTTAATATATTCCACCAAGAGAAAATCTCTGATCGATTACAGTCGGTACTGGTTGTTGTGCGTTAAAGAACACCGTGGATGCAGGCAGCACTAATGTGAAACAATGTTGATCCGCTCGACAAGCAGGAACTGTCAGTAATAGAAGATCCGTTAACACTGTTCGGCTCATCCTCATGGCAGAAGGTTTGTGGTACTTTCTTACAGTGTGAACTTCAGGATAAGACGTTCATCAGAGTACTAACCAGATGCATGCATGAACGCTAACAGTAAAATATAATACAGAAATACTGGATCGCAAGAAGGCAGGCCAAGATATTCTCAGCCCGGTAAAGTTGCTTAGACGTAGAGATCGGTTTTGCTGGTGCCGGATTCTCGCCAGAGGGTCTCCGGCACCAACAGTACTTAAGACTCGCTCTTTTCGGGCAGAATCAGATTAAGAATAACACCAAGAATGGCACCAAGGCCGATTCCTTTCAGATCTGTAACGCCTACGTTGAGAACCATCCCCCCCAGGCCGGTGACCATTATCATGGCAACGATTATCATGTTCCGGGACTCCATCAGGTCGACTCCAGAACGCACCAAGGTGGAAAGTCCGATAACAGTAATTGCACCAAAAAGAAGCAGCATGATGCCACCCATCACCGGTACGGGAATGGTATTAAGCAAGCCACCGAGTTTCCCGACAAAGGCAAGAAGTATTGCGGTGATAGCAGCCCAGGTCATGATAGCAGGATTAAACGCACGGGTAAGAGCCACGGCACCGGTAACTTCTGAGTACGTTGTATTCGGAGGACCACCAAGCATAGAGGCAAATGACGTCGCTATTCCATCACCAAGCATGGTGTTTTGGATTCCTGGATCTTTCACATAATCCTTGCCGGTAATAGAACCTATGGCAAGGACATCACCAAAGTGTTCGATAGCAGGAGCAATTGCAATTGGCACAACAAAAAGAATGGCGTTAAAATCCCAGGTGGGCAGGGAAAAATTGGGAATGGAAAACCAGGGAGCATCTTTGAGGCCTGCAAAGCTTATCATTGCAGTATCCATCCATGGAGCAGGCGCAACTCCTTGAATTTTCCCTTCCACGGCAGAACCAATAAAGGATGCATGCATGGAGGCAGTTAAACCGGTAAAATCTAGTACAAGAGCGGTAACATATCCCGCTGCAATACCGCAAAGGATCGGAATGAGTTTCAACCATTTCTGACCAAGAAGTGAGGCTATAATAGTTGTTGCCAAAGCGACACCAGCTACAATCATGGCAGGAATCTTTGGTTCAAGCCATAGAGAACCATCTCCAGCACGTCCCATCGCCATATGAACGGCCACGGGGGCTAAAATCAGGCCTATCAGCATGATCACTGGACCCGTGACAATTGGTGGAAGTAACTTATGAAGAAAACCCGCTCCAAAGATTCGAACAAGTAAACTTAAAACGATGTAAAAAAAACCAGCTGCGACCAGACCACACATGATTGCAGGATAAGAAAATTGTCCCTGCTGAGCTGCAAAAAGTGGGGGCAAAAAAGCAAAGGAAGAGGCAAGAAAAACAGGTACTTTACCTTTGGTGATAATTTGAAAAATAATAGTTCCTGCTCCTGCGGTGAACAGTGCAACATTTGGATCAAGACCTGTTAAAATGGGAACGAGGACGAGTGCCCCAAAGGCAACAAAGAGCATCTGGGCTCCGAGCAAACTATCACTAAAACGGAACCGATAATCCGAATTGGGTGTATCAACTGACATGTCTTTTTCTTCCTCCGTGTTCAATATTTAATTTCAATCAACCTCAAGAAACACTCTCTTCGTTTTTCTTCTCAAGGAGTACCATATTATTTTGTACCAAAAATTTTATCTCCCGCGTCTCCAAGACCAGGCAGGATGTAACCCACTTCATTCAGCCGCTCATCAACAGCAGCGACGTATATCTCAACGTCTGGATGAGCTTCGGTGACTCTGTTGATACCCTCTGGTGCTGCTACCAGGAAAAGCCCCTTGATGGTCTTGCAACCTGCCTTTTTCAGAGTTTCGATGGTGGCCATCAATGTTCCGCCGGTAGCGAGCATCGGATCAAGGATAAGGGCAATTCGCTTATCCATTTCACTTGCTGTTTTCACGTAGTACTCAACAGGCTGCAGTGTTTCTTCGTTGCGATAATAACCAACCACGCTCACCTTTGCCGTCGGGATCATATCGAGCACACCATCCATCATGCCGAGGCCTGCTCTTAAAATCGGCACTATAGTTATCTTTTTTCCTTTAATTTCCTCAATATCGACCGATCCGGCCCACCCTTCGATGGTCTTAGAGCAGGTTGCAAGATCCTTCGTCGCCTCGTAAGTTAAGAGCCTGGCAACCTCAGATGACAGATCTCTGAAATCTTTTGTCGCTATGTCTTTTTCGCGCATGAGTCCGATTTTATGTTTGACCAGCGGGTGGTCAGCAACATGTACCGTCATAATATTCTCCTGATGATTCTAAATAAAAAAAAGAGTGCTCAGTAAACAGAAAAAAGGGGGCGCGCCTGGACATAAATATCCGGCAGACAGGTTGCAAAACATTTACCATTTACACTGAGCCGATGTGTGAGATGAACGTTGGTTACACGCAAAACGTTGCCCCTTTTTGTTAAAGAAAAAAAAGGGAAAAAGCAAGTTATTTAACAATAACTTCGCATGTATTCTCAATCTTCTCAAGCTTATGAGACAAGTGCTTTGGCGCTGCGTCGCAACATCGGCAGCAATTGAACAGCGATAATTCCAGCGAAAATCAATACTGCTCCTGTCATTTGGGTCAGACTCAATCTTTCTCCCAAAAAGATAAACCCGGCACACGCTGCAAATACGGTTTCTGAACTGAGTATGATGGCCGCATCAGCCTCGTGGGTGAACCGCTGTGCAACCACCTGCAGGGTGAAACCTATACCGGTCGATAGCAGACCGGCATAAAGTATTCCAAAAAGAGCACCTGAAAAATCAGCCAGTACCGGTTGTTCCACCAGTAACCCAATGACCATACCACTAAGCCCACAGGCAAGAAACTGCCCGCACGCAACGACCAGTGGGGCCTTTGTCCGCGAGGCCATTCTGCCAACAAAGATTACATGCAGCGCCCAGAACAGACTCGAGCTAATCACCCAGAGATCCCCGGCCTGCAACTCTATCTTCTCTGCTCCTGTCATAACATAGGTGCCGACGACACAGCAGATTGAAGCAGGCCACACAGACCAGTGAGCCCTGCGTTTGAAGAGAAGAAAGGCGATGATCGGGACGAGAGGTACATAGAGAGCGGTCAGGAATCCCGCGTTCGTAACCGTCGTATGGAAAATACCGTATTGCTGCAGGGCCGCAGCCGTGAATAAGATAAAGCCAGTCAGAAATATTCCGAGCCAGTCGACAATTGTAAACTGGTGTGACTGAGTATTTACCTTTCTATACTGGCGAATCGCAACCGGCATGATAAAACAGGCACCGACCAGCATGCGAACCCCGGTGAAGGTGATCGCCTCCAGCCCGCCGGTTCCGACCTGCTGGACAACAAACGTGGTCCCCCAGATAATCGCTGCAGCGAGCAGTAGAGCGTTGGCCTGAAATCGGTTCATGAAAATTTTGACTATTTGTTTCTAGATTAAACTGTAATAGGAAAATTGTTTTTTCCCAGATGAGATCAACTGATTTTTCCCATTCGATTAACCAGGCTCAGTAAAATAAGCAGCATCTCAACTGCCTGTATCTTTGTTTGAAACAGGCAGGAGTATACAGACTCTGCCTGTTTTTGCAATCATTGCAGAATCACGCTTTTCAGCCTTCCAGAAACAGGTCTTGCCACAGGGATAAGGGATTGAGCGGCGGTTAAAATTACTTGAAATACCTACTTTGTGATGGTACTACATAGTACCGATATCTTAGTAAATCAGCCCGTATCCCATCTCAACCAAACGATAAACACCAGTGGAGGTCTCTTGATGTCAACAAACCACCGAATCAGGCAAATCAGCAATCCGCTCATTGCCTATCTCGCGATTCTGGCGCTGGCCCTGCTCCTTTCAAGTCAAGCCATGGCAGACGAATCCAGCTGCATCGTCTGTCACACCGACATCGACCTGCTGGAAGAAAATCTTGGTGATGGTGGTAAAACCAAATCCGCACTTCAAGCCGGCAGCGGCTGAGGCGGTGCCGTGGCTCCGTTGGAGCCGCAGGAAAAGGTATTGGTATCAGAGGAATTCCTTGAGTCGGAGCATGGAGAATTGGCCTGTATTGATTGTCATGGAGGTGACGACAGCTCACCTGACAAAGAGAGTGCCCATGACGGCTTTGATGCTCACCCATCCGTGAATAACCCCCAGGAAACCTGTGGTGAATGCCATGAAGAAATTGCCGAGACTGCACCCCAGTCGCTGCATGCCACCCTGTCAACCTTCCCCGGTTTTCTTAAAAAGCGGGTAAGCGACGATACATGGGAGGCTGTCGACAAGGGCCGTGAACGACACTGTGCATCCTGCCATGCCAGTTGCGGTGCCTGTCATGTCAGCAGGCCCAAGTACGTCGGCACCGGTTTTGTAAATGGCCATATGTTCAGCGCGAAGCCGGATCCAGTCAACCAGTGTACTGCATGTCACGGCAGTCGGGTTGGCAACGAGTTTTTTGGAAATCGCGGCCAGGGAGACATCCACCTGCGAGAGTTCACCATGAGTTGTAATGACTGTCACGGGGCTGATGAGATGCACGCTGCAGCACCCGAAGGACTCGAAAACCGCTATCACCTGGAAGAGGCCGCCAACTGCAAAGACTGTCATAAGGATCTGCAATTCGGTTCAGTTCGGGAGCACCGGATTCACAACAACAAAGTACAATGCCAGGTTTGTCATTCCCAGACCTATACCAATTGCTACAGTTGTCATACCGGTACTGACGAAGAAGGTATCGCCTACTTCGTCAATAATCTCGATTTCGAGGATATGAAAATCGGCTTTAACCCTGACAGGATTCCAGGTAATAACTACAAATTTGTTTTACTCAGGCACGTCCCGGTCGACCCCAACGTTTTTGATTATTATGTTAAGGACGGGTTCCCTAAATTCGATGTATCACCAACGTGGAAGCGTACTTCACCCCATAATATCCAGCGCAGGACCTGGCAAAACGTTACCTGTAATAACTGCCATGGGCAAAGAGACCTGTACCTGTCTGAAGACGACCTGCTCGACTATGAGAAAAAAGCAAATTTCGGTTTGACGGTAAAAGATGACCAGATTCCAAAGGAACGTGCCCGGACAATGGCCATCAATATTGATACATCAGGAGTCGAACCGTCAAGAATCGTTGATGTCGACTGGCTAAAAGAACACCTGGATGATGAAAAGGTTGTCATAATTGACGCCCGAGCTGAATCGGATTATGAAAAAGGGCATATTCCCGGTGCAATAAACCTGGACCCCAATATTCCGGATGGAATCAGAAAGGCAGCTGACTCAGACGCACCATTACAACTTGAAGATGCAGATATCCTTGGAGAAACCTTTGGCGAATACGGAATGGCCCGTGATGATCACATCATTGTTTATTGTGACAAAGGACAGAACGGAGGGTTTCTCCTCTCAGTCCTCGACTATGCCGGTGCCCAAAACATATCCATGCTCAACGGCGGTATCGCCGCCTGGAAAAAAGCAGGCCATGAACTCAGCGATGAGGAACCGGATTATGACGAGAAAACCTTTGAAGCAAATGTCAGAAGTGAGCTGCTTGTTGACAATGAGTTCGTCAAGGCCAACCTCGTCAACCCCAATGTGGTAATCGTTGACGTCAGAATACTCCAGCAGTCAATGGGGCTATTGAAACATGGGCTGGCAGAACGGCATGGACGCATACCGGGATCCGTTCAATTCCCGCTCTTCGGACTATACGAAGATCATGCCGGTATAAAAAGCCCGGAAGAACTCCTCTGGGTGCTCAAAGAACGCAATATCCCGAAACACAAGACCATCGTCCTTACCTGTAACACCGGGATGTATGCGGGAGCGTCCCAGTTTATCTTTCGCTATCTGGGCTACCCCGATGTCAGGGTGCACGATGAATCATGGATTAGCTGGGTAAACTGACACTCATTAAAATTACAAAAAACAAAGGGGCTGCTCCACCGATTGTGGAACAACCCCTTTGTTTTTTACTATAAAATTAGTTAGTTCTCGTCCTAAAACCGCTCTTTTTTCCGATCTCAATCAAAAAAACTGGTTTTCGGATGGAAACAAGTTAGATGCCTTTTAAGACCTGCAGTATTTCCGGGTCCTTCTCGTCCTCTGCGAGAATGATGTGGCATGCTTCGCAATCCATGGAAATTGCCTCGCCACTGCTCGTTTCATGTTCATCATCGTGACAACGGAAACAGCCGGAATCATTCTGGTGGCCTCGAAGGCTGCGATAGTTATTCCAGGTAATTTTCATGGTTGGCCAGACATTTTCCAGATAGGCGGCCTGAACTCCTGATATGGCTTTATCCAGCATCGGCATATTGTTATTGACCACCTCTGGGTATTTAAGCCGATACCAGCCGCGCAGTTCCGTGGCAATCTTGTCTTTGGCCTCCTGATGACTGGCATAGTCCCTGGTAATGAACTCGAACCCTATCTTCCTGATGAAAGGAAGTTGGCGAGGAATTGCTCCAAGCATCAGTTTTTCGTCAAGAGCCTCTTCCGGCGATTTGTATATGTGCGTCGGCCGGTTATGACAATCAATACAATCCATCTCCCGCTCGTAAACTTCAGCATCGTCTGTTTCCTCACCTTTATCGAAAACGACCTTGGTGCCGTCCAGTTTGGTCAGCGTCACTTTTTCTATTTCCTCACGCTCCCAGTCAGAATGAGTATAGGTGATTTTATTATCAGCAGAGACATGCCAGTGAATACCGTGTGCCTCAGAGCCCTGGTAGCCTCCTGAACCGACTTTCAGCAGGAGAACTGTCTGTACGTGGGTGTTGTCTTCATCTGAGAGAAATTTATCTTTAATATAGAGCTTATCTCCATGGAACAGTTCCGGGCGATGACACTCTTCACAGGTATCGCGCGCAGGACGGAGCCCATGCACCGGGGTTTCTATCGGCGTTGCATAGCTTTTTGCGACCACCGCAATAAGCTGCCTGGTTCCAGATAATTTGGCTTTGACAAACCACCCTGCACCTGAACCAATGTGGCACTCGACACATTTGACTCGAGAGTGTGGCGAATTGGAATAGGTTGAATATTCCGGTTCCATCACGGTATGACATAATTGCCCGCAAAAGGCATTGGATTCCGTGTAATGATAGCCAGTGTATGCCAGGAGCACGATCACAAGTACATTTACAAAGGTGAGGCTGGTGGCCAGAAAAATCAGCTTTCGGACTTTTATAAAATTTTCCGGCGCTGAAAGCTTTTCACTCAGATATTCATGAGTAAAAAGACCGACATCCTCTTTACCTTTGAAGAAAAAGAGACCAAGAAATATCAGCACCAGGCCAAGTATAAACAGAGGTGCCACGAACATGTACAGGACAAAACCGAAATACTGATTATGAATAAGACCAAATAACTCAAGCAAGACCCCTATGAGCAGGACAGGAAACGAAGCAGTGGTCATTGTTGCCCCGATCAGAGATAATTTACTTCGGGCAATTCCGTTTATAAAGGAATTGACAATCTGTGTGAACTTAACCAAGGCTGCTCCCTCCCGGCTGTTAATTGAGGTTGATCTTATCCGTGTATCATCAGGTCTTTATCAACGAAAGCGTACTACATTGTCACTCAAAATTAAATGCTTTTCTTTTCGTGGTACAGGAATTGACCAGCCCCCAAAAAGCCCTGCAGGTTTAGCGAATTTGCGACCGGTACCCCGTTTTCTGATATTGTTCTAGTGACCAGATCGTTGATGATGACTGGTAGCGTATACTAACGTGACGATCTTACCGGCACTATCTGAAGTACACCGAGAACAAGCAGATAGACGATACCCGAGAGAACAATAATAACCGGACCACTTGGTAGATCGAGGTTGTAACTGATGCCAAGTCCAATGGTTATAAATGCCATGCAGATCAGGATAGCAAGGAGCATCATCTGTTTGATACCGGCAGCAACATTACCGGCAATTGCAGCCGGAAGTGTCAGTAAGGCGATAACCATAACAACACCAACAACCCTGATCAGCAGAACCACCGTCAATGCCGTCAGACAGAGCAGAACAAAGTAATACCAACCGGTTGGCACCCCTCTTAAAAAAGCATACTCCTCGTCAAAACAGAGGGCAAGCAGCTTGTTATAGAAAAGAACAACCACCGTGACCACGAGAAGATCCAGCAGCAGTACCAGATAAACATCTGATTTTGAGAGCAGAAGAATATTACCAAACAGGTAACTCATCGGGTCGGTATAACCAGGAGTCCTTGCCATAAAGAGCAGGCCTACTGCCATGCCAACTGCCCAAAGCGCTCCGATTACCGTATCCTCCCGCTGAGATCCAAAATGTTTTATCAATGTCAGGATCACCGCCGCTCCAAGCGCAACTATTATTGCCCCTTGAACAGGACTGGCCCAGCCGACCCCAACAACCTGTTCGAGATAGAGGCCGGCACCAATGCCACCCAGTACACAGTGAGCAATTGCACCGGCAATTGAGGAAATTCTTCTGACAACAACGAGTGTGCCGATAATACCAAATGAAATCGAGGCAAGGATGCCGGCTATCAATGCATAGCGTAGAAATGGGAGGTGAGGATCAGCCAATGCGTCCAAAAACTCAGTCATGCGTATGATCCTCCAGGGAGCAGTGATGATCATGCCTGATCAAGTGGAGGTCCGGTCCGTACATTTCTGAGATCAACTCCCCGGTCAAGGCGCTGGTCGGGTGAATAACAACACGCTTATTTACGCAGACAACCCGTTTGAAAAAATGAGATGCAAAGCCGACATCATGAGTAACAAGTAAAATAGTGAACCGCTTATTCAAGTCGGACAGAATTTCAAAAAGATGTTCCTCTGCATACGGGTCGATATTTGCCGTCGGTTCGTCGAGTATCAGGATATCACCTCCTGACGCCAGAGCGCGAGCAATGAGGACCCTTTGCCGCTGACCGCCCGAAAGAGATGAGAATCGACGCGAGCTATGATTGGCCAAACCCATTTCCTCGAGTGCCTCAAGTGCTATCCTGTTGTCTTCACGCGAGTAATGTCCCAAAATGGAGCCACCGAGTCTCCCCATGCGGACCACATCACGAACTGTTATAGGAAAAAGAGGGTCATAGTTAACATATTGCGGCACATAGCCAACCTTGAGTCGACTCAGCTGAGGCGTCTTGCCGAACACCTTAATCTCTCCCTGCACAGGAGACAGTAGGCCTATTATGAGTTTCACCAGGGTGCTCTTACCGCCGCCGTTTGGGCCAACAATGCAGACTGAATCTTTACGGTAGATAGTGAGGAAGACATCCTCAAGAATCGCTCTGCCATCGTATGAGAAACAGAGGTCTCTGATTGATATTACCGGTTTCTTCTGATCCATATCATCTAGTCAATCAATGCTGCTGTTTATCTATCGTCAACTAAAAATTGCTAAGCAATACTCGACTTTACCACTATCAGGCTACCATAGCCGTAATAGTGATGAAGTTCCACTGATTTTAGCTCATTGAGTACTCTGAATAGATAAATGATCTTTCGATAATTGCCGATACTGCTCCAGTTCTCCGACCAGCCAGCTTTCACTGGTCATCGTCTTCGTACCACAGTTTACCCTGTAGACCTTTTTGGACAAAGAACTTTGGCTCGCAGCGTATTTGATAAACTCTTCAGCTGAAACCTGATTTTTTCTCTTTTTTATATAATTATATTTTTTCTGGATATGCGCTCTTGCCTGCGCCCCAGCATATGAATCATTATTGCGGATAAATGTACAGCCGGAGTGCTCAATGAATTGAAGTAAATGTTCTATCTCCTGCCCTGGCTCCAGGCGGGAAGAATCACTGAGGGCGGTGACGGGAACAAGCATCACCATCAGCAGAATTCCTGAAAACAGGTAAGAATTAAAGCGATTCACTTTAACGTTTTGCTAATCTAAAATGAACTTCCAACGGGTTATGATCTGAACTCTCAACCTTATGACTATATGAGCCGATCACTTCCAGCTCTCTATAAAATATCCCATCAACGGTCCGGTTCATAAACATGCTGCGATTATCGGGGTTGAATGCCACAGGCTGCAATTTCAACCTTTCCATTGCTCCATTGACAACCGACTCTCGATCACTGTTCCAGGTATTGAAATCTCCAGCTACAATTACCGGTCCATCGTGTTTTTTTATAATTTCGGCAACCTCTGCGAGTTGTTTACGAACGACCTCACTGGTAACAGTAAAGTTAACCATGTGGGCATTAACAACCAGAAGCCTGCGGCCGCTTCCTGACAGAGGGTATGTGCTGACAAGTATCATTTTAGGGATTACAAATAAAGGCTCCGGCTCCTGAAAGGCGCAATATGAAAGGGATGACGCCTTACTTGCTGCCATTATGCCGATTTTTGTTCCTTGTTTTTCAAATGCAACTGCCAGCAGCCATTTATTGAAATCCAATCCCAGCCAGTTCTCTAACTCTTCACTCAAGGCAGCCTCCTGCAGAAGCAGGAGATCAACATTCTGGCTAAGATCTTTTAAATCACTATGGAAACCATCTTCGGATCCTTTATGGATATTCCAACTGAGAATAGAAAAATCACCAGACCCGAGTGATCTGTCCGGCACATCCTTTTCTTTTACAATTTCGAGTTGATCACAACTTTCAGCTAAATACTGAACTACCTGGTTGCCACTTGATCTCACGACATAAGCCTGGTCCTGTATCACAACACATCCGGAAAAATAAAGGAATCCGGATATGATCAGGAAAGCGAAAAAGCAGCTCAGCGCCGATATTTTTGGTATGATCGTTTTTTTCATCAGGGCTCTACATTATTGCATCAACACACCACATGCAAGCTCAGTTATCAAATCAGATTGGCGAAATTGTGTTTTAGAAAAACTCCCCGGGAGGCAAAAGAGTGAATCATCGTGGATGTCGCATATCATTCATCAACATAATCATCAAA
>NODE-773-length-11119-cov-3.70183_pt1 | contig 11119 bp, 8 predicted proteins | sample MGYA00139097_ERZ477577 | MGnify/ENA metagenome assembly ERZ477577 | reverse complement strand
GTCTGGGAATTACCCGTCCGTATTTTTCATTGGATTAATGTGCTGGCTATTACCACCCTTGCTATAACAGGCTTTATCATTGCAGATCCGCCTGCCATAATGTCGAACATGGAAGCAAGTGAGAGTTATTGGTTTGGTACAGTTCGGTTTATTCATTTTGGTACAGCCTACATTTTCTTTTTTAATATGATTTTAAGGATTTACTGGTCATTTGTTGGAAACAGATTTTCTAGCTGGAAGTCCTTTATTCCTCGTGATAAGAAGATGTGGCGCAATTTATGGCATGTATTAAAAGTGGATATATTTTTAGCGAATGAGAAACACCCGGATGTGAGGAATATTAGTGTTGGGCATAACACCATGGCAGCCCTTTCGTATGTAGCCTTATTTCTAATTGCTCTGGTCCAGGTTTTTACCGGCTTTGGCCTTTATTCGTCCATGTCGGGATGGTGGCTCCCTAAGCTCTTTGCCTGGGTAGTTCCTTTCCTTGGGGGTGATTTTATGGCAAGGACCATTCACCATTCTGCTACCTGGCTTTTTATTTTGTTCACTCTGATTCATGTTTACCTGGTATTTTACCATGACTGGCTGGAAGGCAGGGGAGAGGTTTCCTCCATGTTTGGTGGCTATAAATTTATAAGTCGTGAACGCCTTTCCAAAAAGAAAGTGAATATTACGAATGTGGAATTGCCGGAAGAAGCAGAACCCGAATCAGTTAACTAATAAACAAGCAATACAGTAAATTAAATAGCGAATGGCCAATATAGCCCGACCTCCCGTTGCAGTAAGTAGCGATGCTTTTTTCTTTGAAAAGGACAAAACAAGTAGTATCCTTATTCTGGGGGTAGGCAATTACCTGATGGGTGACGAAGGGGTAGGTGTACACCTGATCCAGGAAATGGCCCGAAGAACCCTGCCTGATTATGTAGATATTCTGGATGGGGGGACTGGTGGGTTCTTACTCCTCAATTGTTTTGAAGCATACAGGACGGTTATTTTTGTAGATGCGACTATGGATGGCAAGGAGGCAGGTACCATTAACTTAATTCGTCCCAAATTTGCGTCTGATTTCCCAAACGCACTCAGTGTGCACGATGTTGGGCTAAAGGATATGATAGAGGCAGTTTACCTTACCAATTTACATCCGGATATTCATTTATTCACCATCTCCGTTGAAGAAATAACCCCGATGACGGTTGCCTTATCTTCCAAAGTAGCTGCTGCAATCCCTTCGGCGATTGATCAAATTTTGGATCTGTCGGGGAAATTAACCACGGTTCATCCCTAGCGTATTCATGACCTTTAAAATTATTATCCAAGGTCAGGTACAAGGGGTGGGGTTTAGACCGTTTGTGTATGTAACAGCCCAAAAACATCAGGTTACAGGAACCGTTTCGAACAATGAAGAAGGAGTAATTGTCTTAGTTAACGGAACCCGGGAAATTATAGAGGGGTTTTACCAGGAACTCACAAAAAATCCGCCAGGGGTAGCCAGGGTAAAAGGTCACCGCATAGAAGAAGTACCGGCTATGTTTTTTGATGAGTTTTCAATTGTCCCTTCCCAAAAAGGGGGTAAGCTAAACCTGCAATTAACGCCAGATTTTGCATTGTGTGATGCCTGCCGCGAGGAGCTTTTAAAAGTGAATAACCGCAGGTATTATTACCCGTTTACTACCTGTACCTATTGTGGTCCGAGATGGGCTATTACGAACACTTTCCCTTTTGAAAGGGCACACACTAACCTGCACTCCTTCCATATGTGCCCTGTCTGCCAGGAAGAATATACCAACCCTTTAGACCGGAGGTTCCATTCGCAAACCAACTCCTGCCCAAGTTGTGGTATAGCACTTTCCCTTTCCGATGCAACGGGGGAGGAACTAGCAGCAGATCCACAAGGGATTTTTAAAAAAATAGCCGCTTTAATAAGGGAAGGATACATCATCGCCATTAAGAACACCAGTGGGTATTTACTCTGTTGTGATGCACAGAATGCAAAGGCCATACAGACCCTGCGCAATCGAAAACGCAGACCTAAAAAACCCTTCGCTATTCTGTATGCTTCCCTGAAACAGCTTCAGGAAGAAGTTAGTATAACCCAGGCCCAGGAAACAGAATTACTTTCCCCTGAGCGTCCCATAGTCCTTATTTCCGGTATAGGTTATAAAGGGCAGTTAGTCTTTGATGCCCTGGCGCCGGGGCTTAACCAGCTGGGGGTGATGTTGCCCTATTCCGGCCTCCTTGAGTTATTAATGAAAGAAGTGCAAACCCCTGTTGTGGCTACAAGCGGTAACATTCATGGTTCACCCATCATTAGCAATCTGGAAGATGCACAAAGTTCTCTTGCCCAGGTGGCAGATTATTTTCTGCATCATAACCTTGACATAACTAATGCGCAAGACGATTCTGTGGTAAAATTTACTCCCAAATTTCAACAAAAAATAATATACCGCAGGTCCCGTGGCTACGCACCCAATTACTATGGTCCTCTTCCCTTTTCTACCGAAAAAATTATGGCACTGGGTGGGCATTTAAAAAGTACCATCGCATTTTACCCCAACGATTTTCTTTACCTAAGCCAATATCTGGGTCATCTCGACCATTATGAAGTATTCAACCGTTTTACCGATACCATTGAAACCTTTGTACAACTTTTTGAAGCTAAGCCGGAGATTCTGTTGGGAGATAAACACCCGGCTTATTTAAGCACCCAATATGGGAAAGGGCTTGTTAAACAATGGGGTGTAACCTGGCATGAAGTGCAACACCATAAGGCGCATTTTGCTTCAGTATTGGGGGAGCATAATTTATTTGATCAAAACACTCCTGTGTTGGGCGTTATCTGGGATGGTACAGGTTATGGAGACGATGGTCACATATGGGGAGGTGAATTCTTCCACTACCAACAGAAAAAGATGGATCGTATTGGCCATTTTGACTACTATGATTGGGTGGCTGGGGATAAAATGGCTAAGGAACCCAAATTATCTTTGCTTTCACTTGCCTGTGAAGGCATGGATGACCTTCTGGAATCAAAGTTTGACTCTCGCACCCTTAATATCTACCAGACCCTATTGCAGAAGAATTCTTTAAAAACGTCTTCTGTAGGTCGGCTATTTGATGCTGTAGCTTCACTATTGGGTATTTGTGATACTAATACTTATGAAGGGGAGGCTGCTATCTTGATGGAACAATATATCGATACATACCAACTTTCAAATTGTAAGGCGTATGCTGTAATTTCGGAAACAGGTACGATACCAACGTCTGATATTATCAGAAATATCTTTGCTGAGGTAGGGCGTGGTGTTCCAAGAGAGGTAATAATTTATAATTTTTTATTCACCTTGGCTACCCTTATTTTTCAGGTAGCTCGCCGGCAGGGACTTAAGCACATTGGCTTCAGTGGCGGGGTATTTCAAAATGCCATTTTAGTAGATATGATAAAGGAAATTGGTAAAGACGATTATAAACTCTATTTTAATAGAAATATATCTTCAAATGATGAGAATATCGCCTTGGGTCAGCTCATGTATTATGTAAACCTAATTAAACAATAATGAAATATCTCAATGAATACCGAAATTTGGAAGCTACCAAGGGGTATCTCAAACTCATCGCACAAACGGTGACACGACCCTGGCAGATCATGGAAATTTGTGGGGGGCAAACCCATAGCTTGGTCCGGAATGGTATCCTTGAATTATTGCCGGAAGAAGTACAGATGATCCATGGTCCTGGTTGCCCCGTCTGTGTAACTCCCTTACAACTAATAGATAAGGCGGTAGAGTTATTAGAGCAGAATGTAATTGTTTGTTCCTTTGGTGATATGGTGCGGGTGCCTGGTAGCAGGAAAAGCCTGCAAGAGGCCAAGGCTAGTGGTGGCGACCTCAGAATACTTTATTCGCCGATGGAAGCTGTAAAAATCGCACGTGAAAACCCGGATAAAGAGGTTGTCTTCTTTGCAGTGGGTTTCGAAACAACGGCCCCGGCCAATGCGCTATCCGTATTACACGCCCAAAAGGAAGGACTAACTAATTATGCCATCTTGGTTTCGCACGTTTTGGTGCCCCCGGCTATGGAAGGGATCCTGGAAGATAAACTTTGTAATATCAAAGCCTTTCTAGGAGCCGGACATGTTTGTGCTATTATGGGAATGAAGGAATATTACCCACTGGCAGAAAAATACAAGATTCCCATCGTTATTACAGGTTTTGAACCTTTAGATTTAGTAGAGGGTATCTATAAATCCGTAAAGCAGCTGGAGGAAGGCCGATATGAAGTAGAGAACCAGTATGCCCGGGTGGTAAAGGAAGGGGGGAACCTGGAAGCTAAAAAAGTCATAAATGAAGTATTTGAGGTGGGTGACAGGGCCTGGAGGGGACTGGGGGTGATCCCTAAAAGTGGTTATGTTTTAAAAAAAGCCTATCAGGCTTATGATGCGGAAATAAAATTCGGGATACAGGCCATAACCGCACCGGAAAACCCCGATTGTATCGCAGGACAAATCTTAAAAGGAATTAAAAAACCCCATCAGTGCAGTGAGTTTGGCAAGGCCTGTACGCCGGCAAATCCCCTTGGAGCCCCTATGGTCTCTTCCGAAGGGGCCTGTGCTGCTTATTATCATTATGCAAATAATCTAATTTCCTCCTAAATTATGGATAGTACAAAGAAGGAATATACCAGTATACATTTAGGCCATGGCAGTGGTGGGTTAATGACCAGGGAATTACTGGATAGTCTTATTTTTAAAACATTTAGCAATCCTTACCTGGACCAGAAGCACGATGGGGCCATTTTTAATATTGAGGGACCTATAGCGGTTTCTACAGACAGCTTTGTGGTTTCCCCTATCTTTTTTAAAGGAGGTAACATAGGAGAGCTGGCGGTTCATGGCACGGTCAATGATGTGGCCATGTGTGGTGCTATTCCGAAATTTATTACCCTTTCCTTTATTGTGGAAGAAGGCCTGTCTATGACAGATTTTACTACAATTATCAATTCCATCAAGGCAGCTGCGGATGGCAGTGGCGTGCAGGTCGTAACCGGGGATACGAAAGTTGTGGAAAGAGGTAAGGGCGATAAAATATTTATCAATACTACGGGTTTTGGGGCGGTACACCCCAGGGCTGATATTGCGGCATCTAACATTAGAACAGGCGATAAAATTATTGTCAATGGTTATCTGGCTCAGCATGGGATGGCCATCATGTCTCAGAGGGAGGGATTGGAATTTGAATCGACCATCGAAAGCGATACCACTAATTTGAACTATATGGTGAAAGACCTGCTTGACGCCTTTGGTTCACAAATACATTTATTGAGAGACCCTACCCGGGGGGGGTTGGCCAGTATACTTTCAGAAATCGCCGAGGAAATAGAAAAAGGTGTTCAACTTATAGAAAACAGTCTTCCTATTGAAAAACAGGTGGCAGCTGCCTGTGAAATTCTAGGGTTAGACCCCTTGTATGTTGCCAATGAGGGGGTTTTTGTTGTGATTGTAGACAAGGCTATCGAGGCGGAGGTATTGGCTCTGATGCGAAAAGACCCCAAAGGCCAACATGCTTCTTCTGTGGGCGAAGTTACAGCTGAACACCCTGGCAAAGTCGTGATGCAAAGTCTCATTGGAGGCAAACGTATTGTAAGTCCCCTTATCGGAGAGCAGTTGCCACGTATTTGTTAGGCGCTTAATATCCAATATACCCCAATTACTATAGCAAAGAGACCACCTGCCAGGCGGATCCCTTTAAAAAAAACATCATTGTGTCCGTTTTTGTAAAGGCTGGCTACTGTTCCTATTACAAAGGCAAAAACCGTCATGGCCAAAACTATCCCAACTCCAAACCCCATAACATAACCAAAGGCTTCGCTTTGTTTTTCAAAACCGAGTACAGGGAGGAATAAAAGAAAATGCGAGATACCTGCCAATCCATGAAGAAACCCAACCGAGAAGGAAGCCCAATTGGATTGTTTAATTTGTGGACTATGTTGGTGTGCATGGGTAACTTCCTGCCCGTGGTCATGCGAATGGCTATGAATTAAAGGAGCCTTCTCACTATGTATATGTAAATGCGCATGGTTGTTTTGTTTTTTGTAGATGTTGTAGAAGGCCCAAACCCCAATCCCTATAAGCACAAAGCCTACTAATTGTTCACTATAGTCAGAGATTTGCTCTACAGGGATAAGTTCTTTAAATACCATAAAAAGCAGGCCTATAGACAACATACCCACCAAATGCCCTATCCCCCAGGATAAGCCAATTTTCCATGCTTTTCTTTTAGATTCAACTGCAAATGGAACCACTGCTGCCAAATGGTCTGGTCCTGAAATTACATGAAGTAGAGCAGCTAATAAAGCGGCTGTAAAAGGGAACACAGTTTCCATAATACCGTTATTGATGGGGTATATTTAATGAGCTTCTAGCCAGTTTTGACCAATTCCCAAATCTACATCTAAGGGAACTTTTAATTCATATGCCGTCTCCATTTCTTCTTTAATCAACTTTTGTAATACTTCTAATTCCGGTTTATAGATATCAAAGACCAGTTCATCATGGACCTGCAGTAACATTTTTGATTTGTAATTGCCTTGCTCAAGTTTTTGGTGAATGTTTATCATTGCTATCTTTATAATATCAGCAGCACTACCTTGGATAGGGGCGTTAACCGCATTTCTTTCGGCAGCTCCTCGCACCACTGCATTGCCGGCATTGATATCTTTTAAATACCTTCTTCTTCCCAAAACAGTTTGAACATAACCATTTTCTCTGGCGAAGTCAATCTGCTCACCTATATAAGTTCTTAACTTAGGATAAGTTGTATAATAAGTATCGATTAATTCCTTTGCTTCAGATCTTGAAAGGTCGGTTTGGTTGCTTAAACCAAAAGCTGAAACACCATAGATAATGCCAAAATTTACTGTTTTTGCATTCCCTCTTTGCTCTCTGGTAACTTCGGTAATAGGCACATTGAATACTTTTGACGCCGTTGATGAATGTATATCTTCTCCATTCTTAAAGGCATCAATCATTGTAGATTCTTCGCTCAGGGAGGCGATTATTCTCAATTCAATTTGAGAGTAGTCTGCTGCGAGTAATACATAATCTTCACTTCTGGGAATAAAGGCTTTTCTTATTTCTCTTCCACGCACTGTTCTAATAGGGATATTTTGTAAATTAGGATTGTTGCTACTCAATCTTCCCGTGGCAGCCACAGTTTGCATATAATCTGTATGTACACGACCACTTATTGGATCTACTTGGTTAGGTAGCGCATCAACATAAGTACTTTTAAGTTTTGTTAACCCCCTGAATTCAAGTACATTTTTTATAATGTCATGGTCTTTAGCCAGATATGAAAGCACATCTTCAGCCGTAGAATACTGTCCAGTTTTTGTTTTCTTAGGTTTGGCAACCAGCTTCAACTTGTCAAATAGAATTTCACCAAGTTGTTTGGGAGAAGCTATATTAAAGGTCTCTCCGGCTTCTTCATAAATTTTAGTTTCAAGTCCCTCAATATCTCGCTCCAATTCAATTGAAAGGCTTCCTAGGAATTCTTTATCCAAGTTAATTCCTTCTAATTCCATTGCCGCTAGGACTTTTAAAAGAGGGATCTCGATTTTGTGAAATAGATCCTCGGTATGTGCATCATCTAATTCTTTTGTAAAATGACTAGCTAGTTGTAAGGTAATATCAGCATCTTCTACGGCGTATTCGGTCTGGCGTGCCACATCAACCTGTCGCATACTCAATTGATTTTTACCTTTCTTTCCTATCAATTCTGTAATAGAAATGGGGGTATAATTTAAATAGGTCTCAGCTAAGACATCCATATTATGTCTCATATCTGGATTAATTAAATAGTGGGCAAGCATGGTATCAAAGAGTTTGCCTTTTACAGTTATCTTATATTTATCCAGAACTTTTATATCGTACTTTAAGTTTTGACCAATTTTTTCTATTTCTTCGGCTTCAAAAAATGGGCGTAAGAGCTCAATAAGTTGCTGGGCCTCTTCCTTATCTTCCTTAAAGGGAAGGTAAAAACCTTTTGAAGCTTCCCATGAAAAGGCTATTCCCACTAACTGAGCTTCTAATGGGTTTAAAGAAGTAGTTTCAGTATCAAAACATACTTTAGTTTGTTGCATTAGTTTTTGAAGAAATAGTTTTAGGCCTAATCCTTCTTTTACTGTTTGATAAACATGGGGTACCTCTTTAAGTGTTTTTCTACTCGAATATTCTTTTAAAGTAGCAGAGGAATTTATATCACTTCCAAATAATGAAAACTGTCCACCTCCGGCTGTTTCTGTTTTTTGGCTTAGCTGCTTTTCTGCTGTCGTAACTTCCTCATTTTCTGGTTTAGCTTGAGAAAAAAGTTTTAGGAATTGATCCTTTAGTCTTCTAAATTCTAACTCTTCGAAAATCTGCTGCACTTTCTCACTATCAGGAATGGATAGTTCATAATCTTTGGCATCAAAAGTTACGTCACAAGTAATACAAATGGTTGCCAGTTTTTTAGAAAGAATTCCTAATTCGGCATTCTCAATTATTTTCTCCTTCATTTTCCCTTTTAGCTTATCTGTATTTGCCAGAAGGCCTTCAAGAGAGCCGTATTCAGCAATAAATTTCCTTGCTGTTTTATCGCCAACCCCCGGAAAGCCGGGTATGTTATCACTGGCATCTCCCATCATACCTAAATAATCGATTACCTGTTCCGGAGTATCAACTCCAAAACGAGTCTGTATCTCGGGTATTCCCCATATTTCAATACCATTGCCCATCCTGGCCGGTCTGTACATAAAAATATTCTCGGAAACTAATTGTCCAAAATCTTTATCCGGAGTAACCATGTATACCTTATATCCTTCTTTCTCGGCTTGTTTTGCTAAGGTGCCTATGATATCATCGGCCTCTATTCCTGAAACTTCTATAATAGGAATATGCATGGCCTTAAGTATGTCTTGTATGAAGGGGATAGCTATCCTAATCCCATCAGGCGTCTCATCCCGATTTGCTTTATAATCAGCATACATTTCAGTGCGTTCTGTGCTACCATCTTTATCAAAACAGACCGCCAGATGATCTGGTTTCTCTCTTCTAATTACATCAAACAAGGAATTCATAAACCCCATGATGGCAGAAGTGTCCATCCCTTTTGAATTAATACGGGGATTTTTAATAAAAGCGTAATACCCTCTAAAAATAAGGGCATAGGCATCTAATAAAAATAGTCTCTTTTGATCGGCCATAGAAATTGTTTTGTAGTGTTTCAAAACTACAAAGATTAAGCCGCTTTAACGAAGAATTTGAACTCAAATATAACTCTTGGAGGGAGTGTTGATATGCCCCTCTCGAGAAAATGTTCTGAAGCTAAAACCAGGTTGTATGCAAAAAGCTCCTGTTTCCCCTTTTTTGTTGATGGCAATAAAGCCTATTTGAAAATCTAGTTTATTTTTATTCTTAGCTATAATTCTTCTAACCCCTTCTTCACAAGCCTCTTGAGGTGACTTTCCTTGCCGCATTAATTCTACTATTAGAAAACTACCTACCGTACGTACCACTTCTTCACCAACTCCTGTTGCCGTAGCTCCACCTACTTCATTATCAACGAAAAGACCGGCTCCAATTATTGGGGAATCTCCAACTCTACCTCCAATTTTATAGGCCATGCCACTTGTAGTACATGCTCCTGCGATATCTCCATTTTCGTCTAATGCCAACATACCAATAGTATCATGATTTTCTATGTTAATGATAGGTTTATATTCTGATTTTTTCTTCCATTCTAACCATTCTTGTTTTGATTTTTCAGTGAGTAGATTCGTTTTTTCAAATCCTTTTTCATAAGCAAATTGTTCTGCTCCTTTTCCCGCGAGCATCACATGTGGTGTTTCTTCCATAACTTTTCTTGCAACAGAAATAGGATGAAGAATGTTTTGTAAAAAGACCACTGCCCCACAATTTCCATCCTTGTCCATAATGCAGGCATCTAAAGTTACATTACCATCTCTATCGGGTCTTCCGCCTTTACCAACCGATTGGTTGTTTACATCGGCCTCCTCTACTTTTACTCCCTTTTCAACCGCCTCCAGGGAGTCTCCTGAATTCCTGAGAATATCCCAGGCGGCAGAACTGGCATTTGGAACATCCCATGTGGCAATAACAATAGGAATGTTAGGGCTTTCCTTTTTTTTGGGTTTAAAGATATCTTGTGCTTTGGAGGTAATAGGACTGGTCAAAACAACTGCCGTTCCCAAGGAAGATTTTTCTATAAAATTTCTTCGATTCATACTCTTAGGTTCCTTATTTTTAAAGTATTAAATATAAGGAATGATTGTAGAAGTATGCGCTAACTCCTTTGAGTCGGCTATTAATGCCGAGAAAGCTGGTGCAGATCGTATAGAACTTTGTATGGAGCTGGGAGTAGGGGGTGTAACACCATCTTATGGCCTAATTAAAAAAGTAGTATCTGAATTAAGTATTCCTGTTCATGTCTTGATAAGACCAAGAAGTGGAGATTTTACATATTCGAAGGAGGAATTCCAAATTATGCAGGATGATATTTTGGTATGTTTGGACCTGGGAGTCTCTGGTATTGTTTCAGGAGTGCTAAATAGGGATTTATCATTGGATTTAGAGAGAACAGCTGTTTTGGTGGATAAGACCAGTAGTAAACATTTTACTTTTCATAGAGCCTTTGATTGGATAAAAGAGCCCTTATCGGCTATTCCCGAATTAGAAAAAATAGGAGTCGACTCTATTTTAACTTCCGGCCAAGAGATTTCAGCTTACTTAGCAATTGATAAACTTAAAACATGGCAGGAAACAAGTGGCGGTTGTATGATAATGCCTGGAGGAGGGATTAATAATTCCAATGCATTTGCTTTTGAAAAGAATGGTTTTAAGGCGATTCATCTTTCAGGAATAAAATTTAAAAAGACCCTTGACTCCAACCCGACGATCTCCATGAATTCAGCAAAGTATCTTGCAGATGACAGCGTTGCGGTTTCTGATTATCAAACTTTAAAAGACGTCATAAACACAGTAAATAAAATTTAATGGTATAGCCTATAGGTTTTTAAAGGATATATTTGTAAAAAAAGCACCTATGTTTCGCTGGATTATATT
>NODE-772-length-11120-cov-18.8722_pt1 | contig 11120 bp, 9 predicted proteins | sample MGYA00139097_ERZ477577 | MGnify/ENA metagenome assembly ERZ477577 | reverse complement strand
CGACGAGATGGGATTTTAATGTATCGACAGGACACTGGCAAGAATATTTTACCAGCGATGGGAGCATCATTGTGGCAGGCAGTGATAAAGGACAAATATCACGAATAATTTTTTTAGAATTTGATTGTGCTCTAGAGACAAAAGAACTCTATTTGGTAGATAGGCTTCGTTCCAGTCTGGCGAGCAGTTGATCTTTGCCCAATTTTGTTACCGCCGAGAAAACCACTCTTTCTTCGGGGCTGAGTCCGTGACCCGCATCCAAGATAGCGGCCATCTTATTCCTCTTGTTCCCTGATAATTTATCGGCTTTGGTATAGACCGCCAGAGATGGGATAGTGCGCTGCTTAAGCCAGAGGAGCAGTTCCCTGTCCTGTTTTTTTGCCTCATGCCGCAAGTCCATGATTACGACAACCAGACGCAGTTGTCTGCGGGTTTCGAGATATGAGGCGATCAGTGAGCCCCATTGAGCCTGCATCTGTTTAGAAACCTTAGCGTAACCATAGCCAGGAAGGTCCACAAAGTTACAGGTCCCATCCACAAGGAAGAAATTCAAGCCCTGCGTTTTACCGGGACGTGAGCTGACCTTGACGAATTTTTTCCGATTAAACAGCGCGTTGAGCAGGCTCGATTTACCAACGTTCGATCGGCCTGCGAAGGCTATTTCCGGCAGCTCGTCCTCGGGCAGCTGCTTGAGGCTGTGAACACTTAACTGAAAGAAGGCTTCATTGAGGTTCATCTTGGTATCCCCTGGCAAAATCAGATAACCTTATTCAACGGATACTCGATAATTCCTTCAGCGCCCTTTTCTATCAAACGCGGGATCAGATCCCTGACCACATCTTCGGAAACCACAGTTTCAACTGAAAACCAATCGGATTGGTAGAGATTGGCAATGGTCGGAGCATTGAGGCTCGGCAGAATCTGCACCACCCGATCGAGATCTTCATTTTGAACATTCATTTTCAAACCCACGATCCGATCAGCTCTCAAGGCACCTTGCAGGAGCAGTGAGATGTTTTCTATTTTCTTCCGTTTCCAGGGATCCTGCCAGGCTGCCTTGTTGGCAATCAACTGGGTATTTGATTGCATCAGCTCATGGATAATCCTAAGGCCGTGAGCTCTGATGGTACTCTCAGTTTCGGTGACCTCTACCACCGCATCGGCGAGACCGGCGACTACTTTAGCCTCGGTGGCGCCCCAGGAAAATTCGATGTCCACCTCGATGTTTCTTTCTTTGAAAAAACGTGTGGTGACATTGACAAGCTCGGTTGCCACTTTCTTGCCCTGCAGATCCTCTATCGATTTGATCTCAGAATCGCCGGCCACAGCAATCACCCAGCGTGTCGGTTTATTACTAACCTTCGAGTAGACGAGGTCAGCCACAATGATCGCATCAGAATCGTTTTCCAGCGTCCAGTCCTTGCCTGTAATTCCTGCATCGAGCATACCGCTCTCAATGTATCTCGACATTTCCTGAGGTCGACAGATAGAGCAGTCGAGTTCAGAATCATCTATTTTGGGAAAATAATTTCTCGCCGCCGGCTTGATCAGCCAACCGCCTTTTTCGAACAACTCAATGGTTGCCTTCTCAAGACTTCCTTTGGGCAATCCTAACTTCAACACATTCATAACCTACTCCGCAATTCAGCTTTCTGAGCCGTAGACATCTGCCGGATCAAATACCTGTTTTTCGATGACCTCCAAGTCGTCCATGTTCAGTTTTCTATAAAAGCAGGTCGGGTATCCATTGTGGCAGGCGGCCCCCCCAAGTTGATCTACCCTATAGATGACACAGTCAGAATCACAGTCAACCAGAATTTCTTTTATTTTCTGGACATTACCTGAGCTTTCACCCTTGAGCCAGATTTTATTTCGTGATCTGCTCCAGTAGTGGGCTGTACCGGTCTCAACGGTCCGGTTCCAGGCTTCCTCGTTGATGTAGGCAAGCATCAGTACCGCCCCGCTCCGGTACTCCTGGGCGATAGCAGGAATCAATCCATCAGAAGACTTATTAAAGTCGAGTTTCACCATGTTTTTTCACACCTTAGAGCAGAGTCCCGATGATGGACCCTAAAACCTCTTTTGAAACGATCTGTTCAGAGGGCACCACATTATGATTCTGATCACTATTTGTCAAGAACTGTAGGAGTTTCATCTTATTTGACACTGAACACCTAAATCACTATTGTGCTGGTTCATCGAAACAGTAGCGGCGCGGAGTAAAATTATCGATATTACTTTCTACACAGGACAGCATATCAGCATGAGTATTGTAAAAGAAAATGACAACATCGTGATAACATTCACGGGTAAACTGGACAACGGAATTGTATTTTTCGAAGTCCCCTCTTCAGAGCCCATGAAAGTTAAACTTGGCGACAGCGAGCTACCCCCCACTGTAGAAATGGCTGTTGTCGGCATGGAGAAGGGAGAAAGCAAAAAGATACGCGTCTCTCCCGATGAGGGTTACGGTCCCCGTATGAAAGATCTGCTTCACGAAGTCCCAAGAGAAACATTTGGCGATCGCATCGATCCCAAACCAGGCATGGTTCTCTCTCAGAAGGTGGAGAAAGACGGCCTCGAAAAGAAAGTTCCGGTGACAGTGATCGAAGTCAAAGAAGACATGGTCGTCCTCGACTACAACCATCCGCTGGCGGGTCATCATCTCACCTACGAATTAACGGTGATAGATATCGGTTGAGTCGAACCGGGCGGTATATGATGGTTACTTAAATTATCGGAGTTGAAGCATCTTCGATTCAGACGATCACTCCACCATCAGTGGCGGCTGGTAGCCGAGAGCTCCGCTGAAATCTGCTTCATCTGTCTGCGCCCCCCTGAAGTCCGCATCAGTCAAATCCGCCTCGCTAAGATCAGCTTTATAAAGATCAGCTTTGCGCAGATCGGCTTCTCTCAGTTGGGCCCCTCTCAAGGTAACACCCTTGAGGTTTGTTCCAGCCAGATCGGTCTTATTCAAAACAGCCCCGCTCAGATCGGAACCTTCCAGATCGGCTCCGCTCAGATCCTTTCCGGAAAGATCCACTCCCATGAGATTGCACTCGTAACAGCGTTTGCTATCGAGCAGTTTTTCTATGATCTGTTCTGACGAGGACACTGTCGCTAAAACCGTATCCGCACCAGCTGGCGAAACTTCTTCTGCGGCTTCTACAACTTCTGTGGCCAGATCGGTTTCAATCACTGCTTCGTCCTTTTTCTCTTCAACTGCAGCTACAGTATCCCTTGGTTCAGGAGTTACCACCGCCTTTTCCTCTGGGGAAACGTCACCTACTTTCTCATCAACCTCGACGTTCGCCTGCTTGACCGGGGCGACAGTTTTAACCGCCGGAGCTGCCCCTGATGCGATGGAACCATCGGGCTCATCGGGATTTTGATTTCCCGCAGCCACCGCAGCTTTTTTCTGATCCATTACTTCTTTCAGCTCACTCTGCTCAACAGCGTTGGCACTGTCGCCAGACAGAGCCTCATCTGTCTCCTCAGGCTGCACGGTATCAGTGGTCATGGCGATCTTCTTGTTGTCGATCACCTCCTGCGGTTGGTTCATATCAGTAACTTCTGCGGCGTCATCAGGCTCAGCTGCGACCTCTTCGATTTTCGCAGAATCTTCAGCCACCGCAGCCTTTTTCTGATCCATTACCTCTTTCGGTTGAGCCTGGTCCGGGATATACACCTTCTCGGTGATTTCATCTGGCAGGTCACTGGCAACGGGCTGGCCCTCCACCACAGTACCGTCCATGATGCTTCCCTGAATAAAGGCACCGTCGAGAAGTGCACCTCGCAGATCAGCTCCCCTGAGATCGGCATTGGCCAGATCCGCACCTCCGAATTTGGCATCCCTTAAGTTTGCACCAGACAAATTGGCTTCAGAAAGATCAGCGAGAAAGAAGGTGGCGCCGCTCAAATTGGCATCCGATAAATCGGCACCGATTAAAATCATGCGATTAAGATCGGCACCTTTTAAATTACAGCCTACACAAGCGTTCGTGCGTACAAGATTATCTATGTTCTGCTGAATTGCCTGGCTATTCTCATCGGCAGATACGGTGTTGCAGTACATTGTCAGTACCAACACGGCTGCACAGAATCCGGGATAACTCCTCAGGGTCATTTGTTTTCTCCAGGATAATTAATTGTTGAGCTACTCAAAGTCACTGGCTCCGTTTATACCAGATCTCAAATTTTGTTTAAACATGGTTGTTCAGCGGCTAGCCTTCCATTGCCATGGAGGAACTGGATCGTTCCCGCTCCACAGCCCCCGTCTTTGTTTTTTTGCCTCCGCCTGAAGATGCTTCCAGCGCTGGCACACAGGCTCACGGCAGTAACGGTCATACACCCAGCTATGACCATTGGCCACCATTGCCTCGTTTACGTTTAAGTCCTTTATCTTGAGCAGTGACACGTACCTGCCGTAGCGGTCCTGATATTTGATATAAAGTACTCCCTTCTGCCCCATTACCATCTTTTTCAAACCATTCCTGGCCGGGATACTATCGGGCTGATCATACTCTGGCGCATCAATTCCCCATAGCCTGACCTCCATCTTTTTGGTGCCGTTTCGAACCACCAGAGAATCTCCGTCCACTACATAATCGACAATTATAGCAGCAGGACCCTGGGCTGCCCAAGCTATCCTCTCCGTGAAGTCAAAGGCTGCCAAAAAGCAGATCAAGCAGAGGAAGAACCACGATCTATGAGTTCTTGGCAGCACGGCAGTTTTCATACAATTCGGCATTGAAGATTTTGAGTAGTGGCTCCCATAAACAAAAACTAAGTGTCAGATTTTTGTTAAAATAGTATACGTCTGATATCATTCTCACTGGATATTCAAGTAACCGTTGTGGTTTTATTTACAATTGCCGTTATTTACTTGTTTGCGGATCAGACTGTATGCTATAGTTTATGGCGTAAAACGACGTGTCCATTTTTTGACATGATAGCACATGAGACGAGTATCATCAATTCAGCCAATTACCTAACTCGATGAGCCGGTCATTATACATTCTGCATGCCTTAGCCGACCAGACTGATCCCAACTTGTTAATCGAACCGATCGCCAGTCGGTTTTCAGCCGTCATCCAAGATCAGGTTAATGGTGAAAATCTGCTGACTGAATTGCGCCGCAAACCATACTCGATCCTCTTTTTAGACAGTAGAATCAAATCGACTTATACCACCTCCCAGTTATTTGGAAAAATAAGCGAAGAGTTCAAAGATCTGGTCATTATTCTTCTGGTCGATGACCCGTCATTTGACCATCTTCAGGCAGATCACGGTAACGGACCTTTTTTTCATCTTAGCTTTCCTCTTCAGCCGGCAGAGGTGACGTTCTGCGTCAACCATTGCCTTACCCTCTTTAATCACAGAAATCAGACAACCAAGCGAAACAACAAAAATAAGTCTTTTTCGATGTCTGGCTTCATCGGCAAGAGCCCAGCCATGAATGAGCTCTTCGAGATAATCAGACGGGTGGCAGAAGACGATTACTCAACCGTGTTGATCAGGGGAGAGTCAGGTACCGGAAAAGAATTGGTCGCCAAGGCAATCCACGCCAAGAGCAGCCGTCGAAAGCATAACTTCGTACCGGTCAATTGTGCTGCAATTCCCGATGAATTATTGGAAAGCGAACTTTTCGGTCATTTGAAAGGATCATTTACCGGGGCAGGCCAGACTAAAATTGGCAGAATTCAATATGCTGATAACGGAACCCTGTTTCTCGATGAAATCGGTGATATGAAACCGAACCTTCAGGCTAAATTGCTGCGGGTCATCCAGGAACGCGAGTTCGAACCAGTCGGCTCGCTCAAAGCAACACCGGTAAATACCAGAATCGTTGCCGCCACCCATTGTGATCTTGAAGAACTTGTCCAGGAAGGCCGCTTCAGGGAAGACCTCTATTATCGGTTGAGCGTGATTCCCCTTGAAGTTCCGCCTTTGCGAGCCCGCCCTGATGACATCACGCTGCTGCTCGAAGATTTTGTTGAACGCTATTCGACCAGAAGAGGAAGGGATAAAATTGTCTTTTCACCCGAGGCTCTGGAAATTCTTTTCAATCACCAATGGCGGGGTAACGTCAGAGAACTTGAAAACCTGGTACAGCATATGTCCATCCTTTATAGCGGTAAGAGAATCTATCCACACCATCTACCGTCGAAATTTACTACCCACCTGAAAGAGGAGGATATGTATACGTCAGGCCAAATTCCGTATCCTGCCTCTCAGTCAGAAAACGACATCAGCGCAGAAAGAGCGGCGTTATTCGCCCTCACTGCCCCACCCACCCCTTCGATCGATTTTCAGAACGGGCCAATAAATTTCAATGAACTCATAAATGATTTCGAAACGGAACTCATCATAAAGGCGCTCAAATTCACTTCCGGAAACAAAAAGGAAGCATCCAGGATGCTCTGCCTCAAACGGACAACCCTACTGGAAAAAATCAAAAAGAAAGAGATTGATGGCCGCTGGGAGGAGTGACCTTTCCCTGGTAAGACCTTAGGCGGAGAGCGGCTCCAAGCCTCTTATTTTCTGCAGAAGTTCTTCACTATCGACTGGAAGCATGACGATATCATCCACGCCATAGCGCATAGCTTTCATGACATCCTTCTGGGTCCATTGAGAGGCGGCCACGAGAATCGGGACTGAAGAAAAAGATTTTATCTTGATCACCACACCCAAAGCAATTTCATCTGGCTTTTCGACCACAATGAGAATTGCCTGGTAAGATTCGATGTCTGTTTTATGAAGTTCCTCAGCCGAAGAGATGCTGTCTCCGGAGAGCCCTTCAGCTGCAAGAGCAATTAACACCTCCGAGGCGCAGCCCTGTGTAGCTTCAATGGTTAACACCCTGGGTAACGAATCAGCCTGCAGGGACGATTTTGTTTCTATTGGAGCCCCCCTGCTTGTCTCACTCTCTGATGATTCCAGTTCCGTTTTGCTGGCTTTAGTCCCAGTCGTGCCGGGTTCAACCCTCTGGAGATATTCCTGCACAAAGGCAGGAATCAGCAGATGTAATCTGCCACAGTCTAGACCATCTGCCGAAAACTCAAGAGATGACAGCGTGTAGCTCGAATCAGAGGGGGTGTCGGAGGAGTAGGATTCCTTGGATTCCTCTTCATACTCCTTTATAGCTGCTTTTTCGAAAAGTAGTTTGCCGTTGGACAACTCCTGGCAGACAAAGGACAGCACATCGACAACAATAGAACATATCTCGTTATAGCCGTCTTGACAGTCAGCACTAAATGGACTGGAAAGAGAGCTCTGGATCAATCCTTGTGCTCCTTCGGTCAGTAACAACCCGAGTTGGGTGGCGTCTGTCAGTTCGGCTATCAGCCAGGCTTCGCCGACGGAATTTCCAACTATCGAAAGAGAGGTGCGCAGGTGCGCAACACGGTCGACCTCCTGGAAAAGTTCCACGGGTGTTGCAACGGCCGTACTTTTCTCAGTTATCTGCACGCTTACACCCAACAGATTACCAAGCTCTATTTTTAATGGGGGGAGCAGATGCGAAATAAGAGAAATAGTCGTCGTATCAGCTGTCGTCGACTCGTGTTCGAAAAGTGCTGACAAGTGTGACCCAAAAAGACTGGATTGTTTACTGTTCTGCGTCCCCAATTCCAAAGAACTCTGAACTTTCTGTTTATCAGCTTGCTTCTGGAATGGCTCACTGCAAACCAGGACAAAGGCTGGCAGCAAAAGGGAAAAACCGTTTACTGGAACGGAGCCCAGATTGATGCTTGCACTGATTTGGTAATAGGTATGCTCAGCGGACAGATAATTGAGGATATCATTCATCTCCTTTCTGCCGTCAGCAATTGTCTGTTTCTGACAAGTGATGGTGGAAATCATCGCATTGTCATTCTGAAATGGCTCTAAAAAGGAGCCGACAAAACATTTTGCTATCTCATCAAAAGCATATAGTAATTCTTCCTCATCATCATATGTGGTTGAAGAAATGATCTCATTTAGCTCTGAAGCTGACAACATGAGCATTTTTCCACCCAGCCTCACAACGCTTTTTTCTGCGGTAACCAGGCACCCTTCTCCTTCATAGATACCACTCATGGTCAACCCAATGATACTATTCCGCCCGTTCAGTATCTCCAAAAAACCCTGTTTTTTTATCAACGACGCCGACTGTAAAGTGAGCTCCAGTTCGGCCCCTATGAGTTTGCTGACCTCATTCTGGGCCTGGAGAAGCGCCTCACTGCTAATCCGTTCTATAGTGCTTTGCATTTTCTCAGTAGTAATGCTTTACAGCCAATCTGGGCGGAATAAAGCCGATTCAACGGGCGGCTGGTCTTGATAACCATCTATAGCACTGGTAATACGTGGGGTCAATGACTAGAGAAGTAGCAGCGCGGCTGGCTTGACTAAATATTCAGTCAACAATTCATTACTGGTGCATTACTACAACGTCACCATTTTGACATTAGACCTTTAAACGGTATTGAACCAGACACCATAACTTGCTGGTATTATGTTTTATTTTTGATATTATAAGTGGAACGTAACTTGCAATAGCTGCTAAAGTACCCCAAAAACCAGACTATGAGACTGTTAATTTTGACATTGTTGCTTGTCGTCACTTCCATGAACGAAGGGAGGGGTGCGCAACTCAACAGAATATCCAGAACCCAAACTGCCACTTCCGTTCTGATCTATACCTACTTTGACGAACTACCAGTTTACCGTCAGCGGTTCAACGACAGACGCCTTGATCTAACCTTTTTCGACACGATCGCTGAAGAGCGTCTGCAGCTTCCTGAAGCCGACGATATTTTAATCAAGACGCTTGTCGTTCGAGAACAGGGTAAAACGATTCTCAGCTTTTTTTTCCGCTATATTCCTCAAGATCTGGCAATAAATACGGACCAGTCAGAAACTCTAATTGTCGATCTGATTCCTGGCAATCGTTTCACCGCGACCTACAGGGAATTGCTCGCCAGTCTTGGTCAAGTTTCGCTTGTCCCTGGGAATCGGAAGACCAAAGCCAGTCCTCTCTCATTTTCGCCTTATGGTGATGATTGGCTGTCTTTCTTCAAAAAGATCGACAATGAGCCCTCTCTGATACCTTTGCCAAAATCGTACTTCCTACCCTTCCCTCTAACTTCCTTGGCGACCGCCGCCGATAGTAGGAATTTTGACGAAAGTTTAGCCGTGATACAGGGATTAGACCAGACGGACTGGTTCGAATCACTGAGGTTTATCCAGAATCGACTCACCTCGATCCAAAAAGGTGAAGAACGCAAGTATTATGCTATCGCCCATGCCGATATCTTGTTCAGGCTTGGAAGTGTAGGGGCTGCCAGTGATCAGTTCCAACTTTTACAAGAAGCTTACAAGGATGATATCGCTGGCGACCTTGCAATTTATAGCAGAGCTGTAATCAAGGCGCTGAACCATGATTTTTATAAAGCTCAAATAGAATTACGAGCATCGCTTGAGCGTTTGCCGGAACATCATCCGCTGTTACCTTATGTTCGTTTAGCGCTGGCCGAAACAGCGCTTGCCACTAATCAATACAAACAGATGAAAGAGCAACTCGACACCATAGAGGAGATCTCTTCCCCGTTGAGTTCCAGAGTTCAGTTGCGCACTGCTGATCTCGCTCTTGCGACCGGACGTTCTTCCGACGCCTTTACCATCTACAGTAATCTTTATGGATCTCCAGCAATGACCGGACAACCATACAGCATCAGCGGATATTGTTCTATCCTCTTCAGCCGACAAATATATGATGAGAGCTTTAAGTGTTATAAAGAGCTTGCCTCTCTTCTCAATGACAAGGAGCAGTTGGCCCAGGCCCATTATCGTGCGGCCCTGTCCGAAATGATGGCCGGGGAAGTAGGTGTAAATACGGCTGATCGTTTCAATCAGATAATTGAGCGTTTCCCAGGTACTGCAGCCGCGCTGAGAGCGGAGATGAAACAGGCTGATATCTGTTTCCTGCAGGGCGGCGACTGCGCAGACAATATACAGCCCTGGTACCGGAGTATCGCTGATCAGGCCACTAGCAGGGACATTTCCCAGGAGGCCTCTTTCAAAGAAGCTCTTGTATACCATCTGGACGGCGACAATTCGATCAGTATCCGACTATTGTCAGAGATGTTGAGAACCTTCCTGAGTGGAGATACCAGAGATCACGCACAGGCCCTGCTCATTCAGATTATACCCGGAGAAATTGAGCGCCTTCTGGCTGAAGGTCAGGATGTCGAGGCTATAGCCCTCGCCCAGCAGAATCGTTTTTTCTTTGAAAACGGCTGGCTGGACAATGCTCTTCTGCTTCGGGTCGGCCTGGCCTTTGAGAATTTGGCTTTGTACCCTGAGGCACTGCAACTTTTTCTCTATTTAAAAAAATCACCCAACTCCGACGATGATGAAACTATCCACTTAGCCTCAGCCAGAGTTGCCCACGCTCTTGGTGATTATCGCCTGGTGGAAGATCTGGCAGCCGAGTATGTTTACCGATACCCTGAAGGTAAGTATCAGCTTGATATTCTTTTTTACCAACTTGACTGCCGATACGGAGTCGGTCATATCGATGAGGCCCTGAAACTTCTACCGACGCCTCTACCGCAGCGAGACGATTTCAGATTGCTAACGGCCTCGCTTTATTTTTACAATAATGACTATGCTCGTACCGCAGATTTACTTTTGCCTTTATACAGAACCAATGGCACGGGTTTTTCAGAGGATCACCTCTACATGTTGGCTGAAAGCCTGTTTAATCTCCAATCTTTCAGTGAGTGCTTAGCCCTTTTTGTAAAATTAGCAGCAACTGAAGGGTACGGGCAATCTGCCCGCTACAGACTCAGACAGCTTAATGATTCCAAAGGGGAAGAGGCTACTATATATATACCTGCGGATGGCAGAGATGAGGACGAGGAGCAGGATCGGTGGCAACGATTTGCAGCCCTGGATTTACGTTATAAAGATATGCTGAGCCTTTTGCATAACTAAGATTTTCGTTCAAAATCAAGGCATGCGAGAAATTTTACCACAGGCATATGATTGATATTCCGAGGATAAAATTTTGAGCATAACGCAAAGTTTGGGCGAAAAGATTGTTTTGCAAATGGCTCTGCTTTCAAATCTATAAGGGG
>NODE-771-length-11149-cov-31.5368_pt1 | contig 11149 bp, 9 predicted proteins | sample MGYA00139097_ERZ477577 | MGnify/ENA metagenome assembly ERZ477577 | reverse complement strand
TGGACAAACTATAGGATATGTACCAGTCGGTGATACTGTAAGATAATCATTGTACGGGTCTGTCCAATTATTTGTTTCAGCCTCCGCAGCAGCATCAAGTTTCGCTTGCTCAGTGTTATCAATAACACCGTCCATATCCAAATCACCTAATAACTGACGACGTCTACCTTCGATAACATCTCTATTATCTAGAAATCCATCACCGTCTAAATCGTCGGCTGCGTTTACAACACCATCGTTATTTACATCACGTAATGCGTTATCTAAAGTATTTGAAACGTATACTCCATCTATTATTGTAAAATCAGATGTAGGTGGTTCTGTTGGTGGTTCTGGTAACGGTGTCTGTTCGTATAACCTTCTATCATGTCCCATGTCAGAAGCGGATACAGTAATCACTTCGTGTGTTGTATTTGATAGCATACGCGGGGGTAACGTAGCAAACGTACCTTTCGGGTTTGCTACTGAACTGACATTACGTAGAATGTCGTCGAAATGTGTTACTAACTTTTGTCGTTTCCTCATTTAAATATTATGAGTTCCTAGGACCCCCGACATATTTTCCGGGTAATCTTTCCTCTTTTTTATAATCCATTTGTCGCATCTTTAACAATTTCCCAGCATCGACAGTCTCGCTTTGATAAATACCAGAAGCGACGTTAGTTTGTGGTGTAAATTCTACATTCTGTACAAAATGTGCAAGAATTTCCGTTTCTGGTTTCCCTTGAATTTTAATAAGGATCATATCCCATTGATCGTCTGTGATAAAATCATAAGTATGTGTAATATCGATAGCATCGTCTACTTTTTCGTAATGGTTGTCGAATTGGTCAGCTTTATATTCCACTGTACTGGGAATATCAATCATATCATGCTCAATTTTTTGAGGTTGTAATCTGAATTCATACTGACCCAAATTTTTAATTTTCCCACTTTGATAAGTAGGATTTGTTAACCAATTAATTTCTTTAAAATGTTCATTTAAAACAGAAGGTTTAAAATGAGCAGTCATGAAACTTGTAGCCGCGTCTGCACCTAAACGTGGACAGAAATCCTTACTGCGTCGATTCATAGGGACACGCACAGCTTGCCAATACCCATCGTTGTGATCATCGGAACTCACACAGCGCAATTTCAGCGCTTGACTGACAATTCTGTAAGAACCAACGATACCATCCACACCGATGTTACTAAATTTAACTCCACCTGCTATATCGGTGAAATTACCAGTTTTTAATTCATTATAATGTATACCACCGGAAGTTAGACTACCATCACTTACAGAACCGACCGTCCCGAAACCAGGATACAAAGCAATTATCATTTGTCCTGCCCAAGTTGGGTCAAATGTCTCGTCAATACTATTCGTTCCTGGATTGGCTATTCTCTTTTTAAACCTGTGCATTTTCTGGACTTTAATCCCGAATGATTGTGTTAATTTACCATCTGGGATTTTAGGATTCGACGTTGCCGTTGAAAATGGGTATCGATATACCTGTAACTGTCGCGCAGCTTGCGCATCTACGACTACTTTCTTCGTATACTTTGATTTTGAAGATCCTTTATATTTTTTAGATCGTTTGCTATACTTCCCTGCCATTGTTTATTACTCTTTTTTTCGTAATGTTGATGAAACAAAATGAGCCCACTTTTTAATAAAACAATAACCTGGCAGATAAGTGTAGCTATAAGAATGTACTTTTCGAGTTCGGAACAATCCATTTTATGAGACAATAACCTCACAGTACAAAAGTACCGAGAACAAAAATCAACAATTAACCGTTATTAACCGTCGTGCTCACACCCCCCCTGTTCACAACTTCCGGCACGGCACACTATTAATTTTTATAATATATAATACACGTGTAAACTTACACGTGTAATGTTCTTGTCACTTACTCAACAGGTGAGCAAGTGACAGAAGTCGCCGTAATACTAGTAATAGTCATTATGACCACTTATTGCTCATTTATAATGATATTACTTATGGCGACTTCTTTATACGTGCTATTTATTTAGTGAGCCCGAGCAAGAAGTTAAAATGAGTTTGGGGGGGGTCTCGTAGGACCCCTGTATACCATGTACCACAAACTAATAATTTTAAATCAACTTCTTGCTCACCTAAATTTCTACACAAAAGGTACAGAAAAAACATACTACAAACGAAAACGAGCTTAAAGTTAAAATGAGCCTAAAGTTATAATTAACTATTATTTAACGTTTCTCTTATAAGGTACGTTGTTTTTTTTCTGAAAAAAACGTGAACCTTCTTGTGTTAATTTTAAATTTGCCCAATATGGTATTTCGTGATTTTTAATACTAATACCAAATTCTTTAAAATATAATGTTTTGATATATGAAATATACTGATTATAATTCTTTGGTTGTTTAACCATTAAATCAACCAAAGCTGGTGAAAAATTAGCTTTTGGTGCAAATTTTTGTTCCCCTTTATTCCAATTTATAATATAACCTTTTACCGCAGATTCAGGTGGTTTCCTACTACCCCACTTACGAATATTGGTTGTCATGTAATTATCTAACCTAAATTTAGAATTACTATCACCTTGTTTGTAATCTAACATATTTATACCGGGTACTTTGGGAAGATCACGTGCCCATGTACTACGACGAGGTTTAGATCGACTACCAATAGTTTTAGTAGGAGAGGTTAGTGGATTTCTACCTATTGAAATTTTACTACGGGAAACATTCGGTGTCACGTTTGATGTACCATTTAAGGTATTAACGAGTTGTGTAGAATAATTACCACTTAATAGAAAACTATGTAAAACTTTTTTTTGAGCAGGACTACATGTAGGTTGACTTAAAATACTACGTACAACACCAGTAGGAGTTGTAGACGTAAGTCTTCTGATCTCGGCGTCAAGTTTAGCCTTGTCCTGTTTTAATTTATTTATAAAAAAAGACGACTTTTTCTTAGATTTGAGTTCCCCATAAAAAGCCTTTTTAAATTTATTGAAAGCAATAACCTTTTTCTTATCTATCATATTGATTATGTCAAATGAAAATTTATGTACTGATGCCACTACTTCTATCAAATCTAACAGCAGCGGAGGATTTGGAGTTACTACAGTTGAAGAAGACCTCGATACGAAAATCGAGGCCAAAAAACTCAACGAGAGTGACAGCGAAATCAACGTCACTAAGTTCCTCGATGAGTTCGAAAATGAGCAAGAAGCACTGCGTTTGTACGAACCAAACTTATATTCCGTAGCAACTACTTCGTATGTTTTAAAGAAAAAATTACTGGGTTTATTTATGGTTGGAGATATGCCACATGATCCAATTAAGGTGACTCCGCAAAAACTTAATAGGTTACGGCTAGCCTACCACCACTATGCTAACTTAATTGTTTCCCATATTACTATGGTACAAAAAGATATTCAGAGTGATCTAGCCGACACCTATGAAATTACGGCTATAGACTTAGTGTATTTAAGTTTATACGGTGAAAGAGCATTCTCCGAATGCTTATAGAGACAAGTATGTTATATAGATATCAGAGTAGGATTCACCCCTGGGTTTAAATGCCCACGTTTTTTTTTCATAATAGACCAAGACGAGCGAGGTCTATTATTTTTTTTTAACGTGAACCTTCTGTTGTAAGGGGGTTGGGGGTTGGGGGGGTGAAACCTACTCTTAAGTAGAGATGTTTTTTTTTTGAAAAAAGTAATTAACGGTTAAATAACCGTTAACCGTTAATTAAAAGTTAAGTAGAAATTAAGTAGAATTTAATTTATGTTAATTGGTTCAGCTGGTAGTTGACACATATCGTTGGTAATGTTTACGACATCATAACGGTCTTTAGAAAAGGCGTCTAAAGAGGGGTCTACGTTCATGAATACCACAATGTGCGGTGGATTAAACTTCTTATTACACGAATTATACTTACCACTGAAAAAACGGCCGTCTTTGACCATTTCTAAGAATTCGTAAGAAAGATATTCAATACGCTGACGTGGTACGTCCATGAACAAAACCCTATTCCGGACATTGTACCCATGGCACATGTCTCCTAATTTGCCAAAATTCATAATTTGGCTTTCTTCGGGATGTACTTCCTGGTAAAAACGTGCGAACCAACTTTTACCAGTGTTTCCTGTATAGTCCACGTAAAACATTACTTTCCTATTATCCGGTTCGAGGCGTAACTTGAGCCACAGCTCCCCTTGCCAGATACGCAAGGGTTCAGCTTTTAACGGCTTTACTGGTAAATGGAAACCAATGTACTCAGTAATGAAGTTCTTGTGGGAGCAATAGAATTCGGAATGATTTTCTATATAGTGCTCTAAGTTAAAGAATCCCGCTTGCACGTCTTCTTTGACAGCGAGGATATCGGATCTACACCCTTGGTTGTTCACGATCTCCCCAAACTCCGTAAAATCGCCATCTTTCTTACAGTACTCGATGGCAGCCTCCACATTCCGGGTGCTCTCCACGTGACAGGTGTCACCCAAAATTGACTTGACGCCTCTAATTCGTTTCTTCTTGGGAAACTTGACGTAACCTTGGAGATGAGGGGTTCCGGATTCTCCTACTTCTTTACCGTATATTAAGTAATCTACAGAATTAGAAGAAAACAAATCTGACAAACGGACTACGTCATTGTCAGTATAGTTGTTCAATGTAAAACAAAACGATTTAGACTGTATCACCATTACTTACGTCTATGTGCATTAGAATCGAGGTACCCCGAAAACCACCAATGGCAACTTTGTACAGCATACGGTGGGTTGTTACCGGGGCAGTGTACAATCATGTTTTGTTTGTTTGTCAAAATTGAGTTTTGTGAGAAAAGACTCTAAATCACAATTTTTATTTTTAATCGTACATTCTTTCGATTCGGATCGATAACAGTTACGGGATTGTTACCCGGTAACGGTTAGGGAATGGATATTTAAGTACTGGGTAATTTATATCCCGGTAAATATTTTCTAATCATGGAAACATTGAAAAAACGTTACGGGTTTGTCACCCGGTAACGGATCGGGAATAAATATTTAAATACTGGGTATTTTTATATCCCGTTAAATATATATTTTAGTACGATTGATTGCGAACCGTGAAAATGAGTTTTACTCATTCTCGGCTCACAATTTTTATTTTTCTTTTTTTAAATAAATCAACTTCACTATGCCTATCATCTACATCTTAGAAGAAGAAGATTTCGTGCGTCACGAGTTCGTCGATTTGAGTAATGTTAGTAGTCCGATCGACCTAACGACACCGTCTCCGGTAGCTCTCAACAACAACAACATTTGGGGTCCACACACACCACCAAGAGAAAACCCGGCGCAGCGTGTTTTGCATTTCTCCCCCGAGAGTCCGGTGTACAGTCCTACAAGTCCAGCGTATCCTCCTGTACCGGCATTAGAGCCGAGGGAGTTGACCGCTGAAGAGCAAAGGCAGGTTAACCTCGCTAGACCTCGAAGGTTATTTGAAGATGAAGTCTCGACGGAGGATTTCTATGTCGCGTTATACGCGGGGAACCAGCATCATCGTGAACGTGTGCGGGAGTGGGAGATGTATATGGTGGACTTCGTGCCGAGAATTATGGGAAAGTATAGAGTTACTTTGCGACCATGGTTATTAGATGTCACCCAACCACCACCGACTTTCCAATGGGATGATGATTGGGGTGATATTCTGGAGATGTTCTCGTCACCATTCCCATACAACATTGAGTATGGAGAAGAAGAAGATATGTTTTTCTCCTTTCATGATGTATGGGGTGATATTTGGTTCGGAGATGTTCTATTTGAACAGATGATGACGTTTCATGATCATTTAATTAAGTCGATTTTGGAGACATCGGTTAGGGAGATGGAAATTATTAATGATATGGAACAGTACAATGACATGTTAGGGGAAACGTCGGTTAAATTTGCAGTTTGTGCTTAAATAGAATTTAAAATTTAAATAATTAATTAGAAAAATAATTTTTATTATTATGGGAGTCTTATTTCTGAGACTCCCAGAACTAAAAAAATCTATTAACGGGTGTAGTAACCACACCCTTGTTTGTCTATTGTAGTAACTACGTTGTTTATAGATTTGAAAAAGTGTTTGTTTATATATTATATTTCAGACCGTGTGATCTGTTGATAAAGTCGTTCGTTTAAAGTGTTTGAAAGATTCAAATAATCATCGTCTGAGCTATGTGACGAATAGAATGAATCGGATGACGATGACGATGATGATGAATCAAGTACAGCGCCAGTTTTAGCGTATTGGAAGTTATCTAACAAGTCGTCGATTGTATCTTGTTTTTTTTTTCTATTCCTTGCTTTGTTCATCTGTTTTCTTTTTGTGATTGCATCTACATGTCTTCTTACAAATTCACTTTGGTTGTGGTCCATTGCATCAGTAAATGCATCCTTGAAGGATTCTGCAGATGCATCCATATCACCAATTTCTTGCATGAACCCTCTTGCAAAATTTGCTAGTTCATCCCAAAACGTTGTATTATTATCATCCATGAAATTTTCGATGTCATGATAATCGTTATTCTCTGTTCCTTCGTCGTCTATAAGTAATTGAGCGTAGTCTTCTGCGAAGTTTCTTATAAACGAGTCCCTGGGTATCTTACCCAACTTTGATTCTAAACTTGCATCATCTCCTTCTTCGATTTTGTCGACTACTTCCCATATCATATGTAATATACCGTCTTTGTTCTCGGTAACAATTGCTTTTGTGTCATCACCTAACGTCTCACCCAGACCCTCTACATCGGGTGCTCTTTTTCTACCTTTATCAGGCGATCTTGCGTTCTTATGAATCGCAGTCGCTTCGTCTACCGAAAAAAGATTTACTGGGGTTGCCACACCTCCACCATCGTTTGTTCGAATTCTTTTTGTTGGACTAGGTGTAGCAATATTTGACGCTGGTGATACAAACGCCCCTGAGTTTGAGGTTTGGTTTCCAATAGAAGTTGTATTTACATCTTGCATGTGTATATCGTCGTTTGTTTGATTAGCTTCTTTGTATCGCATATGTTCAAACGAGTCGGAAACCGTCTCATAATTAATTTGTATATCAATTAATATGTGTTGGTGTATGGGTACATCGAGCATTAAAATTTTATTACAGAATTTAAAATCGTGATGTCTGTCTACATATACATTAGAACCACTATATTCAGCTTCCAATTTTTTGTTTTTGATATAGTATTCTTCTAATGTAGTTTTCATTGGATGGTATTGACTTGTTTCTGTCAATTCAAACTTTTTCAAATCTTTTACATGTCCTGTTTTATAGTTTTGAAATTGCGCTCTATTCTGATTAACAATTTTGTCGAAGTACTCGTGGTTATGATATAAAATTACACTATTCATACCGTCATTGATCGGATGAATATCAAAGTATTTAGGTGTTGGATTGTTATGGAGATCGAACATTTCGTATGACCCAGCAACGAATTTCGATGAGCCAATATTGAACATCTCAACTTTATAATCCAATATACGCCATTGGAAGAAGTCATCTGTCATTAAAGTATCGTTCGCTACGGTATCGTTAGCTACGGTATAAGATATACCTGTATTATGATGAATATAATGCGTAGGTGTCTGTATCATGTTACCAGTAGCGTCTAATTGATATACACATCCCACGTAATTACGACCAGGAGTGAATACAATATAATATTCACCATCACCATCTTTTGAATCTATTTCAAATTTGATGTTGACAGTGAAATCAACAGATGTCTGTAAACCGGTTGTTTTGCTCATTTTCTTTTATTATGAATATATCAAAACAAGTAAATTATGTGCCAGCTACATTGAGGCATACTTTAAAAATAGAAAAAAGAACAAACACACCTACGGTTTACTATACGTACATTCTTATACATAGTCCATGTGCTACCACCCCTGTAAGTGTTCATGAGATAACTGAATCAAACAGAGATATGATTATAAATCATCATGTTTCTAAAGAGTATAAATTATTGAATTTCGAATCTCAAAATTTAAACAATAGAACACACTATACAAATCAAACAGATGTGGGTGCTTGGAAATTAATCAATTCTAGTATGAATATGCATATGACGAGCTCATCTTGGGATTCGTCTGGATACACACAACAAATTGATATTAATTTAGAACAAGGATTCGATACACAATTAACGGGTATCTTTCATGACACCCCTGACACACCAGATGGTATTCTATGGACTGAAGATAAAGCAACGGTAAGGAAAAATATAGTTTTTGATAACACTCAAAAAATATTCCGAGCGTCGGATAATTTTGTAAGAAAATTATATCATGCAAATTTTTTACATCATCCAACCGTTTCCATTAAATCATTGCAAGATAATTCTACATCTATTACTAATACTCTAAAAAAACAATCAAATAATTTTTACAAAATTGTAGACAGAACTTATCCAGAGGAAAGTAGAGCTTTGTACGAACAAATATCTGATACAAATTTTGCAACTACAGCAACAAAAATTAAAATTAAAGGAGATCATTCATTTCTTTTAGATTGTGAAACTAGTTATTTATATAAACCTTATGTATCGAGTACAAACAACGTGTACTCGGTTTTATCTACTTAACTTTTATTAATAAATCTTTTATTAGCGTTAAAAACACCTGGTAATCGATGAGCTCTTTCCATTACTCTCTGTTTAGATCTTAATTTAGAACTAGCGTCGTATGTACCAGTTGCGAAATGACTGAATGAACCAACTTCATCGCAAACCATTTCAACATTTGCAGATGTATGATATGCAAAAGAAAAATCTTTGTTATCTACAGGATCTGGTCCGTAAATTTTTACGATGATTATATCATGTTGATTGTCACATAAATGTTTCCATTTATGATTTTCTTTTGAATTATCCCAACTTTTCGTTCCTGCTTCAGCGTCACCAACACCCATGGTGGCATCACCATCATTGGGGTCTACAGGTGGAGTTGTGGAAAGTTCCACGACACGTGGAATGTGTACAAAATCATGTTCCATGCAATTATCAAATAATCTAAATTCGTAATTGCCAAGTTGTTTTAAAGAACCTGATTGATACGTAGGGTTTTGATGAAACGCTTTAGTGTTTGTTGCGATATCTAATAACTTTTGCGAAGGTGTAATGTGATTAAACATTGGACCATGGTCAAATAAATCCACATTGAAAAAGGAACCGGGGTTTTCTTGAAAAGGGATGCGAACCGCTTCCCAAAAACCACCGTTATTCAAATAAGCCGAATCAACACCTATGCGTAAACCCAATGATACGTATCTGTATTTAGTATAGCCAGTTTTCGAGTAATCCAAAGTAAAATTCTCTATATTGTGTAAGAATGGTAAAACATGTTGTATCATATGCGCGTTGCTGACATGTGTTACTGTATTAGTAGGATTGGTAATATTATAACCGTCTTCAGTACTATAAACTGTACAACAATCCGTCATACCAGGAAATAAAATAAATATAGCATTATTATTTTCAGTTAATCTGATACTTTGAGAAAACTGAAATGGTAAACCTATTGTAAAATCCTCTTTTCCGTCTGGTATCTTTGGGTATTTCGTAGCCGTTGAAAATGGATATTGATATACATTTAATTGATTATTAATCAATTCTGTATGTATATATTTACTATTTACTACAGAACGTAAACTTTTAATAATAGGTTTAGCTTTTTTATTTACCTTTTTAGTGTAAGCTGTTTTTTTTCGACGTGCACCACCTGGTGCATATTTACTACGTGAATATCCTGTACTTGTAAACTGCATTATTTAATTTATGAGACTATTCTAACCATATAAATGTATTAACAACTAATTTTTTCGGTGAAACATTAAGTGGAGTGTTATTATTACTAATAGTAAACGGAACTGATCCACCAGACCATGCACCAACTCGGGCAAAATGATTATTTTCATTTCCTGAAGAATATACATTAGTAAGTGGTGCATAATCAACACCGTTAAAAACACCTGAACCGCCGTATGCTTTTAATGTATTACCGGCAATGTAACCACTGCCGTTATATGTGATAGCTGTACTACCACCGAGATAAATATTACCAGTACCAGACAACGTTGGTAAGTTGTCACTTGCTATGGTAATTTCATTATTACCTACGACAGAACCAACAGGTTCAGATGCACTGCTACCTAGTAATGCATCTGAAGCATCAGGTAAGTTACTTGTAAAACCAAGTGTTAAAGATGCCGCTTGTGCAGTATCTGGTAAATCTGCTACTGCTCGACCATTTAAAATATACCAATTTTCATGGTCGGTAGCAAGTACACTTGTTTTAATATCACCGTTGGATGGCATGTCGTAGACCTCGTTTCACAAAGGAGTTTCGCACGTTAAATCTGGATCCGATAAAGGAGGAGGTGGGAAATTTATGGTACCGTCGTGTTTTCCGTAAACAAAAACAAATTTACCACCTTTCCACCCTATACCAATATACCCAAAGCTTTCAGCGTTACTACCGGGTGCGGCATCTACAAAGGGTTTGAAGTGAGCTGAATTTGCTTCATCAACTGCGTCATATTCACCTTTGAATATACACCAAGCTTCCATGGGAGTCTTGAGACTTCCGGTAACAGAGTTACCCACTAAACCTTCAGCTACACCCCCACTCCAACCCGCAGCTTGTACTCTTTGACCTAACATGGCACCGTATGGTGCTGGTTCTACAGCCACGTGTCCACTTAAACCGTCAGTTCTAGCTTGATAAGCGTCGTATCGATCATAATGATCCGATGCGTGCCGCTGCGCGGCTAGAGCTAAATTATCATTCCATATCAATGGGCGTAACCCCCTACTGATTCGGTATCTATTAGCTTCTTCAATCATAGGGGCGCAATAATCACGCATGACTTGGAAAGATCTGACAGTAGGACATGTTACAGGCCATGGTAATGTTTCCTTGTCCGTTGGACATGTGGCGTCAGGAATTAGTGGATCTGGATTAGTATCTGCATAAGCCTTCAACGCGTCATATGCGGTTGGGTCATATGTAGAATATATACTAGGATCATACGTAGGTGCTGTTGGGTAATCATTTGTAGGTGTAGCAGCACCAGCCCATAAGGTTGGTATACTTGCTTCTTGACCTTCAAATTGTTGTACAATATCATACACACCTACTGG
>NODE-770-length-11151-cov-2.78109_pt1 | contig 11151 bp, 12 predicted proteins | sample MGYA00139097_ERZ477577 | MGnify/ENA metagenome assembly ERZ477577 | reverse complement strand
GTAGAGATTGAGCAAAAAGGGCGTTTTGCAAGGGGCTCATAAAGACAAAAATTTAAGATGGGCGAGGTAATGGCCAGCCAACCCGACAGAGCAGAGAAAAGTTCTTTCATACAACGATTAAGCACCGAACTGGAGATCGACACCCGCATGTTGGCCATGATTGGGGCATTGCTGTCAATCTGGATCATTTTAAATATTCTTACCGACGGTATCTTTTTTTCTTCAAGAAATCTCTATAACCTTGCTGTACAAAGCAGCGTTGTCGGAATTATGGCAACCGGCATGGTGCTGGTTATTGTTGCCCGCCACATAGACCTCTCAGTTGGCTCCCTCATGGGCTTTACAGGAATGGTTATCGCCTATCTTCAGGTTCATGTTTTTACCCTCGGAGCAGCCTGGAACTGGCCGATGACCGTTTTTTTCGGCCTCCTGCTCGGGGCAGCCGTTGGTTTGTGGCAGGGATGGTGGATTGCTTACCGCGGTGTCCCGGCATTTGTGGTCACCCTCGGCGGCCTGCTTATTTTCAGAGGTGGCGCCTATCTGATCACCGATGGCCGTACCGTCGCACCAATGGATAAGACCTATCAATTGCTTGGTGGCGGGATAGACGGTTCCATCGGGGCAACCTGGAGCTGGATATTTGGCGGTGTCTGTATCCTACTGATGCTGATCGGCACCTATAGGAATCGTCTGCGCAGGAATAAATACGGTTTCAAGCCGAAAGCCCTCTGGGCTGAGATGGCCATATTGGCGGTTGGAATCGGGCTTGTCTGTGGTTTCGTATTGATCATGAACTCATACTATAAACCACGCACTGAAATTCCTCGCGGCATCCCCGTTCCCGTGCTGATCCTGATCGGTGTCGTTGTCATCATGACCCTGGTTGCGAAAGTAACGAAATTCGGCAGGTACGTGTTTGCTATCGGCGGAAATCCCGAGGCGGCAGAACTATCGGGAATAAATGTGCCCAGGGTTACCATGCTGATTTTTATGGTCATGGGAATTCTCTGCGGGGTCGCTGCAGTTATTACCACGGCCCGACTTAATGCAGGTGCCAACTCCATGGGTACCATGGCGGAGCTGAATGTCATTGCAGCTGCGGTTATAGGCGGCACCTCTCTGGCTGGAGGTATCGGCACGATTGCCGGAGCAATATTGGGAGCAGTTATCATGCAGTCTCTGGAGTCGGGCATGGTTTTAATGGGTGTTTCAAGTGCCATGAGGCAGGTCATAATCGGCCTTGTCCTCATTGTGGCTGTCTGGTTTGATGTCATCTACAATAAAAATAAGCGATAGGAGCACCAGCGTGAGCAAGCAAATTCCGCTCGTTGAAATGCGAAACATTCACAAACGCTTTGGCGGTGTACACGCGGTAAAAGATGTCTCCATCGACCTCATGCCTGGTGAGGTGGTTGGCGTCCTTGGGCATAATGGCGCCGGTAAAACAGTATTGATGAAGACACTTTCAGGGGCAATCCCCTGTGACAGCGGAGATATCATCATTAATGGAGAAAAGGTTGAAATCAAGCGCCCGAGAGATGCGCGCCGCCATGGGGTCGAATGCATCTACCAGACCCTGGCACTTTCCGACAATTTAGACGCACCGGCCAATCTTTTCCTTGGCCGGGAAATTATGTCAAAATACGGGACCCTCGATGATGGTGCCATGGAAAATGAAGCCCGCAAGGTTATTCATCGGCTCAACCCTAATTTCACCAATATTAAAGACCCTGTTCGCAATATGTCCGGTGGCCAGCGGCAGTCTGTGGCTATCGCCAGGGCAATTTATTTCAATGCCAAAATCCTGATCATGGATGAACCGACCGCAGCTCTTGGTCCCCAGGAGACGGCAATGGTCGCGGAACTTATCACACAGCTCAAGAGTGAAGGTATCGGTATTTTTCTTATTAGTCACGACCTCCATGATGTGTTTGACCTTGCTGATCGTGTCTCTGTTATTAAAAACGGTCGTCTGGTGGGCACACAATGGACTGACCAGGTAACAGAAGATGATGTTCTCGGGATGATCATTCTCGGTAAAAATCCCGGAGAAACGGCCTCTGCCTGAACCTCCCATCAAACAATCGCAGGAAACCTGCACGAATAAGCTAATATTCTTTTAACGCCAGGCGATCTCTCTTGCGCCGCACTCTCCCTGCTGCTGTCACTGACATCCAAGGTTATCAATGGTTAGACAACACCGACTTTCTTCATTTCAAAGAAAATGCTAGAATTTTTGAGAATATCCCGTTAATCAATGCTTAGCCTGAATATTTCACAATTTGCTACGGACTGCTCGTCCAGGAGATTTGGGGAATGCTCTAGACGTAATATGCCTTTTACAAAAGTGACGCGGGATAACAGGCTGTATCGACTCGTGAAGCAATTACTCAGGGAGGAGTTTCCGTGCTTGTCAATAATCTCGATCACCTGGTTATTACCGTTTATGACATAACAGCCTCATGTTTATTCTATGAAAAAGTTCTGGGACTCGAAATCCTCTTATTTGACGATGACCGAAAGGCTTTGCGGGTTGGCGACCAGAAAATTAATCTCCACCAGGCCGGGCTTGAACGAACACCGCATGCAAAACATCCGACACCAGGGTCAGCAGACCTCTGTTTTATAACAGATCGGCTTATTTCTGATTATGTCAATCACCTGGGAACCTGTGGAGTAGATATTGAATTGGGTCCGGTAAAGAGATATGGAGCCCACGGGCAAATGGACTCTGTCTATTTTCGTGACCCCGACGGTAATCTGCTTGAGGTGAGCCATTATGTATGATTTTGTTTATCATCCTCACTATCTTCGCAATGACAATATGATTTCTTTGCAGACAAGGCTATGAAACCTGCCAGAAAGCATTTTGAATATATGAAATTCACCAGAATGGAACTGTCAGGATCCCTGGGAGATCTCGGCACCCTCCTGCCTCTGTCCACCGCTCTGATTGTTATCAATGGTCTGAACCCAACCAGCATTTTCCTCTGCATCGGACTGTTCTATATTCTCTCCGGAGTCTATTTTCAGGTAACCTGCCCCGTAGAGCCGATGAAAGTAATTTCAGCCTATGCCATTGCCGCCGGAATTTCGGCGAGTCAGCTCCAGGCGTCCTGTCTCTGGATATTTGCGATACTGGCATTCATCGGTATGACCGGATTCATCGATGTCATAAGCCGGGTTGTTGGAAAAGCCGTTATCAGGGGGATTCAGTTGTCCACCGGCATACTCCTTCTTACCCAGGGGTTCCATCTCGTTCTCGGTAAATCCTCCGTTCAGTCATTACTTGGAGCCGGCGAACCGTACCTGACTATCCAACAGGTTGGCTCTGTGCCCATCGGGATCGTTTTGGGAACCATTGGCGGAATTATCATTCTTTCGCTGCTCGACAACAAGAGAGTTCCGGCTGCACTGGTGGCGATTGTTGCAGGTGTAACGTGTGGGATCATTTTTGGTAAGCATGATGGCTGGCAGCAATTCTCCCTCGGTTTCCACCTCCCGGAGATACTGCCATACGGATTACCGACCTTAAACGATTTAACCTTTGCATTCCTGATTCTGGCAGTACCTCAAATTCCGATGACTGTCGGAAATGCTATCATTGCCAACGCCGACCTGTCCCGCCAATATTTCCAGGAGAGAAGCCACCGTGTAACCAATAAATCGTTATGCCTGAGTATGGCGCTGGCCAACCTCGGCTGTTTTTTCGTTGCGGGTATTCCGCTGTGCCATGGTGCTGGAGGACTTGCCTCCCGCTATAGATTTGGAGCCCGGACGGCAGGTTCAAATATGATAATTGGGAGTGCGTTCCTGCTGACGGCTCTTTTTCTCGGTCCACAACTGATGCTCATTATTCAGTTAATACCTCTATCGATCCTGGGAATGCTGCTCGTATTTGCCGGCATCCAATTGTCACTCACGATCATTGATATAGACAAGCGAAACGATCTTTTTATTGCCGTTGTGATACTCGGTTTAACCTTAACAACCAATCTCGCCATTGGATTTTTGGTCGGTATTCTTCTTGACCACCTGCTCAGGTGGATGGGCCGATCCATATAATTTCTCTACCCGTTACCGGCAAAATGCTTATTCCCCGCCAGTACCTCCGTGTTGGGCTGAACCTGTTCACAATAACTTTATCTTTGACTACGCTGTGGTCTTGATTTTGTCCCTGTTTTATGGATGATAGAGAGAACATAACCATTCAACAAAGGAGAAGAGATAATGGCCAATTTTCTGTTTGTATTGAGTTCCGACGACAACGAGAAGGCAACCCGATGTTTTCAATTTGCAAAAATTGCTCATTCCAAAGGACACTTGGTTAATATATTTTTAATTGACGGCGGTGTGGAATGGGCAGTGAGCAGCAAAGACGGCTCCCAGAAAACCATCACAGGCGATTGTCCAGCCGATTATCTACCATACCTCATAGGATCAGAAGTTGAAGTCGGTGTCTGTACACCCTGTGCCAATAATCGCAAACTAGATGAAGCAACCTTTAATACCAATATGCGACTGGACGGAGGACCACATCTGATTGACATGGCAGCCGAGGCAAAAGTTTTTAATTTTTAAGTCCGATCAAATATCACCAAAACATCTGAGAAAAGGCGCAGCTATCACTCTTGTTTTTTCAACTGGTGTAAGCTGCGCCTTTTCCTATCACGTGATATCTTACCGGTATGCTACTTGAGCTCCACTGAATCGATCCCAGTTGTTTATCTCTCTTAACTGCTCACATAGTTCCATACAAATCAGAAAGCCCGGTTTATTGTTTTAACTATTCACTGTAGTATGTATCTTTGGATACAACATTCAGGCAAACCAAGTAAATAGAAAAGCAGGTAACAAGATGAAATGGAATATTGACAAGATCGGATTTCTCCACCAGCCCGAGGACTTCCTTGGTTCATTTGACAATGATAAAATGCAATTGAGGCATGAAGAACAGGTACAACAAAAACTCAAGAGAATCAAAGCGGCCCTGGCTGAGGAGAAAGACCCGCTCCGGGCCATGCAGGTGCTGAATAAGCGGGACCACATTCAATTCCTGCATAACAACATTGACATTTTCAAGAGTCAGGGTGCGTTCGAAACGGCGGTGCTCAAACTCTACCGCAGGAAGAATGGACCGTATTCCACCCCAGACGATATCCCGACCTGGTCCAGTTTTTTCAAACAGTGCGAAAAAGATCGCTTATACGACAAGGGAGAACCCGTCTCCTTCTCCTCGGCTACTGTCTATCGCGGTTCAGTCATCGGCTCGGCCAGGAGTCTCAGCTGGTCACCTGACCGCAGTCGTGCCCAGTGGTTCGCTGAAAGATGGAAAGATCCAGCCCTTGGCGGTGGGCAGGTGTACGAAGTTGAAATTCCACTCTCAGCCCTGTTGGTTTACCTGACCGACGGGCACGAGCAGGAAATGATACTTGCACCTGATTTCATTGAAACTGCTGAAATAAAGACGTTTGCTACAAATGGCTGAGAAACGGGCAGGAAGACAGTTCAGCTGTTACTCCACATGACCGCACGTCTGACCCAAAAAGAGCGCCATTATGTTATCGGCTCAGCGCTTCTGGCATTGTTTCTCGGAGCTCTTGATGCCCTGATCATGTCGGCTGCCATGCCGTCAATTGTTGCCGATCTTGGCGGGCTGCACCTGTATGCATGGGTCTATTCCGTCTATTTTCTTTCCCGTGCCGTCGCCTTACCGATTTTCGGCAAACTGGCCGATATCTATCACTCAAAACATCTATTTCTTTTCTCGATTGCGCTTTTTCTATTCTCATCGATTGCGGCCGGTCTCGCCCAATCCATGTCTTTTCTTATTTTCTGCAGGGTATTCCAGGGAATTGGTGCGGGCGGCAATTTTGCCCTTGTCTATATCGTCCTCTCAGAGGTCGCACCAGCTGACAAGCGCGCAAAGACCCTGTCTCTGGCCAGTTCGATCTGGGGAATATCAAGCGTTGTGGGACCGACGCTTGGCGGGTTCATTGTCTCTTATTTTTCCTGGCGGTGGATCTTTTTTATTAATATTCCGATGGGTCTGGCAAGCCTTGCCGGCATCGGTCTGTTCCTGAAAGAATCGCGGACCAAAAAGCCACATGTCTCTATCGATATAAAAGGGCTGACCATTTTTTCAACTTTTGTCCTTGGTTTGCTGACCATTTTCATAACCGGCGGCAGGAATCTGCCATGGATTTCAAGCACAATGGCAGCACTCATTCTCTTTACTGTTATCCTGGGAGTCTGGTTTTATTTTCAGGAAAAAACGATCCCGGAACCATTCATTAATCTCAATTTTTTCTCAAACCGCGGGTTTACAATGGGCAACGGGGCCACCTTTTTCTCCAGCTTCACCATATTTGCCTTTTTTGCCTATGCTCCGGTATATATTCAGGGTGGGCTCGGGCTCACCCCGATGCAAGTCGGTCTGGCCATGGTATCCCTGAGCCTTGGCTGGTCATTTGGCTCACTTTTCCTGGGCAGGTATACCAACCGGGGCGGGGGTAAAAGAGCAGCGGTCATCGGTGGGTTGATCCTGCTTTCCGGATCCCTGTTAACGCTGCAATTCCAGATTGACACCACAATGACCGAGTGTTTTATTGTTTTCCTTGTTATCGGTATCGGCATGGGATTTGTTTCATTGTCCACCCTTATTATCGTCCAGAGCAGTGTGCCAAAGGAAGACCTGGGAGTCGTCACCTCGCTTCACCAGTTCGGCCGGTCACTTGGTGGAACGGTCGGTGTCGGGATCAGCGGAGGTTTGGTTACCAACGGCCTGTTCAACAATCTCGAGAAGACAATTGAGCTATTTCCGGAGCAACTTGTTCAGCAGCTCGGAGAAAGCATAGAAATTATTTTGCAACCGGAATTCAACAATCTGATCCCTCCCGAGGCATTGACACCGCTGAGGCTGGCGGTCCTGAACGGTGTTTTTTCTGTATTCTGGATTACAGTTATCGCCTCACTGCTCTGCCTCTGCTGTTGCCTTCTTCTGCCGACAAAGCAGCCATGATGCCAGGTCCGTGTCGAAGGAATACAATATCGGCTCAGCTCGATCCACTGCAAGAAAATCAAGCGAGGCCATATAGGCAATACTGCAAGCATTGACTTTGTTACAATGAAGATGAACTGTAAAATTATTTGAGACGCTGTACTGCTTCTGTTTTATTATATGGAGAATGCGATCAGTCAGCGTATTACGCATCCGATAAGCAGGTTTTCAGCTCTTTATCCGGTTGAAATCATCAATTTCAAGAGGAGCATCTTATAAGCAGCTCCTCCAGACCTTGTGAATTTAGCCATAACCTTTCGATAAACCGTATGAAACGTTCTGAAATTAATGGATATATAGAAGAAGCAAAGAAATTATTTGAAACTATTTCTTTCAAGCTGCCTCCTTTTGCTTACTGGACACCGGAAGACTGGGCGACAAAAGGAAAGGAAGCGGATGAAATCAGAGACAACTGTCTCGGCTGGGACATAACAGACTATGGTGAGGGAGAGTATCTTAAAACAGGCCTGCTGCTGTTCACGATCCGCAACGGCAACTACCACAATCAGACGACCTACCCGAAAGGATATGCTGAGAAAGTGATGGTACTCAAGGAAAACCAGGTCTGCCCCATGCATTTTCACTGGAAGAAGCGTGAAGATATCATCAATCGAGGTGGGGGAAATCTTGTCATCGAGCTGTACCGGGCAGACACTGAGGAGACCATGTCCCAAGATGATTTTACAGTCTCTGTTGACGGGGTCCGTAAAAATTGCACAGCTGGCGAGAAGATTATTCTCTCTCCCGGAGAATCGATCTGCCTTGAGCCCTATGTTTATCATCGGTTTTATGGTGAGCAGGGAAAGGGAACCGTTGTGGTTGGAGAGGTTTCCGATGTCAACGATGACGAGCATGACAACCATTTCCTCAATCCACTCAAGCGATTTCCCGGAGTTGTAGAGGATGTTCCTCCACTCCACTATCTCTGCACAGAATACCCACATCCGCTGGTGCATTCATGAAAAAATTCACAATCGCAGGTATTGGTGAACTTCTCTGGGACGTTCTGCCAAATGAGGAAACACTCGGTGGCGCGCCGGTTAATTTTGCCTACCATATCAACGCACTTGGAGCCATTGGCATTCCTATCTCGACCATCGGTGATGATGATCGGGGGCATAAAGCGTGTGAAGCACTGGCGGGAAAGGGGGTCAAAACCTCTGCAATATCGGTCAATCAGCCATATCCGACCGGGTATGTAGATGTTCTGCTAAACGATGCGGGCATTGCATCCTATCGATTTCCAAACGATGTGGCCTGGGACCACCTGGAAATAAACGATGTCGCCCGCGAGCTTCAAAAAGAACTCGATGCGATATGCTTCGGTACCCTCGTCCAGCGTTCTGACCAGGCACAGCGAGTCGTCCAGAACTATCTCAGTGGCCTCGATTCAAATACCTTGAAAATATATGATGTAAATCTTCGGCAGCGTTTCTACTCAGCCAATGTAATTGAAGAATCATTGACACAGGCAAACATTGTCAAACTCAATGACGAGGAACTGACCATACTGGCGAACCTTCTGAACATTGGTACTGAAGAGAGCACAGTCCTGCAAACATTGTTGAACCAGTTTTCACTGGAAATGGTAATACTTACCAGGGGCGCTGACGGTAGCCTGCTCATGACTCCCCGGCAGGTGTCAGAACTCAGGGGAGCAAAGACAACGGTCGTTGATACAATTGGTGCCGGTGATTCCTTTACGGCGGCAGTTGCAATCGGTTACCTCCAGAAACGACCACTCGAAGACATTCATGCCAAGGCCGATACATTGGCGGCTTATGTTTGCTCCAGGCGAGGGGCAATGGTTGAGGTACCAACGTCCCTTGCCATGTTTGGGTAATTTCAGCAGATGAATGCAGCTACAAGCCAAGTTCTTCGTTTATCAGGACAACGGTAATCCTTCCTTTTGGAAATGATTTTTCCGTAACAGTCCAACTGTTACAGATTCTTCCGGGACTGTTGCAGTCTGCGCACTCTGAGGTTTGTACGCAGGGCGTTTTACAATCCAGGCGCATGGCATTGGCTGGTGCCGCGTAATCTTTTATTCTCCACATGGCCGCCTCAAGATCCGGTACAATCTTGTTTCTGCCAACAAAAACAACCACTTTTTTCGGCCCGAACGTGATTGCCCCAACACGGTTGCCGATCATATCCAGGTTCACCAAAGCTCCATCCTCTGTCACTGCGTTCGTTCCGGATAAATAAAGATCGACAAGCAGACCCTGACGTCTGAGCTCCATCTTCTCTTCAATGGAGACCCCTACCTTGTTGGGTGAGATAACCTCGAGGCTTTCCATACCAGCCAGGGTATCAAGCAGACCGGTTGAACCTAGCGTCATGGATCCACCAAAGGAAAGAGACTTTGGTTTGGTCTCGGGCAGTACCGATTCCAGGAAAAAGGTGGCGGCTGCTTTTGCAGACGGAACAATCACCGCTTCGAAATTATTTTCCTTCAAGCGTTTTTCTATGGCCTTCAACCGAAGCTGCCAATAATTCTCAACAAAATCTTCCATTTCACGCCCCCTTACATGTTGTTATTAACGCGTCAGTACAACACCAACTATATGTTTATCTGGTCCACACCTCAGGATCGTATGAACCTGGCGTACAGTATTCTATCCGATAAGGTTCAACAATGATCAGGCGATAGTTTGGATCGTCCGGCCCTTCAAAGATTGGTTCAAGCATGTCATTCCAGAAGGCATGACGTTCGTCCTTGTCCGTGGTAATCCTTGCCCTTCCCTGGATCTGCAGATACGGCTTCATCTCCTGCAGGCTGGTGACACCGCAGGTCAGATGGACGTTCGGGTCGTTCTCGATCTGTTTCACCTTGCGCGACTCGGAGAACGTTGCGCATCTCATGGAAAAATCTCCACCGCCAACGGTTACAACATAGCGTACCCATGGATTGCCCTGTTCCGTAATGGTTGCCAGGCAAGCGAGCTGCGGTTTGTGTATGATATCTAAAATTCGCTGTTGTAAATCTGACATATGTTTTGTCTCCTCGATTGTCTTCTTTTTGTTGATATCGTTTCTGTTACAGCTCATCGGAAGCCATATACGGGTTAGAGGATAAGCATTTTTTAGATTATGGACAGAAGAAAAAATCAGCAAACGCATACATTGGCGGGAGAGCTGATCAGCTCACCCGTTCTGCAACGAATGCGCTTGCGATGTCCCTGGCGATTTCTTATAGTGGGGGCCATTGATTAAATAGCATTTCAGCAGGTTATATTCATCCTTATCAAGGAGCCGTATAATGAATTTTGCATCAATCAATTATGTTATTGGTGCTCTGTTTCTGGTGACCGGTGGTTCAATGATTCTGCCGATCATCTGCTCCATCCTCTATGGTGAGGACGACCTGTTTGCCCTGTCGGTTTCTGCTGCAGCCATTATATTGCTGGGACTGCCACTGCGCTGGTTTTTCAGAAAAAACAATGATCTCACCATTAAAGACGGGATATTCATTGCGGTGTTCAGCTGGGTGGTAATATCGGCATTATCTACCCTGCCCTTCCTTGTTCACGGGTCCATACCGTCTTTCACCGACGCATTTTTTGAAATGATGTCAGGGTACACAACCACCGGAGCGACCATTCTCTCTGATATTGAGGCGCTTCCCCATGGCTTGCTTTTCTGGCGCAGCCAGACGCATCTGCTCGGTGGCATGGGCTTTCTCACCCTGACGATTATTTTTCTTCCCCATGGTGTGGGGGGCTTACGGATATTCAGGGCCGAATCCAGTCCCGGCCAGGTTATTACCCGGGACAAATTTGTTGCCAGGAACAAAGACGCCATGATCTGGCTCTGGTCCATCTACCTGGGGTTGAACCTTATCCAGACGCTGTTGCTCACCATGGGCGGCATGGCTACCTTTGATGCACTCTGCACCGCTTTCGGGACCGTCTCCACCTCCGGCTACTCCCCTAAAAACCTGTCCATCGGCCACTACAACAGCAGCTATATCGACTGGATCACCATCCTGTTCATGTTTCTTGGCGGCATGACGTTTGTTCTCTTTTATCGATTGTTGAAAGGTGATCTCAAAGAACTGCTGGTGAACACCGAGCTGCGCTGGTATATCG
>NODE-769-length-11156-cov-3.30069_pt1 | contig 11156 bp, 8 predicted proteins | sample MGYA00139097_ERZ477577 | MGnify/ENA metagenome assembly ERZ477577 | reverse complement strand
TTGATAAATGACCTGATGAAAGCGGATGTTGATATAATCTTTTGTGGACAATCATCTTTATCCAGAAATATCCCTATCACAGAAACTATTGAAGGTACCAAACTAGCTCTTTCGGCAATGACGGCTCTAATTCAATTACAAAGCGAAGGCTACCAATTAATTAAATTCTAAATTTTACTTTATGCAAAAAATATTTTTAATCATAGGCTTGCTTTCATTTTCCTTTCTATTTTCACAGAATGTAATTTCCGAAGGGGATTATAATTCCGTTGAAGAATCAGTTGTAAAATGGAGAAGGGAGATACACCAAAATCCTGAATTATCGAATAGAGAATTCAAAACAGCTGAAAAAATAAGCAAACACTTAAAGAGTTTAGGAATTGAAGTAGAAACTGGAGTAGCCCATACAGGAGTAGTTGGGGTCCTAAAAGGAAACAGCCCCGGAAAAGTAGTGGCGCTAAGAGCAGATATTGATGGCCTTCCTGTTACCGAAAGAAACGATCTTGCTTTTAAATCTGAAGTCACGGCAGATTTTATGGGCGAAAAAGTTGGGGTAATGCACGCTTGTGGGCATGATACGCATACGGCAATTTTAATGGGAGTTGCAGAAGTCTTATCAAAGAATAAAGATAAAATTAAAGGTACCGTCAAATTTATTTTTCAACCAGCAGAGGAAGGTGCTCCTCCCGGAGAAGAAGGAGGTGCCCTTTTAATGGTAAAGGAAGGTGTTCTAAAGAACCCTGATGTTGATGTAATTTTTGGTCTACATATAGAATCGGATATACCAGTAGGGGTTATTCGCTATAAATCAGGCGGAACTATGGCTGCTGCCCAACGGTTTGTAATAAAAGTTCAAGGTAAACAAAGCCATGGTTCGCAGCCTTGGCTCGGTATTGATCCAATCTTGATAAGTGCTAAAATAATTGATGGTTTGCAAACGATTATTAGCCGGGAAGCTAATCTAACCGAGGAAGCTGCGGTAATAACAGTGGGGAAAATTCAAAGTGGTGTAAGGTTCAACATTATTCCTGAAAGCGCAGAAATGACGGGCACGATTCGAACTTTAGATTATGATATGCAAAAATTGGTGAATACCAGAATGGCTGAAATGGTTACTGATATTGCTAAAGCCTATAAAGGTGAGGCCACAATTGAAATTCAAAATATGACAGACATCACTTATAATGACCCTACATTGGTTACTGAAATGATACCCACCTTAAACCGTGTAGCAGGAAATGAAAATGTGCAAACACAAAAGGCAGTAACTGGAGGAGAAGATTTTTCTTATTTTCAAAAGGAAGTCCCAGGTTTTTTCTTTTTTCTTGGGGGGAGGAGTCCGGGAACAACAGCCTCCTTTCCGCATCATACACCTGATTTTAAAATAGATGACAGTGGCTTGTTATTAGGAGTTAAATCGCTTACCGAATTAAGCTTAGATTATCTTAATAATAGTAAATAGAATAACAAAGTTAAAATAATACAGCCCTAAAGAAAATAGGTTATTTTTGTAGCCTATATATTATTAATATAACAGCTTTATTTAATCTAAAATTCTAACGACCACATGAAGAAAGTGATTTTTTCTACCCTCTTAATATTAATTACAGGACTTGGACTCAATGCTCAAAGTAAAAAGGAGCTACAAGCTGAATTAAACAACTTAGAAACAGAGTTACAAGAGATTAAAACGGAGCTTGCAGAAGCCAAGAACAATGAAAAAATTAGTCAGGCACAAGCTCAGTCATACCAAACTCAATTAGTAGAAGTACAAGCAAACAACGCTACACTTCTGACAAACCTAAATAATTTCACGGCACAATCTAACGATAAACTAGATAACCTCAGTGGGGTTATGGAGACTCTAAGAAAAAAAGAGAACGAATTAAAATTTATTAATGAGACCTTAACCAGCAATGATTCGATATCCTTATTGGTGCTCACTAGTTTTAAACAAACCCTTGGTGAATCTGCAAATATTGCAGTTGAGAAAGGAGCAATAACTCTAATAATGCCCCATAGTTCATTATTTGATGCACAAGGCAAAGGGCCAGCGCTGAAATCAGAAGCAAATGATGTTATTAGTAAAATTGCGGGTATATTAAAAAGTAATGATCGAATGATCATGACCATTGAAAATCAAACAGAAGAAACCATTAGTTATCAGACGGTGATGGGTCAAAGTGGATCTCTTATTACGGCTTTTGGAGAAACCAATGGCGTGCCTGCAGATAAAATGCTCTTATTGAGAAGCACCAACCCTTCTAACACTATTCGATTTAAATTACACCCCGATTTTAATACGTTTTACCTTCAGTTGAGACAAAACATGAAAAAATAATAATCATGTTCTCGATTTATTTTAATTATGGAGTCTAAAAGCGATTTCTATAGAAAATAATTTTTTCTAGAATTCATCGTTGTACAATCATAACCAAACTAAATTTCAATAAACATGACTGGAGACGGAATTTTTCAACTCTTTGCTTTTCTCTTGCCGGCGGTAGTTACCGGTGCTGTAGCCTTCTATTTTTTTAGACTTCATACCCGAAATGAGGAGGGTCGAAGACGATTCCTATTGCATAAAGATTCTCAAACTAATACTTTACCCATAAGGCTGCAAGCTTATGAAAGAATGGCCTTATACCTGGAAAGAATTGCCATTCCGAGTCTTGTGGTGCGGGTTGCCCCCAAATCAAAGAATAAAAATGACTACGAACAGTTGCTTACCCGAACCATCGAAAAAGAATTTGACCATAATCTTTCTCAGCAGATCTATATGAGTGATGAATGTTGGAACATCATAAAAGCGGCTAAAAACGCCACTATCCAGGCTATCCGAAAGGCAGGGATGAGCGAGTCTGATAATGCAGATAAATTGCGTGAAGACATTCTAAATGCTACTATGGACAAACAGTCACCTTCGGCCACTGCCCTATCCTATGTCAAAAGGGAAATTAGTGCACTTTGGTAGGCAGAAAACATCATTAATTCTCATGTTCAGGATCAATAGAACTTAGTTGCAGGCTTTTTGATTTAGCAAACTCAAAACCTGAATCCCACCATTGAGTCATTTTTTCTTTTTCAAAAATCAATGAATTTGTCGTAAGCACTATCGGTGTATAATAGAAGTTGATGATGGCATCTTGATTGTTCGCGACAAATTTTCCTATTCGGATATTCTGCCGTTCAATTCTATCTAACATAAAGGCAAACATTGAGGTAAGCAGTGCAAATGGATTTTTAGAAGGTAGACGGTTAAAGTGAGTTATTTCCGTTTGCAAAACAATCGCGTCAATGACTGTCGCCCCTCTTTTTATAGCTTCTTCTATAGGAACCATACTTCCTAAACCTCCATCAGCATATTCACAGCCTTCCTTTCTAACTAAGGTCATAAAGGGGGTATAGTTGCAAGAAATCCAAATCCATTCACAAAAATCGTCGTAACTAAAATCCTTAATCGATTTATATTCCACTGCATTTAGGGAAAGATTGGATACAGTTACAACAATGTCTTTATAGGCCTTTTTTAAAATTTCGAACTCCTCATGGCTTAAAGTCCTTTTTATTAAGTCGAGAAGGTTATGACTTTCTCCAAAGGTGAGACTCCCATTATAAAAGTTCTTTAAAACATTCCAGTGGTTAATTCCAATGGTGGACACCCCATGCTTTTTCTGAATCACAAAAGGACAATTACTAAAAATGCTATCCTGATTTACAGAAGTATAGACTGTTTTTATTTTTTGAATCTCCCCTAGAGCTAAATGTGAAATAAGCAAACTACCCGTAGATGTACCTAAAAAAAGGTCGTACTTGTACTTTAATTCTTCCATTAGATATTGGGCCACTCCTCCCGCGAAAGCCCCCTTACTACCTCCTCCAGAAATTACCAAAGCTCTCATTCTAAGTTCAGTTTTGTTCTAATATAACGCAAATCTTTCTGATTTAGCTTTTTAGCCAAAGCCAATAAACGTTCTCTTTCCCTTTCCTTTTCCAGAAGTTCATCTAAAAGCGTTCTGGCATAGTTTCTAAATTGCCAATAATGATGATTTGTCGCTTCTATTAAATCGATTAAATTTTGATCTTTTAAGGGAAAAACACTTGAAATAATTGAAAAGGCATTCTGCCTTATTTCATAAGAATAATAGTTTGAAGTATATCCAAATAATTCATCTGCATAAATTTTCTGAGCCTCAGAAGAGGTGTATCCCTTGGTTAAAAGGGCAAGTGTTAACCACGTGAGCCGAAGGTTATAATTAGGCAAACCATAGCGACCTTTTGTACTATCTAAATACTTAATTCTATTTGTCGGGAAAGAAATCCAGAGTCTATATAAAGTGTTTTCCTGAGTAATGTAGCTATCATCATCCAAAAGAGATTCAAAAGACAATCTAAGCTCTTCTGGAACGCTCTCTACCGAATACGATAAGGCTTGTCTAACCTTCAGATCCTTTTCTGCGAAAGCAGTTTGTAAAAATGGGACACTCAATGACTTTTTATAATTTATTAAAATGCGCTCTTTTTGACTTAAGGAAAAACTTCCCCACTTCCGTTTAATAATATCTTCATTGGCTATATTTTCCGTTATTAGCATTCTTTCAAGTTCAAAATACCCTTTCAAATCTTCAGAACGGTTTATCAAAATATTCTTTGCTAGCTGAAAAGGAAATTCTTCTTCAAATATCCATTGCTCTTTAAAATCTTTTAAATCAACTTCCGTTATTTCTTCCATTATATTTATAAAATCAAAAACTCGAACATTATCATAACCAAATCGATTTAAATAGGCAATTATTCCCTTTTTATAGGCTTCCTCGCCAATAGCGTTCGACAAGAAAAAAAGAGCCCAGGCACCTTTTTCATAAAATGTGATGCTACTCGCACCAGGATCATTTAAGGACTCTCCTTTCCCTTCTAAACTTAAAGAATGTAGTTGTTTAGCCGAATCATATAACTTCCAATAGAAATAATCCTCGCCAAAAATTTCCTTTTCTACCAAAAGTGCATAATAGGAAGCAAATCCTTCGTGTAACCAATGGTGACTCGCATCCACCTCCGTCACCATATTTCCAAACCATTGATGTGCCAATTCATGGGCATTAATATTCACATAATTCCTATCGATAAATGAAATAGAATCGATCACATAATTATCAGAAAAAATTGTAGCTCCTGTATTTTCCATTCCCGCATATAAAAAATCATGAACAGGTATTTGTTTATAATTTTGCCACGGATAGGACACCCCTACTTCTTTGGTTAAATAGTCAAAAATTCTCCCTGAGTAACGATAAGTGGGTTCTACTTTGAGGCTGTCTTCAGGATAGTAATAAAGTTCTATGGGGACCCCAGCCGTGCTTTCTATTTTAAAATTATTATATTTTCCAATAGCGAAAGCTAGTAAATAACTGCTCATTGGCTTCAACATGCGATATTGCCAAGTTTTTAAGCCATCTTTTTGATTTGTTTTAAATAACTTCCCATTGGCAATAACCTCATAGGACTCCTCAAAAGTAATATCCAAATTAAACAAAGCCTTATCGGTCATATCATCAAGACAAGGCACCCAATGACTACTGTTCTTACCTTGGCCCTGTGTCCAAATTTGTGATTTTAAACGGGTATCTTCCCAACCTAGAAAATAAACAGCTTTTTTAGGTGCCACTTTATATTTAATTTTTATTTGATAGGTACGTCCCTTTTTAAACTTTTTATATAGAATAAGTTTGTCTTTTATTTCTTTGAAGGCGACTTTTTTTCCATTTAAAAGAACGGCATCAAAATTCATATCGCTAGCATTCAGAAATAAAGAATCATTTTTCTCTTTTATGAATATTGTATGAGAAACCTCGCCTCTAATTTCTTGTGATAAGGTATCTATGGAAATCGCCAAATAAACTTCTTGCAAATCTATTTTTGGTTGCTGCTGGGCAAAAAGTAAAGGAATCCAAAGCAAAAAAATTAAATACGAAAACCTCTTCATTAATAGATTAATTTAGGTGATATTTCAAATTTAGCATTTTAGTGTATTGCAGTTGTATGTCCTAACCTTTATTTTCGTTCTATGAACGCTAGATATTTGCAAACCCCCATAAGTTATCTAAAGGGCGTAGGTCCCCAGCGCGCCGGTCTTTTGCATTCAGAATTAAATATTAATACTTATCAAGACCTTCTTCACCACTTTCCTTATCGTTATATTGATAAGACCAAATACTATAAAATCCGGGAATTACAAAAGGGAAATGCTGAAATCCAGTTATTTGGAAAAATAATACATCTTAAAACTGTAGAGCAAAAGAAGGGAACAAGATTGGTCGCAAGATTTGAAGATGAGACCGGGCAGATGGAATTAGTATGGTTTAAGGGGCAAAAATGGATTAAAGAAAATATAAAGTTAAATACAGCTTATGTAATTTTCGGACGAGTTAACTGGTTTAATGGGACTTTCTCCATGCCACATCCGGAAATGGAGTTATTGTCAGAACATCAAAAAGGTATAAAAGTAACACTACAACCCATTTATCCCTCAACAGAAAAATTAAGTTCAAGAGGAATTACTAATAGGGTTATTGGGAAGTTAATGCAGCAATTATTTCTAGATATGCCAGGTGCGTTTAGAGAGACCCTTTCAGAAAACATAATTGCCGACCTCAAACTTTTGTCTAAATCAAAAGCCATGTTCTTTATTCATTTTCCAAAGAATATTAATTATTTATCAAGGGCCCAGTTCCGATTGAAATTTGAGGAGTTATTTTATCTACAGCTACTATTACTTTCCAATAAGTTACTTAGGAAACAAAAAATTAAAGGACATATGTTTGCCAAAGTAGGAGGCTACTTTCATGATTTTTATCAATACAACCTCCCTTTTGAACTTACCACTGCACAAAAAAAAGTAATTAAAGAAATTCGATCGGATTTAGGGAGCAATGCTCAAATGAATAGGTTGTTACAGGGTGATGTCGGCTCCGGTAAAACAGTTGTGGCATTAATGACGATCCTTTTGGCTATCGACAATGGTTTTCAGGCCTGTCTCATGGCGCCCACGGAAATTCTTGCGAATCAGCATTACAACGGGATTATAGAATTGTTAGGAGAACTACAAATTAAAGTTCAGTTACTAACAGGTTCTACCAAGAAAAAAGATCGAGTATTAATTCATAATTCATTGGAAGATGGATCCTTAGACCTACTTATCGGCACCCATGCTGTACTAGAAGAAAAAGTAAAATTTAAAAACCTAGGGTTGGCGATTATAGATGAACAACATCGATTTGGAGTAGCCCAACGAGCTAAATTATGGCGTAAAAATATTATTCCACCTCATATACTGGTAATGACCGCCACCCCCATTCCAAGAACCTTAGCAATGAGTCTCTATGGCGATTTAGATATTTCTGTAATTGATGAATTACCTCCTGGAAGAAAATCTATAAAAACAGTTCTTCGATCAGATCGAAATAGATTAAAAGTCTTTCAATTTATAAGAGATGAGATCAAGAAGGGCCGTCAAATTTACATTGTATATCCATTGATACAGGAATCCGAAGCCTTAGATTATAAAGACCTTATGGACGGTTATGAAAGTTTAGTAAGAGATTTTCCATTACCAAAATACCAGATTTCAATAGTACATGGAAAAATGAAACCAGCCGATAAGGAATATGAAATGGAGCGATTTTTACAGGGTAAAACCCAAATTATGGTTGCGACAACAGTTATTGAAGTAGGAGTAAATGTGCCAAATGCCTCGGTAATGATAATTGAAAGTGCCGAAAGATTTGGTTTAACGCAACTGCATCAGTTAAGAGGGAGAGTTGGAAGAGGTGCAGAACAGAGTTATTGTATCTTAATGGCCGGAATTAAATTATCTTCAGATGCCAAAACAAGGTTGGAAACAATGACACGTTCAAATGACGGTTTTGAGATTGCCGAAGTTGATTTAAAACTCAGGGGTCCCGGCGATTTAATGGGAACACAACAAAGTGGTATTCTAAATCTTAAAATTGCTGATATCGTTAAAGATAATGACTTATTGCAGCAGGCTCGGTTTATGGCAAGGCAATTACTGAAAAATGATCCAGGTCTTGAGAAATCTGAAAATATAAATATCAAAGTCGCATACAGTCAATTTGTTCAAAAAAAAGATATCTGGAATTATATAAGCTAAAGGCCTAACATTTCTGTTAGGCCCTAATAGATATTACTTTTATGTTATTCTTAATTTATATCTTTTCCTTCTTCTAACTTTATAACATAGGCAGCAATAGCGTCCTTGTTTATTTGATCCGGAGCTCTCCCTTCAGCAATTTTCAAATGCTTTAGTGCTTTTTTGTATTCGGCATTGGCAGAATATCCTCTAGCCAGCCCAAAATCTACCGGCCATTCATTTTTATACTTCTTGGCGTTCATTTTAAAAACTTCTAATGCCTTTTGCGGTTGTCCATTCGCAATTAATTGACGGCCATAAGAATGTGCTTCAAAAACTGTGGCCAAATTAAGTGCCTCCTTCATGGTTGCCTCAGCTTCTGCAGTATTGCCTTGTTTCTCTAGAATTTTAGATTTAATGCTAAGGTTATTAAATGTCTTTTCACTGAAAAATTGCCCAGATATAGTTGCATTTATCCAACCAAGTGCTTCATTCAAGTCTCCTCCATTATTTAAGGCATAGTTTGCTGCCTGCTCCCATGTTTGACGATTAAAACCTGGAGAATTTTGAAGTTTTTTACGAATATCCGCCATAACAATTTCAGTAACCGCCACTTCAACTATAAAAGGAATTTGCTTCTGTCCCCAATTCAATGACACTTTAGCCGAATTGGGTTTAAGTTCATTAAACATATAGGTAAGTTCTTCCATGTGAGGAATATCATTCGTGGAAACTTCTACTCGCAAGGCATCTCTGGAAGGGTCGTAGAAGTAACTTCCCCATGCCTCATAATCTTTAGAGAATATGATAGTAGCCTTGTCATTTTCCATTAGCACCATATGAAGACCATATTTGCCCTTCTCCAAGGATTTTCCTTCAATACTTACCTGATCCGAAAATTCAATAACCGTATTTTCATCTGCTCCTGCCCTCCAGGGCGATTCTGTAGCCGTGCCAAATCCGAGATTATTCATCCCATATGGAACTAGGTTTCCCCATAATTCACGATCCTTCACAGAGGGTCTTGAATAAGAAATTGAAATTTTAGTGATACCAATAGTTTGCTCAACTTTAGCTTTTTGACTTCCCCGAGGTAAGTTCAATTGAGAATGCGAAGGAAGGCTAAATAGAAGCATGGACATGCTAAGGAGTAGTACTCCCTTGAAGTAATTTTTGTTCATTTTGTTGTTTTTTAATCGATTGATGTTAAGTGTTTGAGCATTAAAGATAAGTTTATGATAAAGAGTGTCTTGTTATACTTCTGTTAAACCAAGCCTCACAGCTGTTAAACCTTTTCCCTTTGGCAAGAGAAAGATTCAAATATTACAATAATAAACCTTGCATAAAATCATACAAGTCAACATAATCATATAAGGCATTAAAAACAATTTAAATTTCTGTTTTACAGTATTTTATGATGTAAAATATAGAATTGGACATCGTAATTTATGATGGTCGGAATGGGATGTAATTAACTGCCTTTATACATTTGTTAGCTATATAGTAAGCTTATTTTTTTATTGATTGATTTATGAAACAAACATTATTTGACAAAGTTTGGGATTCTCATGTAATACGAAGCATTAACAATGGTCCGGATGTTCTATTTATTGATAGACATCTAGTGCATGAAGTAACAAGTCCAGTTGCATTTTTAGGTTTAACAACTCGAAACATTCCCGTTTTGTACCCTGAGAGAACTTTTGCCACTGCGGATCACAATACCCCTACTTTAAATCAGCATTTACCAGTACAAGATCCTTTATCAGCGAATCAATTAAGAGCATTAGAGCATAATGCTCTTGAGCACAATATCCCTTATTGGGGTCTGGGTCATGAAAAAAATGGCATTGTACATGTAATAGGTCCAGAAAACGGTATTACTCTTCCTGGAGCAACAATTGTATGTGGAGATTCTCATACCTCGACTCATGGTGCTTTTGGTGCCATTGCTTTTGGAATTGGAACTTCAGAAGTAGAAATGGTTTTGGCTACACAATGCATTATGCAACCGAAACCTAAAAAAATGCGTATTAAAATTGACGGTCAGTTAAACAAGGCTGTTACTCCAAAAGATGTAGCACTATACATTATCTCTCAACTAAGTACTTCCGGCGCTACCGGCTATTTTGTAGAGTATGCAGGCGATATATTTAAAGAAATGTCGATGGAAGGCAGAATGACAGTATGTAATTTAAGCATTGAAATGGGTGCCCGCGGAGGCATGATTGCCCCTGATGAAAAAACCTTTGATTATATAAAAAACAGAGAATTCACTCCAAAAGGTGAGGCTTGGGAAAAAGCCATGCAATACTGGCAAACACTATATACGGATGAAGGTGCAAGTTTCGATAAAGAGATTATTTTCAATGGAGAAGATATTGAACCTATGATCACCTATGGAACCAACCCTGGAATGGGAATGGGAATATCTGGAGGAATTCCAACCTCTGAATCTCTTGAAGGAGGCGTAGCAACCTATAAAAAGTCCTTGGCTTATATGGATTTTCAGGAAGGAGATAATATGATTGGTAAAAGCATTGATTTTGTTTTCCTTGGAAGTTGTACAAATGGTAGAATTGAAGATTTTAGAGCTTTTGCAAGTATTATTAAAGGAAGGAAAAAGGCTGAAAATGTAACTGCTTGGTTGGTACCGGGTTCTCATAAAGTAGAAGAGGCTATAAAAGAAGAAGGGCTTTTAGACATTATTCACGAAGCAGGTTTTGAATTAAGAGAACCGGGATGTAGTGCCTGTTTGGCAATGAACGATGATAAAATTCCTGCCGGTAAATACGCGGTTAGCACTTCAAATAGAAACTTTGAAGGAAGACAAGGCCCTGGATCAAGGACATTATTGGCAAGTCCTCTGGTTGCGGCCGCAGCAGCGGTTACGGGTAAAGTTACTGATCCAAGAGAATTAATGATTGCAGAAACGGCTTAATCTTCCATTTAAAAGAATAATAACGATGGCATACGATAAATTTGAAATATTAAAAACCCTGGAATG
>NODE-768-length-11156-cov-4.9891_pt1 | contig 11156 bp, 11 predicted proteins | sample MGYA00139097_ERZ477577 | MGnify/ENA metagenome assembly ERZ477577 | reverse complement strand
ATTCTTTCCGTTGATCTGCGGTGAAACATGATCAATAACCACTCTTTGTTGCTTTAACATGCTCGAAAAATTAATTCTTAAATAACGTATCCTTTTGGAATAACCGCTCCTTTTTTGATCACAACTATACCGTCTCTAACGCAGTACATTTCCGTTTCCTTGTCTTTTAGGTGAGATCCTCCATTGATTCTTACATCGTCACCGATGCGACAATTTTTGTCTACTATGGCATTTTTAATAAAACATCGCTCACCAATTCCCATTAAAATTGAAGTTTTATTTCTATTGATCTCATCGAGCGTTTCATAAGAGTCATTACCCATCATATAAGTGTTGATGACTGTCGAATCATTTCCTATCCTCGATCGAATTCCTATTACCGATCGATCGATCTTAGCGGCATGTATGATGCAACCTTCACCGATAACACTCCTGTTCAATGTAGTCCCTGAAACTTTTGAAGTGGGCAACATTCTTGCCCGTGTATAGATTCTTTTGTTTCTGTCATAGAGATCAAAAGCCGGAATGTCATCCGTTAAGCCGAGGTTGGCTTCAAAGAAAGAATCTATATTTCCTATATCTGTCCAATATCCCTCGTATTGATAACTAATTATTTTATGCTTGCCAAGTGCCTGGGGAATAATTTCTTTTCCGAAATCATTTGTGTCAGGATTCTTCATCAACTCAACCAGCAGATCCCTGTTAAAAATATAAATACCCATAGAAGCAAGATAGTTTCTACCCTGAGACTTCATATCATCACTTACCTCTGAGGTCCAGTCAGGCAATAATTTTTCTTCAGGCTTTTCTATAAAGGAAGTTACTTCGTTATTTTCATCCGACTTTAGGATACCAAAAGAAGTCGCATCTTTCGCATTCACAGGAATAGTAGCTATCGAAATTTTAGCTTCACTTTTGACGTGTTGCTCTACCATCAGGTTATAATCCATTTGATACAACTGATCACCGGAAAGAATGAGCGCGTATTCAAAATCATGTCTTAAAAAATGATGCATACTTTGTCTTACAGCATCAGCAGTGTCCTGAAACCAGGTATCACTCATGGGTGTTTGCTCAGCGGCAAGAACATCGACAAAAGCCTGGCTAAAAAAGCTAAAGTGATAGGTGTTTTTAATATGCCTATTCAAAGAAGCTGAATTGAACTGGGTCAGTACGTACATTCTTTTTATCTCAGAATTAATACAATTGGAAATTGGAATGTCAACCAATCGGTATTTACCTGCTATAGGTACTGCAGGTTTTGATCTGCTTTCGGTTAATGGATAAAGTCGAGAACCTTGTCCTCCTCCTAGTATGATTCCTAAAACTTTTTTACTGAACATATTTTATGGGGTTAAAGATTTGTATAAAGTTAAATATTCTTGGGCTGATTTATCCCAAGAATGGTCAATGATCATGCATTTTTTTATTATTCGTTTTAATTCTTTTTTATTTTGATATAACTCCTTGGCTCTCAACATTGAATCACAAACATCCTTTACGGTGGCCTCAACGTGGCAGATGCCAAAACCGTCATCACCTATATCAATAACTGAATCATTTAATCCTCCCGTTCTTCGCACTATCGGGATCGTACCATACCTTAAAGCATACATCTGATTCAATCCACAGGGCTCAACTCTTGAAGGCATCAAAAGAAAATCAGCTGCTGCGTATAGCTTATGGGCTAAGGCCTCATCAAAACCTATGACACTTGCATAGTTTTTATTAAAATGAAACCGCAATGATTCCAATTCAGATTCTATTGAATCTTTTCCAGCTCCTAGAATGAACAAAGAGCAATCCTTCTTTAACAATGATTTGTACAATACCGCCGGGAACAAATCTGCCCCTTTTTCATTCACCAATCTTCCGATAAAGACAAACAAAGGCAATGATGTGTCGAGTCCAAATTTTTTACAAAGATCTGACTTATTGGCCTTCTTCCCAGATGTGAAATCCGATACTTCAAGGGTTTTGTCCAATAATCCTTGCTTCATTAAATCAGTGATTTATATAAATCCTCTACTTGCTTGGCAATAGCGATCCAATCAAAGGTTTCTTCTACTCTTTTCCTTCCATTTTTCGCCATTTGACTAGTGAGCTCTTTATTTGATATCAATTGGTTTACACCTTCTGCCAGGTCTCTTGAAAATTTGTCGGCATCAACAGGCTCAAAAGGAGCTTCTTTCTGCTGTTCAAGAGGCACCAGAATTCCAGTTTCTCCGTGAACCACAACTTCTTTTATACCTCCTACAGCACTCGCTACCACCGCAGTTTCACAGGCCATAGCTTCAATATTAATGATTCCAAAAGGCTCATAAATAGAAGGGCAACAAAATACATCTGCGTGAGAATACAATTGGATGACCTCCTCTTTTTCTAACATGACATCGATCCAAATAACATTGTCCCTGTCTTTTTTAACTGCAGCAACACTATCCTCCATCTCTTTTGCGATTTCAGGTGTATCCGGTGCACCTGCACAAAGCACGATCTGAGTATCGGGATCTATATATTTAACTGCATTGACCAGGTGTATTATTCCCTTTTGCCTCGTAATTCTTCCAACAAATAATACAAAAGGCTTTGATTGGTCAATACCGTATTTTTCAAGTGTTGAAACCTTATCAGTGACAACATACTCCTGAAGATTAATTCCATTATAAATTACCTTAACCTTCTCCTTATCTACATTAAAATGATTCAATACATCTACTTTTGTTTCTTCAGAAACAGCGATAATCGCATCAGCCATTTCAATAGCAGTCTTTTCAACCCATGAAGAAGCATCATACCCTCTACCGAGCTGCTCTCTTTTCCAAGGTCTCAAAGGCTCCAAAGAATGCGTCGTAATGACCAAGGGAATACCATAACATAGTTTGGCAACGATACCTGCAAATTGAGCATACCAGGTATGGCAATGCACAATATCAGCGTCTACTTCATCTGCATTCATTTGAATACATGTGCTCAAGGTTTTAAATACGGCTTTAAGTTTGTCATTCGACTTGTCAAAAACAGGATTATCAAAAGGAAATCCTTTAACAGATAAATTTCCATCCTTTTCATCCTGGTCCCCAAAGCATCGCACATCAATTTCCATTAATTTGGATAGTTCTTCCGCTAAATACTCTACATGTACTCCAGCTCCTCCATAAACATATGGGGGAAATTCTCTGGTATAAAAAAGTGCTTTCATTATTTTTTCTCTTTAGATGAATAATTTTTGACCAGATGCTCGTCTGTTTCCGGATTCCATATCTTGGTATCAATTCCATTCAGAATACCGGAAAATTTTTCACTTTCCTGATTCACCAATTCTTCCAGTCCATTTGCATTAGACTTTAGTTCCTTAAGATAGCCCGGCGAAACAGTTGTTACTCTCCACGAACACTTTATTGCAGTTGCTAAAGGATTGATCGCACCGTCCCAATCAATAAAGCCCATTTTCTTCAAATCAAACTCCGGAAAGTACCTTAATTTATCATACCCAAACTGACCCTGATATTGCGCATTATGAATGGTAAATACTGTGGGGATTTCCTTTAGAGCTTCAAAATCAGAGGCATGTGACATTAAAAATGCCAAAAACCCTGTATGGTGATCATGTGCATGAACTATTGACGGTTTACTATCTAGCTGAACCATCCATTCTAATACTGCTAACTGGAACGCCAGAAAACGCTCTACATCATCTTCATAAGAGTATACTTCAGGGCGATCAAATAAACCTGGAATATTGACCAGGTAGATAGGGAATTCCAGCGGCTCCTTAGGTGTCAAAATATCAAAATCATAATGGAGCTTCCCAAGCTTTAAATGACCCTTATAGACCTTTTTAAAACTCTTTCCCTTTGAGAAATCGTTATCATAAAATGGCATGATCACCTTGGATACAACTCCACTCTCTTGCTGGTACTTTGGTAAGGCTCCAACCACATCAGCCAATCCACCAACCTTGGCTATTGGAAAACACTCGGCACTTACATTCAAAATTTCCATAGATAACTAACTACAATAAAAATGCATACCATTGATAATCAATAGTATAACATTCTCTGTTTCAATTTTTTAATATATAAAATAATTATCGGATTCTAAAAAAATTGTATAGGAATATTAAATGTGAAGAAAAAATGATGTGGTTTCTTATGAAACACTTTTTTATTCTACCAATAAATTAGCAATCAGATAAACAGGATATAGCATTCTTTTTAGAAAGAAAAGCCTCAGGTGAGATCAATAAATACGACAATCGACACCTTATGAATTCTTCCAATATTGAGGTTTGGGATCTTCCGATATTTGATTCCAGTATTCCTGATTGACTATATGCTTGCCATCAAGAGTCTTTAGCCTTCTTTGAAATACGTAGACAGTAGGGTTAAACACCATATCAGTGACCCCTATAGTATACAATTGCGGGTCCTCCTCACTTTTCCGTTTGTCCTCATCAACAAGAACTTCAAAGCCATTAACTTCCAAAAGTTGTTTCAGAAAGTCCAGGCGTTCTGCAGTAATTTTTTTCTCAACAAAGGTGACTCTCTGTTCTCCTATTGATCCAAACATATGTTTTCCTTCTAAGCCCATAATGCTAAAAAATACTTAATTGATAAATATACTCATAAATCGGACTGTACACCCCTATAAATAATACGCCAACAACCGCCAGTATCAGTCCCAGTTTCATGGTAAAACTACTTTTAAAATACGGTATGGGATGATCGCTTCTTCTTAGGAACATCGCCCTGACAACAAGGAGATAATAGTAGAGTGAAATAGTGACATTAACCACTGCTATAAATACCAGAAAATATAAGCCCTGACTCGCAGCAGCTGTAAATAAGAAGAATTTACCGAAGAATCCTGCCACCGGCGGGATCCCTGCCAGAGAGAAAAGTGCCAACATCATGACAAGGCTTAGTTTGGGATTTGTTCTGTATAAGCCGTTATAATCATCCATATTCTCTTTTCCTGTTTCCGTTGAAATGGCTTGTATCACTCCAAAAGCTGCCAGGTTTGTAAATACATAGATAGACACAAAATATACCACGGTTGAGATACCCAGTTGGTCATTGGAAAGAATACCCAATAAAATAAAACCTGCCTGGGCTATTGATGAAAAAGCAAGAAATCTTTTCATATTCTGCTGACGGAGCGCAAACAAGTTCCCTATAAACATCGTAGCTATTGAAACAATATAAAGCAACTTACTGGTTACCAATTCAAAAGGTTTCATCACGGTGAATAAAATAATCATCAAGATCAAAACTGCTGATCCTTTAGAGATCACAGAAAGATAGGATGCAACCGGAATCGGAGCTCCTTCGTAAACGTCGGCCGTCCAGAAATGAAAAGGAACCAACGAAATTTTAAAAGCCAGACCTGAGAAGAAAAAGATAAATCCAACCAGACTTAAATTTGAATAGGTCAATAGTTCGGCTACATCACTAAAATAGATGCTACCCGTGGTGGCATAGATCAAAGACACCCCAAAAACAGACGTTCCTGACGCCAAAGCTGCCGACAAAATAAACTTGATTCCTGCCTCGGCAGAAACCCGCTTACTGGTTTCAAAAGCAACCAAAGCCGCAATGGGTAAGGCAGACAATTCTAGCCCTAAATAGAACATAAGAAAATCACCTGAAGAGATCATATAATACATTCCTAAAAGTGATGAAAGCATCATCAAAAAGAATTCGGTAGATTTATGTTGAGCGACAATTTCTTTTTTGATCCATTCGGCTGATTGCAGCAAAATAATCAATACACCAATATTCAACACATTCTTAAACAGATGAATTAACTGGCTTGTATGGAACATCCCACCAAAAAGAGTTCCGTCTTCAAGCGGAATAAAACCTATTAAAGTATGAACAGTGAAAAAAGCAATGGCTATATTGACAAGGGCTTTCTTATTGTCCATGAATATCTCCAAGATCACAAGAAGCAGGATCACAGCCAGCAGCACCAACTCTTGTCTCATTAATAAAAATCCTCCTAAATCCATATGCTTTAATTTTTCTTTCTTTTAATCAATTCTGTTTTCTGGATCAACACTTCTTTCACCAGTTTTAACTACATCATTCGCTCTATAAAAGGGCTTATACTCTCTCTTATCATATCGCTTAACCAAATTGGTGTCATACCCATAAAAACGATCGGAATCAGCAATAGGATCACTCCAACTTTTTCGTACCATGTTGCCCCTTCCAATTCCATAAATTCGTTATTTCTAATCGGCCCCATTAACATCATTCCAACTACTCTTAAAATGTAAACCGCGGTAACGACAATAGCAGAAACCGTAATAATGGTTGCCACACGATGAAACATATCAGGATGTTGAAAGGCACCTACAAATATTTGCATTTCTGCCATAAAACCACTAAATCCTGGCAAGCCAAGAGAGGCCAGACCAGCAATAACATACATCACAGATATAAAAGGAATGACTTTTAACAATCCGCCCATTTTAGTAACATCCCGAGTATGTGTTCTTCCATAGATCATACCTATCAGGGCAAAGAAAAGTGCGGTCATAAAACCGTGAGACAGAGACTGAAGTATCGCTCCATTCCAGGCTGTTTTGTTTAGCATCAGTAGAGCGAACAAAACCATTCCCAAATGGCTTACTGAAGAATAAGCATTGATATATTTTAAGTCAGTTTGTTTAATTGCTGCCAATGCACCGTAAAATACCCCGATGACCGATAACACTATAAAAAAGTTAGACCAGGTCATGGCTCCTTCCGGAAGCAAATACATGGCGACACGAAAAACACCATAGCCTCCCAATTTCATCAATACCCCGGCATGAAGCATTGAAACTGCTGTAGGTGCTGAAGCATGGCCATCAGGTGACCAGGTATGAAATGGAAACAAAGCGCCAAGTACAGCGAATCCGATAAACGTTAAAGGGAAAAATAAATTCTGAGCTTCGACAGGTATGTTAACCTTGGCTATCTCTAATATATTATACGTTAAGGCACCGCCTTCAGCGTTTGAATTGAAATAAATCCCCAGAATTCCTACCAGTAAAACAGCCGAGGCTCCCATTAACATCAAGGTAAGTTTCATAGCAGAATATTCTTTAGGCCCGGATCCCCAAATACCTATGAGCAGGAACATCGGGATCACCGCTATTTCATAAAACAGAAACATGGTGAAAAGATCAAGGGAAATAAAGAATCCAAAAACTCCGGTAGCCAACACGATGAGTGAAATAAAGAATTCCTTGTGCAAGTCTTCCATTTTCCAGGAAATAAATACACCCGCAAGCACTACAATGGAGGCCAAAACAATCATCGCCACAGATATTCCGTCAACTCCAATGGTATAATGAATGTTGAATTTTTCAAACCAAAGAAGGTCTTTGGTAAAAACCATAATGGAATCATTGATCTGTTTCTCCTTAAAATAGGCGAAGATCAGGTTTAAAGACATGACAAACTGTACGAACATTCCAACAGCAGCAATCACTCTGGATTGCTTTAAATTTTTGGAAAAAATCAACACCAACATGGTAATGACAGGTACGATAACAAATAAGCTTAGTATATCCATCTTGCAACTAAATAATCCATTTATAAATAAAAATCATCGCCAATACTACTGCACCTGCGATAAAAGCAAAGGCGTAGTCTTGCATCCGTCCTGATTGAATTTTCTTGATCTTTTCGGAACCTGCCACCGTGGAATTACCAATAAGATTCATGGTACCATCCACTATATGTCTGTCAAACCAGGCAAAAGGTGCCGAGATCCGTTTAAAAATAATCTCCTTGGTCACGAATAGGTACAGCTCATCGAAATAGAATTTGTCAAAGGCCCACCGGTATAGTAATCCAAAGGAGGCAGAAACCTTATCAGGGAGTCCGCTTGGTTTTTTATAAAATACAAAGGCCAGTAAGATTCCGATCAATCCAACCCCTACCGCTATAGCAGCCAGTGGATAATTCAAATGAGCCTCAAAAGGCTGATGATCTACCGTCACATACTCACTGAAATGAATATAGCCTCCAACAGCACTCATGATGGCCAGAAATACCAAAGGAAAAGTCATTGATACCGGAGATTCATGGGGTGTATGTTCGTATTTGGTATCCTTTCCCCAGAATATGCCAAAATATAATCTAAACATATAGAAGGCAGTCAATCCGGCAACCACTACGCCAATTACATAGATCAACTTGTTGTGCTCGTAGGCTGCAACCAGGATTTCATCTTTACTGAAGAATCCGGCAAAACCAGGGAATCCTGCAATGGATAATGCAGCGATCAAAAAAGTAATATGTGTGATAGGCATGTATTTTCTCAAACCGCCCATATCCTGAATGTAATTGCTGTGAATTGCATGAATAATGGAGCCTGCTGCCAAGAAAAGTAAACCTTTGAACATGGCATGGGTAAACAAATGAAACATTGAGGCCATATAACCCAGGCCGTCATGACCATAATAACCCGAAACACCCAGTGCCAGCATCATATATCCAATCTGAGACATGGTTGAAAAGGCCAAAACCCTTTTAATATCATTTTGAGTCAAGGCAATAATGGCCGCAAAGAGTGCCGAAAATGCACCTACCCAAGCCACTAAATTTAAAGCATAACCGTCTTCAACAAAATAATACAATGGAAATAATCTGGCGACAAGATATACACCTGCCACAACCATAGTTGCTGCATGAATAAGTGCTGATACCGGTGTTGGTCCTTCCATCGCATCAGGGAGCCATATATGTAAAGGAAACATGGCCGATTTTCCGGCACCTCCCATAAAAATCAACAGTAAGCCCCAGGTAATAACAGATAAGCCCATAAAAGAGGTTGAAGCCCAATTGGTAATCACATTGCCTTCAAGATCATTTAAGGTCGCAAAATCATAAGATCCTCCATAATAGCCAATGATCAGAATCCCTATTAAAAATCCGAGATCAGCAAATCTGGTCACAATAAAAGCTTTCTTGGCTGCTGCGACAGCTGAAGGTTTTGTGTAATAATAACCTATGAGTAAAAAGGATGATACCCCAACCAATTCCCAAAAGATATAGATCTGAAAAAGATTTACGGCCAATACCAATCCCATCATAGAGAATGTAAACAGTGAAAGAAAAGCAAAAAATTTGGTATAACCCGGGTCGCCTTTCATATATCCTCGACTGTACAGGTGTACCATAAAAGAAATGGTTGATACCACAACAATCATCATCACAGAGATCTGATCGATCAAAACACCCATGTCGATATAGAGGGTTTCTGTAAAGCTCATCCAACGCCATTGTTGCGTAAAAGTCTGGTACACATCACCAACTTTTCCTACCACAAAGAAATACTGATAAGCGGTATAATAAGACAAGCCCAGTGTCGTAAAAAGCCCCAAAGATCCTATCCAACCGGATACTGCAGGCTTGATTCTGTTGTAATTGATCCCTAGAAGCAAAAAAACTGCGAAAGGAATAAGAGGAATTAAAATTGTATAGCTAAAATCCATAATTACATGATTTCATTTTTTCATTAAATCTTTAAATCAGTACTTCATTACCTCAGTGTCCTTCACTTCGACAGAGGTGATCAGTTTATATAAATTGATCACGATGGCCACGGCAAGAGCTGTTTCTGCTGCAGCAACAGCTACTATAAAAACCGAGAAGAATACCCCTTGCAGTAAATCGGGAAACAAATAGGTATTGATCACGACAAAATTGATTGCTGAGGCATTGAGAATCAATTCAATTGACAACAACATGGTGATCAGATTTTTTCTTGTGAGAAATCCGTATACTCCGATAAAAAATATAATGGAAGTCAAAGTCAAAATCTCGTATATGCTTATTCCTTGTATCATTTAGCTTTGGTTTTATTGTTCTAATCTTTTTCCTTTAGCAATAACAATGGCCCCTATCATAACGGCCACTAGCAATACACTGATTACTTCAAACGGCAGTATAAAACCCCCTGCCTTGTAACTCAACATCCCAAGACCAATATCACGAACTTCAATGCTATTGTAGTTCTCTATCGGTATGAATTCATAGGTAAAAATCGCGTATAAAGTGAGTGCCAGTCCCGAAAGACTTAATAATCCTGCTAAAATCCGTTGGGATAATTTTGAAACCTCAAGTCTTAATTCAATATGATGGACAAGCAATACAGAGAAAATGATCAAAACGACCACCCCACCTGCATAAACGGCTAGCTGAATGGCAGCCATAAATGTATAATCCACCATAAAATAGATGCCTGCGGTTCCCATCAACACAAACAAAAGGTAGATCACTGCTCTAAGCATTTTTCTACTGGAAACAGCTTTAATCGCGAAAACGATCATGACCAAGGCTATTAGATAAAAAATAATTCTTTCCATAATATTAATCTTCGATTCCTGCTTGTACCTTTGAGCCGGGTTGGTTCAATACTTTTGTTAGCATGCTTCTGTCATAAACAGAATTTTCGTAATTCTGGGCCCATACAATAGCATCAGTCGGACAAGCTTCGATACATAAACCACACATGGTACACATAGACAAATGGTAGATATGCTTATCGATCATTTTTTTCTTTTTCCCCGTTACCGGATCAACCTGTCTGTCCCAGACTATCTCAATTGAACCGTTGGGGCATGCTATTTCACATTTCTGGCATCCGGTGCAATAGTGTTCATTATTATCGTCATGCGGCATGACAACTTCACCTCTAAACCGATCGAACATTTTTAATGTATCTCTGTTATCGGGATATTGTTGTGTTATACTGCCTTTTCGTGCATGGATAAAATAACCTCCGGTAACACTCATTCCGGTTAATAAGGTTTTTATTCCGTTATATATATCTGAAAAGTAACTCATTATCCTTCTTTATCATTTATTAAATTATCCAATTCAACCAAACTACAATTGCCATTATTACTATATTTACCAAATTTATTGGTAATAAATACTTCCATTCCAGGGTTAATAATTGATCTACCCGCAATCTTGGGAAAGTCCACCTAAACCACATCATCACAAAAATAATTATCAATACTTTTATCAAAAACCATATAGATTCGGGGAACCATGTAATACTATCTGTGATTCCGAAGGGAGATAACCATCCACCAAAAAATAATACTACAGCTATTGAAGCAATAATAAACATATTGATAAATTCTG
>NODE-767-length-11166-cov-5.11196_pt1 | contig 11166 bp, 9 predicted proteins | sample MGYA00139097_ERZ477577 | MGnify/ENA metagenome assembly ERZ477577 | reverse complement strand
GGGTATGAGTCACCCCCGCCCGGACATCCACCGCAAGGCTTTCGAGGCCAGCCACACGACCATTTTTGCCCGTTGCCGGGGCCGGCTGATTGGTTTCGGACGGGCTATATCCGACGGTCAATATCAGGCCGCCCTCTATGATTGTGCGGTACTTCCTGAATTTCAGGGTCAGGGGGTCGGCTCGGCTATTATCGGGCGTATTGTCGAGCACCTCTCTCACTGCAACATCATCCTCTATGCCTCTCCGGGCAAAGAGCAGTTCTATCAGGGTCATGGTTTTGCCAGGATGAAGACCGGTATGGCGCTATTTCTTGAAATGCAGAGCAAACGGGAGCATGGTTTCATCGAATGAGCCCACTCGTCTAAGGGGCACAGTAAAGATAAAAACGTGTTGACGACCAGCAGTCAAATTAGTGATAGTGGTTTACCGCCTAGATGGCAGTCAGTAGGCAGCCAATAGACAGCCTACTGGCAGACTAGTGGCAGCCGGTCATCGGCTGGGTGGTATATGAAAACAAAACTGTTCTGCTATCCAGCGGGTTGGAGCAAGGCAATTATATGGGCCCAGATTGTTTTATCGAAGAAGAGACCGTTGCCGTCATTGCCTGCGAGATAATGGAAGCAGAAATCGAGGCGGTCACCCGGAGCCTGGATGCTGTCGAGACTCACTACCTTGATCAGGGGCTGCACCGAACCCCGTCTCAGATGTCTGACCGGATACAGGGAATTGTCGATCGTCTTGACTCCCGTGTCGACAGAATAGTGCTCGGCTATGGACTGTGCTCCAACGGCATTGTCGGTGTCCAGGCCAGGACTAAAGGGATAATCGTGCCCCGCTGTCATGACTGTATCGGCTTTTTCCTTGGCTCGCCGCAGGCCTACCTCGACGATTTTCATTCCCGTCCCGGCAGTTATTATCTGACTCCGGGGTGGATTGGTGAGAAAAAGGATCCTCTGTCCATCATAGTGGAAGAGTATGTGCCCCGCTACGGCAGAGAAACGGCCGAATGGGCAAAAAAGGAGGAACTCAAGCATTACACTCATATTGTCCTGGTGGATACCGGTGTCGCAGACCTAGAGCCTATGCGTCGTATTGCCCAGAAAAATGCGGAATATTTCGGCATGGCCTACCTGGAGATCAAAGCCAAAACCAAAGCGTTTTTCCAAAAACTGGCGAAAGGTCCATATCCGGAGGAAGAATTCTTCCGGGTACAACCCGGTGATAAGATAACTCAGGAGAGTTTCTTTGACTGAAAAGGGGTTTCAAAAAGACGGCCAGGAAGCTGAGATCCGCGTCACCTTTCAGCCTCAGGGCAGGTCCTGCAGGGTTCCGGAGGGCAGGACGATCATGGCTGCCGCAGCCTCACAGGCTATCGACCTCCGTTCGGATTGCGGCGGTCGGGGTAAATGCGGCAAATGTCTGGTTGAAGTAACCCCAGCGGCGCATGTTTCGCAGATAACTGAAATTGAATCCCAGTCTCTTTCGGACCAAGTCATAAAAAAAGGCGGGCGCCTGGCCTGCCGGGCACAGATAACGGGGCCGCTGTCCGTGTCGGTCCCGCAGACTGGCACGGACGGCAGGGAAGCGCTTGGAAAAAGCCTTGAAGCGGACGCCATTAACGATGTCAGACCGCACCTCAAGAGCCGCAGCACGGGTGAGAACGCTCTTGGTCTGGCTATCGATATAGGCACCACAACGCTGGCCCTCTACCTGTGCGATCTGCACTCGGGAGCGATACTCCACTCAGCGGCTGAGGCGAATCCCCAGCGCCGCTATGGTGAGGATGTGATCAGCCGAATTGCCTATAGCAATGACCACCAGCAAGGGCTGGAAATTTTACGCACCACCATTGTCGAGGCCATCAACAATCTGATTGGCCTATGCCTCGAGAACAGCGGAGCAGACAAACAAGAGATAGGAAAAGTTACGGTTGTCGGCAATACCACCATGCAGCATCTATTTGCCGGGCTCCATCCTGGAAAACTGGGCCTTTCCCCTTATATGCCTGAATCCTGCAGCGCCCGGCACTACCGGGCAGCCGATCTTGGGCTGGCGCTCTCCAAAAAGTGTCCGGTCTACCTGTTTCCGGTGGTTTCAGGATTTGTGGGGGGAGACACAGTTGGTGCTATGCTCTGGGAAAAGACCTATCTCAGAGATGAGGTAAGCCTGATCATTGATATCGGCACCAATGGCGAGATCGTTCTGGGAAATCGGGAATCGACCTGGGTTGCCAGTTGCGCCACCGGCCCGGCCCTGGAAGGGGCTCATATCGAGAGTGGTATGCGGGCCTCAGCCGGGGCCATAGAGACGGTTGTGGTCGACCCGGCCAGTTATCTGGTGGATTATACGCTGATCGGTGAAGATACGGTTCGCACTCCCAGAGGGTTGTGCGGCTCGGGCATTATCGATGCGGTGGCCGAAATGGTGCAGGCCGGCCTGATTCTGACCAATGGCCGTCTCTGTGAAGGGCTGCCGGGTATTGTGGTGGACGAAAAGGGTATCGGACGCGAATTTGTCATTGCTGAAGGCGGCAAGTCCTCTGAAAAGTACAGGATTGTGCTTACCCTGGCAGATATCCGGCAGGTGCAGCTGGCCAAATCGGCCCTGGGTACCGGGATCAAGCTGTTGATGAAAAAAGCAGGGATGGACAGATTTGAGCGGCTGGTGCTCACCGGGGCTTTCGGTGCCAGGTTCAACTGGCGAAATGCCCTGGCCATAGGCATGCTGCCGGAAATCACCAACCAGGCCGAGGTAACCATTGTCGGAAATGCAGCAGGAAGAGGTGCGGTGCTGGCGCTACTGAATGAGGAACTCAGAGCAGAAATTGAACTCGCGGCCCAAAACGCCCATCTTCTGGAGCTGGCCGAGGACCCAGATTTTGGTATGGAATTTGCTCTCCAAACCTCGTTTCCAAAGAGATAGAAGCAAAGACGACAGCCCATCGAACGATTGCATCGATACCGTTGATAATTTACTTTAGGGAGAATTGCTAGTTTACCGATTACCAACTTCAAAATCCCATAGGGAGAATCGAATTATGAAATCTTCAGGCTATCAACTGGTTATGTCGGCAATGTTTAAAGGGGAAAAGGGAGACAGGCCGCCCACCGGAACCCCGACCTCCATTGCCTGTCATGACTTGATGGATGCGACCGGCATCTCGTTTCCAGAGGCGCATCTTAATGCTGCGGCAATGGCTGAGCTGGCCCTCGGGGGGCATGAAATCATCGGTTTTGATACGGTCATGCCCGAATACAGCGTGGATCAGGAGGTCGCGGCCCTGGGGGCCGATGTCGACTGGGGTGATAGAAACATGATGCCGGATACCAAGTCGTTTCTCTACCAAGATTTTTCTGACATAACCATCCCTGATGACTTTCTGGAGAAGCCGTCCATGAAGGTGCTGCTCGATGCCCTGTCCATTCTGCGCCGGCATGTCGGAGGTTCTGCCGCCATAATCGGCAAGGCGATGGGACCCTGGACCTTGTCGTATCACATGGCGGGGACACAGAACTTCCTGCTGCAGATCGGCCTCGGGGAAACCGCCAAAGTAAGAAAAATGGTCGAACAGCTGATACCGGTCACCATAGCCTCGGTAAATGCCCAGTTCCAGGCCGGTGCTGACATCGTCGTCGTCGCCGATCATGCCACCGGCAACCTGATCAGCGCCGAACACTATGCGGAGCTGCTTCTGCCTTATCATCAGGAGTTGACCAGCCAGATAGATGGGCCGACAATCCTTCATGTCTGCGGCAATTGCAGCGACCGGCTTCACCATTTCGCCGAGGCCGGATTCAATGGCTATCATTTCGAATGGCAGGTTGATGCCAAAAATGCCGTGCAAATAGTCGACGACAAGATGGTGCTCATTGGCAATGTCAACAATCCCCAGACCTTGCTGCAGGGAACCCCGGAAGATGTCTATCAGCAGGCACGATATGCGATTGAATCAGGGGTGGAAATCATCGGGCCGGAATGCGCGATTCCCTTGTCGACTCCGTTGGAGAATCTTAAAGCAATTGTCGCCGCTGTTCAAGAAGGGTATTAATAGATCCCGTGGAAACAGATTGCAGGTCAGAGCCCATAACTAATGAGGTCCATTAAAATGAGCGAACATTTAGATAAGATCAGAGAAGCAATTGTCGGCGGGCTGCACAATGAAATCGAGGAGTTGGTCAGCTCAGCTGTGGATGCTGCAATTGCGCCGCAGCAGATTGTCAACGAGGCGATGATTCCCGGCATGGATGTGGTGGGACAGAAATTCAGCACCAACGAAATATTCGTGCCGGAAATGCTGGTGGCCGCTGTCACCATGAACAAGGGACTGGACCTCTTAAAGCCACTGCTTCAGCAGGCCGGCAGTGTATCGAAGGGTACCATCGTCATGTGTACCGTTAAAGGAGACCTGCACGATATCGGCAAAAACCTGGTCATCATGATGCTGGAAGGGGCCGGATTCGAGGTAATAGATATGGGCGTCGATATGAATGTGGAGACCCTCATTGCCAAGGTGAAAGAGATTAAACCCGACATTCTCGGTCTCTCGGCTCTGCTGACAACCACCCTGCCTGAAATGGCGAAGGTCCTCGAATCTCTTGAAGCCAATGGCATTCGCAACCAGGTCAAGGTGATGATCGGGGGGGCCCCTGTCGATGATGCCTATAGCGAGAAAATCGGGGCCGACGCCTACGGTGGGGATGCGGCTGAGGCGGTGCAGATTGCCCGGGAGTTGATTACTGGATGATGACCCCCCCCCAGGTCCGGTAGGTTTTGTGCTCCCTGCGCTTTCTGTCGATGTAGGCTTCTCGTTGCTGGAATTCCTGACGCTGCTTCTCCAGATCCTTGACGCAGGCCAGGGCGCTCCGGTAATCCTTCGAGTAAACCTGGATGTATTGCTTGCGGCAGGATTCCTTTAACTCCGGAGTCCAGTTCTGACTGTCCCAGAGGTCTCGGGCAGCGGCCTGCTCCTGGGCGCAGGCTTTGTCCTGGTTGCAGATGGTCATATGAACACGCCAGTCGCTCGCCGAGCAGAAACGGGCGGGGACAGCGCACAATAAGATCAGAATCAGGATTTTATAGGCCATCATTGTCTTCTCCAAAAGTCGAATCGCAGCTTTACCGGGGGGTGCTCAACCGAAGGCATCGAGCCGCTCGTCTTCCTGCTGGACTCCTTCCATCAGCAGCATCATGAACTCGCCGATCTCAGCCGCCTTCTGGTCGGCCGCTGAAAGGATTGGAATGAATCGATAAGATCCATTGTCTTCACCCAGGATCGTGAAAATCGCCTCCTTGCCACTGCTGTTCAGATAGGAGGCATTAACGATTCCGCCCTCCCTGAACGATACGGAGCCGTCTCCCTGATCGAGGTTAAGTTTCAATACCCCGGTCTTCTGGTGCAGATGGAAGACCTGGAAAAGCTCGGCCGGGGTGATATTGTCGAGGCTGCCGCTCATGGTAGCCTTGGTGTCTATGAGTTTGACCGCGTTGAGAAGTTCCAGGCGGATGGCCAGCAGTTTGGCGATATAGATGAGCACCGTTGCCGAACTGCTGAGCAGGTGACCGAATTCCTGGGCGGTGACATCGACCACCAGTCCGTCTTCCAGTGCCCGTACGTTCCAGAGTGTACGGACGATGCCAAGGCAGCTCATCTCCCCGATTATTTCACCGGCACTGAGAATGGTAACCACCTCTTTGTTGCGCTCCAGGGCAAAGCGTCCCGAGAGAATCAGGTAGAGTTTCATGCTGGGCCTGTTCTGTTTGACCAGAACGCTCTGGGCCGGAACCGCCAGCGGCTCAAAGTTGTCCAAGATATTATCTATCCTATCGGCCTTGAGGGCCTCCAGGAAAGGGCAGTCCACCTGGCGACCGTTGAGCTCCTCCATTACCTGGAGCAGACGCGGAACTGCTTTTTCCGCTTCAGCATCCGGGCTATCGTTCTTATAGCGTTCGGTGAACTTGATGAGTCCGGTGCAGCCGCTGCAGCTGAAGGTTTCAGCACTTTTCAGGTTGTTCCAGTCCGGGTCGGTCTGCATCCTGATCAGCAGGTTCATAAAGTCCCGGGCCAGCACCAGACAGACCTCTTTGCCGTTGCCGCAGGAACAGGACTTCATCGTCAACGACATGCGATCGCCTTTGACGTAGAGGGGGCAATGAATAGATTCGGTTACTTCGTATACGGTTTTCGTTGTGCTCATAATAGAAACGGTCGACCACTCTGACAGCAATGGGTGGTCCGTTGAAAGTTAAAGTTAACAATCTAGGATTACATATATTCAGGTCTTCGGTCAAGGATGGGAAAACACTATTGCTCAACAACTCAAATTAAGCTTGATAATGGTCTGCTCAAAACGATTGCGATTCAAATCATAAAAAGCTAGTTTGTGTATTGATCATCAGAAGAGATCGACAGAGGAGAAATACATCTTTACATCGCCTGTCTCGGTGAATTTTTAAAACAAGAGGAGGGTTGCCGTGGCCTACGGATATAGTGGAAACATATTGAGAGTCGACCTGAACACCAGGGAGTTGAGCGTTGACAGACCATCTGAAGCATTTTACCGCACCTACATGGGCGGCAGCGCCCTTAATCTTTATTATTTGCTGAAGGAGATGGACCGCGATGTTGATCCGTTGTCGCCTGACAACATATTGGCCTTCAGTGTCGGGACCCTCACCGGGGCCAGGGTCTCCGGGCAAAGTCGGTTGACCATTACCGCCAAATCCCCGCTCACCGATGCCATTGGTGACTCTCAGGGTGGCGGTTTTTTCCCGGCCAAACTGAAATTTTCCGGCTTCGATGCGGTTATTGTCAAAGGCAGGGCCGAATCCCCGCTCTATCTATTCATCGACGAAGGCCAGGCAGAGCTGCGCGAAGCCGGCCATCTGTGGGGCATGACCACCGAGTCAGTCGAGGCGGCCATCAAGAACGAACTTGATGATCAGGAAAATCTTGAGATCCTGCAGATCGGGCCGGCTGGTGAGAAAGGCGTCAAGTATGCCAGTGTCCTGAGCATGTGCTGCCGTGCCAATGGGCGGACCGGTATGGGGGCGGTGATGGGCAGCAAGAATTTCAAAGCCATCGTGGTACGGGGGTTTGAAGAGCCTGAGATCGCTGACCGTACACTTCTCAAAGAAGTCATTCGCACCGGTGCGGAACTGTTCAAAAAACCTGCCAATAGCGTCTTCGGCAAGTATGGCACGGCTGGAGTCCTGGGGGTCAATAACGGCGGCGGTGGGCTGCCGACCAACAACTGGCAGAGCGGCAGCTTCGACGATTACGAGGCCATCGACGGTCCCACTGTTTACAAGGAAGTGCTGAAGGGTGCCGCTGAAGGGCGGCAGGAGAGTCAGGGGCGGGACAGTTGTTTCAGCTGCATCGTCCGCTGTAAGCGGGTGGCGGAAATAAAGGAAGGGCCCTTCCTGGTTGATCCGGTGTTTGGCGGCCCCGAATATGAGACGCTTTCAACTCTTGGAAGTTATTGCGGGGTTGGCAATCTGGCAGCAGTCTGTAAGGCCAGCGAACTCTGCAATAAGTATGGACTCGATACGATCTCCTGTGGAGCGACGATCTCCTGGGCCATGGAGGCCTTTGAGGCAGGTCAGTTGACCACCGAGCATACGGGCGGACTGGAGATCCGTTTCGGCGATGCGGACATGGTCGTCAAACTGGTCGAGATGATCGCCACCCGCGAAGGCTTCGGGGATTTGCTGGCAGAGGGTTCGGCCCGGGCTGCCGAGAAGCTCGGTTTCGGTCAGGAGTTCCTGATCACCAGCAAAAAACAAGAGGCGCCGGCCCACATGCCGCAGGTCAAAAGGGGACTGGCCCTGCTCTATGCAATGAACCCATTCGGGGCCGATCATATGGGCTGTGACCATGATCCGTCCTACTCCAAGGAGAACTACCCGGCTTTTGAGGAGCGGCTCAGCTTCCTCGGCCTGACTGACCCACTGCACGCCTACAGCCTGCAGCCGGCCAAGGTCGAGTGGGTGCGCAGGACCCAGTACCTGTTCAGCTTCATGGACAGCGCCAACCTCTGCCAGCTCTGCTGGGGCGCCTCCTGGACCCTCTATGGCCCGCAGGATATGGTCAAGCTGGTCAAAGCGGTCACCGGCTGGGATATGAGCATCGATGAAATTCTCGAAGTTGGCGAACGGCGCCTGGTCATGATGCGGTTGTTCAACCAGAGAGAAGGGTTTGGAGCCAAGGATGATTCACTGCCTGAAAAATTCTTCAATCAGCCGTTGCAAGGAGGCGTCTCAGACCAGGTGACCGTCGATCAGGTCGAGTTTGATGCTGCCATGGTCGAGTACTACCGGCAGTCCGGCTGGGACGAGACCAGCGGGCATCCGTCCTCTGAGACCGTGGCCCGTCTGGGGTTGGAGGCGCTGTAGAGAGAAATTCTAAGGATTGGCTCCAGCAACACCTGGATGATGGAGCCGGGCCTGGGTTTAAGATCCGCGGGACTTGTCTGTCGTTGATGGTGGTCCGGTTGGTCAGGCGGGGGGTCAGTCACGTCTGAGGGATGGTTGCCCCTGTGCACCACAACCAGGCTTTGTCGAGGCCTACCATTTTCTATAAGGAATTAAGGACCCTGATCTGATGAGTTCAACCTCGATTATTTCTGGATTCACCGACGAAGTGTCCGCTGATCTGGATGTCCAGATCAGGGCGCTTAAAGAACTTGGTTGGAAGCATATCGATCTGCGTACGGTTGGTGGCAAGAACGTGAGCAGCCTGACGGACGACGAATTTGAGCGTGCCTATCACAAGCTCCAGGAAAACGACATCCGGATCGCCTGCTTCGGATCCACTGTTGCCAATTGGGGACGGGAGGTGGGAATTGATCTTGAACAGGATCTCCACGAGCTGCGCACCACAATTAGGCATATGCAGAGCGCCGGGGTTCGCAGCATCAGGATCATGAGCTACAAGGTCGCTGAACCCGACTTGATCGGCAGCAGTATGGAATCGGCCATCATTAACGGTATCAAGCAGATCGTCGAGATCGCCGAAGACAGCGGTGTTGTCTGTCTGCACGAAAACTGTCTGACCTGGGGTGGGCAGAGTCATCTTCATTCTCTAAGACTGCTCGATGCCATAGATTCGCCGGCCCTGCGGTTGGTCTTTGATACCGGTAATCCGGTGTCCATGAAAGATGTGCGTGGAAGTGAGCCATATCATGATCAGGACCCTTATCTGTTCTTTGAACAGGTGAAAGAATTTGTGGACTACATTCACATTAAGGATGCAGTAGTGGAAAACGACGCAGTACATTATGTCTTTCCCGGGCAGGGGAGTGGCAGAGTCAGAGAGATCCTGAAGAGCGTCTCTGAAACCCGGCCGGGTATTCCCATCTCCATAGAGCCCCACGTATCGGTTGTGTTTCACGATCCGTCGATCCAGGCTTCATTCGAGGACCGCTGGAATAGTTTTATCGAGTATGGACGGCAGGTTGTCAGTATGGCAGAGGAGGCTGGAATAACATTCAGCTCAAGTTCTACATAACGATATGAGTTCTAAACCCGCAGCCTTCGTGGGTGGGTTGGGTTAAAGTCGCTATGTAAAAAACAAGTACGGGAGGAGTAGGTTATGAAAAACCTGATCAAAACAGCAATTGTTATGGTCGCAGCAGTGAGCGTTTCAATCGGGGTCTTCACCGTTCAGTCCGTTTCCGCGGAAAACAGCTGGAAACCTGACAAGCCTATCAATCTGGTGGTTCCATGGGGGGCTGGCGGAGCGACCGATGGAGTCTCGAGGCAGACAGCAATGGCTCTTGAGAAACAGCTTGGCCAGAAGATCGTTGTGGTAAACCAGCCGGGGGCTTCCGGTTCGGTGGGAACCAAAAATGTCTTGGATAAGCCCAAGCAGGGGCTCTACTGGACGGCCGGTGCCGTAAAAGACCTCGGTGTCTACAAGGTCCAGGGGCTCCTTGATACGACGCTGGATGACTGGCATTTGTTCCTCAATTTCGCCATCCCCAACGTGGTTGCGGTTAATGTGGACTCGCCGTATAAGGATTTCGGCGAGCTTCTCGAGGGTTTCAAGGCCAACCCCGGAAAAATCAAGGTCGCCACTGCCGGTGTCAATTCCGCCGGCCACACGGCCATCGAAATGATTAAATCCTATACCGATATCGACTACAAACACGTCTCCTATGAAGGCGGCAACCCGGCTGTCATTGCCACCGTCGCCGGTGAGTGTGATGTGGTGCCGCAGCTGGCCAAGGAAGAAGTTGATATGCTCAAGGCGGGCAAACTCAGGGCGCTGGCGGTACTGGCCGATGCTCCGCTGACCATCGAAGGCTACGACCAGGAAATTCCTTCGGTCAAGAAATGGATCCCCGATTTCGTTACGGCCCCGATCTATTTCGGTATCTTCGTACCCAAAGGTGTGCCCGATGACGTGCTGGCAACCTTGACCGATATCTGGAATAAATCGCTCGTCAACGATGAAGGGCTGAAGACCTTTGCTTCCCAGAACGCAATGATTTTTGATCCTGCCACAGGCGACGCTGCCATGAAGAAGGCTTTTCCCATGGTCCAGCTCGATGCCTGGTTGAAATTCGACAGCGGTGATGCGGCCGTCGATCCTTCTACCGTTGGTATCCCGCGTCCGTAGCCTCAGTTTATGAACACCCGGAGGCCCGGACCATGCAGTCCGGGCCTTTGTTTGATTCAGAACACAGTCACCCTGTTTAGTTTTCACTATGGTAAAAAAGGACTTTATCACTTCTGTAGTCCTGATCGCCTTCAGTCTCTCCGTCATTGTTTCGTCCTACACAATGCCAAGGCTTGAGCGCCGGGGCATTGACCCATTTTCGGCGCCCGGCGTCGTGCCCGGGATGATCGGTCTGATCCTGCTTTGTCTGGCACTCATCCTCTTCGTTCGTTCAGTGAGGCGCGGCGGCTATCTGCTTTTCAGCCCGGATACCCAGCAGCAAGGCGGACATCGGGGCGCTGCCTGGCGGGTGCTGCTGACGCTGGTAATTTCGCTGATCTATGCAATCGGTTTTCTAGGGCGCATCGATTACACCCTCGCTACCATTCTCTATGTGTTTTCTTTTATCGTGCTGTTCGAATATCGATGGCACGAACCGTTGAATAATCAAATCAAAATATTTGGCTATGCACTGCTCCAGGCACTGGTTGCGGCGCTGCTGATAACC
>NODE-766-length-11168-cov-4.16431_pt1 | contig 11168 bp, 9 predicted proteins | sample MGYA00139097_ERZ477577 | MGnify/ENA metagenome assembly ERZ477577 | reverse complement strand
CTACCTCTACCCTTATTCACAGCAGTCACCGCGCTACATCGCCATAGCCCCTACAGGGAATAATGGGCCCTAATGTTTCACGTCGCTCCTGCCGTCATCGGTACCGCAAAAGCAACAATGCTGCGATGACACAAGATATAATCAAAACAGCCCAACGGCCAAGGCGGCGAAGATCGTACTTCCATCACCCTTCACATTCCCTCCTCCTGACGATAATACTATCCCTCGCCTGCTTCGCCCTCCTTAATATCCAACCCATCTCCTCCCTTTACCTCCCTCTGCAAATCGACATACGTTCTAGGCACACCCACTGTATCTACGCCAGGTTTGAACGTGGAGACTTTGCGACTTTTGAGGTTTTCGTGGTTGATGGTAAGTGAAAACTGCATGACGCAATGCTGCCGTTGCAAATAATTGTTATCTTTCTCATCACACTGCACACTTTATTTGCAGCCGAAAATGACGGTCGACCTCAGGTGGGGGTACAAATAGAAGGACCGGTGACCGATCCAAAAGTCGGTAAACTCGACGAGAACGGAGATCGACAGTGGGATACCGTCTCCGCAGGCAAGCCCACCATGGGCGCGGCGATGCAGGTTTCTATCAACAAATGGCCGGAATTCATACACAACAATCACGCTAAATTTGGGGAGATGGGGATAATTCACCATGCATATCACATAGATTATACGCACTCTGGAGAGACCGAGGATGCAATAGCGGCAAGAGCTGACATATCGCGTAAAAAGAAGGAGGAAATAGAGGAGAGACGACAGAGGAATTTAGAAAGGGAAAGGCGGAGGAAGGAGGGCGATGAAAGCGTCGATGATGAGGAATACGAGGAGGAGACGAGGATACAGCAGATAATACCAGAATGGTACGAGCCGTATGAGTGGACGAAGCCCATCAAGTTGCCCGGTTGGTATAGATTGTGTGCCAATGCAGACAATGCCGTTGCAGTCGAGATGGACATACGATCGAGCGCAGATTTAGGGGGTATCGACCCGGAGACGGGACATGTGTACACGTACGATGAAAGGGAGTTGATCGACGAGGAGGAACGTATCATGGGGAAGGAACAAGCTGAAGAGGAGAAGTTAATCGCCGAGGAATTGGAAAAGGCATTGAAAGATCAGGTTAGCGATTATGATTTAGACGCGACGCGTACGTTAATGGCCGAGGTGAATCGACTCGTGTCCGACATGATGAAACAGCAACAGAGCGTGCATGCTAGGATTAAGGGACATGAACATGATTCGAGGAGGAATTATAGAGGGATGGTGAGAAGTGGAACTATAGAGACGGTGCTTTATGTGGTGATCACTTTGATTCAGGTGTATACCATACGTAAGTGGTTACTGAGCAATACCGTTCTGGGGAGATAGAGCGTGAGATGGATGAGCAGCAGAGGAATACAACAACACTTGTTGATAGATAAATGTGTGGTGCGCATGTAACCACCAGTAAACAAATTATGGTCTGAGTACTTTGTACTGGAACTGAACAAAATGTGCTGCCCTCTTTTTCCTCGGGCCTCGGGCTCGCTTCCAGTAATTTTCCACTGCTTCTGCGCCGAAACTCCGTGAAACATCACTCAAGCGACTCTAGCACCATACCATCATCCTATTCTCCCCTCTCGTATTTTCTCTCTTTTCTCCTTCAGTCTCCCCCAAGCTCCCCCAGTGCCTCGCCATAACTGATCTTCTCGTGCAGCAAGTATGCAATATCCAAGCAATAGCTCTCCGCATCCACGCGATGCGGTAATTGTCCAAGCGATACGAACACCTCTCTGTCGAGCAAGGAAGGGTGGATTGGCAAAACTACCTCCCTCCACTCTCCTATCGACGGTTCTGCATGGAGTCTTATTGAAGGAACCACAGCAAACAAAAGTAAAAGCTAGTGATGATGATTATTTAATCTCACCCGATGCTGTCCAAGATATCTGCGTAGGAAACGTCCTATCTCCTCCGACAGCGGCAGTGGCTTTTCGAATGGCCGCATTATCATCGAATATTCCACACACAACCTCCCTCTCCACGACGAACCGGCAGTGTTCATCGGGATTGCAGGCTATTGCAAATATCGCCCATGCAATACAATGCGGCACAATCGATGTAGGGATAGGGGCCGGAGTAGAAAGCATGAGCACGAATAAAATGCATGAATTGTATGAGAAGTTTCCACCGGAGGTGGATTGGGATGAAATGCAATCTTGTGATAATTCCAAGGAGGTTATGGATTGCTTAATTCCAATGGGTGTGACTTCGGAAAATGTTTCGAAAAGGTATCATTTGGATAGAAGGACATTGGACGAATTTGCGGCCAAATCGCATCAGAAGGCGGCAAAGGCTCAATCGTTGGGGAAATTCAAGGCGGAAATTATTCCAGTCGGCGATATATCCCAAGATGATGGAATACGTCCATCGACAACCGCTGACAAACTGGCCAAGTTGAAGCCTGTCTTTGATAAGAAGAATGGCTCCACGACGGCCGGGAATTCGAGCCAGTTGACCGATGGAGCTGCGGCAGTATTGCTAATGAGCAGGGAGGAGGCAATGAAACGAAACTTGCCAATATTAGGAGTTTGGAGATCGTTTGCTGTCGAGGGAGTGCCGCCTACGATTATGGGAGTTGGGCCTGTCTATGCAATTCCATCGGCTCTTGCAAAAGCATCATTGTCTACGGATGATATAGACGTCTATGAAATCAACGAAGCATTTGCATCTCAGGCTCATTATTCAATCGAAACGCTCAAATTAAATCCTGGAAAGGTCAATCCGAACGGAGGTGCTATCGCCCTTGGTCATCCTTTGGGTTGCACTGGCGCTAGGATGGTAGTAACATTGTTGAATGAAATGAGAAGGGAGAACAAAAGATTTGGTGTCGTTAGCATGTGCATCGGAACTGGAATGGGTGCAGCGGCCGTTTTGGAAGTGGAGGGTATGAGATCTTCTCTTTGATTGTTCCTTGGTATATGCTCAAGTGTTTGCTGCAACGCCAACTTTAAGGCTAGCACTCCCGAAGATATGAACTAATTGAACTTCTTTCTTAGCAATATATGAGGCTTTGACTCTGCTGCTCTCCGTCTCACGACGGTTGCATTTCTCGTTCCTATCCCTCCTAATTCATTTACATCATATCCACAAGTTTCAAAGAACTCCAATGCTCTGTTGTTGTCTGGTTCCACATCAACAAAAATGCATTCCTCGTTCCAGACTTGGGATGCAACGTATTCGCACTTATGAACAAGGGCTTGGCCTATTCCATTCTTTTGGTGAGTGGATTTGACACAGATAACGCCTATTGTCGGCTGTGGTCTTAATAACAGTTCAGGGTAGTCGGTGTCATCATCATTTCCATCAAGTGCTGGGCATGGCGACAGTCCCATCTCAATCATTCCAACAATATCATCTCCCACTCTCAAATTACCGTCCTCGTCTTCATCGTATTCTTTTGCAACAAGGAGTTGGTATTTTTTCCCACTCATTCTCCTCATTGTTGACACATATTGCTTGTAGATGAACTCTTCTGTCAGCGACTTTTCGAGCATATTCCATTTGAGCAATTCTATTTTTGACGACTGCCCGGCTGGAGCATCGAATGATGATGCAAGAAGGGATGCCAGCTGTCGGTAATCACCAGCAGATGAAGGAGGAGATATAATAAGTGCAGATATCATCTTGATAGTGACAGTGCATAAACAAATGAACGCCAACACATAGCACATTCCTTTAGTAGATGAAGAATTCATAAAAGTAGCACCCAAATCTACTGCCCTCATCATCGCATCCCTGCCTCGTTTGTTGCGCCGCCGCTGCACAACATACTGCTTACTGCCCACCATAAAGAACCTGTCCCTGTCGAGAAAGAACTGCCACTGCCCGTGCATGGGGGCGTGCCCCCTGATGGAAGACCACAACAACTACGCCGTGTTTCGACAAAGGGAATTGGGGGCGCCGCCCCCAAGGCAAGAAATCCGCCCCTCTACTTCTTCGACCTCGACCGACGACCGACAACCAAATCTCTTGCCCTATCTGCTCGCCATGTGGTTCTTGCGAATAATAATGTTTGCGTTGGTGGCTGCTGCTGGTGCTTTGAATCCAGAGGAGGAAAATTCAGAATATTTCTTCGCGTGCTCAGGTGGAGAGCTCTCGACAATCCAGCGTCTCCTTCAAGAGGATCCGTCAATAGTACACTCAACAACTAAGGACGGCGAACATTGCCTCCATCTCTGCGCCATCGGTGGCAATGCTGAAATAGTGAAGCTTTTATTAGAAAAGGGTGCCGATCCAAACATTCGAACGAAATGGGAGCAGGGTCTACGCATGCATCCTCTAAGTTGGAGTACGTATTACGGACGATACCATATTATCGAATTGCTATTGAAACACGGAGCAAAAGTTAATGCCGATTTTGATCTAGGGAAAAAGGAAAACGGCGAGTTTGAGAAGGGAACAGTATTGGATGTCGTTGAGCAAATAATACTTGGGACAGAAGATGTGGAAGAAAAGGAGAGATTCATAAAAACGAAGAATGTGTTGGTGAAGAATGGAGCAAAGAGATTTGCAAGTCTGGCTGAACCAGAACTGTGACATTTTGGGGTGGATGTTGTGATCAAAGACAGTTGAGATCAGTATTGCTAAATATGACACTGCCTGTTGACTGTTCTTCTCTCTCAGCTGGAGTTGTTATATGAACTTCCACTTCTTTTTCTGTAAATGCAATCATCCATCCGGAATCAGCTGCTGCTCAATAACCTATTGTGTAAACCTTAATCTGCTCTTGCACGTACTAGTCGGAAATTCCATCCCTGCAATACCATCTAACACTCTATGTGTGGTAACAATCTCAATACAATCCAATATTCTCCTTCCTGTGGCCTCGTCGAATCCCCTACGATATCGAAGTCGTACCCTGGCTGCTCTGTACACATTTGTTCCTGCAAATACTCCCCCCGCTGATGATTGAATGCGATATACTTCATCGGACCCAAATCCCTTGTCGGATGGTAGTTCAATCTTGCGTTGAACTGTTGTCAGATTCACCGAACCATTGTTGCGTGTGTAATCAATTGCGTTTATGTTGCTTTTGGTATCCCATTGAATTGCATCTTTTCCTAATCCCATCCTACTCGACAACTCAGACCCTCGATCTAATATGGCAGCATGTAATGATTTCCCATCATATTCATAATATGCATCCTTCATCGTCTCTGGTGCAGCAATGAATTGTGCTTCATAAACCTCGGTCAACTTGGACGTGAACGCTCGCTCGTCCGAGCCACCTAACAATTTCCAAGCCAATGCCGCCTGCCCCAAATCACCCTCGACGGAGGTGATCACTCGCTGCACTTTCCACTTGGTATCTATCATTGATGATGGATAAAATACGTCCGAGGAGGAGAGTGCTGATGGGTTTGGCGACAGTAAATCCAATCCACCCCCAATCTCTTCGACACGAACAGTTCCAGATGTGGTCTGTAGTGGTAGTTCTGCCTGAGCAACTTTTGGTGTGATGAAATAATAGAAAGGCGATGACATCGCTCCAAGAATACCATGGAGAGCTTCCCTTCGAGAAGGAGCATCAATTTCTTTGGATGTGTGAAGTGGTGGTGGTACCACCGTTTTGCGATGCCTCTGATGATTCTGATGCTGTTTCGAGGTAAAGGCGGTAGCGCCCCGATAGAATGCTAATGCAAGCACGTAAGAGGCGGCGGCCTTCTTCATCGTGGGGAAGACTAATGCTATCTAGGTAATGCAGCAGCAATGTGAGCATGTACCTCTCATCTAGAGACACAGAATAATGAGGTGTTGCGTTTATCAGACTCAAAAGTTAGAGGGGGCATAATAATTGTCGATTCAAATTTCGACAAAACACTGCCACCGACAAAAGGCCATGTTTTACATGAGCCATTTTTCCGCTCCTATCATCTGCTTCACCAGTTTATGAATCGACAAAGAAGGATAAGTACCTCTGCATAGTTGAGTTGCTGCCTGTTGTGGTCTAAGTGGAGGAGAAGTTAGGAAGAAAGGCAGGGCAATTCTATTTGTGTCCTCAGCTTCTGATCAGTTTGATCATTACAAGAGTGTTGGGATTCTATATTCGGAGTACTTAGGGGGATCACCCAGTCTCATAACAAGAACAAACCTCATAACAAGAACAAACCTCATTAGCAAAAAGTATCACGGCGAGGTTATAATGGAGCCGCCGTCCGAGTTGAGAATGGTGCCTAGAGTGGTAGAGGGTTCTCCACAACGACGATCACAGCGACAGCAGCCGCAATCGAATAATACAAAACAACAACAATCTCCGTCACGGCGCGGTCGAAGTTCTAGCCGGCATGATAAGACCACCGCCGGTGACGCAGACGGCAGCCCCATCGGTCATCGGCTGCCTTCCAATTCCAACACGCCACGACGGAAGGGCAATCCACAGAGCTCGAGCCCCGCCGCCATAGACGGACGCAGCAGCCAACGCCCGCAAGTACCACAGCAACAGCAAAGCTCCACGTCGCTTTCGCCAAATAAATATTCTTCTGGCAGCAATGCACCTCAACTCACCCCCCTTTCCACCCTCACGACCATTGTCACCGCCCACTCGGAAAACGCACACACCTCACTGCAATTCTATCGACAGGCACACGCCCTCCATCGCCAGGCAAATGAACGAACTGCATCGGCACTTGAAAAACTAAGACTGGCACAGGCAGAATTGGAGCATGCCACGACGGCGCAGGAATTTGCAAAGGAGGAGCTTGATCGGGCGGCTTTGCAAAAGGCTGATGCGCACGATGCATTAAGTGATATTTGCAAACAGGTACGAGTGCTATCAAAAAGTACCGTGGTGAACAAACGTGTGAGGCTGGTGGGCTTGAACAAAAACTTTCAATGGAACGGTAGAATGGGAACTATTGTCAAGCTGGTCACTGACGGTGAGGATATGGGGAGATGGAAGGTGAAGCTAGACCCGGAATGGAGGGGACGAGATGCCGATGGCAAGATTGTTCATCGATCTGATACCTTGAGTGAGAATAGTGGCGGTGAAGAGCAGGAGCAGGGTTCGATCAATGTAGTCGTGGCCAAGGCCGAGAATTTGGAATTGGTGGATGACTACAACAAACCTGAGGATGGAAATAACAACAATAATATGGGTGTGCTGTTTGGTGGAAATAATGCGGGAGATGTTACATCACAGCCTCAGAAGAAGCGTTCATCGAGTAGGTCGAGGTCGGCATCTTCTTTAAGGGGTAGGTCGAGGGATCCTGAACAGGAGGAGTTCGGCGGCAGCAACCGTGTTCACTCTGATCACAATAAGCCACAACATAGGCCATTGAGGGATCCAATCTCCTCCTTGGACAGAGGGAAGGCTCCTCCCTCCACCGTGCCGGTCACACCCGATCATAACAGAGGTAATAGCAACGCCTCCTTTGGCCCTTACAAAAACGCCACGCCAACCAGCTACTACAGTAAGAGCCCGTCAAAACCTCCACCAAGACATGTCAGCCCAACGAAGACAACTCCGAAGAAGCCAACTTCCTTCACTAGTAATCAAAAATATTCTTCAACTCCCATACAAAAGAGTCCAAGTAACGATTCGGCACGGCTATCCTCGGCCTTTTCGCAAATGCTACGATCACCCGTGAGCTTTACTCCTGTGTCATTTACCCCGGAAACGAGCAAGAGTGATCAACAACAGCAGCAGTGGGTGTCGCCGTCATACAGTGAGGAAGAGGAGGAGGACGGGTACTACCACCAGCAGGAGAGAGCTGAGACTGCGTCGGATCCACAGTTGCAACCCTACCCTGAAGAGGAAGTGATGGCGGCCCCTAGTGACAGTAGTATCGGCCTACCCAAAATTGTAGTGCTACCCGTACCCGAGGACGACGCAAGCAATCCCTTCATGTCTCCGGGTCATACCTCGTCGACCCCGCCGCATTGTGTTGGCGTGCAGGGTGCCGGAGTGAGTCACGTCAATGGAGTGTACTTGCTGGCGTATCCGAAGGATGAAAATGGCAATGCAGTAGTTGATACTGCTGAAGGAGAGAATGGTATGCCGCCGTTGTACTTTAGAGATGGTCCGCCGGTACTTATTTCGGATAATCGATATTACGACATGTGTATCCTGCGCATTGACTGCCCAGACAGTCTAGATCATGTCATATGGTTCCTGGCCAAAGTGGACGTCGATCCAGATTGTCTGGATGTGAAATTTAGCGACTGTTACTACTACTGCCGCATGCTGCGTAACGACGATGGATACGGAGGTGAGAGCGACCATGGGTGTCAACATCCGCCTGGAAGGGGATGGAATGTGCCTAATATGCCTCCGGGGGCGGCGGCGTTGCGCATTGCTGCTAGTGCGGGCGTTTCTGCGGCAGATAACTTACTGGGTATCGTGCCAACACGGGAATATAGTGCTGAGGTGAATGAGGAAGAGTTGATGTCGCCTGGTTTGAATAGTGGTGTGGACAGCAAGTATTCCCAATATTCCGTATGATGGTCAAATTCATGGCCATTATTTTGTTATCTGTGTGTTAAGTGTTACTGCATATTTTCATCTTTCGGCTGGTAAGCTAATTCTAATCTAGATGCATATTATATAGACTGACTAACTGTGGAGACCGGTTTGAATGCTTGAGAGAATGGTTGCAGTATAGTCTAGTTCTCAATGGCCTCCTGGTTCCTTGGCTTGGGCCCGGGTTTGATTCTGATGACTTCTGGTTTGGCAACCTTGTGCGCTATTTGAGGAATGGATAAAAGCGCGGTATGGTAGCCATGAACGGTCTTCTTATCAGGAGCCTTCACTTCGACAACGGGGGTACCGTCGCCTTTTCTTTGACTTTCCTCATTAAATTTCCTCTGCTTTTCCGCCCAAATAGCTTCACGTGTGTTTTCGATGGTCCAGATCGATTGGCTATCATCGACTCTCTGAACCAAGACTTCAATGCTAAAAATAATATGCATGGTACAGATGAGTGATGAATAAGAATTGCTGGTCAAAGAAGAAGAGCAACTTAATATTGCTTACCTCATGATTTCCTCTCTACCCTTCAGCGACCAACCCCTGCAAATATAAGAGAAAGTATAAGCTGATTAAGTAACCTATCTTTCTGGGATTACGAACACTAAAATCGTCACCGCTACTTACTTTGGAGCAGGCTCTTTGTTTTCTCCACCGTGCTGTTGGACCAAATAGTTGAGTTGTGAAATCGAGATCCTGGGTAAGAATGGAGGTCAGATGAAATGAGTATGCTCTATGGACAAGGGTTGAGTCACACAATCATACCAAAACACTTACGGTACGACGCGCTCTGCGATCATCTTCTCCTTGAACGCACGAACATCACCTCTGCTTGGAGTTGGCTTGCTCTCAATATAATTTATTATATTTGCAACGGCTTCGGACGGTGTATATAGGAAGCCCCCCAGAGGCGTTGGAAGTTTGATATGATTATACTTTTTGTCATTCTTGTCAAATCGATCCTTCAGCCTCGTTGTCGATAGTGATGACGGTGACTTTTGATTTTCCTGTTTTTTCCTCCTCCTTGCTGGTATCGTCGGTGGTTTCTCCTTCAATCGAAGTTCCTGCATAGAGATTTGCTCTGCAGTGTGATTTTGGTATTTGCGCAACGACGTGAGCATTGCATGACGAGATTCAATGACTCCCTCGGTCGGACCCTCCTCCTTACTTTCCCTTCTTAGTGCATCGCGTGTGTCATCTATTGACCAAGACCCTCCCTTGCTTTGTTTGGCTTGAAACTGCGCCAAGAGAGTTTCCAAGCCCGCTTCTCTTACTCCCCTCTCGTTCCAACTCAATGGCGCCATCGACTTGCCATCCCCCCCTGAGGCTGAATATTGTTTGAGTAGTAAATTGAGTTGTGTCTTTTGAATGGGAATCCTCTTCTCTGCAATCAGCTTATCTTTGTAAGCCTTAACATATGATTTCCCCGGATTGTTATCAATGATATTGCCGATGTATGAAACAGTCTCCAGAGGTGAATACATTATTTGTCCCTCCATTGGTTGAGGAAGGTCAATTACATCAATAATTTCCTTGCTTTCTCCACCACCTCCTCCATCCAATTGCTTTTGCTTCTTTCTTGCCCCACCCACTGCTTGGCCATCGGTGGCACTCTCAGGTTTTTCCACCAGTGTGCTCTGCTTTCTTTTCTTCTTCGCTGCTGTCACCGCTGGAACGATAAAATCTGGACTTGTCCTGGATAGGATATCATCGAGCGACTGCTTTGCAAAATTTAGGGATGACGTCAATGCACTCTTCGGATCACGCTCCATCATCACTTCATTTGTATTAAATTGCTGTGCGTAATTTTTGCTTTGACTCTTCATCAGCTTTCTCTGGGCATACTTGACCTCCTTCGTTTCGGATGTGTTGATAATTGCCTGGGATATGATGGAAGCGTGTTTATCGAGTCCATCGATTGCCACCCGCAGACAATCACAGGGGAGCTGGAGGGGGTTGACAACGGTTGCCTTCACGCCTCCCTCTTTTTGATGTTGCGTTTCGAGATAGGAGCAGCAATCCTCCAACAGATTGGACATCGCCTCAAGGGCTTGGACGGACGAAAAGACTGAATCAATTTTTGCCAACGTTCCCCTCGCTGCCTTTTGCTTCCGAGACAGCAGCGAAGAAGAAAAGAAAGCAGAGCACACTGGTGGAAAAACCTTTTGCTTCCGAGACAGCGGCGGTGATGATCCGCCAGCCGCGCCGAGACATTGCTCCCCATCCATCATAAATTTTGTCTAGGTCTCTTGTGCTCAACCTAGATAACAAGAGATGAGGTATGCAAAGATCTTCTCCCCCCCCTCCAACAATCGTCCGCGTGATGAGGACCGCTACCATATCCATGCCCTGCCTGGCCTGAAGTATAATAATCCTCGTCATATTCACATCACGTGTATCGTACCTATTTGTGTGTTGTTGATTTTTGATACGGCCCGCACAGCAGAGTGTTACCGGCTTTTGATACACCTCCTTTGTCTGTCGTGCGTGCACCTTGTGCCTTGATCCAACACATCATAACAATCGAACACAATATCAAGATGGTAGGCTCCTCCTCCACCACTCAGCCTAGCAATGCCAAGAAAACTGAAATGGTAACTCTTCCCTCGGGCGCATCCTACCCCGCCTTCCTGGAACCTTTGACTAAA
>NODE-765-length-11171-cov-6.31513_pt1 | contig 11171 bp, 11 predicted proteins | sample MGYA00139097_ERZ477577 | MGnify/ENA metagenome assembly ERZ477577 | reverse complement strand
AAGGTTGCCAGATGTTTATCGAATTCCTCCTTTTCGGTTCTAATATCGTCGATCCCGGTTTCGGGGGTGCAGTTATCCTGGATATGTTCGATCCGATCATCCATCTCCGAAATCAGAATATGGAGATCCTCGATATTGGGCAGGATCTTATCTTTCTGACCCCCGGGCAGTTCTTCCATCTTGCGAACGATGTCATAAACATTGGCTTTCCAGGCCGTCAGCTCCGCCTGCATGGTTTTGCAACAATTTCGTGCTTTCATAACACTCTCCTTTCTATTTAATGGGGTTATTGGATAGTTGTTACCCGTTGCGCAAAAGCTTCGAAGATAAAGTAATTCTGGTATTGCTCTGAAGTCCGTATCCGGTCGCTCTATGTAATGTTTAAATTCAATTTGTATGCCAAAGACTCACTCTAACCGGCAAAAAAAAGAGTCTTGCTCTAAGCTATTTGAATTGAAGAGAAAAAATTTTGCGAGCGTGATGGGATCCATGCCTGAGGTAGTCTTGCGGGTTCGGTGATGGAATAGGGTAACGTTACTTCGCGAGATAGATAACGTTTGGTAACGCCGAATTTACCCCGGTTTCAGCTTGACATGCATATGAACCATGGGTAGTATCCAGGGTAACACCTGGTAACGCCAGTTAACGTTGAAACCGAAACCAAGTGGAGATTGCCGTGGACTCAAAAACCCACGAAATTTGGAATATTCATTTTATTGAACAGATCATCGACACCATGGCCGATGGTGTTTTCACCCTGGATAACAACGGACGGGTGACTTCCTGGAATCGATCGATGGAACGTATCAGCGGGTATCCGGCCGCTGAGGCCATGAGCAAGACGTGTCAGATTTTAAAATGCAGCCGATGTTTCGGTAAACAATGTCCCTCTGGGATTCGCAGCTGTAAAATTCTTAAAGATGGGAAATCTGAGGCGAAAGAATGTTTATTAACCCATAAGGCCGGGCATCATGTACCGGTCATCAAAAACGCTAGAGTGGTACGGGATGAAAACCAACAGATTATCGGTGTGGTTGAAACCGTCACCGATCTTAGTGAAATATCACGGGCCCGTCAGGAAGCCGAGGAGGCCTTGATCCGACTGGGTGAAAAGTACCGTCTGGATAATCTAATCGGCAAAAGCCACGAAATGCAGAAGGTTTTTGCAGCCATCAATGCCGCCGCCGCCAGCGATGCAACGATCTTAATCATGGGCGATAGCGGAACCGGCAAGGAATTGGTCACCGGAGCGATCCATCAGCGCAGCGCGCGGACAACCTATCCGCTGATAGCGGTCAATTGTTCGGCCCTGACCGAATCGCTGTTGGAAAGCGAACTCTTCGGTCATGTCAAAGGCGCCTTTACGGGAGCCAACCAAAATCGTACCGGAAGATTTGAGGAAGCCGAAGGGGGAACCGTGTTTCTCGATGAAATCGGCGAAATCAGTCCCTATATTCAGGTGAAACTGCTGCGGGTGCTCCAGGAGCGTGAAATCGAGCGCGTGGGGGAGTCCAAAACCCGTAAGGTCAATATCCGAATCATGGCCGCCACCAACCGGGATCTTTACCGCCGCGTCCAGGAGGGACTTTTTCGAGATGATTTGTACTATCGGTTAAAAGTCTTTCCTATTGTCCTGCCGCCGCTAAAAAAGCGTAAAGAAGACATCCCGCTTTTGACGCGACATTTCATCGATCGGCAAAACCATAAAACCGGTAAAAACATCACGGGTATCTCCCAATATGCCATGCGTGTTTTTTTGGACCACTCCTGGCCGGGAAATGTGCGCGAGCTTGAAAATGCTATTGAACATGCCTTCGTTCTATGCAACCGGGATCAGATCGAAATATCGGACCTGCCGCTTGAGTTACGGCAGCCCGCAGACGAATGCCGACCTGGAGGAGTTGCAGGTGCTGCCACGAGAAAAGCTATAATCGGCAAAAATCTGTCAAAAGAAGAACTGATGAAACTGCTGGAGACCAGTCATTGGAACAAAGCCGAGGTTGCCCGCCGACTCGGTGTTAGCCGGACGGCGGTATGGAAGTATATGAAAAAGTGGGATATCCCCCTGAAAAATCCTGTTTAAAACATAAGCACGCACAGGTTCGGGGCTCTCGATTCGACGATTCGGTCTGACGTAAACCCTGAACATAGTTATATAACTGGAAATACCCACCAATGCCAACGTCCTTGTCGGTATGGAGAAAGCGGATGATGCCGGGGTGTATAAAATTTCAGAAGAGCTGGCTATCATTCAGACGGTAGATTTCTTTACGCCGATTGTTGATGATCCTTACTGGTTCGGTCAAATTGCGGCGGCCAATGCTTTGAGTGATATTTATGCCATGGGCGGTGTGCCGAAAACGGCAATGAATCTGGCGGGATTTCCGCTCAAGCAAATGGATATCCTGTATGACCCCCAGACCTCAGGGGGATTGATGATTTGCGTAAAAAGAGAACAGGCCGATGCTCTGGTTAGCAAGCTCATTGATGAGGGTGTGGCGGCCTCTAAAATCATCGGAAAGGTGATCAGCGCGCCGGTGGAAAAGATCTTCGTTGTGTAGATTTAAAGCGGTGTCATGTTTCTGGTCTGCGGAACCTACCTGGATCACTTTAATCGGCTGGAGAAAAAGCAAGTGGGCGAAACCACCAATACGTTGTGGTTTCGCGCTGCTACAGCGTCACTTGCATTCCCTGATCTTCTTTTTACAAAATTATTGGTTTTCTCCATCCATGCTATTTCCCAATTTTTCGAGCAAAGCAAAGGTACCCAGGTTCGGGTACAATTGTCCTCGAAAGGCGATTGATATCCAGCCCTTCTCTTCAGATACAACAATGATCAGGGCATCACTTACCTGGCTGAGACCGAGGGATGCGCGGTGCCGGCTTCCAAGACCGAGGGCTTCCAGCTCTGAGGTATGGGGAGCCAGGGGAAGTATTACATTTACTTTGCGGATTTTTGAATCCCGGATAATCATGGCCCCGTCATGAAGCGGGCTTCCTGGATAGAAAATATTCTCTAATATTGGCGCACCGACAGCAGCATCAATAATAACTCCCCCTTGAAGATGATCATCCAGATTGTCTTCATGCTCTATTGCAATGATTGCACCATGGCGTTTTTCACTCAGCTTGGAGAGTGCAAGGACGACCTCTCCCGGAACTTTTATATTCGGAGAGATACAGCATTTAAGATGGGTTTGTAAGAGGTCCTGTTCTAATTGATTGAGTCCTACCCGTATTTCATACATTTTTTGTAAAAGATCGCTCAGACGAGAACACTGCTTCAGGCAGGGGATATCATCGTGGAGCTGAGTCACCCTGGATTTTAGTTCTTCCAGTTGTTGCGTAATCGCCGCTTCTTCACTCATTTGGTATTCATCATTTAGCCCGTTCACTTTTATACTCCGGTCATTTCAACGTCTTATTTACTGCTATGTATCACCTCAAAAGGTCCTTCAACAAAGCAAACGGTCGTGACCATCAAAACGAAAGCAAATTGGATAATTAGGGCTTGGTTCTAACATCAGCCACTGGGTCATTCGTAGGTTGGGTTGAACATACCGATATCTATTGTTGGGTTTCGTACCTCAACCCAACCTACTATCCATCCATTTTTTGTTATCTGAGAAACCCAACAAAGTGGCCGAAGATAGAAGCATCCACGTTAATTAATTAGCTACTCGATGAGTATCTGGGCCTGCTCCACCAAAAGCGACTTCAAGCGGTCCAGCGTAACCGGATAACCCTGTATGGGAATCCCCATCCAGTCGGAGTATTCTAAAAATGCTTCCGGTTGCTCGGCCATATACTGATCCACATAGCCAATGCCGTCCAATACAATTGCGCCGCCCGTATGCCGGGGAAAATTTTCATTGGCCAGGCCTTTGTCCCATCCCTTGAAGACATTGTGGCGAAATTTGATCCAGCCCGGTGTCATCCACCAGACCTTTTCGTCCCCAGCTATTTCCTTTGCGATTACTTCGCGGTCAGCTTGGCCGGCGATCATATCCATGCAGTGAGTCGCCTGGATCCTTGCAACACCGGGCCCCTGTTCTTCAATGATTTTTTGCATGGTGCGGGTGGGTTCATCAGCGTTGACATAGCAGAATTTTCCGCCATACACAACCAGCACCTTATCGACCTTCTCTTTGGCTTTGTTAATTCGTTGTAGCAGTTGTGCTTCAAGCTCATGAATATCTTCATGGAGTCCCGGTGTTGTAAAAAATAGATGAGAGGTGTCCAGAAACCCTTCCTTTTTTAGATAATTGAGTTCAAGGCTCAAGGTTCCGCAGGATACGATGGCGATGTCTGCAAACGACACATTATTCATTTTTAATCCTCCCCCAATTGAACGATATATTTCTCACCTATAAATGATGTAATTTATGAAACTCATTTCTATTTACCCAATTCCCAATACCCGATTCCTAATACCCATTACCCAATACCTATTTTACTAGGTTACAACCGGTTTTTTTAGGTTTGGCAAGGTCGTGTTCATCATAAATAAGTGCGTACGTGGATCACCTCCTATAATCAGGTTTCGGGTTATCCGCGTGCCAGGCCCGGTACCAGAGCCGGTGGCACGATTTCTTTTCCTCCTTTTCGTTGGTTGAATATTCGTTTTGGGCGACGAACTGTGTTTCGCCGTCGTGAATGCTTTTGAGGTTCAAGTCCTTTATTCAAACAAAATGCATGATTGATGCCATGGCAGCAAACACGCTTGATCAAAGGTCGGTTTAACCTATATGTTCCTGTATACTTAACTAAAAATAATCTGATTGCTGCTATGGAGATTGGACGAATAGCCTTGAAACATCTGGATATCAAGGTGAGGTAACGTTAACTTTGGCTTCAGGTAACGTTGTGTAACGTTTTGATGCTGTAATTTTGATTTAATAGTCATGGGGAATTCCTTTGATGAGCAACCTAAGATGATCTCGATCATCAAGATCTTTTTCCCATCTATATCACTAATTTCCAATCAGTTAATTTGGTACGATAAGCATAAATATATTGTGCATTATTATTGACTTTTACAGCTAAATTCATTTACCAATACCGATTGGACTAATTTACCGAAAGAACGGGATGATTGCAAGTTCCCGGAGGAGACCAGCGTGTATGCATTAAATTTCGATCCGGCCATCCTCGAGTCCTGTGATACCTGTGATTGTCTGATGCGATGTCAGTACATGACATTTGATTTGGAGGAAGCGAAACGGGAGAAGGCCAAGATCAACAACGGTAAGGACTCCAGGGTTCTGACCGGGTGTGCCACCTGCTATGCCTTGTGCTGCGGTGGGGGTGAATGAAAGGCTAAACGATCCCCTATGTTAAATCTACTTTAACCCGTCAAGCTTCGACCCATAATATTGCGACCCATAACTGCTTTGTCGCGGAGGATATAAGCATGGAAATGAAAATGTCAGTTGAAGAGGCCAAGCATCGTGCACTTGAACTTATGTACCGGGGATATCACTGAGGGCCTTCCATCCTGCAAGTTATGTGGGAGGCATATGACCTGGGAAATGAAGATTTTTTATGGACCGGGATTCCTTTTTTAGGAGGTATCGGCGGCTATCAGAATGCCCCCTGCGGGGTGGTGTCGGTATCGGCCGTGTGTCTTGGATTGCGGCACCGTTGCCCCCTGAGCGATAAAGAGCGGGCCAAGCAGGCCCGTCACGCCGTGCGCGCCTTTTCGGCGAAGATCGTTACGGAATTCAACCGGCATTTCGGGGACATCACCTGCCAGGGGCTGATCGGCATGGACTTTTCCAAACCCGGTGAATACCAGAAGTTTCTGGAATCGGGCATTTGGAAGGACAAATGCGAAAAATACGTCGAGTTCATGATTGAAAAACTTTATGAGCTTGAAAACGACAAGGGACTGTTTGTGCAGGCACAGTGACACCCTGAATGATCGTAAATCAACCCGCTGGTTCAATCTTCCCGGATAAAGCTGTTGAGCTCGTCTCTGAATACTTTCCATGCGTCCAACGATTATGGCGACTGGAGCAAAAACAGGCTAAAAAAGGCTGTTGAGTCCTTTTTAATTACTACAATGTAGTGCTCATTAGTAAAATCTTGACAATGATGACAACTTCAAGTATATCATAGGAGAATGATTAACCAAACGTCTCGTGTTGCCTGGAAGCGGCACATTGAACCTCATTTCATTCTCTTTGTTGGACTTATCTGGAACCTAATGTTGAGTTCCTGCTTACTCTGAACCGAAACGAAATCCGGGTTCAGCTACCTGTAAAAATCGACTCACTTTTAACCCTTAACCTTCGTGGAGAAAGCCATGAAAAAGGGTTACCAGAAGATGCCATGACGAAAGCCTCTGAGGGGTGTTTTATACGCCTTATAGAGGCTTTTTTAATTCTCGACTGCCGCCGATATGGATAAACATTTATATTTGAAGATTGGAGGGTGTTATGGCTATTAAAGTTTTCATTAAACGGAAGTGTCCGAAAGACAAAGAAAGAGAACTTTTTCGTTGCATCAAGGAAATTAGACTCCGAGTTCCACAACAGTCAGGCTATATTTCAGGTGAATATTTAAAATCAATAGACGAAACCAATGAAATAGTCACTATAAGTTCTTGGTTTTCATTAGAAGACTGGCATACCTGGTTTGAAAGTGAGGAAAGAAAGGAGATACAGTCCAAGATAGATTCTATTCCCGGAGTCATGACAGAATACTCAATTTATAGGTACATTAAGACCCGCTAATGGAAGTTAAATTAGCGAATCAAATCTATAAAAGATGCAGCCAAATATGAGAATTCGATTTGAATTTTCTTGAGTTTCGTGGTTGGAAATGAAACAAATATCGCAGGAATCAGTAACCGCCGAACTTTCATGTTTTTATAAGAGTAAGTTAGGTCAATCCACGAAGACAGGGGTAATAAAGGAACTTAGTGAACGCAAGGTCTGTTACCGATGGTCTACATTTTTAAGGAAAGGAGGGATTACAAATGTCTATCTTCTTAATGTTTGGGAAATATTCATCTGAGGCGATGAAGGACATCAATCCCGATAGGACAGAGAAAACCCGTGAAGTGATCAAAAAAAACGGCGGTAAGATAATATCTATGTATGCTGTCATGGGTGAACATGACCTTGTCTTCACCATCGATTTCTCTGATGCGGACAAAGCCATAGCCACCTCGGTCGCTTTACACAGATTGACCGGAATTCATTTCACAACTTCACCGGTAGTGGATGTGGAGCAGTTTGACAAACTCGTAGGAGAGGTAAAGGAGATATAGCCTCGTTGTGAAATATACGCAACGGTTTGTGAAGCTCCCAAGAAAGAGGAATTAGATGTCACAGTTTTTCACTAAACTGAGGTAATCTCAATATCAACGCCAGAATCTAAATAACTATATACATAACTATCCATAACAAATAAACAAAGGAGAAAAAATCATGGAAAAACAAGTCATCAATTATGAGACAATGCTTAGGGTTGCAAAGGCCATTTCTCACTCCAAAGACCCGGAAGAAGTTGCTTTAATGACAGTAGAAAGCATTAAAACAGCTTTGAATGTCAAGGGTTGTTCTTTGTTTCTGTTCAATCGGAAAACAAATGAACTGGAGCTGGCCACTTCATTCGGGTTGAGTGATGGTTATATAAATAAAGGCCCTGTGAGTGCATTGCGCTCCATTGCCCAGTCTTTGGAAGATGGACCAGTGGCGATATATGATGTTATGGATGATCCTAGAATCCAATATCCTAACGAAGCTCAAAAAGAAGGAATCTCCTCCATACTCTCGGTGCCGATCGTAGTAGCGGGCAATTTAATAGGGGCCGTGCGCGTTTATACAGCTGAACCCTGGGAGTTCACGCTGGATGATGTCAATTTTGTTCAAGCGCTGGCCCAAATAGCCGGCGGGGCAATAAATATGGCCAGGTATGTTAAAGGGTTAAAAAGCAGCATTGAAGTCTTGAAAACGATGAAGGAAGTTCAGACCCAGCGATCTACAAGAAGGACCCCTTATGAGGGAGTTCCCATAAGTGTTTCTCCGGGTGAACTTAAGCAGGAATAATTGTCAGCAGGGCTGTTGAGGACTATTTAAAGGCGAAGGTGTAAGATCAGATATTGTTGATTGGTTGATTAGTTGATTGGTTAAGTGCTTGTAAATATGGATTTATCACATATTTGCAAAATAATTGGCCACTTCATCTTTCAACAATCATAACATTCTGAAATTATGACTATAATTTACCTAATCAACCATTCAACCAGTAAACTATTCAAACGAGGTCTGACTTTAAACTATAAAATAAATTTCATCCCGCTTGGCAGGAATTCCCACAACTTGATTGTACTCGGCGAGTTGATACCTATATGGTCGGTGCATGGAGATATCAAGGAGTGCTGCATTTTATAGGCTTCAAAAAAAACAATGATGTCATAATCAAAGGAGAAGTTATCGTAAAGATTACTGTAAAGCCAAAAAGCTCGATTAATGATCCTGCAATTAAGGGGAAAATGGCTGTTGTCAGGCTTAAAGTTCCACTGATTCCCGCATATATAGTTTAGTAAATTCTTGTCAGATTCCAACATACGCGGGATGGACTTTATGATTGCAATTATTCCGGAAAGATTAACCGCATCAACGGAATCTTCTTTGATCATTAAAAATCCGATTGCTGCCATGAACAACAGCGCCGATGCGGAAAGAAAAATAACCGTATAGTTTTCAGGATAGGGAAATGCGATTACCAGATGGCGGACCACGATGGCTGAAGCCAGCATGCCGCTGGCAGAGATGAATTGCTTGAAGATTAAAAGGTTTTTCCGTCGGGGCCCGACAAAGATTTTCCCCAGAAGATCCGTATAGGAAATTCCCGCGAAGGCACCGCTCACGGCAAAGATTCCGATCCATAAAAATATCATGAACAACATCCGTCCGGAATCACTGGAACTGGAAATTGACAATGTGTATCCCATGCCGGTCAGCGCAAGTACGCGCAGGTAAATCCCTACAAGAAGAAACGGCTTTTTGCGCGATCGACCGGCCAGAAATCCCGCAAACAAAAGTTGAGTTATCATCGGCAGGCCGATGTAGATTGCGGTGAGCATACCCACATGTAAACTGGAACCTCCGATGTTAAGTACAAATGATGAAAGAACCGTATTGACGTCAATAAATGTGGCAGCAAACGCCAGGAAAAGGGCATGCCAGATAAATGCATAAAAATTCAGTTTATAAGCGGCAGCGTTACTCATGATTTTTAATAATCCGACCTGTGTCGGGTAACCGTCCGATGCCCCGGCTCTGTAACCTCGTTATACATCTGGTCTGCGGTCCCCTTGAAACCAATGCTACCACCCATTTCCGCTGCGGGATTCACGATTAAACCTGTTTTGTTTTTCATATGCGTGATATTTAAACACGTTGCGGGTTAAAGAACGGATGGTTGCCTGGACAGCGGTTTTCACCGCTTCACAATGTTGCTCATCAATTAATTTTTTTGTACCTCGGCTGGTATGACCCGCTCTTTGGTTAATTCTTTCATCCTTTTCCTTGAATACCCAAGTATTTCCCATTGCTTTTTGTAGACAGGCCTGCCGTCTCTGTTAAAGGGATCCAGGAGAACTTTCCGATTAAAAAACGGGGAGGGCTTTGTATGACAATCTTTGCATCCCCCGGCCCCGAGGGCATATTTTCCGCTGACGACATTGTGGCTCAGATCAAAAGGCTCACAGCATTTGAAGCCGCCGTCCCTGGTGGGCATATTGGCCTTGTTCAACTGGTTATTTTCCATGTAATAGATCATTCCGCCTTTCACCAGTACAGGCGTATGGTATGCGATGCGACACCCGAACCGGTCGGTACCATTTGATATGGCCTTAAGATAAGTTTTTATCTCTTCTGCAGTGTTGACGGATTTTGACCCGTTTAACGCTTCCAGAATCGCAAGGTTGGTGATGGAAAACTTGTTTTTCAAATGCGCCCCGGTAAGGTCCCTCATCCGCCACAGGATAATCGGGATAACTCGCTGGGATGCCCTGTCCCAATCTCTCCACCATATGGCCTGCAAAGGATCGACCGGCTTGATTTTTCCTTTATACTTCACAAAAGCGGGACACCATTTGTTTTCAGAACATTCTAATAAAGGCTTGTTGGGATTCAGGGGATCATTGGATAGAAAATCTGTAGTATAATAGGTGATCGTCTGGCCACTTGTGGCATTGTCAATAACTGCCGTAGCTTCCTTATATTTATACGGGATATGGCAGGTCTCACAGGCAATTTTTCTAATGTGCGCGTTGGAAAATTTATGATCCGGCTGCGGGGCGCGGCTATCTTTGCCTTTTAAATGGCAATCCAGGCATGAATTCATTTGGCCGTCAATATCATTGCGTACCGAACCGACCAGTATATCGCCTTTGGCAATCTCATGATCTTCTCCGGCAGGGTGACAATAGATACAGGTCAGGCCTTTGGCCTTGTGCACATCCGTTTTCCGCTTCCAGGTCCTTCCTCTCTTCTTGACATCAGCCATTACATGGCAATTCCAGCAATTCTCATCCGCGACCTCTTCGGTTATAAACTCGGCCAGGTTAGCAGGGTCGGCGAGATTTGTCTGGGTATAGTCGGTGTGAAACGAGAGGGCCCTTGGCTTTTCTGAGGGCATGGACGGCTTGGATTTTTTGAGCTCCCTGAACCATCCGGCGCCGACCATGGGCGCCTCATAGAAAAACCCCCCTCTCACCGCCAGCGCCCGCGCTTTCCAATTATATCCTTTGAGGTGACATATGAGACAGTCGGCTTCAAGCACACCGCTTTTGCCCCAGTCTGATTGATAGTAATCACCATCAAGAAAATTATCAGCATTGCGAATGATCCCGTTCTCAGGGTCATTTGCAAATTCATCGTATCGGTTTCCTTTACGGTCGTATTCTGCCGATCCACCTCCCGGATGGCAGACACCGCACGCCTTTACAAAATGAAAGGATGATTTGTCAATATCACTGCGCCGTATGTTCACCTTTCTGGCCAACTGGCTGGAATCGGCAGAGGGCGGTCACCACTTGCCGTACATGCCCCGTGAGACAAGCCAGGGAAGCTTTGAATCCAGATCATCACCAACGATAATATTCCCGTCAGCATCGGTCCGGCCCTGTTGAAAATGATACGCATTGGTGATGG
>NODE-763-length-11217-cov-3.6024_pt1 | contig 11217 bp, 13 predicted proteins | sample MGYA00139097_ERZ477577 | MGnify/ENA metagenome assembly ERZ477577 | reverse complement strand
AAAGTAGAAGGTTTTAAATCGGGTGGAGATGATTACCTGACAAAACCATTCAATGCGGAAGAACTGCAACTGAGAGTAGCCGCCATGTTAAGGAGGGTGAACATTCAGCCAGAATCGGAAGATCTTTCTGTTTATTCTATTGGAGAGTACACTTTTGACACAACCAATTTTGAATTAAAGCATCCCAACTTTGAGAAGACCCTGACAAAAAAAGAAGCACAAATATTAAAAATGCTCTGCAAATTCATGAACCAGGTGGTAGCGAGAGAAGTTGTCTTAACCGCTGTTTGGGGACAGGATGATTACTTTGTTGGAAGAAGTTTGGATGTATTTATCACTAAGCTTCGAAAGTATTTAAAGGAGGACGAAAAGATTCAAATTGCGAATATTCATGGAATAGGGTTTAAGCTGGAGATAGAAGAATGAGGAGTCTATTAATAAGTCTTTTGATGCTTTTGTCATTTTCAACGATGGCGGATCAGTTAGCCTATATCTCCAAGAGTGAGGCGGAAAAAGCAGCGTCATATATCAATAAGCACAACAACATTATTTTGTTTTGTGGATGTTGCTCATTGATAAAACCGGAAAAGGTCAAAGTATTGAAGGCAGAGGCCATTCATACAGGTTATGAAGATTATTATGAAGTAACGATTCACTACTTAGATGAAAATGGACAAGAGGTGAATAAGAACATCGACCTAGCATATGTGTGGGTGAAAAAAATGTTTGGCGCCAAAACATTGGGTAAAATCATGGGGCTAGAACACGATTATTGTGTAAAACCAAAGGATTATAATAATCCGAAATTTATCGAGAAGGATATTTAATGGCAACTCTTCTACATATTGATACAGCGACCAAAGTATGCTCTGTTGCCCTTTCTAGAGATGGGGAACAAATTGCTCTAAAAGAAATTAAAGAAGACGGTTATTCACACGGTGAAAAACTAACCTTATTTATTGAAGATGTCATGCAGCAAGCTCAATTAAAGATGCTCGATCTTGATGCGGTATCGCTTGCATCCGGTCCAGGTTCTTATACTGGACTTAGAATTGGAGCCGCAACAGCAAAGGGACTTTGTTATGCACTTAAAATTCCTCTTATTGCAATTGATGCTTTGACTTCCTTGGCTTTTTTAGCGAAAAAGAAGCATCCCAATATCAATCTATGTCCAGTTATTGACGCTCGGAGAATGGAAGTATATAATCTTTTTCTAGACTCGAATTTGAATGCATTGAAAGAAATATCGGCAGACATTATCGATGAAGAATCTTATTCCGAATTTGAGCCTTTTGTCTGTTTTGGAGATGGTGCATCAAAACTACAGGAAGTCTGGAGCGGTCGAAATTCTACTTTCGACCTTGAGATTGAATCTTCGGCTAGTGGTCAAATTGAGTTAGCGCATTTGAAATTTAAGAACAAGAGCTTTGAGGATGTTGCCTACTGGGAGCCTTTTTATTTGAAAGACTTCATAGCAGGTAAGAAAGGTTAATTATTATCGTTAAAGAAATTAAAGAAAGTACAACGTGTGGTCGAATGGATTAGATTGCCTTTGTTGTAGAATGATATGCCGATGAAACTATCAGAAAAGATTATTAATGGAAATCGTCCTTTTGTAATTGCCGGCCCCTGCAGTGCGGAGAATGAAATACAGGTAATTGAAACGTGTAAAGAAATTGTTTCAACTTCAAATGTTGGAATGCTTCGCGCTGGTATTTGGAAGCCTAGAACTCGGCCAAATAGTTTCGAGGGGTTAGGCGAAGAGGCATTGCCATGGTTAGTGAAAGCTGGAATTGAAACAGGTAAACCAACGACAACAGAGGTAGCGAATGCTAAACATGTTGAGCTGGCCTTAAAAGCTGGGGTGGATGTTTTGTGGATTGGTGCTCGTACAACAGTTAATCCTTTTACTGTTCAAGATATTGCCGATGCATTAGAGGGTACAAATACACCTGTAATGATAAAAAATCCAGTGAATCCTGACTTGAGTTTATGGTTAGGGGCGTTTGAAAGGTTTGAAAAAGTTGGTATTACAGATCTTTCAGCGATTCATAGAGGATTTTCGGTTTACAATCACAAGAAATACCGAAATGTTCCAAATTGGGAGATTCCAATTGGGTTGAAAGAAAGCCGCCCTGATACACCCATCATTTGTGACCCTAGCCACATCACTGGAAACCGTAATTTACTCTATGAGGTAAGTCAAAAAGCGATGGATTTGAACTTTGAAGGTTTGATGATTGAAACACATCCCGATCCCGACAATGCTTGGTCAGATGCAGCGCAGCAAGTTACACCTGTTGGGCTGGAACTTATTCTGAATGAGCTAATAATTAGGACAGAAGAAGTATCAAGAGATGCTGCATCGGAAATTGATGACATTCGATTCAAAGTTCAATCGCTGGATGATCGCCTTTTTGAAGTGCTAAGTGAACGGATGCTCATGAGTGAGGCTGTTGGTAAATTAAAACGGGAAAACAATATTACTATTCTGCAACAAGAGCATTGGGGAAAGTTGATCAAACATAGATTAGGGCTAGCCCCAGAGTATAATCTTTCTTCGAAGTTTGTACGTCAGTTGATGGATGCCATACACCAAGAATCTATCCGCCACCAAACGGCAATAATGAATCCTAAAAATAGTGTTGATGATTAAGACGATTACGAAGACAAAAATCTTTGGAACCGTTCAAGTTCCTCCTTCAAAAAGTGATTCACAAAGAGCAATATTAGCTGCCTCACTATCAAAGGACACAACTGTTCTTTACAATGTTGGAAAGAGTAACGATGAGTTATCAATGCTTTCTAACTGCGCAATTCTTGGAGCAGATATTGTAAAATTGGATGACGGGAAGTACTCGATTACAGGAATTAGGCAATTTCCGGAAGAAGCAGAATTAAATGTGGGGGAGAGTGGACTCGGATTAAGACTGATAACGGCTGTTTGTGCAGCTCATGAAGGCACCTTTGTTATCAATGGTGAGGGAAGTATTTTAAAACGACCACAAGTTTTTTTTGAGGATCACTTAACTCAATTGGGAGTGCAAGTGGAATCGAATAATGGCTTTTTACCTTTAAAAATAAAAGGTCCTTTAATTGGAGGGAAATTGGTCGTAGATGGCAGTATGTCTTCGCAGTTTTTGAGTGGATTGCTAATGGCTTTACCGTTAATCAAAGCAGACACGAATTTAACCGTCAAAAACTTGAAGAGTGTTCCTTATGTTAAAATGACATTGGAAACGATAAAGACTTTTGGAATTGAGATTGACAATAAATCATTTGAAGAGTTTTACATCAAAGGAAATCAGGAGTATACAAGTTCTAAATATGCCATTGAAAGCGATTGGAGTGGAGCTAGTTTTTGGTTGGTGGCTTCGGCGCTGGGACACGATGTAAAGGTTTTAGGTCTGACGCTGGACAGTCAACAGGCAGATTTGGAACTACTCAATGCTTTAACAATTGCTAATTGTGGTGTTGTAGCAGATGAAACAGGGATACGAATCAATGGGTCGAATCGTAAGGCTTTTAGCTTTGATGCAACACATTGTCCTGATTTGTTTCCAGCACTTGTTGCTTTTGCTTCTTTTTGTGAGGGCAAGAGTAAGATTCTCGGTGTGCGCAGACTTAAAAACAAAGAAAGCGATCGAGGAGAAGTTTTGAAGGAGGAGTTTGGAAAGCTGGGAGTGACAATCGAGCTAGATGATGACCTCATGGTGATTGAGGGTTCTTCATCAATGAAATCGACAAAGGTGAATGCTCATAATGACCATAGAATAGCTATGTGCTTGGCGATAGCGGCAATAAACTTGGAAGGTGAAATGGAAATTACGGGAGCTGAATCAGTCAAGAAAAGTTATCCTGATTTCTGGAACCATTTAGAAGCGTTAATTACTCCGTAACGTAATCCCAATCCTTAATAGCTTCAAACCTTGCTTGAGCCTCTTGATTAGATGGATGTTTAAGCAACGATTCAACACTTACTTCTGGAACTTCGTCGACCAATAAGTCATTTCTTAGGTAAATGAAATTAAATCCTAATTCATTGGATCCAACTAAGCGATAACCCTTTTTCTGAGCAAGTTTCGTCATAGCAACTGGTGAAGCTCCATGATAATCTGGATGTTTCCCTGGATAAAAATAATCAGCATCGTAGGGCACAATAATGTCATTGAGCCCAAATTCGTTGTGTGTCTCAATGATGACAACTTGAGGTGACACTGCATCAATGGCCTTCCAAACCCAGTAATCGTTTCCATCAATGTCTATTGATAGTAAACCAATTTCTCCTTCAAATCCTGCGTTCTTAAATAATTCGTTGATATTTTCAGCTGTAATTTTTGCTTCCACGAATTTTGGCGATTTACCCGTCATATTTCTATGTCGTGCAAAAAAGTGTTTTCCTCTTTCGATAGCTTTCGGGTTTCCATCAATAAAGAGTCCATTAAAGTTGTGATGAAAATAGAGGTTGGCTGCATTACTGTTGATGCCGTCGTCTGACCCAAACTCGATAAATGAACGTTGTGTCATACCTAACAGTGAGAAAAGGTACAGTAGTTTTCCATCTTCCTCGAATTGTGAAAAGAGTTGAAAGCCAGTTTCTTCAATCTTTGGTAGGTTAATTTCTACCATGGACTGGTATTTATTCATCAAAGCAATTTGTTCTCGTCGGATGGACGAATCAAATTTACCTTTGACTTTGTAGTACTTTAAGTACTTCTTTAAAATATGTTTTACCTGTCCCTCCACGAAGTTTTCAAAAGTAGATATTCCATTTATCCCAACGTAGAAAAATGTCTTTTATTTGTAACAATTTAGATTCAGAACGTTACTCTTGAGTATTTAAACCAAAACTATGAAAAGTACCATCTCCATTATTTTATTCGCAACTGCGACAATCGTATTTGCTTTTACATCGGGTAAAAAGCCATCAGCAAAGAACGCCAAAAAGGTACTCGACGGATTTTGTCAGTACGTTCCTAGCGGCAAAGCCGTCGTTGGAGGGGATACCGTTTCAGTTCAATCCTTTTACATGAGCACTACGGAGATTACCAATTTTCAATATTTGGAGTTTCTTTATCATTTGAAGAGAAACAAGGAGTTGGATAAATTAAAGTTGGCACAAATTGACTCAACAAAATGGTTAAATAGCATGGGGTATGGAGAGGCATATGTGAAACATTATCACAATCATTCTGCGTATCATTCTTTTCCTGTGGTTAATGTCTCCAAGAAAGGTGCTGAAATGTACTGTGAATGGTTAACAGAAGTTTACGATAGTATTTCAGGAGGGGAATTAAAACTTCAATTTAGAATCCCTACTAGAGCTGAATACATGCGCGCAGCTCGGGGCGATAATCATTCCAAAGTCTATACTTGGGAAGGCATTCGAATTACTAAATCTGACGGGAAGCCAGTGTTTCATGGTCAAATTCAAGCGAATTGTCTGAGCAATGGAGCCGAGTGCATTCGGAGAAACCCGGAAACTGGAAAATTGGAATTTATAATGGCAGATTACAGAGATGAATATTTTTATGCCGATAATGCGGATGTAACAGCGCCTGCAAAATCGTATTGGCCAAACGACTTCGGATTCTATAATATCAATGGAAATGTAGAAGAAATGATTTCAGATAGTGATCATGCCGTTGGAGGAGGTTGGAAATCTCCAGGGTATGACATCCGAAATGAAAGCATACAACCATTTAAAGAAGCATCATCGACCGTTGGATTTAGAGTTATTGCCACTTACATTGAGCCAATAAAATAAACTGAAAGGTGTATCATAGGTTATAAACAAACGTTCATAACTCCTCGGTGTTTTCAATCTTCAGACCTTGATTAAAAAAAGTCGATTTATCATCTTTGTTATTACAAATATGTAAGGCATGAAACTAAAAGATACAATTGAAGCTGTCGAGACTTTTCATAAAGCATTCAAAATAGATAACAACTATTCTCCAACGGTAGATTTATCAGACGCAGATAAAATGTTGCGCTATAAATTAATGCGTGAAGAAAACGAAGAATATTTGGAAGCTGCACAAAATGGTGACTTAGTTGAAGTTGCAGATGCACTAGGCGATATGCTATATATTCTTTGTGGGACAATCCTCAAACATGGAATGCAAGATAAAATTGAAGAGGTTTTCAACGAGATTCAGCGTTCTAATATGAGTAAGTTAGACAAAGAGGGTAATCCGATATACCGAGAGGATGGAAAAGTCTTAAAGTCTGACCAATATTTTAGACCTGACATAAAGTCGATCTTAGATAAGTAATGAAAAAGTACAACATCAGGGTTTACGGTATTATCTTCAATGATAAAAACGAAGTACTCGTGTCTGATGAACGGCGATTTAATCGCTCCTTTACCAAATTTCCTGGAGGTGGACTTGAATGGGGAGAGGGGTTGAAAGATGGACTGGAGCGTGAGCTTCAGGAAGAAATGGGTTTGACATCCGAGATCGGTGAATTAGTTTATGTCAACGATTTTTTTCAAGCTTCAGCTTTTCGAGATACGGACCAGCTAATAAGTTTTTACTACCGCGTTACTGAAATTGATATTTCCTCAATTCCGTCAACGGATCACGAAATTCCTTTGCAAGAAGAAGGTGAAAAGTTCCGGTGGGTGCGGTTAAGTGATTTGAATGCAGAAGTGTTCACTTTTCCTATTGATAAAAAAGTGGCCAGTCTTATTTCAGCTTAGGATTGTTTTTATGACGGTCTAGATCACGCTTATTTTTCTTGTCGAAATTTTTCTGAATCGCCTTTTCTAAATCAATACCTGTTTGGTTTGCAAGACAAGTTAGTACGAAAAGAACATCTGCCATTTCATCTCCTAAGTCTTTGTTTTTGTCACTTTCTTTCTCACTTTGCTCTCCATATCTTCTTGCCATTATTCGTGCAACTTCGCCAACCTCTTCCATGAGCATCGCTGTATTTGTCAATTCATCAAAATAGCGCACACCATGCTCTTTGATCCAAGAATCTACTTCTTTTTGCAACTGTTTAATTTCCATGATTGTCGTTTAATTTAGAATTTGTTGGCTAATCGATTTTGCTATGCTATCTCTTCCAATTTGATCATAGTGTTCGGTAGGAAATTCTTCGTAGAACCGATCATGATCTAAATAAGAGGATAGATTTAATACTTTGACTTCGCCTTTAGAATACCTTTCATATAGGAACTTCGCATTGGAATGGATTATGTCTTTCAGTTCTTGTCCGATTTGATTCCCCATACTTCCAACATCTTCAGGAAGAATAACAAGTATGAGATTTAAGTTTTTTCTTTTACATGCTTTAACAACTTCATCGTATTGAGAAACCCTTATGTTGTTCTCATTTATGTTGAAAGCGAATTTCTGCAGAAAATGAACAGATTTTTCATCATTCTTTTCCTTTGTCCAGTCGTAAACCGTTCTTACTTTTTCCCCGACTTTAATTGGGCTGAATTTGTCAGAATATTCAATTAGGGAAAGCCTTTCGTTTTGAGAAGTGTAATCGAAATTTTTAAGGGAAATATTTAGTCGATTTATTATTCCAGGGTTCCCATTCCAATGGGCCATGCTCTTTTGTATTGAATTCTCTAAAGGAGAGTGAATCCATCTTATTCCGAAGCTGCGGATATTTAAATCCATGACAACCGTATGTACTTTAGTCGTGTCGGGAAGTTTCTTAATTACTTCTAAAAACACTCCTGCATGAAAAGCGCCAGCATCGATGGAATGAATAGTCTCGCCGATATAGCTAGACGTCATCTGAGAAATACTCCTTTTATCATTATCGCTATCTGCACAAGATTTATTTGGCGATGCACTGAAGAATAAGACAGTTGGATCTTCCTTTATTTGTGCGTCGTAAATTTCAGCAATCCACCCTTCCTGTTTTATAACATCTGGGTAGACGTATATCTCATAAAATAATCCACTACCAAGAACAATTAGTGCCAGTGTAAGAATTCGGAGCGATATGTACTTAATGGTTTGATTCACTAAAACTGAAAATAAATAAATTCAAGATTTTCTTCACTGCTCAAGAGTAGAATAGAAACGATTAGCGTGCTGTATACAGCCCATCGAACAATAACACTCTTATCTTTAAGCAGGTTGTCGAGTCGAAGATTTCTTTGTACGGTTTCTAGAAGGAAGAAAAGAGCAATAGGTAATAGTAAAAACCAATGTGAAGCGTTAAATATGAAGCCACCTTCATTTTCACCGAAGAAATTTTCGACGAATTTCATATCTGTAGAACGGAAGAAAACCCATGCAATCATTACCACTGTAAAAGTCATCGCCCATCTGAAAACTTTAGACAACATCTGTTTAGGTTCCTTTTTTAGTATTGGAGTCAGCTGTTCTATCAAATATAGTCCACCATGAATTAGTCCCCACCATAAAAAGTTTGCAGATGCACCATGCCAAAGTCCGCTTAACAAGAAGGTGATAAATATGGCGATAATCCATCTTCCTTTTCCTTTAGCGTTACCACCTAGTGGAATATACAAATAGTCTCTGAACCATGTTGAAAGTGAAATGTGCCATTTGCTCCAAAATGACTTTATTGATAGAGCAAAATAGGGAGACTTAAAGTTGTTTTGCAATCGAACACCAAAAAGTGAAGCAACACCAATCGCTATCAAGGTGTATCCAAAGAAGTCGGCATAAATTTGAAATCCAAAACCTATGCTGGCAATTAGTTTTGATGGAATAGAATACCCTAAGTAGTTATCAAAAACGGGATTAACAACAAGTCCAAGATTGTCTGCAATGACTAACTTTAAGAAGAAACCATATAAAGCCAGTTGGAAAAATTGTCTAAAATCCTCTTTAGAAGGAATAAACTTCTTGAACAATTGTGGGTGCAGTGATGAAAAACGCTCGATAGGTCCCGCTACTAATTGAGGGAAAAAGGAAACGAAAAGAGCAAACTTACCCAAGTTGTTCTCAGGTTTAATCCTCCCTTTGTACACATCAACTGTGTAGCTAACAGTCTGGAAGGTGTAAAATGAAATCCCTACAGGAATCCCATAATTGAATACGAACTCGAGCCATAAGATTGTGTCGTTTGATTCAGCTAGTTCTTTGAACCACGAAGCTCCGCCAATAAAAAAGTGGAAATATTTGAATAAAATAAGTGCTCCAAAATTTGAAAACAAACTTAATCCTAGGAGTAATTTTTTACGAGACTTAGAGGTGGATTTATATATGCCGCGAGAAATAAAGAAGTCGACTAAAGTGCTATAGATTATAAGAAGGAGGAACTCTTCTTTCCATCCGGCATAGAAGATATAACTGGCAAGTAGCAAGATAATCCAACGAAATTTATAATTCGTTATGTAGAATAAACTAAGAACGATTGGAAGAAAAATGAAAAATTCAACAGAGTTAAATATCATTATTCTTTCATTTTTGAGTCAATCCAAATAGTTACTGGACCATCATTGATAAGGGAAACCTTCATGTCTGCTCCGAACTCACCGGACTGCACTTGGAATCCATCTGATTCAAGTTGCTGAAGGAAGTAATTGTAAAGAGGAATTGCCTGTTCTGGTCGAGCTGCTTTTAGGTAGCTTGGTCTATTTCCTTTTTTTGTCGAAGCATGCAATGTGAATTGACTAATAACAAGAACACTCCCTTTTACATCTTCGAGGGATAGATTCATTTTACCATCTTCATCATTAAAAATCCTTAAGCTTTCCACCTTTTTGATCAACCAATCAGCATCTACTTTAGTATCTTCTTTTTCAATACCAAGTAATATTAAAAAGCCACCTTTGATTTCTCCTTTTACGGCACCATTGATTTTTACAGATGCTTCGCTTACTCGCTGGACCAATACTCTCATCCGTAAATGTTTTTACGGTGAATATCATTTTCATCTTCCTCCATCAATTGAACATAAGTGAAGTACCTGCTTTCAAAAATACTACCATCCTCTACCGCTTGTTTAACAGCGCAATTTGGTTCTTTTAAGTGAAGGCAATTGTTGTATTTGCATGCTCCAATCAACTCTCTCATTTCAGGAAAATAATGTGATATGACAGCTTTGTCTAAATCAACAATTCCAAAAGCCCTAATTCCGGGAGTGTCAATTATATATCCGCCTGATGAAAGTTTGTGCATCTCAGCAAAAGTTGTTGTATGCTTTCCTTGTTGATGTGCATTTGAAATAGCCCCTGTTTTTATTTGAAGGTCTGGGTCTATGGCGTTTACAAGTGTACTTTTACCCACGCCACTGTGACCAGATATCATAACTTGTTTGCCTTTGATATCATCTTGTAGAAAAGCAATATTGTCTTTATTGAGTGCCGATATTTTATAACATGGATAACCTATCTCTTCATACATAAACGATAAGGCATCAATGTATTCCAAATCATCAGGTGAACAAGTATCTACCTTGTTAAAGAGAATTGTTGTAGGAATTCTAAATGATTCAGCGGAAACTAAAAAACGGTCAATAAATGCTAAATGCGTTATCGGAGAATGTATGGTAACCATTAAGTAAGCCCTATCAATATTAGCGGCTAAAATTTGTTGTTGCTTACTAAGGTTTGTTGATTTTCGGACGATATAATTTTTCCTTTGGTCAAAACTTTCAATGATTCGATTTCCTTCATCATCTTCGCTGTCACTCAGGTTTACACGATCGCCCACCGTAATTGGATTGGTTGTTTTTAATCCATCTAATCTCATCTTACCGCGGATGCGACATTTAACGGTAGCTCCATTTTCGAGCTCCACATTATACCATTTACCGGTAGACTTGAGTACGGTTCCTTTTAAAGACATTGCATCAAAGATAACTGATTCCTTGAAAGTATTTTCAAGCATTAAATCTCTTTTGAATCTATGGGTTTCGTTGAATATCATTAAATTCGTTGATCAAATAAATGATGTATGTCCATAGAGGTAAAAAACCTGTTTAAATATTATGGTGATCAGGCCGCTGTTAAAGATGTTTCTTTTAATGTTCAGGACGGTGAAATTGTAGGTTTCCTCGGCCCAAATGGTGCAGGAAAGTCAACTACAATGAAAATCATTACGGGATATATTGCTGCGTCTGCAGGAGAAGTTTCTGTTTGCGGTAAACCTGTATCGGTTGATTCATTGGAGACCAAGCAGCTGATAGGATACTTACCAGAGAACAATCCACTTTACTTGGATATGTATGTGAAGGAGTACTTGACTTTTGTTGGTAAAATTTACAAAGTAG
>NODE-762-length-11217-cov-3.95673_pt1 | contig 11217 bp, 7 predicted proteins | sample MGYA00139097_ERZ477577 | MGnify/ENA metagenome assembly ERZ477577 | reverse complement strand
TCTACTGGAATCCGGAACTGGAACTAAATTCTGAGATGGATCAAAGGATATCTTTTCGAAGCTCTGATTTGAAAGGTGATTATGAGATTCTGATCCGTGGAAGCGATTCCAACGGCAAATACCTGGAGAAACACATACCTTTCAGGGTGGAGTAGTGCCTGCATTTATATTCCTTCTGAGCTATTACTATTGTTGAATAATTTCCTTAAACCAAAGAGGGGAAAGCTCTATCTTGTGTGCAAATGACCGCTGCAAAGAGACTGGATATGGCTGGCCGCCTGGACAATCGGGCTTTTGAAGAGCTCTTCAGGAAGTACTTTTCTTCTCTGATGTCCTTTTCCAGGCGCATCCTCGGTGATGAGGATGATGCCAGGGAGGTGGTACACCAGGTTTTTATTAATCTCTGGGAGAAACGCAGTGAGATTGATCTCTCCACTTCCCTGAAATCCTATCTTTTTACATCGGTAAATAACAGGAGCCTGAATGTAATCAGGGACCGAAAGAAGTTCTCATCGGAGGAGTTGCCAGAGCGTGCCGGAGAGTGGGACGTGAGTGCCCAGATCGAGGCCATGGAGCTGGAAGAGAAGATTCGTGGGGCCATAGATGCTCTGCCGGAGAGATGCCGGGAAGTTTTTGAATTAAATCGATTTGACGGGTTGACATATAATGAGATCGCAATCCAGCTTGATATTTCAGTGAAAACAGTTGAAAATCAGATGTCTAAGGCCCTGAAAATTTTAAGAGAGAAAGTGGCCTTATACCTGACAATCTTATTGTGGCTGATGTTGTTTGCAATGAATTAAAGAAAGTGATATGTTACCATAGGGGTAAGACCCTTCACATGTGTGTTATAGTTGAATATGTCGGAAGAGAACTTACATAGAGATTTTGAGCAAGTGCTTGGCAGCTTTCTTTCGGGCGAGTTAAGTCCCGACGAGCTTAGCTTTTTCCAGGAGGAGCTTCGGAGAGATCCTGCTAAACAGAAGTTGCTGGATGAATACCGGCATATCTGGGAGGGAGCAAGTCCGGAGCAATCCTATGATATGGATGCTGAATGGGCCCTTATGCAGGAGAAACTTCCTGGATTTGAAACTAAGTCCCGGCCAACACTTCTGTTTTATACCTATCGAATCGCTGCTGTACTGGTGGTGGGACTGGTACTTTCTTTCTCCTGGATCTATGTGTCCCGGATGACGGGCTTTGAGCGTGTTGTGGCGGAAAACCAAGCGATGGAAGGGATTCTTGAAGATGGGACATCAGTGATTGTTAACAGGCATTCCAGCTTAAAATACAGAAAAAGCTTTGACCATGAGACCCGGAAGGTCTATCTCTCAGGAGAGGCCTGGTTCGATGTGGCCAGAGATACCACCATGCCTTTTGTTGTTGACGCAGGAGCAGCTCTGGTGAGAGTGCTTGGAACAAGCTTCAATGTAAATGCCTATAAACAGAATCCTACCGTGGAGATAACCGTGGAGAGCGGCCTGGTGGCCCTGAGTGCCAAGGAGGATGAAAAGGACCTGATTGTGATGAAGGCAGGCTCCGGGGGTAGCTACCATAAATCCCACAGGGAGCTGAAACTAATTCCTGCTGCCGATCCAAACAGCATTTCGTGGAAGACCAGGGAACTGTTTTTCCAGGAAGCCACACTTCAGGAAGTATCCGAGCTGCTGAACAGCGTATATGATGTCAATATTGTAATCATGAGTCAGGAACTGGCCAGCTGTCCTATTACTGTGGCCTTCAACGATCAGACAATTGAAGCCATATTGAATGTTCTTGAGCGAACACTTGACCTGCAGGTAACTCGGGTGGAGGATGAGATCAGGCTCCATGGGGAAGGATGCCTTGAATAGCCTTAACTAAATGTTGGGAATCGGATTTAAAATATCCCTGCTAAGTTGCTTGCTTGCTGCAGGTCTCTTTGTTTCCGGACAGGAGGCTCAGCAGGTGCTTACTCTTCATTTTAACCAGCAGCCAATGAGGGACGTGCTGGACCAGATTGAGGAAGAATCGGGCCTGAGTTTTTCCTATAACTCCAGGCTGATCGATGGAGATGAGCTTATTAGCATTCATCTTGACCATGTGAGCCTGGAAGAGGCATTGACAGTACTTTTTAAGGGGCGCAGGATATCCTTTGAACTGGTGGAGCAGCAGGTGGTTCTCAAGCGATCGGGGAGGAACAAAGTGAAGGAGGATGCAACATATCCATCGGATAGCAGCTACACGGCACCTGACAAATATACCCTCAGCGGTTTTGTGAAGGATTCCCGCTCCGGAGAAGTGCTCATCGGGGCGACCATTACCATTGCAGGAGGAGCCGTGGGAACCATAAGCAATAGTTATGGCTTCTACTCACTGACCCTTCGGGAAGAGACAGAAGAGCTTTCATGTACCTATGTAGGATACAGGAAAGGAAGTATTGCAATCCCCAAAGGGGTAGATCAGGTACTTGATTTCAGCATGGAGAAGGAGTTTGCACAGATTCAGGAAGTAAGTGTGTATTCAGATGAGCTTGAAAATATAATTCGGACCACCAGAAGCTCTGAAGAACGAATCAATCCGGAATCGGTGAGAAAGATGCCGGCGCTTTTCGGGGAGAAGGACGTGATCAAATCCCTGGCTGCTGTTCCGGGTATCAAGTTCTTCGGAGATGGGTCCACGATTTTTTTTGTAAGGGGAGGGGGACGCGATCAGAACATGATTACCATTGATGAGGCACCCATATATAATCCCACCCACCTGCTGGGCTTTTTCAGTACCGTCATCCCCGATGCCATCAAGGATGTGAAGATCTATAAGGGCGATTTTCCGGCCAATTACGGGGGAAGGCTTTCCTCTTTGATCGACATCCGTACCAAAGATGGGAATATGCATGAATTTGCCATGGATGGTAGTGTGGGACTTCTTTCATCCCGACTAACCCTGGAGGGCCCCATCTGGAAGGAACATATCTCTTTCATTGCCTCGGGGCGACGTTCCTATATCACCCGGCCTGTACAGAACTGGAACCCCGACATCCAGGACCTTCATTTTTCGGACCTTCACCTGAAACTGAATTATAACATCGATCCCAAAAACAGGCTCTTTTTCTCGATGTACCGGGGGGTGGATAATTTTGAAGTACAAAACCGTCCCAATCTCTCCACAGGAATAAACTGGCAGAACAGGACCACCACGCTCCGCTGGAACCATGTTTTTTCTGACAGGCTGTTCTCCAATCTCACCCTGCTGGGTTCCAGGTATGATTATCGACTGTATATGAGTATTGAGGATAATGACTACTGGAACTCGAGTATTAATAACCTGACCCTGAAGTATGATTTTACCCATTACCTGAACCCGGGCAACACCCTGCGCTATGGCTTACTGCTGGCGGGCCATTTTCATGATCCTGGAAATGTTTATTTTGGTGGAGAAGAGTTTGATCCGGGCTATGATCTTTCGGTAAAGTATAACCGGGAGTTAGCAATGTATGTTTCCAACCAGTTTATTATCAACAACAGTGTATCCATCAGGGCCGGATTGAGATTTACCGGCTGGCAGAACATGGGTCCTTCCACGGAGTACAAGATCGTTCAACGTTCTGAAGGGGGTATAATAAGGGATAGTATAGCTGTAACAAGCTATCCTGATGGCGAAGTCTATCACCAGACCTTTGCCGTTGATCCAAGGATCAGTGTGGTCTGGCAACCGGGTATAAAAAACATTTTTACCTTAAGCTATAGCCGTACCAGCCAGCATCAATACCTGATTACCAACTCCATAAGCCCTTTTACCTCCCTGGAAGTATGGCTCCCGGCCGGGCCCAATGTTCCTCCCCAGTCAGCCAACCAGTTTACGCTGGGCTACACCCGCCGCTTTTCGGTACCCGGACTAAGTCTCAACCTGGAGGCTTATTTCAAGGGAATGAATGAGCTGATCGATTACCGCGACCATGCCCATATGCTTATGAATCCACTGGTGGAGGAAGAGCTCCTTTTTGGCCAGGGGGAGGCCTATGGACTGGAGGCCATTCTGAATAAGGAGCGTGGAAGGCTCACAGGTTGGATCTCCTATACCCTGTCCCGGGCCAAGTACCAGGTGGATGAAATTAATGGAGGCGAAGCCTATCCGGCTTATTCCGACCGGCCCCACGATTTCTCTTTTTATATTTCCTGGGCATTTCATCCCAAACTGAGCCTGACCGGTAATTTCATTTATATGACCGGGGCTCCCTTTTCGACCCCCACCGGATTCTATTACTATGATAAGCACCAGGTGCCTGTTTATGCAGAGCGCAATAACGACCGCCTGCCCGATTATCACAGGCTCGATCTGGCCCTGAACTGGAAGCTAAGCCGGCCCGAACGGAAATATCAGCATGAATTGATCTTCTCTGTTTACAACCTGTATAACCGGACAAATCCTGTTGCTTTACACTTTAATAAGATCATGGACGAGAATGGAAACTTCGTAGTTCCAGTGGATTTTTACAGCAAACCGGAACTTTTGTCCAGCCAGTATTACCTCTATGGGATAGTCCCATCGCTAAGCTATCATTTTAACTTTTAACAGATGAAAAGGCACGTGATATATGGAATGGATAAGCTCAGAACCAGCATGGTTTTTGCCGGGGTAACATGTCTGATGTTTTTTTCCTGTAATAAGGAGGTGGATTGGGATCTGCTTTACCAGGAGCAGGACCTTCTGGTGGTGGAAGGTAAGATTTCCAATGAAACAAAGCAGCATGAGGTTAAACTGACAATGCCGCTCTATGAGACGAATGCCACACCCGAGGGAGTAAGTGGAGCTCAGGTGGAAATCTTTGACGGAGCGGTGTTGCATGCCCTTTCTGAGGATCCCGAACGTGCAGGGATCTACATCACTGATTCCCTGTTTTCCGCAGTGCCGAATCAGTATTACCAGTTGCGTATAAGGCATGAAAGTAAGCGCATCTCTGCTGTGACCTTTATGAGGGAAGTTAGTCCCTTTCAGGATATGATTGCCTACCCGGTAACGTCGGATCCACCCCTGCTGGAGGCCTACATCGAAGACAGCCAGGAACCGTCCATTGTCAGGCTGGAGCTGGACTGGAGTCAGGTGGAGGGCTATAAAGATCTGCCCGATTCGTCTACCCATGCTGAGATTTATCACTACTCCCTGAATGGGGTGGATGTAAATAAGATGTTTAAGCCGCCCCAGGAACATGTGAGGTTTCCACATGGTACCATTGTGTTCCGGGAAAAGGAGTCTGTAAATCCCTGGTATGCTGAATTCCTTCGGGGTGTGCTTTCTGAAACAGACTGGCGCGGGGGGATGTTTGATGTCCTTCCCGGGAATGCACGGACCAATATGGAGGGAGAGGCCATCGGCTATTTTACGGCTGCCGGGATCCTTCGCGATACCATCAAAATCGAATAGATGGATCAGAGCCTTACAAACTCAAAGCTCGGGTAGCCTTTCACCCCCTCGTCACTGTAGAAATCCACAAAACGGAGTTTGTAAAAATAACCATCCCTGTCCCTGATCACATAATTCATATCCGGGACTATGGTATATACACCTGCATCAAAATCATAATACTTCCATTCATAACCGACCACATCGGCCCGACTGGTGTATTCCAGGTCTGTGATATCATCGGCAGTCATATCCATGAAATCGTGAATGGTATCGAGAGCTGCACCTACTTCGTTGGGATTTAACAGTACACCCACAACCAGGTAGGGATAGTCTTCCCCTTCATCGGTAACCAGCATGGTGGTGTAGCGCGTAAAGAGCAGGCTCCACTGGTCGGGTAGCGGAGCAATATCCATCATCCCCTCGTCGAAAGAATAGTAGACCTGGTCCATGGCAGGATCCCGCAGGATCAATACCGTGGTATCCCCGCTGTTATCCGGATTTGCAAAACGCATCTGGAAAGCTTCTCCACGGATGTCAAACTGTACTTTCTTCTGGCCCAGGGAAGAGCCCTCCTGGTCAACTCCTCTGTCAACCAGGTATACATACTGGTGCGACCAGGTGGAATCTTCTGTTATCTCATACCACATACCTATGGCAGTACTGTCAGGATCACCGTCCGATTTGTCAAATTTCATCTCCAGGTCATCCATATTCAGATCGGCACTGAAGAGAGTGTCCGAAGAGTTTCCGGCCAGCATGAACTTGGCCGAGTTCAATCGTATGATCCACCCTCCCGAATTACTTTCAAAGGAGAGATCCCAGTTGATGATGGCGTTGGAAGCGACATCTTCACCGGTATTCAGGTCGAAGTAGACCTGGTTCTCATACTGGAAACCCATGGCTGCCTGCCCTTCTTCCAGATCGCCCTGCTCGTGGGGAGGGATCAAAGCCTCTTCCTTGAAACAGGATTGCAGGAAGAGGAACAGAAGGAATATAAAAGAGAGATAGCGCATCCGGCTTATGCTTAATTTTTTGTGAAATTATAATTTATACCAATGAAGAATGTTCTTCCCCAGCCCACCAGGGAAGAGGCTCCATCTCCGCCACCGTGTCCTGAACCTCCGCTTGTACCCTGCAACTGGGTGTTGTTTAAAATGTTTTTGATCCCGGTACTCAGGCGTATCTGTTGTTTGTACAGTCTGATCGCCAGGTTGAGGTCCAGATTATGATAGGCTTCCAGGTAGTAGAGGGCGATCTCTTCATCGGAAACATAGGTGTGAACCGGGTACTCCCCCGTGTATTTATAGAAGAGGTTGGCTGTGGCCTTGCTCTTATAAAACTTCAGACTCAGGTTGGCCATGACCGACGGGGAAAAGACAAAATCATCGGATTGGTAGTAGGAATCCTTTCTTCCAATATAGGAGAAGCCAGCGTCCACCGAGAGGTACTTATACGGATAGGATTCCATGGAGATATCACCTCCTACAGATTCAAAGTGGTCTGTATTGGCATTTTGATAGTGAAGTGGATTATCAGGGTCCACCTGGACAAGCGAAATGCGGTCCTGTATGATGTTGTAGAAGGCTTTGGCCTTGATTTTCAGAGGAGCCGAGCGAATGGATGTATTGTTAGTCAGGGCCAGGTTAAAATTATGAGATGTTTCGGCCACCAGCTCATCATTTCCCTCAATCTGATGATTGGAGTCGTAGAACTGCAGGTAGAGTTCCTTCAGGGAGGGAGCTCTGAACCCCCTGGCATAGGAAGCCCTGAAAATGGATTTCTTGTGCTCCCACTTTATATTCAGGGAAGGGGTAAGGGGAGATTCATACTTGGTATTGTAGGAACCCCTCAGGGCCGGCTGGAAGGTAAAATATTCAGTAATGTGCCATTGCAGGCTGGCAAACAGGGCATAATCCCCTATCATCTCTTCCCCATTCTGCATGCGCTTTCCCTTCCCAAATTCGGTATTAATATCAAAACCCAGCTGGTAGTCCAGCTTCCCTTCCTCCAATGCATGGTTAAATCCGCCCCGTGCTGATACAGAGTGGAATATGGAAGTATCGTGTTCTTCCGGGTTAGGAATCAACACAGTATCCAGAGTGGTGAGGTCCTTCAGGTATTTTGTTTTCTGCCTGTCGTAATAGGAATATGCCGCCTGTACATGGATATTATTGCCGGGCTTAAGCTTCTGGTCAAAATGAAGACTGTTGTTAACCCGGGTGGTGGTAAACCAGGTATCCGTTCCTCGCTCGTAATAGGGAGGGAACAGATCACTTTGGTCCAGCAGGTTTTCACGGAAGTAATCAAGTTTATACCTCAGCGAGGTCTTTTCTTTGCGATAGGTGTAGCTGGCCCCTCCGTTCCATTGTTCCTTGGGTTTCCATTGCTGACTGCGGGTAGTGTCCACAAGCGAGTAACCTCCAAAAAAGTTACGCCCCCCCACAAAGGAAAGTCCATGGTTCCCAAATTTGGTATCCAGGCTTCCATTAAGGTTATAGACTCCCACGGATTCGTAATATCCATGCACTCCAGTCCTGAAGCTTGAATACTTATTTTCGCGGGTGATAATATTCACCACCCCTGCCAGGGCATTGCTTCCATACATCACCGACATGGGACCTTCCACAATCTCAATATGCTCCACATTATCCAGATTGATCTGACTCAGGTCAATGTTGCCGTCCAGCCTTCCAATGACAGGAACCCCATCCACCAGGATTTTTACATTTTCTCCGGAAATCCCCTGCAAATCCAGGGATGCTCCTGTGGATGGGTCATTGTTTATCCGGAAGTTCAGCTCCTTAGACAGCAATTCAGCCATGGTGTTGGCTGCCTGGTTTTCGATTTCCGGCTTCCCGATTAACTTGATGTTGTAAATGGACTTATCTACACTTACGGGTTTATATTGCCCGGTAACCACCACCTCCTCCAGCCCGAAGTAATTTGGTTTAAGACGAATCTCCAGTGCCTCCTCTTTTCCGGGAGCAGGCTGAAGATAGTTTTCATATCCCACGGCGGAAACGCTAAGCAGAACATTATCAGCAAGAGGCACCAGGGCCTCTCCATTGATATCCCCCACGTGATATTGCTGCTTCCCGGTCTCTTTGTTTTCACAACAAATGTGACAGAAAGGTACAGGTTGCCCGTCAGAGTCATCAATGACCCGGATGCGGACCTCCTGTGCCTTTGTATAGCAGAGCAGGAAAAATAGAAGGTATGTAAAAACAGTTAATCTCCTTGTCACCTATCAGTCTGTATTATTCTTTGATAAACCTTAATACATTTGATTCACCTTCAGCACTCACCCTAATAAAAAATACGCCCGTGTTCAGGCTTGAGACATCGAGTGAGTAAGATGTGAAACCACCCGCATTATACCGGGTGGAATATACACGCCTTCCGGTCATATCAATAATTTCAATATCAGCCTGTCCAATCAGGTCGAAAACCACGTTGATCCGGTCACTGGCGGGATTGGGATAAACCTGTAACAGGTTCTGAATTTCATGCTTTTCCGCAGATACGAATGTGAGCCGTTCCTGCATAAAAGTGTATTTTCCTTCCGAAGATCCGGTAAAGCCAGTGAAATAGATCTTATAATAGGCGGAATTTGTAGCAGTATCGCCATCATCGGTTTTAAGGTAGTAAACCACGGTATCATTGATAATGTAAGAGAAGCTACCCATGTCAAAGGTTTTCCAGTCCGAACCAATTATACTGATAGTGTCTGTAAAGGCGGTGTCCACATAACTATTCTGGGTGGACTGATCCATTCCTGATTCTCTCACCTCCTGGGCCAGTATATGGTCGTCATTGCTTAGAACACCTGTTACGATATATGGTATGTTGTAATCATAATACTTAGTAAATAGCAGGTCCCAATCTTCCTTGGCGGGCTCCCTGTCTATAAATTTGGTACTGTCGATGGAGTAATGGATAAAATAATTGTCTGTATAGGGAGCTGCACTAAGTGGTACGATTTGCTCTCCTGTTCCATCCAGGTAGGAATACTTAAACTCCCAGGTGTTTGGCCCGGCAGATTTTTGGACAATGGCCATTTTCAGGATTGAGTCTGCCAGGGTCCTGATAATAAAAATGCTGTCTCCTGTTATGTTATGCGTGGTCATATTGTACCTGCCCCAGCCATAATCAAAGTCATCTCCCGGAACAGTGTTTGCATTAAATGCTCCCATATCCCATGTTTCAATGGAGTTGTACATAGGAATCCAATCCATTCCTGTAGTATCAACAGCAGCCCAATCATCTATATCACCATCCGGGTAGGTATAAAGCTCAACACCTGATCCATTATTGGCCAGAACACTGACGCTCATCTGTTGTGTAACAAAGGCAATATCCCAATTGGCCCTGTTTACAGTGGTAAGGGTTCCGTTTTCAAGACTGTAGTATACGTCATTCGCATAGCTGGCTCCTGTGATCACTTCCTTTTGCTCCTGGGCCAACAGACCGAAAGCAATTAATGTCATTGTTACGAATAGTAGACCTTTCTTCATATGCTTTTTCTTTAAGATTTAGGATTATTCCGAGCGCTAAAACTAATGACCAATATTGAAGGAATTCTGAAGCTTGAAAATGAGGCTGCAGAGGAGCGCTAAAGCAGGCTATCTTTGCACTTCGAAAGTGTAGGTAAACTTTATTGTAATATTACGTTCATCATACTCAGGTAGTGTGGGGACTTCGCGCTCGAGCCAGGTGTTACGCCCTTCATTAATTACTACGAAGAGATCGGTACCCTCTTTGGGATTGTACCTGAAGCGAACATTTGAAATGATCTTATTGATGGCGCTGTTGTACTGCACAAAAGCTGACAGCGAAAGCTTGGTGGAAAGCATATAGAGGGCCTGCAGACCTGCAATATGGTTATTCAGGCTCTGGTCCCGGTCGGGAAAGCGGATAAGGTCGAGCCGGTAAATGCCGCCCACTTCCACGGATGCACCGATGTTCCATTTGGGTTGTATGCTGGGTGATACCTTGTATCCGTCGAAGTAGCCCCCTCCCTCAAACATGAAAATAGCATAGAAGGAACTGGTTCCCGGAGTTTGCAGCATCATTTCTGCACTTGAATACGTATATCTTCCTTCTGGCACCCTTACCGAGTCTGTTAATTCAAATTCCTCTTCCAGCTGATCAATTCTGTAAACCGGTCCAATGGAGCCCATCCAGCTGTTCTTAGAGCTGAAGGTCCAGGTGGGGTTCAGGTTATAAATCATCAGGGAGTAAGTTGGGACCCGGTAAAAAGCATAGTTAAATAGCTTGATATTGTGCGACTGCAACCATGACTTTTCCGGGGATATCCAGGTATAAGTCAGACTTGGTGCGGTAGCGATGAAGTCATCAATCATTTCGAAACCTATTCCTGGATTAAAGTCTGTTCCGGAGTAAGTGAGTCCGGCTGAATAGGATAAGCCCTCCTGTTTTCTTCGCTCCCAGTTCAGAGTAATACTGGTAGGATCCATGGAGAGAGGATTGTTTTCCGCACTATCCTGAAGGGTCTGCGCCAGACGTATGGTCAGGTAGTCAGCTCCAAATACCCGGATTACACCATCGATACCATAGCCAATGTTATAAGTGCCATCCACTCCAAGCCTGGAGGTAAACATGCCGCCCATATAAGAGTATTCATTAAAAACCCTCTTTTTTACCCGGAACGCTCCGAAATTTTCCGAAGGCAGATCCTCAAAGGATGCAGTTTGCAGATCCAGCAAACCAATATCCCAGGTATTGATTCTGCTGTTCAGGCGGGCACCTCCCCAGATCCTCACGGGATCCCCTTCGTATAAACCGATCCGGCGACTGTAAAACAAATTGTTCTGA
>NODE-761-length-11219-cov-4.46811_pt1 | contig 11219 bp, 7 predicted proteins | sample MGYA00139097_ERZ477577 | MGnify/ENA metagenome assembly ERZ477577 | reverse complement strand
TATTGTTTACGAAAAATCAGCTTTTGAAACTGATAAGCAAGTTGATTGCCAATTTAATAGTGATAGTGAATTACTAAAAACAACACAGGAACCTGTTTCGGGCTCTCTTCAGAGTTTCGGAACTTGTGAATTGAGAACGTATAGATTGGCATTGTCTGCAACAATTGAATATACCAACTTCCATGGTGGTACTGTGGGAGATGCCGTTGCAGCTCAAGTAACAACAATGAACAGAGTTAATGGAGTTTATGAAAAAGACATGGCAATTACAATGTCAATTATTCCAAATAACGATCAATTGATATTTACAAATGCAACTGGAGATAATTTTTCCAACGGAAACCCTGGATCAATGATTAATGAAAATCAATCACTTACAAACTCTGTTATTGGAAGTGCCAATTATGATATTGGACATGTGTTCGGGACAAATAGTGGAGGCCTTGCTGGTCTTGGTGTGGTTTGTAATAACAATCAAAAAGCTCGTGGAGTTACAGGAAGTGGAGCACCGATATCTGATCCATTTGATATTGATTATGTAGCGCATGAAATGGGACATCAATTTGGAGCGAATCATACATTTAACAATTCATGCGGCGGGAATAGGAACAATTCTACTGCAATGGAGCCGGGCAGTGGTTCAACAATTATGGCCTATGCTGGAATTTGTACACCTAACGTTCAAAACAATAGTGACGACCATTTTCACGGCATTAGTCTGGAAGAAATTGGAGATGAAATAATGAGTGCAGGACACCAATGTGAAGTAATTTCGGCTTTGTCTAATACCGCTCCTATAATTATTTCAACTAATGGGAATGCTACTGTGCCAGGAGGGACGCCATTTGCATTAACAGCTGTCGTAGATGATCCGGATGGAGATCCAATTACATACAATTGGGAACAAATGGATAATGGTATTAGTTCTCAACCTCCAGTAAGCACCTCTACAACAGGCCCGAATTTCAGAAGCTGGTCTTCTGATTCTGACCCTACGAGATATTTTCCAAAACTTCAGTACGTAGCTAACAATGGTCCTTTTACTTGGGAGAAGTTATCAGATGTATCGAGAACGATGGATTTTAGATTGACAGTTCGTGACAATTCACCTGGCCCAGGCGGGTGCAATGACCATGCAGATGTATCTGTTACGGTAGATGGTAACTCAGGACCATTTGAAGTTCTCTATCCTTCAGATCTAGGTATCATATGGTGGGGAGGATCAAATGAAACTGTTCTGTGGGATGTGGCAAATACTGATAATGCGCCTGTTAATTGCGATGCGGTGGATATTTTATTGTCATTGGATAATGGTCTTTCATATCCGATAACATTAGCTACTGCGATTATTAATGATGGATCTCATCAGATAACAGTGCCTCAGATTTCTGATATGTCTTGCCGCATAATGGTAAGAAGTGCAAGTGGAACCTTCTTTGATGTTTCGAATAAACGTTTTGAAATTAAGATGACATTTGCAGGAGTAAACGAAACAACATTTGATCCTAACGTGAATATTTATCCGAATCCAACTTCAGGATTGGTGAATGTGGAATGGGAAGGTGCAATGGAAACAATTGAATTGACAGATGCTAGCGGAAGAATCTTAGAATCTTTTAAAGTGAGTCAAGCACAGTTGCTAGAATTGAATTTAAATGAATACGCTGATGGAATGTATTTTGTCCAATTTATAAATAATCAGGGTCGAGCTGTTCGCAACCTCGTAAAGCATTAATACTAGATGAAAGGCTGTTGTTTCAACAGCCTTTTTTATTCTTCTTATCGTCAAATGTCAATAATCATATCGATATAAATCCTACCTTTGTTAGGTTATATTTCATGGGTGATCAGAAAAAAATAGCAGTTATTGGTGGTGGTTCTTGGGCCACAGCTTTGGTAAAAATACTTTGTAACAATGTCGATTCTGTGAATTGGTATATGCGTAACGAAGAAGCTGTATCCCACATCCATAAGTTCCGTCACAACCCTAATTACCTTCAGTCTGTTGAGTTTGATCTGAGTAAGATTAACGTTAGTACCGATCTAAAAGCAGTTATCGAACCTTCTGATGTAATTATTTTAGCAACACCATCTGCATTTTTAAACGATCTGTTTGAAGAATTCCCAATAGAGATAATGGAGAATAAAATAATGTTCTCTGCGGTGAAAGGAATCATACCTGAATACAATGCGATTCCAGCTCGCTATATCCATAAAACATTTGGGACTCCTTATGATAACATTGGGATTATTTGTGGGCCTTGCCATGCGGAAGAAGTAGCCTTAGAACGATTGTCATACCTTACAATAGCTTGTCAAGATGAAGACGTAAGCGAAGAAATGGCAGAAGTGTTAAGTTGCAGGTATATCAAAACAACTGTTTCAGATGATTTATTTGGAACAGAGTTATCTGCTGTTTTGAAAAATGTATACGCCATCGCTTCTGGAGTTTGTGCTGGGTTGGGTTATGGAGATAATTTTCAATCGGTATTAATTTCAAATGCGATTCAAGAAATTGAAAACTTTATTGATGAAGTAAGTCCAATACACAGAGATGTAAAGTCCTCGGCCTATTTGGGTGACCTTCTCGTAACGGCCTATTCAAAATTCTCTAGAAACCGCACGTTTGGTTTTATGATTGGTAAAGGATATTCAGTAAAGACAGCTCAGTTAGAGATGGATATGGTAGCAGAAGGATATTACGCAACTAAAAGCGTGATGGAAATTAAAAATAAATTTCAAGTTGAAATGCCTATTGTCGAGGCTGTTCACAATATTCTTTATGAAAAAATCTCACCCGTTATCGAGATGAGAATTCTTACCGACAAGTTAAGTTAATAACACATAGTTTATTATTTAACCATTCATTCCCCTTTCCTTTCATTTAATTCCTACATTTGCTCAAAATTAGCTAAATGAAGGTCTTCAAATTTGGAGGGGCATCTGTGAAAGATGCATCGGCTGTTAGAAATGTTGTTTCTATCGTGGATCGCTATTCTGATAAATTGGGAATAGTTGTATCTGCCATGGGTAAAACGACGAATGCCATGGAGCAGATTGTTCAGCGACTTTGGAAACGGGAGGAAAAAGAGTTTCTAGATCTTGTTGATGAGCGCTACCAGTTTCATTTATCAATAATGGATGAGTTATTTGCGTCCAAATCAAATTCAATATATACAGAAATTGAAAATGAATTTGATGAATTGAAAACAAAATATCACGATCGAATTCCAGAGAATTTTGCTTTTGAGTATGATCAAATTGTTTCCCTTGGAGAAGTGATTTCAACTAAAATTGTTGTTGCTTATTTGAATGAACAAGGTAAAAAAGCAAAATGGGAAGACGCTCGTTTAATTATTCAGACTGATAGAAAGTACAGAGAAGCAGAGGTTGATTGGAAGAGAACGGAAGAGTTGTTTGCCGAAAAATTCATTCCAAGCTTTCAAAATTACGATGTACTTGTCACGCAAGGGTTTATTGGACACACCCCTGAGGGATTTACCACAACTTTAGGACGCGAGGGTTCGGATTTCACAGCAGGTATAATGGCTTATTGTTGCAATGCGGAGAGCGTTACAATTTGGAAAGATGTTCCAGGTATGTTGAATGCGGACCCAAAATGGTTTGATAACACAATCAAGCTTGATGAAATATCATTTAAAGAAGCAATAGAGCTTTCTTACTATGGTGCTTCAGTAATTCATCCAAAAACAATAAAACCGCTTCAAAATAAAGGAATACCACTTTATGTCAAATCATTCGTAGATCCAGAAGCCGATGGTACGGTTATTCAATCATCTATGGGAAAAGATCATCTTGTACCATCATTTATTTTTAAAATGGATCAAGTATTGTTCTCTTTTACACCTAAGGATTTCTCATTCTTAGTAGAGAAGAACTTGAGCGATATCTTTGAAAGGTTATCAGCACTCGATGCGAAGATTAACCTAATGCAGAATTCAGCGCTAAATTTCTCTGTGCTTCTTGATGGGGATAAGGCTGACATCCCAAAAATATGCGCAGCATTTGATGATACGTATCATGTTAAATTCAATGAAAAATTGGAGCTGATTACTATTCGACATTATGATGACGCTACTATCAAGCGTGTAACTGTTGATAAAGAGGTGCTACTTGAGCAAAAAACGCGAGAAACAGCGCGTTTAATCGTTAAGCAACTGAGCTGAGAATACCTTAAAAAGGGGAGTGAAGTTATTCTTTTCAAACTCTATATTTGTAATCATTCTAAATTATGGAGCAAACGCTATCAAATGTACCCAATGGACAATCTGTTTTAGTGCAGAAAGTTGCAATATCCGCCTTGCGTGTTAAGTTGATGGAAATGGGGATTGTTGAAGGGAAGCAGCTCAAGGTATTATACAGAGCTCCATTCGGAGACCCTATAGCCATTGATGTTGAAGGATATGTTCTTTCGCTTAGAATTGATGAAGCCGAGTTAATTAATGTTGAATCAATTGACAAATTAACGTGAAAGTAGCACTACTTGGAAATCCAAATACTGGGAAGAGCTCCATTTTCAATATGCTCACAGGTATGCGCCAACATGTTGGTAATTTCCCAGGGGTAACGGTTGACAAGAAATCAGGTTCATTCACAGATGGTGATAACAAGTATGACTTAATAGATTTCCCTGGCACTTATAGCATCTATCCTAGATCAAAAGATGAGCAGGTTGTTTACGATAATTTATGTATCAGCACAAGTGTTGATCACCCGGATGCGGTAGTTGTAGTAGTGGATGCAGCAAATTTAGAACGCAACCTATTACTCTTCAGTCAAGTATATGACCTTCATTTACCAACAATGATGGTATTGAACATGACTGACCTCGCTCAAAGAAAGGAGATTAAAATTGACAAAGAAGAGTTGCAAAAGATTTTTCCTGAAGCAATAATCGTTGAGTCAAACGCTAGAATTAAAGCTGGTAAAGAAAGGATAATTGACGGGCTGAAGAGCTTGAAAAAGAGGTCATCATTAAATTTTGTTGACACCAAATTAGCAGCTGTTGATGATTATCATGCTCAAGAAGTAGAGACTAAAGAGCGATTTAAAAAAATAAAAAGTGCTTTATCCAATATCCAAAAGGTTTCCAATACCAAACCTTCTATGTCTAAGTTGGATAGAATACTCGTGCATCCAATTCTTGGCTACATCATTTTTGCATTTGTTCTCATAGTTATTTTTCAATTTATTTATTCTTTCGCATCCATTCCTATGGATTTGATTGATGGTTCATTTGCCTATTTAAGCAGTTGGACAGCATCTCATTTACCCCCCGGAGTCTTTACAGACTTGCTAACGCAAGGGATAATTCCTGGTATTGGAGGTGTGGTTATTTTTATTCCTCAAATTGCATTACTCTTTTTCTTTATTGGAATTTTAGAAGAGACGGGTTACTTATCTCGTGTAGTTTTCATCATGGATAGAATTATGCGACCATTGGGTTTAAATGGAAAAAGCGTTGTTCCTTTAATGTCGAGTGTAGCTTGTGCCATCCCAGGTGTTATGGCGGCCCGTACTATTTCAGATTGGAAAGAAAGGCTCACGACAATATTAGTGGCGCCATTGATGAGTTGTAGTGCTCGTATTCCAGTGTATACTTTGCTAATTGCAATTGTGATCCCCCAACAAACTGTTTTTGGTTTCATGAATATCCAAGGTCTTGTTTTGTTTGGATTGTATGCCTTGGGAACGGTTAGTGCGTTGCTCGTTGCGCTTGTTCTCAAAGGCTTAATTAAGACCAAAGACAAAGGATTCCTCTTACTGGAAATCCCCTCTTATAAAATGCCTCGCTGGGGTAATTTGGGTTTATCAGTTTGGGAAAAAGTGAGGGTTTTTGTGGTGGACGCAGGTAAGATAATTTTAGCGATATCAATTATTTTGTGGGCACTGGCAACTTACGGCCCTTCTGATTCTATAGAAAAAGCTGGTATCGCTGCAAAGCAAGAAGCAAAAGAACTGAACTTGAATAAAGAAGAAACAAACAACTTGGTCGCTTCCGCTAAATTGGAGCATTCATTTATTGGGATTCTTGGAAAAACAATTGAGCCAGCAATCAAGCCATTAGGTTATGACTGGAAAATAGGCATTTCATTAATTACTTCATTTGCAGCTCGAGAGGTTTTTGTAGGTTCGATGGCGACTATATATGCTGTTCAAGATGATGGAGAATCTAACCTCCCTTTGATCGAGAAAATGAGAAGGGAAAAACGAAAAGATGGTACACCAGTATATTCACTTGCCGCTGGACTAAGTTTGATGGTGTTTTATGTTTTTGCAATGATGTGTATGGCTACCCTTGCTGTAGTGAAGAGGGAAACAAATAGCTGGAAATGGCCCCTAATCCAAGTTGGATATATGGGAGTTTTGGCCTATTTTGGAGCATTAATCACCTATATTATTGCTTCATAATGCAAAAGATTCTTGTCATACTTGTTCTCGTGTTGGCAGCCTTTTATTTAGGCTATCAATTTTACAAGAAGTTATTTGCTAAAAACTCTGATTGTGACGGATGCGCCGTTGGAAAGGCAACCAAGCCTAACGATCTTCGTAATTAATTCCTTGCCTTTTCAAAGATTGCGTTGCTACTAGCCCGTATATTGCTAAGTAAGCAAAGCATAAGACAGGAACCCAATAAGAATTATGGATGCCAATTTTATCTCCAAGGTATCCCTGGATAGGAGGGATGAGTGCCCCTCCAAAAATCATCATAATTAATAAAGAGGAAGCTTTATTCGCATGTTTACCTAATCCAGCTATTGCGAGAGAAAAAATACAAGGCCACATGATTGAGCAGAATAATCCGCCACTTATGAATAAATAAACCGCCACTTTACCAGTTGTCATCATTCCTAAAACCATCATTATCAATCCCAGTACACTAAATAAAATTAGTGTAAACCCTGGTCGGTCTTTTGAAATAATAAACGCTGCTATCAGCAATAAGATAAATGGCCAATACTCGAAAAAATCATTGATTTGCATACCGATTAAGTAGTTAAATCCAATGATAACGCCAAACGCGGCTGTCGGAACAATAAAGTAGAGTACATATTTGAAGGTCAAACTAATATTGAATACACCAATACTTTGCATCCAACGACCAATCATCAATGACCCCCAATAGAGCGATATGAAATGGGCTGTAAATTTTGGTGCCATTCCAAGTATATGGTCCTGCTCCATTAATGCAGGAAGGTTACTCTGTATTGAGACTTCTACACCCACATAAACAAAGATTGCAATCATCCCAAAAACCAATTGTGGATAATTAAAAACGGAAGGGCGATCATTTTTGATGGTTTGTAAATCTCCTTCATCATCATTCGTTTGTACAATTCTGGGGAGTTTTATTTTCCACAATACGAGAGCGATAAAAACGAAACATATTGCCAGGATGATGTATGGTAATTCAACACTTCCAACTGTCACATTTTCTGTGTCAATGTCTGCAACTTTACCAAATAAAATGTAGTTAAAAATCAACGGACCAATCATGGTGCCGATACTGTTAATTCCTCCCGCAAAACTGACTCTATGAGCCCCCGTCTTTGGATCTCCAATCGCAATGACATATGGGTTGGCAACAATCTGAAGTAAAGAAAACCCAAGACCAACCGTAAATAGAGATGAAAGCATTAGCCAAAAAGATGATAATTCGGCTGCAGGTATGAATCCAAGTGCTCCAATTGCTGAAACAATTAATCCTCCAATCAGCCCTTTCTTATAACCATATTTGATTAGTAAATCGCCTTTGAGTGTCGAGGTTAAGAAATAAATCAATGAGCCCACAAAATAGGCAGTATAGAAAGCAAATTCGACAAGTTGAGATTGCCATTGTAGCAGGTCAAATTTGTCCTTGAATAGACCAATCAATATCGTATTCGATGCAGCAACAAATCCCCAAAAGAAAAATACAGTGGTTAAAGTAAGAAGCGCACCGTAATTCGTTTTTCTCAATTCTTTTTCTGCCATGAGTTTGTGTTTAGACAACCAAAATAGTCAAATTCACTTAAGGAGCTTTTCATATTGATTAATTCGTTCATAAAACGATAAAGTAAAGTTGGTTGAATGCAATAAAGTTATTCTTCCATCAAGCTCTTTTTGAAGAGAGCGAAAAAAAACGGTGCTCGAATAAGCAGAGGAATAAGTGTTTGCGTCGTATGCAATAATTCTTTGATTTTTTGAGATCAACTTTTTGCTTCTTAAATTCGAATCAATCTGACTTACAATTTCTTCGATATGTTTGCCTTCAAAAAAACTCGAGTGAACACCAACTGCGTAGATTTTTTGATTTGGTTCAATTTCGCCTCGAACTTGATCAGTCATGTCACTTATACGATGAATAACAGGGTGATTCATCCATCTTATGTACGAGATTTCTTTTTCTGATCTCCCCTCGAGTAGGAGGTGCACATGAATGAAGTTGAATTTATTTGCCTTGGGTGTTTCTCGAAGCTTGTTTTCGATTGTGATTTTTGTAAGATGAGTGAGTGACGTTGTTATTAAATTCTTCGTTTTAATACCATTGTTTGATGTATTGAGAGTGATTGAATTTTTCATCACTTCAATTGATTCTATTGCGGTACTGAGGCGAATATTAAGATTAAATTCTTGTACTTTTTTTTCAATTTTTGAAATAAGTTCTTTTGCTCCGCCCCTTGGGTAAACATATTTCGATGGAAGAATAGAAAATCTGTAACGTGGTGATTTCAACTCCTTCATTAATAACGTGAATTTCAGCCTAATAATTCGTTTAAAGATGATTTTAGTTGTTGATAAATTGACTTTCCAGTCGTAAGGAATAGAAAAGCCTTTGTAGTAAATCATAGGCTTGGGGTTCAATTCAATTAAGTCGAGCCCATAGAATTTTTGAAGAAAATTTGTGACACGTTTTTCAACATCCCATATATGGCAGCCAATTTCTATTTCGGGAATAGAATTATAATTTACCGTTTTCCAGGCGCCTCCGCATTTTGATGCTGCGTCTATTAAAAGAACTTTATTTCCCTGGGCTTGCAAATAAATCGCTTCGGTAATTGCAATTGGACTAGTTCCAACAATTACAAAATCATATATGTCTTTATCCTCTACCAAGCAAGCAAAGAGAAAAAGAAGAAGTGAATATTAATGGTTGCTGGCTTTGGAATGTTCAAGAGACTTTAGGTTTAGCATCTTCTTAATCGTCTTAACGATAGCCACTTTGTCTATGCCAACATCTGCCCATAACTCCTCTTGGGTTCCGTGGTGCACATATACATCTGGAATACCTAGTCTTACTACTTCAGAAGCATATTTTTGATCCGCCATAAATTCGATAACAGCAGAACCAAATCCGCCCATCAAACATCCATCTTCTACAGTTAGGATTTTATCAAATTTAGAGAATACTTCATGGAGCATTGTTTCGTCAATTGGCTTAACAAAACGCATATCATAGTGAGCGACCGAAGCGCCACTTGCTTTTAATTCTTCAATAGCTTCTTGAGCAAAGTTCCCAGGATGTCCAATTGTTAGGATGGCAACATCACTACCCGTTGTCAGTTTTCGTCCAGTACCAACTTTTACTTTTTTCAAAGCTGTTTTCCATTCGGTCATCACCCCTTTACCTCTTGGATAGCGGATAGAAAATGGACCCATATTTTCTTGCTGCGCTGTGAACATGAGGTTTCGTAATTCTGCCTCATTCATTGGAGCACTTACTACCATGTTCGGTATACTTCTCATGTATGACAAATCGTATGCGCCGTGATGAGTTGCGCCATCTGCACCTACAAGCCCCCCTCTGTCTAAGCAGAAAACAACGTTGAGGTTTTGAATCGCCACATCATGCAAAACTTGATCATAAGCTCTTTGCATAAAAGATGAGTAGATGTTACAAAAAGGCACCATACCTTGCGTTGCAAGACCTGCTGAAAATGTCACAGCGTGTTGTTCTGCGATACCCACATCGAAAGTTCGATCAGGCATAGCTTTCATCATATAGGTAAGGGAGCATCCTGTCGGCATGGCAGGAGTAACGCCCATTATTTTGTCATTTTTTTCAGCTAACTCTATAATTGTATGTCCAAATACGTCTTGGTATTTAGGTGGCTGAGGAGACTTAGGAATAACCTTAACGATTTCACCCGTATCTTTATTAAAAATTCCTGGAGCGTGCCACTGAGTGGGGTTTCCTTCTTCAGAGAATTTGTATCCACCACCTTTCTTTGTAATGCAGTGTAATATTTTTGGACCCGGAATATCTTTCAAATCTTCCAGAATCTTAGCCATTCCAATGACATCGTGTCCATCAATTGGACCGAAGTATCGGAAATTTAAAGACTCAAAAAGATTACTTTGTTTTAATAGAGACCCTTTCAGGGCATGTGATATTTTTGACGCTACGGATTGAGCATCAGGTCCAAACTTGGAAACTTTACCCAATAAATTCCAAACCTCGTCTTTTACTTTATTGTAAGTATGCGAAGTAGTAATATCCGTTAAATATTCTCTTAAAGCTCCAACGTTAGGATCAATAGACATACAGTTGTCGTTAAGAATCACCAACAAATTGGCATCCTTCTCAAAACCTGCATGATTCATTCCTTCAAAAGCAAGACCGGCAGTCATTGCTCCATCGCCTATTACTGCAATATGTTGGCGTTCTTTTTGACCTTTATAATTGTTGGCAACAGCCATTCCTAAAGCTGCTGAGATTGAAGTAGAAGAGTGCCCTACACCAAATGTGTCAAATTCACTTTCTGATCTTTTAGGGAAACCAGAGATTCCTCCTTTGACTCTGTTCGACGGAAATGCATCTTTCCGACCTGTAAGAATCTTGTGTCCGTATGCTTGATGACCAACGTCCCAAACTAATTGATCGTAAGGCGTATTAAAAACGTAATGTAAAGCGGTAGTGATTTCAACAACACCGAGGCTAGCACCAAAGTGGCTATTCCCAATTTCAGAAATGACATCAATAATGTATTGACGCACGTCATCAGAAACATGCGGAAGGTCCTCTATTGTGAACTTTTCGCGCAAATCTTCGGGCAGATTGATCTGACTTAAATACGGTCCTGTTGAATATTTTTTCATAATCGTTAAACAAAACAAATGTAGGATATTCTTTTGGATAACCCAAATCCATCTTTCGTATTGTACAAAATTACGAATTTAACTATCATTAACACGCGATTAGGTGCTAATTTTCAACA
>NODE-760-length-11219-cov-4.71748_pt1 | contig 11219 bp, 8 predicted proteins | sample MGYA00139097_ERZ477577 | MGnify/ENA metagenome assembly ERZ477577 | reverse complement strand
CGATGGCAAAATAGCAAAAATCGGTTTCCCGGATGTTTTGGATTTTCTACTGATGACATCATAAGCTTCCTTAACGGAACCGAGACCCGGGCTCCCAAATATGACTATTATGGCTTCTGCCTGGCTTATGTTTTTTTCACAATAAGTAATAACCTTCTCCAATTGATCAGCGTTGCCCGTAGCCAGCATGTCAACCGGGTTTTTTACCGCGGCTCCGGGGAACAAAAGTTCAGACAGATCATCCTGTTGAATTTTTGAGAATTCCGGAACGTTTAATCCATTATTGCACAGGGCATCCGTTAGCAACACAGCAGGCCCGCCGGCATGGGTTATGATCGCAAATTTTCTAATTTTTAATGGGGTCACAAGCAGGATACCTGCCGTATTGATTAATTCAAACCGGCTAAAGCATCTGATGATCCCTGCCTTTTTAAATAAAGCATCGATGAAAAGGTCTGAACTGGCCATGGCCCCAGTATGGGATGCTGCTGCCTTGGTGCCCTCTTCAGAAACACCTGCCTTTACGGCCAGAATCTCGCAACCCTTGTGCCGAAGCGAAAGGCAGTGGCTTAGAAACTTATCAGGGTTTTTTATTCCTTCGATATAGAGCATTTTAACCCTGCTGCTTTTGCCATCCTCATAAGAATGGTCCAGGTATTCAAGGATTTCTTCTATACCGATTTGTGCACTGTTACCAACCGTATAAAGTCCTGAGAAAGTTAAACCGATCTGATGAGCAACTTCAACCGTAAAAGCCGCTGTGGCACCGGATCCCGATATGAAATCAACCCCTTTTGAGTTGAGTTTGGGGAGAGGGCGCGTAAAAATACCCGCATAATTTTTATTGAATAATCCTATATTATTTGGCCCCAGCAGGCTGCCTCCAACCTCGTCGATCATTTTGCAGATCTTTTTTTCAAGTCTGGCACCTTCAGCATTTAATTCGCCAAACCCTGAAGCATAAATGATAAAACCTTTAGTACCCTTCTCTTGGGCAAGTGTATGTACCACTTTCGGTATTTCGTTCGCCGCTATGGCAATAATTGCGAGGTCTACTTTAGGAATATTTTCGACATCCCTGTAGGATGGGATGCCCTGAACCCTATCTTTTTTGGGATTGACGACCAACAGTTTTCCCTTATATTTTTGATCGATAAGGTTTTTAAGAACACTTCCTCCCAGGTGGTCAATGCGGTCAGAGCCTCCGATAACAACGATACTTTCTGGATTGATCAGTTTGGGATGCAGCATATGGATTTAGTACAGTTTACAATGTAAATTAAGTTAAAAAAAACAAAAGATTAGATGATAATTGTCAACTCTATTGGTCAGATTATTTTGTTATTTTACTATGAATTATCAAAGTAGTTTGTATGTATGCCTTCTCGCGCTCGGTAAATTCCATGCATTCTGAAGACATCAAAACCTTGATGAAGCTGTCTTCGGGAAAAAGTTTGATCTCCTTTGCCGGAGGTATGCCCAATAATGATCTTTTCCCAATCCATCAGATGGATGAGATTTATAATGGACTGTCGGATAATTTGAAAAAACTTTGTTTTCAATACGGGCCAACATCCGGCTATCCTCCTTTAATAGCCTCTCTGGAAAAGCTTTTGAAAAGGAAAGGCTTGCCAGTAGCATCCAATAAGATTCTTGTGACTACGGGCTCCTTGCAGGCTATAAGTATTATTACACAGGAATTTGTCAATGAAGGCGATATCATCCTCACTGAGAATCCTTGTTTTGTTGGTGCCATTTCAATTTTTGAAACTTATGGCGCCAGGATGATCAGCATTCCTATTGATAAGAACGGTATTGATATTGAACTTCTAAAGGATACAATTTTGAAACTCGATAAGAAGCCGAAATTTCTATATGTAACTCCTGCCTTTCATAATCCGGCTGGGATCAACTATACAGAAGAAAGGAAAAGAGCGATGCTGGAGGTGCTGTCTGGCACAGGCATCATATTGATTGAGGACGATGCCTATGGAGATCTTTATTTTGATGACAAAGATGCAAAGCTGATAAGGCCCATGAAGTCTTATAAAAATTTTGACGTGGATATCATTTATACGGGTTCGTTTTCAAAAATTTTAGGACCAGGATTCAGATTGGGCTATATGCTGGCATCACCTGAAATTCATGAAAAGGCGGAATATATCAAACAAGCTTTGGATGCGTGCACGTCTAATTTTATGCAAATTTTGGCGAATGAGTTTGTGTCCAGAGGTTATATAGAACCTTATATCAAGTTCTTAAGAAAAGAATACAAGGAAAGAAAAAAATTGATGCAAGATAGTCTGGTAGCGCACATGCCTCCTGAGATCAAATGGAATGAACCACGCGGAGGATTTTATATATGGTTGAAACTACCTCTAACCATGAAATCCACTGACATTTTTAAAACCTGCCTTAATAAAGGGGTCGTATTTGTCACAGGCAGGACCTTTGATCCTGATAATGTAAAAGACGATCGATTAAGATTATCTTTTTCCAATATGCCTAAAAAGGATATTGATCAGGGCATAAGAATTTTGGCAGAGGCGATCCGAAAATACCTCTGATGAGATCAACTTGATCAAAACACAAACTCCGTAAAGTTTCTGGCCATTTTTTGCCCCGTCATAAAAGCCTCGATATTCATTGCTTTTATTTTTTCACTTTTATCTTTAAAATATTTCTGAATGGACAGCAAAAAGGTTTCCTCAGCAATAGGGATAAGCGCAGATGCGGCCCCTAAAAGAATCATGTTTGCCACTTTAGAATTACCAAGTTTGATGGCCGTTTGTTTGGCATTGATGATAATATGATTTTCATATGATTTGATCTGTTTAAACAAATCATATTTACAAGGATAGTTGATGATGTTCTCAAAAGTACTGGAGTCTGTTATGATCCATCCTTTTTTACTTAAATAAGGGATGTAACGCAACAATTCCATGGGTTCAACTGACAGGATCAGGTCAGCCTTGCCTTCAGGGATGAGGTCAGAAAAAATTTCTTTGTCAGAGATCCGCACATGAGATTGCACGGCACCACCTCTTTGGCTCATGCCATGAACTTCAGATTGTTTTATGAAAAGGTTTTGGGAAAGGGCCGCGATATCTATGACTGCCGCTATGGTTAATATTCCCTGGCCGCCAACGCCCGACAAAATTATGTTTGATTTCATATTCGTTCATTTAGTTTATTGAGGCTGTTTTTTGTTTGATTGCTTCTTTTTTATCTCTCGATAATCTAACACAAGGTCGTTGTGAAAGGATTACAGATAATCCTTTGTAAGCAACTTCTTTCCTGAGTAGTTTAAGATTTTCATCACTGTTCTTTTTAAGAGGAACCATAGTTTTTAAGTGCTCAGGTTCAACACCTAATCCCAGACATATGTCCTTTAACCGTCCAACGGCCAATGAATCCTGAGTGCCGGTCATCGCTACTGTTGAATTATCAGAAATAATTACGGTTATGGGAGAATTTTCAATCACGGCTTCCAACAAACCTGTCATTCCTGAATGGGTAAAAGTTGAATCACCAATGATCGCAATGGCGTTTTCAATTCCTGCGTCAGCAGCTCCCTTTGCCATGGTAATTGAAGCGCCCATGTCAATCAAAGTGTTGATGGTATGAGAAGGGCTTAGCGCACCCAGGGCGTAACATCCAATGTCTCCAAATACTTTTTTTTCACCAATTTCAGGTACCAGGGTTTGAATAATATCAAAAAGATCTTTATGTCCGCATCCTTCACATAGTTGAGGGGGTCTGCCAACAACCATGGTTGATATTTTTTTGCTATCCTCGCGATACAGGCCCAGGGCATCTGAAACTATTTGAGGACTCAGCTCTCCTGTCATCGGCAGGGCCCCGCTTAATTTTCCGGTTATTTTTGTTCTTTGGCCGAAATAATCATGCAGGATCTCTTCCAGCATGGGATAGCCCTCTTCAACAACAAGAATCTTTTTACAATGCCTGGCTATGGCTTTTATTTTGGTTTTAGGAACAGGGTATTGGTTGATCTTCAGCACTGAATAAAATTCAAGACTGTCCCCAATATTTTCCATGACGTAATTATAGCCTATCCCACAGGCAATAATGCCCAGGTTTCTGTCCTCAGAAAGCCCTAATTTATTGTAGTGACATTTTTCTGAAGCTTCAATGAGCAATTCTCTTTTATTTACCAGTTTATCATATTGCACCTTGGCATGCGATGGAATTAGAGCAAACCGATCCGTATTAACGGGTAACTGAATACCGTTTTGAGCGCGTCTTTCCTTAAAAATGACGCCAGACCGGGAATGCGACAAACGCGTCACAAGCCTCATCAAAACGGGAAGCTGGGTCTCTTCGGAAAGATCAAAAGCATAGTGCATCATGTTGTAGGCTTCCTGTTGGTTGGATGGTTCAATGATGGGAACCTTGGCAAATTTCCCATAGAACCTGGAATCTTGTTCGTTCTGGGATGAATGCATGGACGGATCATCGGCTACAACGACCACTAATCCGCCATTTATGCCTGAAACCGCCATATTCATGAATACATCTGAAGCTACATTTAGCCCCACATGTTTCATTGCGGTCAGGGATCTTTTTCCACAATATGACATGCCCAAAGCCGCTTCCATGGCGGTTTTCTCATTGACGGACCAAGAACAATGAATACCTAGTTCTTTGGCGATTTTTGAGTTTTGGATGTATTCGGTTATTTCTGTTGAAGGGGTTCCAGGATAGGCATACACACCTGATATACCAGCGTCGATAGCTCCTTGTGCCAAGGCTTCATTACCAAGAACTAAATTTTTCATATTGTCATACTTCCATGGTTAGGATTGTAAATTTATAGGAAAGCCATTCGGAAATTCATGATTTTCATCATGCCATGGCCTAAAAGAACCATAAAAATTATGGAAACAGGTTTCTTCATTGGAAAATTGAAGTATTTTTGACATATAACTGATGGATTTATTGCGGATCCCATACTCAAAGCAACTATTTTGGAGCAAAATGAATTATACCCCATTTTTTTAAAAGTCGCCGAATTAGAGGTGGCTGATTGTAGGCGGGGAAATGTGGGTCTTGAAAAATTAACCTTCCTGTTAGAATCGAGCCCCAAAGCCAAAGTTACCCTTGTTGGCAAAATGATTATCCAGGAGGTCAGCGCCTTGGCAGCTGATTTTGAGGATAAAGTGAATAAGATGAACGAGCTTACCAAAGAAATGATCAAGCTTAAAAAGGATAAGTAAGCTGTTTTATAACAGGGTTATTGTATATCTCGTTTTTCAGGCGTGTCATAAGCCTTATTAAAAACACCAAATTTTTATATTCGCAGAAACTAAAGCTTTTGTTTGCATTTATTTTAGTTATCGTTTATATAACTGGAAACTCTTAAATTTTTACTTATTTATTTCTTAAATTTGCGAGCATAAACAACCATAACAATGTCAAAATTTGAATTGAAATTGCCAAAAATGGGCGAAAGCGTTGCGGAAGCAACAATCACTTCATGGCTTAAAGAAGTGGGGGACAGCATTGAAATGGATGAGGCGATTGTAGAGATAGCCACAGACAAGGTCGATTCGGAAGTTCCCAGTGAAGTAGAAGGCGTATTAGTGGAAAGATTTTTTGAGGTTGATGATGTTGTTGGAGTGGGCCAAGTGATCGCTGTGATTGAAATTAATGGAGAGAATCCGGTCTCAGACACGACTATTGAAAAGGAAGAAATAAAGGAAGTTCTCGATGAGATCCCAACGGTTGCCGGCGTGCAAGAGATGACCCAAAAGGCTGATAAGGCCCTGGCTGATCTTAGGTCGTCATCTTCATCGGGTAAGTTTTATTCTCCTTTGGTAAAAAATATTGCCAAAACTGAAGGTTTGACCCAATCAGAGCTGGAATCCATTATTGGAACCGGTAAAGACCAGCGGGTGACCAAACATGATATTTTGGCCTATATAGAAGGAGGAAGGTCCGTGACTTCTAAAAAGCCGGAAGTGAAGCATTCAGAGGCAGCGCCATCATCTGTAGCGTCACCGGCACCGGCATCGGAAAAAATCAAGACTCAGGAATCTAAGCCGGTGATAAACCAATCAGGAGATGAGATTATTGAAATGACCCGTATGGGGAAATTGATTTCTAAGCATATGGTCGATTCTCTGAAGACTTCGGCACACGTTCAGAGTTTTGTTGAGGTTGATGTGACTGCCGTTGTTAAATGGAGGGAAAAGGTCAAGGAAGAGTTTCAGAAGAAAGAGGGAGAGAAAATCACTTTTACGCCAATATTTATGGAGGCCATCGCCAAAGCGATCAGAGATTTTCCTATGATGAATATTTCAGTTGATGGCGATAAAGTGATCAAACATAAAGATATAAATTTAGGTATGGCTGCCGCCCTGGAAGACGGTAACCTTATCGTTCCTGTGATTAGAAGAGCGGATCAATTGAATTTGGTAGGCATGACAAAAGCAGTAAATGATCTGGCGAGGCGATCAAGAGCTGGGAAATTGAACCCTGATGATATCCAGGGAGGAACCTTTACGGTGACTAATGTGGGTTCATTTGGCAGTATCATGGGTACCCCGATTATTAACCAACCTCAGGTAGGTATCCTGGCTTTGGGATCAATAAGGAAAATACCTGCCGTAATAGAAACTCCCGAAGGAGATTTGATTGGTATCAGGCATAAAATGATTCTCTCACATTCATATGATCACCGTGTGGTAAATGGTGCTTTAGGTAGTATGTTTGCGAAAAGAGTTGGGGATTACCTTGAGGCATGGGACATAAATACCACCTTCTAAAATGTATAATTATAAATTAATTTTAATACATGAATATTAAACTTGAAAGACCCATAGTATTCTTTGATCTGGAAACTACAGGTATTCAAATAGCTACAGACAGGATCGTTGAAATATCAATTTTAAAGGTCTTTCCCAATGGCAATAAAGAAAGCTGGACGCGTCTGGTGAATCCGGAGATCGAAATTCCCAAAGAAGCTTCTGATATCCATGGAATCACCAACGAAAAAGTGGTGAACGAGCCAAAATTTTCTGAACTTGCTTCTAAGGTGAGTACCATGATTGAGGGGTGTGACCTTGCAGGATTTAATTCAAACCGATTTGACATACCGCTTCTCGCTGAAGAAATGCTGAGAGCCAAGGTAAATTTTGATATGAATGACCGAAAGGCTATAGATGTTCAGGTGATATTCCACAAAAAGGAACAGCGAAACCTGGGAGCGGGCTATGAATTTTACTGCGGGAAACACCTGGATAATGCGCATTCAGCAGAAGCCGATACCATGGCCACTTTTGAGATTCTGGAGGCCCAAATTGAAAAGTATGATGATGTTGAAAATGATGTTGATTTTTTAAGTGAATTTTCTTCTCATCAAAAACGACTGGATTTTGCGGGCTTTATTCTTTTGGGACCTGATCAGGAGAAATTGTTTTCTTTTGGCAAGTACAAGGGAAGGAAAGTCACTGATGTGTTCAGAGAGAATCCGGGCTATTACAGTTGGATTCAAAATGCAGATTTCCCCTTATATACTAAAAAGGTTTTGACCGATATTAAGGAGAATATGCACGTAAAAAAACAGATCAGCACACTTGAGGATTTAAAAAATAAATTTAATAAAAAGGTTTAGGCATGTATGTAGATTTTCAAAGTTTAAAAGAATCATCAAGAATCTGGATCTATCAGTCCAGCAGAGAATTTACGCAGCAGGAAATTGATGAAATTAGCGTTAAACTGCAGGATTTTATTGAAGAATGGACCAGGCATGGAGATAACCTCAAGGGCTCATATGAAATTAAGTACAATCATTTTATAATTCTGGCCGTGGACGAGTCTTTTAATCAGGTTTCGGGTTGTTCCATAGATGCTTCTACTCATGTTTTTAAAAGTCTTGAGCAGGAATATCAGGTTGAACTACTCAATAAACTGAATACGGCATTTAAAGATGGCGACCATATCAATATAGTTTCGCTGGGTGATTTTCAAAAGTATGTCAAAGAGGATAAAATACATCCAGACACTACGGTTTTTAACAACTTGGTTCAAACGAAGAAAGAACTGGAGGCTTCCTGGGAAATTCCTGCGGAAAGCAGCTGGCATAAGCGTTATTTTAATTAATCCAAACCTTATCGAATTAAATACCTAAAATCAGGATACATGAAGAAGCTTATTTTTCTAATGCTTATACTGTTTGCCATTCAGCTGAATGCGCAAACGGATCCCTTAAAAACGAAAGACAGTATTGCTCAGGACAGGTGGGTGGACAGTATTATGAAAACGATGAATGTTGACCAGAAAATCGGTCAGTTATTTATGGTAGCCGCCTATTCAAATAAAGACGCCGAGCACGAAAAATCTATCGCGAATCTGATTTCAAGACACCATATTGGTGCCTTGATTTTTTTTCAGGATCAGGCGGGAAAACAGGTGGAACTGATCAATAAATACCAATCACTTTCCAACATACCATTACTGATTGGAATTGATGGAGAATGGGGCTTGCGGATGAGGTTGCAAAACACAGTTGCATTTCCGTATAATATGGCTTTGGGAGCCATAAGAAATGATAAGTTACTTTATCAAATGGGCCAGCAAATGGGCCGTCATATGAAACGTGTAGGGGTCCATGTTAATTTTGCGCCGGTTGTTGACGTCAATACCAATCCTAAAAATCCTGTAATTGGCAACAGGTCTTTTGGTGAGGTTAAGGAGAACGTGACCAATAAAGCCTTGGCATTTACCAAGGGAATTCAAAGCCAAAATATTATGGCTTGTGCCAAACATTTTCCGGGACATGGGGATACGGCACAGGATTCACACAAGACTTTACCTTCAATCATGCACGATACGATCAGGCTGGATACCCTCGAGTTATATCCCTATAAAAAAATAATTAAAGAAGGTATCGGCTCTATCATGATTGCACATTTAAGCGTGCCGGCCTTAGAACCCAATAAAAACCTACCATCTTCATTATCCCATAATATTGTAACGGGCCTGCTCAAAGAAAAAATGGGGTTTAAGGGACTGATCGTAACTGATGCGTTGAATATGAAAGGCTCGGCGGACTTTGCTTCATCTGAAGAAATCAATTTGCAGGCCATACTTGCGGGAAATGATTTGCTGGATGTTCCTTTGAATATTGTAAAATCGATTGCCTTCTTTAAAAAATCGATGGCTAAAGGTGTGTTGACCGAAGCCCGATTGGATGAATCGGTAAGAAAAATTCTTAAAGCCAAATATTGGGCTGGTTTGCATCAATTTGTTCCGCTTAAATCGGAAAACCTGATGAGTGACCTTAACACGATAGAGGATGATCTGCTGAACCGAAGATTAGTTGAAAATTCTATAACACTCGTTCAGAATAAAGAGGACATTTTGCCCATAAAAAATCTCGAAAAGAACAAGGTTGCTTATGTGAAATTCGGAAAATATGATAATACGACCTTTGTCAAACGTCTTAACGATTATACTAATGTGGATGTGATCTCGGGTGCAAGTTTACAGGAGATTTCAAAAAAACTGAAGGCTTATGAAACCGTAATTATTGGTTTTCATTCGAGTTATGGTGCTTATGCGAGTTACAATATTGATGACAAGGATCTGTTGGCCCTTCAGGATATAGCCAAAAATCACAAGGTGATTCTGGATGTTTTTGCCAGCCCATATGGCTTGTTAAAAATAAAATCGTTGGAAAATATTGAAGGCATCATCGTTTCTTATCAGAATACGCCTTTATCTCAGGACTTATCGGCTCAGATGATATTCGGAGCCTTGGATATGAAAGGAGCCTTGCCGGTGAAAATCAATGATGAATTGCCTGCCGGATTTGGTTTGCATCTGTCTGGCATCAGCAGGTTAGGGTATTCAATTCCAGAAGCCGTTGGGATGGATAGTAAGAAATTGGCACGAATTGATTCTATTGCCAAAGAAGTGATCGACTCTGCCATGGCCCCGGGAATGCAAGTTCTTGTAGCCAGAAGAGGAAAAGTTGTTTTGCTAAAGAGTTATGGTTATTACACCTATGATTCTTTAAAAAAAGTAGATGAAGAAAGTATTTATGACCTCGCTTCGGTCACCAAGATTTTGGGTGGATTGCCGATGATCATGAAAGCCGAAGAAGAAGGGCGGTTTGATTTGGACGCACCCCTGGTTGACTTGATGCCTGTATTGGAAGGTAGTAATAAGGATACAGTTACGGTTAAGGAGGCCTTATCGCACTATGGGCGTCTTAAGCCTTATATCCCTTACTATTTGACCATGGTGGAAGGTGAGGATGCAAAACCTATGAAAAAGTATTTTAGCAATTCTAATTCAAGTAAGTATAGTATCAAAGTAACGGAAGATCTCTATTTAAGAACGGATTACAGGGATTCCATCTTCCGGTTAATTGCAGAGGCCCCTCAAAGAGAGGAGCTGGACTATAAGTATAGTGGGATGCCTTTTTATTTGTTTGTTGACTATCTGGAAAAGGAGTATAAAAAACCCATCGATCAATTGAATCAGGAAAATTTTTACGGCCCTTTGGGGGCTACTACCATAACCTATAATCCTTTAAATAAATTTCCGAAATCAAGAATAGTTCCCACAGAAAACGATGAGTTTTTCAGACATCAGTTGCTTCAGGGTATTGTGCACGATGAGGGTGCAGCTTTGATGGGAGGGGTCAGCGGTAACGCGGGGCTTTTTGGTACCGCCAACGACATTGCAAAAATGATGCAGATGTATCTCCAAAAGGGATATTACGGCGGAAAAAGTTATTTAAAACCTGAATCCTTTGACAAATTCAACCACCGCTACTTTGAAGAGAAGGGGGTAAGAAGGGGTCTGGGATTTGACAAGCCTCAGCTGGATGATTCCATGGCAACCTGTGGATGTGTTTCTTTTAAAAGCTTTGGTCACAGCGGTTATACGGGCACCTATACTTTTGTAGATCCTGAAACAGAGATCGTTTATGTATTTTTATCTAACAGGGTTTATCCTACAAGGGAAAACAACAAGCTGGGAGATGCAGATATTAGAACCAAGGTTCAAAAACTGATACAGGAATCCATTCTTTATTAAAGAGGCTTTTATTTGGATTTTGTAAATAGGTAGACAGAAAGAAAACTACATATTAGATATGTAAAAGCATAGTTGCTGCCCAAGAGCAAATAAACCAGCCAGGTTTGGAAGACATAAAAAACAGGAAACAAAGTGATGCAGATCGTATA